>Ga0105098_10000004_pt1 | contig 77559 bp, 126 predicted proteins | sample PPLLak21cMay2015_FD_79137 | JGI IMG/M metagenome (GOLD analysis project Ga0105098, IMG submission 79137) | Freshwater sediment microbial communities from Prairie Pothole Lake near Jamestown, North Dakota, USA - PPLs Lake P7 Core (1) Depth... | ecosystem: Environmental > Aquatic > Freshwater >... | reverse complement strand
TCGCGAGGGTGATCCGAATGTCGGTCACGAGATTGGAGAGCAAGTTCATGTTTTTCCCGTGAACCCCTTCGTCGGGTTGTTCTCGAAGAGCGTCGCGTCTTCGATGTAGCCGCGCATCACCTTCTCGCTCTTCCAGCCGCCCTGGCGCATGATCTCACGATCCGGAACGCCTTCGCGCGCAAGTTTGGTAGCCGAACCTCGACGCAGGCTGTGGCTCGCGAACCGACGCCCGGCCATTGCGCACGCTTCACACGCGGCGATCTCACGCATCGTCTTGTGCCCGTGGGCCGGATTCGCAGCCAAACGCTTAATGAGCCGCGACACCGTGCGCGAGCTCACAGGAAAGATGAGATCTTCGGCCGCAAACCGGCTGGCATCGAAGTGCGCAGCGAGTGCTCGCACGGGGCACACCGACTCGTCCGCCTGCGCGTGAACCGCAACCTCACGTCCGGCCTTGAGTTGATCTGTCTTGCTGCCCGGCAAGTGCAGGATGAGCCCGTTCGGTTGGTCGTTATCGTCGACCCACTCGTCATCCTCGACTCGCACGAGCCGCACGTGCTCGCGTCGGATGGCCACCAAGTTGGCACTTCTGAGCATGCACCACCACCCGACGGTGAGCATTGCGCGCTGTTGCAGACCGACGTCCGGCTTGCCGCAGTGTTCGGCCTCCCGCTGGGCACGCTCGCACGCCTCTGAAAGAGCCCTGAGCCCGAGAGGGGCCCTCTTGGTGCGCTTCACTCCCACGCGGCGTCGGATCCCCTTGAGGGTCTCGGAAACGACAAAGGCGTTTCGAGGGAAGTCGAGACCGGCCGCTCGATGGTAGTGGCGTGCCGACGTCAGAAACCGCTCCATGCTCCCCACGCTGAGGCCCCTATCGGCGAGCCACACAAGGTGCAGCGAGACGGTCTCGGGGGTGGCAGGCAGCGCCACCGCCCCACTGGCCGTCGCCCAGGCCCGGAAACGGGCCCAGTCGCCCCTGTAACCCCTCTGCGTTTCGCTGGCCTTCGTGTGCTGCCGGTACTCGTCCGCACGCTGGCGCGCCGCCGTGAGGGCCGCGGACGGGGCCAAGGCGAGCTCGGTGCCGGCAGGCACCACCTCGACGGTCAGTTCACCCGCTTCTTTTTCACCCTCAGTGGAAGACATTCGACGTTTGTCCGGTAGCTAACCAATACCGGACAACACCGGCAGCGTCCAGAACGCTCTCGACGCCGCGTGATCCGTGCTGCATTCAGAGCGCACACAAGGCTCTTCTCCAGGCACAGAGCAGGCTCAGTGCAGGTTCAAAGCAGGCACACCGTAAGGACGTACCCCTCGCACCTCGTCGACTGGTACTCTCAGGGCATGCCGAATCAGATCATTCTCGAGTGGGAGGTCGACGTTTCCGGTAGCTCTTTCGGACCTGCCGAGGCCGAAGCCAAGCTCGGAGCCGTGCCCCTGTACAGAGAGACGGAAGCGGACCCCGTGCTCGGTCAGCTTTTTGGACTCACCGTCGAAAGCGACGTGACAGCCATCGCGGGATCGACAGTGAGCCGCACGCTCACGCTCGCAATGAACTCGAACGGCACTGATCCGGCACCTCCGATCTTCGAATGCCGTCAAAGGCCGCAGTCCAATAAGGAAGACCTCGAAATCGAACCGCCGTATCCTCTCACCGAGAACAAAACGCTCCCAGGATCCTTCTTCGTCGAGAACGGGCTCTTCACTGTGCCGACGACGATGTCACAGGTTCCGTCGCTCAACGTTGGAGATCTGATCCAGTTTCTTTCGCAGGCGACTTTCTACGAAGTTGCGATCGTTGCCCCAACGATGATCACACTCACGGATGCGTACTCCGGTACAACGACGAACACCGGCGCGTTCAAAGAAGTGCCGGCGCCCGTTGCTTTGGATCGCTTGGCCGTCTACTCGTCTTCACCACTCGATACAAACGGCGTCGCAACGTCTCCGGCGATCCCAGCCGGCCCTGGTGCGCGAGCGGTCGAGGTTCAATATCTAGACTCGACAGGCGCAGGCCCGTTCGAAGCAGAAGCAGATCTCACCGGGAAACGGCCCGCGACTTTCGTGTTCGACGAACCTGCCGGCATAGACGTAGCCACGATCATCTCGTGCGTCGTCAGCGACGTCGGATCATTCGAAAATAGCGTAGGGCAAATCACGCTCGTGGAGCTCTCTGACGCGCTTCCAGCAATCCCGCCGAACACGATTCCAGGCACCGGGATCGGTATCATCGAAGGCACGAGCCAAGCGATCGGATTCACGAATACGTTCGTCGCGCTCACCGACGAGGCGCAACTGCTCATCGAGCGGCCACTGGTCTACTTGCCTCCAAGTTACTTCGCGCTCGCAGCGCAGCAGGCAGCGGCGCCTCCGCTCGAGGGTGACTTTTTGGTCACGACGGATTCGACAGAAGTTTTCACGACAGAAGATCAAACGGGCGTACTCATCGGAGGCGACAGCATCGAATTCGCTGTGCAGCCGGGAACAATCTACGAGATCGAGGCCGTCACCGAGCGCATCGTGAAACTCACGACGATCTTCACTGGAATCGACACGAACAACACCGGCTTGAACAACACGCCCGTGAACAACGCCACCGGCACAAAGGGCAACATCGGCGACAAGCTTATTCAAAAGCCGACCGGCGCTCGATCGGCTTCAATCGGCGGGGCGCCCCCAACCAACGCCGAGCTCGCAGCCCCGCTCGCTCAATTCGTCGCGCCGGCCGTGACGATGCCGCCCGCGAACCCGCCGCACACGGTCGGGCCCGGAACCGTGCCGACTCCGGAATTTTTGAGCGGCCTCTTCACGCAGACGTTGCAGCTCGCACTAGCGGGCGTGCCGATCACACCGGTGACGGTCGCGTTCGCCTAGTGATCCGGGACAGCCGCCCACCGCGCTGCCTCGACACGCTCCTCAAGAGCGAGCTCGCGTTCTAGCCACATCCCAATCGATCCGGCGGTGTAGATCCCGTCGCGCAACATCTTCGCCGCCTCGAGATAAAGCCGCTTTTTCCCGGGCGACAACAACGAGGCGCGTTTTTCTAGCTGCTCGGCGAGTCTCTCGTCGAAGTCGTCGAACATCGAAGTCTCACAACGGCTCGACGTCTGCCTCGCGAACAAACTCCGCGCTCTGCGGATTCTCCAGTCGTCGATAAACAGGTCCGTAAGGATCGAGCCACGCGATGAGCCGCTCGAGAGCGTGCACGGCGTCTCTACTGCGAATCGACCAACGAAGTACGAGCGGGGCGGTCATGCTTCTGCCTTTCTCTGTAACGTTTCTGTTCGCGCCTCTTGGCGTCCTGGTGCTTTTCACACCTGAGTGTTTCGTGCTGAGGTTCGGTGCAGCCGTAGACGACGCACTGGCCCGAGATCTTGCGCTGGTAGTAGTCGCGCATGCGGCTCATCGTTTACCCCCTCGGATCAGGCGAAAACTTCGCAGACCCATTCGATATCGAGCTTCCTTGATGTATTCGTCGACAACATGCACGTGCACGGCCGAGAGTCGAGGTATTCGATCTGGGTGTTGCGCCGGGTGTCCGGCGAGCTCTGACAACCGCACGATATGATCTCGACTGAATTTTGCTCGCTTAATGCGTGAGTGAAGCTCGAAGTAACGGATCAGTTCTTCATCGTTCAGTTCTTCGTCGTTCATCGCGCGAGCCTCCAGTAGCAAACGAGCGTTCCGACGTCGGCGCCGTCGCGCGCCGGAAGCACTTCCCCGTCCACGAAGGCGGATTCGAACGAGGGCTTCATGTGACCGGCGCTCGTGCAGTAGCGCCGCGTGTCGTCGCGACTCCAACGCATGCCCACGCGATCGATGACGGCTTCCATGGTCGAGAGCGTCGGCGGAGCCGGGACTCGACCGATTGCGCTCCCGATCCCAAAGCCGGCAGCAAAAACACCGCAAAGCGATACGATGGGCAGCGTCCAACTGAAAGCGATGCGGTCGTTCATGTGCGCACCTTGTCGCTCGGCGTCCAAGCGCTGTGAAACAAGTACCGCTGCGCCTCGACGAAGTCGCCGTTCAGGATGCAGCGCATCGCTTCGAAGAAGTATCCAAGATCCATTTTGACCATTGCTTTACAACGAAGTGAAAACCTGGCGACGTTCATCACCAATCTTTCGTGGTGGTGTCGGAGTACAACTCGTACCCTTTCGGCAGTTCGTTCTGCGGGAGCGCTTCGTCAGTATGAGGGTTGTACCCCTCGACGACGTAGGTATTACCGACGATCGCTCTAGCTTGGTGCCAGAGCTTTTCCGCCGCATTTCTGGTCTCGCAGAGCCCCTCCATATTGCTCTTTATTTTGACAATGACGGTGCCGTTGCCGTCGACTTCCACGCTCGCTTCGGGTGAAACATAATCGTCGTCGCGCATCCACGAACCGCCATCTCCCACGTGGCCGCCAAACTCGAAAGAGAACTCATCCAAAAGCCGCCACAACTCGTTGCGCTGATTGACCAGACGTCGAATTTGCTCTTCCAGCGTCATATCTGAGATCGTGCGATTGTTTGTCTCGTTCACCGCGGCCTCCCCGAATTCGCAAACTTCTCCTGCGCCTCGATCGCTAGGTCGAGGCATTCCATGACGTCGAGACCGAGGTCGTCGATCCAGCGAATGGTCGAGAAGATGATGTTGCCGAGCTCTTTTTTGAGCTCTTGTCGAGCGGCAGTTCGAGCTTCGACGTTCACATCCGCAGGGTAGCCACGATCGAGCATATGGGCGCGATCGCGAGCGAGACGCGCCAGATCTCCGACGCCGACCATGAGCCGCACGACAATGTCTGTCGCATCCTGCGGCGAGCTGCCCCAGATCTGCCGCCCCTGCACCTTGAGCGCCATCATCGCGCCGTGCACTTGATCTCGGATCCCTGTTTGCGTTCGCATGTCGATCTTCATTTACTTCGCTCCTAGTTCTTCGGCCCAACGTTTAGCGGCCTCGCGTTTCTCGAACTCCTCAGTCAATCGCAACTGCATACTCACTGGCGCCTCCGAACCGTCCGGGAAACTTCGCCACGCGAACCCGCGTTTCGTTCCACGGTAGATGCGGCCGTCCGAGAGCTCGGTCTCTACTTCACCGGACGAAACAGGATCCATGCGAAGCACCTTCAATCGCGGTGCGACGACGCCCGTCGCGTACAAACCCCAAACCGTGAGAACTAAACTACCAAACAACAGAACCGCCAAGAGTCCCATGATCATTCTCCTTCCGGTTTGAGTCTTCGCGCGATGCGAAGCAACACCAAATACCCGAGCAAATCTTGTACGACGTCTTCGCCGGCATCGCTCCCGCGCACGAGACGCGAGAGTTTGTCGTCGATGCGAACGAGAAGCTGTTCTTCGGTCGACGCTTTACTGAAGATGCGAACGGGCTCTAGAGCCGCGTTGCCGTAGGCCTTGTTCTTGGCGATGAGCAGATCGCGAAGCGCGTAGCACTCCTCGGCGATGAGGCCGGGGACACCGGCGCCGAAACTGCGGTCGATAGCGTCGATGTTTCGTATGTTCTCGGCGACCTCGGCGAGAAACTCCATGTCCTCGGAGTTCATGCGAGACCCGAGCTTTATCAGGCCGTCGATCAATTGGTTAGGGGACATTTTCATTTTCGCTCCGTTCTATCTACGCGCGTCTTCCAACTCACGGTGATGATCTGCTCACCAGAATCGCCATCTGAATCGAGTTGAATGTCAGAATTGGACCAATCACCACCGCCTGGTGTTCTGAAAGTAACCTCCGCACCTTCGGGAACCTCCCAGCCCGCGACCCTGAGAAGATCGAGTACGTCGCACGCACCAATCCTGAGTTGGTGCGTGCGATCTTCGACGACATCGACAATAAGCTCGATCTTCTGCTTCACCACGAAGCCTCTCCTCTCGCTCGTTTGAAAGCCTGGAACATGTCTTGATCCAACGTCTGTTTGGTGTCACCACGCGCGAAAATCCGCCGGTAAGTATCTGCGGCCTGTCGCTCGGCATTTTCCATGATGTGCCGGTACGCCTCCGGCGCGCAGTCACGAAGTGCTTCGAGACCTGTTTTGCCTTCCGGAAGCCGAGCAATGTTCCGGTACCTGTTCGACGTCGACTTCCAACCGTCACGGACGAGCTGCGCGGCAATCTCCGCGTCGTCTCGATCTTCGTCTTCGAGCGTGTACTCGTTCATCGGAGCACCGTGAGCTTGGACACGGCACGCGTTACGGCCGTATAAAGCCATTTCTTCCACGAGTCGTTATCGACCGGACCGGGGCGTTCGGCGCAGACAACGAGATCATCGACCTGCGAACCTTGCATCTTGTGGCAAGTCATTGCCCATCCGAAATCGAAGAGACACCCGGCGAGATTGAAACTCCGAAAGCTCGTTTCCTGTGCGAGCTCTTCTGGAGCCGTGAACGTTTTCTCACGACCGAACTGCGCCACGAGCATCTTGTACTGACACGCCTCGATCTCGTCCTCCGGAAGCTCGACACCCGCTAGGATCTGTTCTTCATTGCTGTCGTTCACGTACTTCGCATCGGTCACGAGCACACCGCGCATACCGTTTGCGACCGGCGGCCGACCTCCTTGGCTTCGCATGTTCCGGAGGCACACGACGTGCTCGCCCGTCATCGGAGGTTGCTCGGCCGTTCCTCGTACCCGTCGAACAACGCCGTTCAACCCGACACGGCGACGGTTCGTGTAGCAGACGAGGCCCATCTCGAGCAGACGTGCGGGCGAAGCGTTCGAGTACCTCTCTGAGATGATCTGTTCGATCTCTCGAAGACCCCTGAACCGAACGACGTCGCCGGCATCGGAATCCGGCAAGTACCCCGTCTCGCGTACGATCTTCGAAAGCGCGATAATGGGATTGCCTTCTGCCTGCCGATGGATCTTCTCGAGCCGAAGGTGCGGGCTTTTCATAACGGAGCCTTGACCACGGACGGGCGGGAGCTGCCCGTGATCACCGACGGCGAGGATCGGCACGTTGTAGGACTGCAAATCAGTGAGCATCGTGTCGTCGACCATGCTCGCCTCGTCGACGATGATGAGATCGCAATCACGATCGAGCGCTTCGCGGCGGTGCCATCCGACGCCGTCACAGTACTTACACTTGCCGGTCTCGTCCCGCGGCGGATAAGCGAACCGCTTCTGCGGCCCGAGTGCGTCATACACGGCGGCAGTAAGCATCTCGCCGTGGTCTCGGCACGCTGCTACGCCTTCGCTTGTGAGTTCGAGCTCGACAACACAACCTTCCGCCGGGCACGGTTTGGAAACCTCGACGGTCTCAGGCTCCCTGCATTCACACGGCTGATAGATGAGCCCGTGAATCGTGTCGCAGATCGAAGCGTCGAGCATCGGGTTGATTCGCTTTTGCCACGCGCTCGCGGTCGACGTGCCTGCACGATTGAGCTTCCGGCGAAGTACCGACGTCGCCTTGCCCGTGAACGCGCAGAACGCCGGAGACCGAACTTGCTCGGCAACGAGCGAAACGAGCGTCGACTTACCTGAGCCAGCGTAACCACCAAGTGAAAGCAAACCCCGATCCTGATTCCTGATCCAGTTCGTGATGTCGTTGTAAGCGCTGCGCTGGTCAGGCGAGAGGTCATTGACGGTAATGGTGTTCATGACTCAATCCTCGTTCCCTTCTGCACGGCTCGCCAAAGTTTCCAAGTAGCCGATCGCCGAAAACAGACCGTCCAGCGCGTAGCTCTGTAAGTGCTCGTTCTCTTCAGGCACATCGAGATCCACCACGCGCCCGTACAACGACCGAAGCAAAGCAATCACTTCTCTCGTCTCCTTCGCGAGCTCGTTCATGTCGACCTCGACGCGCACACAGGACCCAGACCGCTCGCAATGCTCTCCGGCGTCGTGAGCCGACGGCCACATTTGCCACACCGACCCTCGTGCCACACGCCGAGCTCCGGGTGCATTTCACCACTCGTGAGCTTGCGCCACACCCAATCAAACGCGACGGCACTCGGCGCGTTCTTGGCGATGCGGCTCTTGTGCCCGTGCGAATACTTCTTGCTCGGGAAAACGAAGATGCACCCGAGGTAGTCGTAGTGGTCCGGCCGCGTCAGCACCGACACGAAGTACGGGGGCTCGCGATCGTCACCCTGACGGGGCTTGGCCTGCTCGACGTGGTAGGTGAACCGGGTACCCGTGCGACGCGATTGGAAGGTCACGTGGGCGTCTCCGGCGAGCATGAAACGAACGGTCACGGCGGGGTCGGTGAGCTCGGCGCGAGGGCCTGGTTGGTCATCGAGAATCGTCATTTGCTGGAGCATATTTCTGAGACGGGCGGCACCGCCTTCTATTCACCTACCGTACACCTTTTTTGTAGAGGTTCGGGGGGCAATCACCCCGTTCTGATTTTTCGCCATTTTTCGTGACGAAAATACCTGGATCATTTTCGGCATTTATTTCGTTAAATCCTAACTGGAATGATTGTGGTGATGATTTAATTTAAGTGACTGTGTGACTCGTAGTGACTGTCCCAATGCAAACGTTCCGGAAAAATATGGGACCCCCCTCCTTGCCCGTTTTTCTGGCGCGACTGCTGTAGGACAGTCACTTTGAGTCACACAGTCACCTTGACGACGAACCAAGGGGTGCCACCCCCCTGCTTCGGTTTGTGGTCGAACATGCGTCCTCCGACGTTCTGTTTTTTGTGCTTTCGTAGCTTCGCGCCGACGTCGCGCGCCGTGAGTCTTTCGACGGTGCATTCGCAGAGCTCGGCGAGGGCTTCTTTGAGCTCGAGGTGAGCGAACGCCGTTGCGTGCATCTCGGCAAGGAGGTTCGAAACGAGCGTGGGCTTGCCGAGCTTTTCCCACGCGACGAGCACCTTCTCGAGAGTGCTGACTTCAGAGTCTCCGGACTCCACGAGCTCGGCGCGACCGATGTACGGATCCGGCATGCCTGACCACACGAGCGAGCCACGAATGATGCGGCTCCAGTTTTCGAAACTTCCCCACGCAGGGAGTTTTTGATCAGGACAACCTGCGGTGAAGAAGGCGCGCAAGATCGTGAGCACGGCGACGACGAGCGTCGGACGAACTTTGTCGACGTGCGGCAAGAGTGGGTAGTACTTGAAGCCGCCGCGATCTTCGGGATGTTCCATGAAGGATTCGAGCCGGACGTGAAGCGCGCGTCGGATGAGCTCGGTCGACAAGGTAAGGTTCTTCGCAGTGATGAGCCAGAGCGCTCGCATCGGCATTGGGATCATTTCGGAGACGCCGAGCTTTCGTTCCGAGATGAAGCCGCTCGTGATCGTTCCGGCGAGCACCGACGAGTTCAAAGTGCCTTCGAGGTTGTCCATGAGCACGACGGAGTCGCCCGAGATTGCGAGCGCGAGGATTCGTTTTCGCATTTCGACTTCGTCGGCAAGCGCTAGCTTTGGTAGCCCCCTACCCGAACAGATTTGCCCGATCACTTCTGCGAGCATTGTTGCGCCGGCCCCGTTCACGTTCTTGTCGAGAAGTCCGAACGGGATCGCGCCTTCAATCGCGGGGCGGGCGAACGGAGTGAGTAGCAAAGCCAACCATGCCGAAACGTGCTCGTCTTTTTGCCAAGGGAATTCGTCGACGACGTCGAGCAAGACAAGAAGCGCGTTTCGTGCATCGTCGAGGGTCGGCTCGTTAGGGATGGGTGGATAGTCCGCGTTCGGTTCGTAGAAGATGCCGGTCTGTCTGTCGTAGCCGGGCGTGTCGAGGATCGTGCCGTCCGGACGAAACACCGGGGTCTCGGCGACGGCTTCGATGTGACGAACATCAGGCCACTCGCCACGTTTGTGGAGCTCGACGACCGGTTTGTCCGGAACTTCGCATTGAACGAGTTTAGGAATGCCGTCCGTACCGGTTTTCCAGCGTTGAAACACGCAGACGTGGCTCACGAGCGCTCGGGTGCGTTCCTTCGGCATTGCCGAGATCCGTGGGGATTCTGGTTCGCGTACGATGTCGTCTTCTTTGGTTTTGATGTCGTCACGAAGGATGTGAACGAGCTTCCACCCGCGCTTGAAGACGTTCGGTTCGTTGACGAGCACCGGGAGCATTTGATTTGCGACGTCGAGCTCGTCGAAGCCGACTGTGATCGTGATCTTTTCAGTCGATGTGAACGGTGGCAAAACCGGCGCGAGCCATTTTCGTACTTTGGTGACGAGTTTTTTTCCGCCGACGCCGCCTCCGAGCGGTCGGTCCTTCAAAAGCTCGGATACACGGTTCCAGCCGGTGATGTTTTCGTTCGCGTCTAGTTTTTCTTTCGTGCCGTTGACGCTCGCGCTGCGCGCTTTGGGGTTGTCGGAGCCCCCGGCCCAGGCGACGAGGTAGACGAAGAGCTCGGCATGCTCTGGCGCCCAGCCGTCTCGAAGTAAGCCCCCACCTAGTGCAAGGCAAAGATCGTGACGACCTTTTGCAGGAAAGTATCTTGCGAGTAAACACGCCGCTGCGAGTTTCTTGACCGATTCTTCTAGTTTCTTCGGGTCGATGATTGGGATCTTCATCGGATCGGCGTCGTCTTCGAAGTCGATGAACTCGCCCGAGACGTGGTGGCTTCCCGGAAACACCGTCTGTACGCCGCCCGTGCGTAGCTCGACGATCGTGCCGCCGTTGGGATCTTCGAATTTTTGGTGTTTCGGAACGTTCGAGAAGTAGAGCCAGTGCGATGCGCGCTTCGATGCGCGGCCGAACCTGCCCGATGTCGCAGGCAAGAAGTACGGTGCAAGTGCGAGCGCTTCGGGGCAATCGATGTCGATGTCCGTCAGGCCGCGCGACGCTTCACCGAGAACGACGCCAACGTTTTGCGGAACGCCGTTGAAGTATTGCGGTGCGGTCTCGGTCGTGATTCGGAGTTCCTTCCAGCCTTCGATGACCGGTCCTTTTTCTCGGTACGGAACCGGAATGGCCGCCCACCCTAAACCTAGGTACTCGATCGCGATGTCAAGAACCGTAGGGGGCGGCGGTAGAACGATCACGCGGGGCTGGTCTCCGGCGGATAGGCTCCCCCTCGGATCCGTCACTCACCGTACGACCAGCACAGGCTCGCGACGGATCCAAGAGGGAAGGGGAACTCTGTCGTTACTCGAATCCGAAAACAGTGTCCAGATTTTCTAAGGCTCTGGAGAAAAAACTTGACCGGTTCGTCGGCGTGAGCGAGATTCTCTTCGAAGTGGGAGCCCTCTTCGTTTCGGCGTCTGAGATCGAGCTATACGACCTGTGCCCTAGGAAGTGGGCGTTTGCATATATCGAAGGGAAGCGTCCACCTCCGAACGAGTCCGCGGCTTTGGGTTCTCGAGTTCACGCGATCCTCGAGAGGTGGCTCAAGGAAGGCGCCGCTCCCGACCTGCTCACAGCCGAAGGCGAGATCGCCGCGAGCGGTTTGCATCTTTTGCCGCCGCCTCGAACGCCGACGCTCGTCACCGAGGAGCAATTCTCGTTCACGTCGAGGCGCGCGTGGTACACCGGCTTCAAAGACTTCCGATATCGCGACGCGAACGGTTTGATCCACGTCGGCGATCACAAGACGACGAAGGCGTTCACGTGGGCCAAGACGACCGAGGAGATCTTGTGCCACCCGCAGGCGCTCATCTACGCGGTCGATGAGTTTTTCAAAAACCCGCAGGATGATCGTCTCGCTCTCGATTGGATCTACTACAAGACGACTGGCGCGAGAAAAGCCGAGCCTCGTTCGCAGATCGTGACCAAGGACGAGATCGCCGAGATGTTTTTCGAGCACGTAGATCCCGTCGCCGGGCACATCACGATGCTTCATGACACGCCGCCCGGGACGTCGGCGCTCGACTTTCCTCCAGACTTCAGAGCCTGCGATGCATTCGGAGGCTGCGCGTTCCTTTCGATTTGTAATCCAACCCCAACGCAGAGAGTGCAAGCAACAATGACCCAAGCTGGACTTTCCCTTGCTGACAAGCTCAAGGCCATGAAGGCGGGCCGAGCCCCGAGCCCGATCCACCCTCCGGAGGCGTTCCAGGCGCCTCAGGGAGTTGCCGTACCGTCACCGATGGCCCCGTCGACGCAGTTCTCCCTTCCGACGCCTCAGGGGGCGCCTGTGGTGGCTGTGTCGGGGCCAGGGATGGCTCCTCAGGTACCTTTCCAGCCCGGCGGCCCAACGCCGCCAATGGCCCCGATGGATCCTGCGTTGTACCAGCAACCCCCTCAGGCACCTTTGCCGGCTGCCGCGCCGTTCGTGTCGATGCCTGTACCGACGGCGCCTGCCGAAACAGCACCGGCCCCGATTCCAGAGCCCCAGGCGGCGCCCAAGAAACGAGGACGGCCAGCGAAGTCGACTGCGGCAGTGCAGCCCGAAACGAACGGCGGTTTCACGCTCTATGTCGGTTGCGCGCCGATCGGTTGCAACGTGACGAACGCTCTCGACTACGTGAACGCCGCGCACGATCAGTTGAGGGCGGCTCGCGGCGTTACTCACTACCGAGAAATGGAATTTGGCAAAGGGCCGGGCGAGCTCTGCGCGGTGCTAGAGGCGCTTTTGGCCTTGTGCGAAGGAACCGCGAACGCGCCCGCGGGCGACGTCGTGCTCGGCGGTGCGCAGATCGAAGAAGACACAGCGTCGGTTTGGTTCTCGAAGGCGGCGAAGGTCGTGAGGGCGTTTCGGTGATGTCGCAAGCTGAACTTCGCTTTGAACGTGACACGGCTCTGATAGATTTTCAGTTTTTCGTGCAAGCAGTTACTAAAGGCGATTTCGGATTCGCGCGTGAGTGCTATCGCGCACGTTTGGAGTACCCCCGGCCGTTGGTGCATCGAGTATTGCAATAATGCCAGACCCGATCGATCTGTCCAACATCCTGGCCGCCGTTGCCGAAGCGACGAACGGTGCGCGACGAGGTACTGCTCTTGGCAAGATCCGAGAGGCCGAAGGGGTCCGCCATACGCCCGAGCTCGATCGCATCATCATGATCCCATGGCGTGTACCGCTTACGCCTGACGAGGAAGCCGAGCGGATCGATTTGCTCACGAACTATCTCCGCACACCAGGCGGGACGATGCAGCTTCGTCCGGTGCAGGCCCAAGCTCTCTACGAAGCGCACGACTACGGGGGCCTTTTCGGACCGATTCGAGTCTCCGGCGGGAAGACCCTTATCTCCTTGCTCGCGCCGCTCGTTTTCGAAGCCCAGCGGCCGATGCTCATCGTCCCCGCTGCCTTGATCGAAAAGACACGCACCGAAGCCCAGAAGCTTGCTCAGCACTGGAAACTCCCGCCGTTCCTTCACATCGTGAGCTACCAAGCTCTTGGCCGCGTTTCCGGCGCACAGACGCTCGAGAAGGCGAACCCCGATCTCATCATTTGCGACGAAGCACACAAGCTCAAGAACAAGCGCGCGGCCGTCACGAAGCGCGTCGCTCGGTACATGCACGACCATCCGGAGACGCGCATGGTCATCTTGACTGGTACGATCTCAAAGCGTTCGCTTCACGACTTTTCGCACCTATTACTCTGGTCTTTGAAGCTTCGGACGCCGCTCCCGCGACACTACAACGAGCTCGAGGCGTGGGCACTTGCGCTCGACGAGCGACCGAATTCGGTCGTGCCGCCGCTTTACCCAGGGGCGATTTTGAAGCTCGCTACCGAAGAAGACACCGGTGGCGCGACAGAGCGGGCGCGCAAGGCCGTTCGTCGACGGATCAATGGCACGCCCGGTGTCGTGACGGCTTCCGGTCCGGGTTGTGATGTGAGTCTTCGGGTACAAGGGCATATCGTCGAGACGTTGGAAGTGACGGAGGAAGCGTTCGACCGACTTCGTTCGAAATGGGAAACGCCCGACGGTTGGCCGCTCTCTGACGGGTTTGCGATTTGGCGACACGCACGCGAGCTCGCTTTAGGATTTTATTATCGATGGGAAGTTAGACCACCCGACGAATGGCTCGAGGCACGGAAAGCCTGGTCGGCGTTTTGTCGGAAAGTTCTTGGAAGTAATCAGCGCCGGTTAGATTCCGAGATGCAGGTCGCGCTCGCGTGCAAGGATCATCCTGAATGGTACGGTGACCAAGAGTACAAGGCGTGGGTTGCGATTCGTGACACGTTCAAACCGAAGACCGTCGCGGTGTCGTTCGACGACTCGGTTCTGGAGTATTGCCAAGAGTGGTCCAAGCATGGCGGACTCATCTGGTGCGAGCACGTTGATTTTGCGAACCGGCTCTCATCCATGACAGGCATTCCGTATTTCGCCGGTGAGGGTCTCGACGCGCACGGAAATTCGATCGAGACCTACGACGGTACGACGGCGATTCTTTCGATCGAGGCGAATCGGGAGGGCCGAAACCTTCAACGGTTTTCGAGGAATCTCGTGAGTTCGGTACCGCAACAAGGCGACCGAATGCAGCAGCTTCTTGCGCGTACGCATCGTGACGGGCAAGAAGCCGATGAAGTGATTTGCGACATCGTAGTCTCGTGCGCCGAGCACGTCGAGGCGATGCACATCATGCAGAGCGATGCGCGCTACCAGGAGGACATCACCGGAGATCACCAGAAACTTTTGCTCGCGGATATCGTCGTGCCGCACACGTTTCATTTGAGGAGTTCGGTTTGGAACAAGGAGTACAAAGATGACGGTTGGTAAAGACGCTCGCGAGCTACACACGAACGGGACGGCATCCCTCCCCCCGGGACACCAGACGTGTCGTGTGTAGCTCGCGGGAATTTTTCCCGTCTCTGAAGAAGGATATTAAATGCCCCCTATCGATTGGTCCGCAATTGGACAAGCACCGATTTTCGAACGTGGAAACTACTTCAACCCAGGAAGGTACAAGCTCCGCTTGCTCCGGTGTCTGAGCAAGCAGACGCAAAAGTCCGGAACGGCGTTCATCGCCGAGTTCGAGGTCTTGGAGAGTGACAACCCTGCGCACCAGATCGGGAGCAAAGGGACGTACTTCGTCAAGATGCAGCAACAGCAGCAAGCGTTTTCCAACATCCTCGAGATGATGGCGGCGCTTCTCGGATTCGACATCACGAACAAGGATCACGTTGCACAGATCGATCAACAACTGAGGCCGCAACTCGCGGGGCTCATGACGGCGCTCGAGACGCAGGGCACGGCCGTGCTCGGCGGACGCGAGACCGTTTCGGTCGAGTGTCGGATCAAGCTGACTCAGCGAGGTACGGAGTTCACGCTTCACACGTGGGCGCCGTGGACACCTCCGCCGGGTTGGCAGCCCGCTCCGACGCCAGCAGTAGCGCAGATGCCTCAGAGGTCAGCGGCGCAACCCGCGGCTCAGGGGTATCCGCCCGCGTATGCGCCACCGGGGTTCGCTCCGGCGGCGTTGCCGCAGGCCGCGCCTGCTCCGGCGTGGCCACAGCAACAGCCAGCCCCACAGGCGGCGCCTCAGGCCGCCTACGGACAACCTGCCATGCCTCAGGCTGGTGTGGGCGTGCCGGCCCCTGGTTGGCCTCCTAGGGCGAACTGAAGAAGGAAAGCCCCGCTCCGGTGCGCGGCCGGAGCGGGGCGAGATTCAATGCAAGCGTTCGATTGCGAGACCTTCCTCATTACAGAGGGCAACCTTGCCCCGGATTTGGTTTGTGTTTCGTACGCGCAGCCCGATTGCAGCGCCCGGGTTTTTCACGCGCTCGACGGCTCTCCGACGTTCCGTGCGATGGCGGATTTAGCCATCTGGAACAATACGCCGGTGATCGGCGCGAACACCGCCTACGACATGGCCGTGATGCTCGTGCACGATCCGAGGCTCAGTGAACGGATCTGGACGCTCTACGATAAAGGGCTCGTGCGCGACGTGATCATGCGCCAGAAGATGATCGACATCGCGATGGGTTGTTACGGCGGGTTTCGTCGAGGCGAAGACGGCAAGGTGTTCAAGATCGGCTATAGCCTGGCCGATCTTACGAAGCGGCACCTCGGTCACGAGCTCGACAAGGGCGCGGAGACTTGGCGTCTTCGGTACTCCGAGCTCTACGAGGTTCCTCTGTACGACTGGCCCAAAGAAGCGCGCCAGTATGCCGAAGACGACGCGGCGGCGACAATGGCCGTCTACCAAGCGCAAGAGTCGGACGCAGCGTTACTTTTCGACGAGCCCGCACGGTGCCGCACGGCGTGGATGCTCCATCTCATGTCTTGCTACGGGATCAAGACGGATCCGGAAGCCGTCCGGGCGTTCGTCGAGACCACGGAAAAGAGCATCGAGGAAATCAAGGGGCTTCTCGTGAGTCACGGACTTGTCCGTCAGAGCGGCACACGAGACACCAAGGTCGCGAAGGCGCGCATGGTTCAGATTTGCCAAGAGAAGGGCCTCGAGCTCATGAAGACAGACGGCGACGACGTCGCGCTAGACGACGCGACGTGTAAGAAGACCGGAGATCCGGTGCTCTGTGCGTACGCGAACTTCTCGAGTTTGGCGAAAGTCGTGTCGACGGACATCCCGATCCTTTTGAAAGGTGTCAAGACGCCGATCCAGACGCGCTTCGAGCCGCTTCAAGAGACCGGTCGTACATCGTCGAGCGCGCCGAACATTCAGAACATCAAACGCCTCGTCGGGATGCGTGAGTGTTTCAGACCGCGTCTAGGATACATTTTCGTCGATGCGGACTACGCGATGCTTGAGCTCTGTACATGGGCGCAGACATGCCTCTGGGCACTCGGACGTTCGCGGATGGCTGAGGTTTTGAATTCCGAACACGAAAACGATCCGCATCTCGCTTTCGCAGCGCAGATTTTGAACACCACTTACGCGGAAGCGAAAGCACGACGAAAAGAAGGTGACAAGGAAGTCGACGCGAAACGACTAGTCGCGAAGGTCGGAAACTTCGGGTTCCCGGGAGGCCTCGGCGCTGAGAGCTTCGTTGCCTACGCCGCGAGCTCGTACAAGGTGACGATTACAGAAGAAAAAGCCAAAGAGCTGAAGCAATTCTGGCTCACGCAGTGGCCGGAAGCAGGGCCGTACTTCAATTGGATTGCGAGCAAGGAACAACAGAACGGCACGATTTCTCTTCAACGTTTCGTGACGGGCTCGTGGCGCTCGGGCATGCGGTACACGGTCGCGTGTAACGATCCGTTCCAGAGCTTAGGGGCGACGGCGGCGACCTGGGCCGGCTACGATCTTGCTCGGGCTTGCTACTACCAAAAGGACCACGTGCTCTTCGGCTCGAGGCCCGTGAACTTCATTCATGACCAATACTTGGTCGAGGTGCGTGACGACGAACTGGCGCACGATCGCGCGATGGCCGTCGCCGATATCATGGTCGCTGCTGCGAAGCGGGCGATTCCGGATGTGACGCCGAAGGTTGAGCCGCTCTTGTGCCGATATTGGAGCAAGGAAGCGAAGGCTCTTTACAAGGATGGGAGGCTCGTGCCGTGGCCCTCATAGCAATTGATCCGGGCAAGGTAACGGGATTCGCAGAGTTCAGCGCTCCGGTACTAACTCACGCTACGGTTTGCACCGAAGAGGAATGTCTCTTGCTCATTGAGAATGCGGCGCCTGTCAGACAAGGGAAACCGGCTGGTGATTGCATCATCGAGATCCCGCAGGCCTATCTAGGGCAGCAACAGAAGGGCGATCAGAACGACTTGATCAAGTTGGCCGTCATGGTCGGTCGATACGCCGATCGTGCAACGGCTTGTGGTTTTCGCGTCAAGCTTGTCAAGCCACGTGAATGGAAAGGGCAACTTCCTAAGGACGTGTGTTGGCGTCGGGTGCGTGAAACGCTCACGTCTTTCGAGCTCGACAATATCGAGAAATTTTCAAAGTCTCGTGCGCACAACATGCATGACGCGATCGGGCTCGGGACGTGGTTCCAAAAAAGGTGGAGATAGAAAAGTGGCAACCAAGAAACGGAAGGTCATGTCATTCAAGGAGTGGTTCGAAAGCACTCTTCCTCAAGGCATGACGAAGACAGCGTACGCTAAGGAGCTCGCAGATCGGGCGGATGGCAAGATCGGCATGTCGACGCTCTTGAATACGCTCAAGGGTCAGAAGCTCGTGAGCTACGCGAAGGGCAAGGCGCTCGCGGATTTGACCGACGGCAAGGTTCCGCTCACGGAAATTGTGGAAACATGACGACCGTCATTGAACCCGTCGCGGTGGCGGACAGTGTTTGGCTCCGGCGTCCGAACGATTTGGAAAGCACGGAAGCGCTCGCGGAGCTCTCTACGTCGCTTCAAGATCTTCCATGCACTTCCGTGACGTACCCGGGGATTTGCGAGGCTCTCATCGAGGTCAAGGCTCGCGTGAAGAACTTGATCGCGCAACGCGAAACTGTGCTCGTTCCGCTTCGCGAAGCCGAGCGCGCGGCGCGGGAGTGGTTCCGAGCTCCGATCGAGACGTATCAGATGATCGAGAGTGTTTTGAAAGAGCGTGTCGCCGGGTATCAGGAGACGCTTCGTCAAGAGAAGCACGCGGCTATCGTCGCGGCCGGGCAGGCTCCGACGCCATCGGCCATGGCGCAGCTTACGGCGCTCGCCGTTCCTCCGACGCCGACGGCGATTACGTTTCGAAAAACGTGGGAGGTTGAGATCACGGATCCGAATCTCGTGCCTCGGGAGTACTTGCTCATCGACACGGCGGCGCTTCGGAAAGTCTGTGTGGCGACCAAGGGACAGATCCAGGTGCCGGGTGTTCGTTTTTTTCAAAAGGAAGGCGTGGCGGTAGGGTCGTAAATGGGGAAAGTCGTAAAGCTCAAGCAGTGTCCGCAGGTGCATCCGAACGGCGAACGTTGCATCCTCGACGCCGGTCACGAAGGCGGCCACAAGCTCCCCGACGCTCATCGGTGCCATGCGCGCGGCTGCTCGATGAAAATCAAACCAGAGCTTTTAATGTGTAGGGCACATTGGTTCCGCGTCCCAGCAAAAATCCAACGCGCCGTCTGGGCCGCCTACCGTCGCGGCCAGTGCGACGATCGAAACCCGAGCATTGCCTGGCACGAAGCGGCCGACGCGGCGATCGGCTATGTCGCGGCGCTCGACGACGAACCGGTACTCGTGAAAGAGATGAACGCATTGAAGAAGCTCGGGTACGCGACCGTCGAATCGGACGGCAAGCTCAGGGCCGTGGTGGCCGGGAAGGCGTGAGATGACCGTACGGCTCAAAGTTGTTATCGGTTGCGACGCGGATGGGTGCTGCCAAGTGCACGAGGCTTTCGCGAGTGCACGGCACTTTAACGGTTTCTACAATGTCAATTTCTTTGCGGGTCCTGATCCGGTCGAGGGGTATTCCACACGAGCTGTTGGGTGGCATTTCGACGAACTAACGCAAACAGCCAAGTGCCCGGAGCACCACGTTCTCGTCGGAGAAGTTTGTCACCACTCTTGGGAGGCCGACGAAGACGGAGTTCGGTGCTGCGTCCATTGCGGCGTGACTGATGAAAGGGACAGATCGTGAGCGACGGTATGAGCGACGCACGTGCGTCCGATAATCTCTACAACGGCTTCTGGACGGCAGCCTTCGACCTCAAGGAAGCGGCGGCGAAGTACGCGAAAGCCGTCATGCGTGCTCGTGTCGGACATCGCGGATGGCGGTTCGCGCGTTGGTCGATCGTGAACGAGACGAACGACGTTTTGACCGGCACAGGTTTCAAACTCGTCGACACAGACCCGGAGAAGAGCTTCGAGCACTATCCGGACGCTTTCAAGCGCCCTTCGCTTTCGTGGCGCGAACGTGAACTACAACGAGAGAACGAAGAGCTTCGAGAGAAGCTTCGACGATTGGAAGGAGCCCTTATATGATCGCCGTTTACCTCGGACATCCGCTCACTGCCGACACATCCGAGGGCATCGAGCAGAACCGTCGCAACGCCGCCAGGTGGGCCGCCTGGCTTTGGAAGCAAGGCTTCTCCGTCGAGTGCTCATGGATCGTCTGCACTGGCGAGCTCGAGGAGACTCCCGAGAACCGCGAGCTCGGTCTTCGCTCCGACTGCGAGCAGGTCCGCCGCTGCGACGTCATGGTGCTCTGCGGCCCGCGCATCTCCGGCGGCATGCTCCGCGAGGCCGGCGCCGCGAAGGTCATCGTCGACTTCACGTACAAAGGTTTCGAACTACCCGGAGCCCTCGAGTGGAGAGATGGTGTTCCGGTGACACTCACAGAGCTTGAGAAGATCGTCGCGTACCAAGGTTCTAGCGATCATCAGTCACGGCTAGGGTCTTCGCGGTTCGCTCTGAAGATCGAGGGGAATCGGGAAAAAACGGCGCAATGATTCCGTCCGCAGATCGGTCGCCCTTCAACCGGGGCGTCAGGACGTCGGGACTCCTGTTCTACCAATCAAGGAGCGGAAGTGGTCGAGACAGTTGCGGGAAGGGTAAGCCTGTGACGGTCTCAGCAAGACCGAGCTCGCTCCTCTACCCCGTGAGCCGAAACCGACCGGGCTTTTTGTTGGGGCTCGTTATTCATTAGACCGGCTCACGGGGTAGGCGGCGAGGCTACACTTTGGTACTGTTCGGTTGTCTGACATGGAGGATCGCATGGCAGCAAAAAAGAGGGCGCCGTGAAGAAGTAGCGCTAGGGCCAAAAGGGGCTTGAGAGCCGAGAAGAACGAAAAACTTCTCGGCTTTCGCCTTTTGTTGGATCTACGTCGTGGCTTGTTGTATCCTGGCGCATATGGCGTCGAAGAAAGCAAAACTACGAGGCTCGAACGGCATGGGCCCCGCTCGCCAGCTTCGAATGAGCAAAGATCTCGAGGCGCGTATTCGTCTGCACCAGAAGGAGCTCCGCGAGAGGTTCGGTATCGAGAGCAACTTCTCGTCGACCGTGCGCATGCTTATCGAGAACGGGCTCAGGGCGCAGCGATGAAACAGCCAGCGACAGAGACAACGGCGGCGTTTTTCGGTTTCATCGTAGGCGTTATCTTCGCACTCGGTATGGCGCTCGGGTTTCGACTTCCGTTTTGGCCTTGGTGTCTTCTCGTTCTGCCGGCACAGGCGGTAGTGCAGTTCGCCGCATCGGTCTCTTTCTATCTTTTTTTCGATCGAGAGCGTGGATCATGAAACCCCGCATCCACTCCCTGAACGAAAACCTCGCCAAGGCCCTCCGCGCCGTCGTCGGCGGCGAACTCAAACAAAGTAATCTCGGCGAGGTCTGGTGCGACGATCGCACCTGGCGCCGCATTGCCGACGAGCTCGTGATGGCGCTTGCCGGCAAGGTCGCGCTCGTCGATCGCGAGGTCTACGCGCGCATCTTCGCCGACGCCGAGCAGATGAAACTCGTCCGTGCCTACGTCGCGGAGTACAACTCGAGGCGCACTGACGTGCAGCAGAAGGCGTCGGTCAAGAATCCGTACGCGCGGTGGGCGGCGGAGAACATGACACCGAAGGATGAACCGTGACCGAAGCCGATATGGCGCTCTCGAAAGAGCAGATCGTTGCGAAGTACTCGAAAGGGTCTCCGGATTATCCGTCGCACGCCGAAGGCTGTGGCTGTTCTGGGTGCTACGCTTCGTGGCTTGAGTGGCGAGGAGCTCACGCAGCGTTTGAGCTAGGAAAACGTGCAGGCGAAGTGGAACGCGATGAACTCCGCGCGATCGTGCGGGAGCTACTTGCCGACGACAAGCCGTACCCATTGACCGACGTGCTCGCGCAGCTCGCCGATGCCGCGGATCACTTGTTGAACTATCACTCATGCGACGTGCATGGGTACGAAGGTATAGGGATTGTGCGCGACATTGCGCGCGAGATGGTTGGCGTGGTCGAAAAAGCCCGCACCGCAGTTGGCACGCCATGAAAAAAGATCAACTCCGTATCGGCGCCGAGATCGCCCCGAACACGCGCCTCGTCGAACGTCGAGGCGAGCGTAACGGCGTCGGAACTCTGATGCCTTTGCGAGAGGGTCAGCCGATCCCCGAAGGCTCGGAGCTCGTGAAGATCACTCCCGGTGAGGACGAGTGGCACGACGTCGAGACGCTTTACCGGCATGAGAGCTTGAGTGGGCCGCCGCAGATTGCGACACCGGCGTATAGGGACGGCTATGATCGGATTTTCGGGAAACAGAAGGTGGGGCTCGCATGAAGAGGATGTCGCAACGTCGGTTCGACGCTTTCGCGCTGCTGGCTGTCGTCGTCATGACCGCATCGACAGGCGGCATGCTCGTTCAGTCGTGCGCCGACGACGAGTGTCGTGAACGAGCGCTAGATCCGAACAACGTCACACTCTGTCGAGGTCAAGCCTACGCCGTCAAGGCACTTGGCGTGGTTGAGTGCGGGTGTCACGGGAAGTAGCTATGAAAAACGAACAGCCGGAATTCGATCCCGATCTCAGTCCGGAGAACGAGCAGAACAAAGACGCCGCACGTGCTGCGCGTCTCGTTTACGATCGTATGAAACGCGCCTACGTCGATGAAGACGGATGCCTTCGTCGAGATCGGTTCGGGCAACCCTTCTGAAAGGAAAAACATGGCTGACAAAAAAGAACTAAGCGAACTGTGGGCAGGCTTCGCAAAAGCCGCGCTCCAGAACTTCACTCCCGCCGAAGACGTCGAGGACTCCGACGAGCTAGCCGACGACATGGTCGAGATCTCGACCAAGTACGCTGACTCGATGCTCGACGAGTACGAAGAACGGTTCGGGGCAAGTGGGCGAAGCGGCGGCCGGCGACGGAAGAAGAGCGCAGGGGACGACGAATGACCCGCCGAAGACGAAGAAGGTCGAGCTCCGACGATCCGCGCCAAACCGCGCAGCACCTCATCGACCTAGCCCTCGACGAAGGTGCTACGACCGAAGAGCGCCGCACTGCCGCTATGCAGGCCGTGAAGTTCATCGACCGAAATGATCTCCTCTCTCGCCCGTTCGAGGGCAACGAGATCATCCAGGCAGGGATGAACATCGCCGAGACGCTCACGAGCTCGGACCTCGCGAGCAACGTGAAGAAGCTCATTGACGAGGCCAAGCGGAGGCGGCGGTGAAACTCGACGAAGCTCGAAAGTACGCGCCCATCTTGGAGCGCATGGTCGACATTCTCTCCAAGGAGAACATGACCTTCGGTGCGGCGATGAGCCGAGCTTCGCGCGAGCTCGGTATCGAGGTACCTAAGCACATGGAGGAGCCGCTTCTCACGTCGGCCTTCAAGGTATTTGCGGGGCGAGGGATCCCGGGAGCGGCGGAAGCATGAGTATCCTCAGCGGCTCCGCCATCCGCAGCGCCGTCGACCGCGGCGACATCGTCATCGACCCGTTCGACGCGAAGCGTGTGAATCCGGCTAGCGTCGACCTCACGCTCGGGACGAAAATACGAACGTATCGAGCGGCGGCGTGGACCGACGTTTTGGATTGCAAGGTAAACAACCCGACGGATTTGGCTGAGATGGATCACGAGCGTGGCACGTTCGTACTTTTGCCCGGTCATCTCTACCTCATGCACACGGCCGAGCGCGTGCGCACCGACAAGTATGTTCCGGTGCTCGACGGCAAGAGCAGCCTCGGTCGTCTCGGTGTGCAGGTGCACATGACCGCCGGCTACGGCGACCCGGGCTTCGACGGGCAGTACACGCTCGAGGTGACGGCCGTCTACCAGACGCGCGTCTACGCCGGGATGCGGTTCTGTCAGATGCGCTTTCACACGATTTGGCGAGCGATCGACGAATTTGTCCCGACGCTTTACAACGGCAACTACACCGGCGAGGCGTCGATGGGCCCCGTGCCGTCGCGTTCGTGGAAGCAGTTCGAAAAATGAACCTTCCCACCGACAAGCAGTGGCGTGAAAAAGCAAAGGGCGTACTCTACATCCACGGTGACAGTTGCCTTGCGATTCGAGTAGACACGGCGTGGGCGTTCATTCGATTCTTCCGCACTGGCGTGATGTTCACTACTCCGGAAGAGATGCGCCAGTGGGCCGAAGAAGAGTACGCGGCCTTTCTCGAGCGGAGCGCGATGGTGCCGTCGAAACCGAAGCCGAAAAGACCTAGGATCGTTCCGGTAAAGTGATGACTAATCGCGCGTTTTGTTTTCGAGAGTCCGGCGGAGACTCGGAACGTTGTGATCGTTGCGGTGCCTCTGGCGCAGTGCGGTACCCGATCCTGGTTCACTTCTTCATGCGACTGTGCGATGCGTGCAAAGCCCGTCTAGACGCCAAGATCAAGCGATGAAAGTCCACCGCTCCACCGGCTACATCCACATCGACCTCTCGAGCGCCGAAGCCATGGTGCTCCTCGACGAGCTCGAGAACGTTCGCGGCGGGGCGAAGCTCGTGAAGCTCAGGCAGGTGTGCGAGGGGCTCCGGTCGTCGCTGGCGCTCGAGGCGATGATGGCGCCGAAGAAGATGGGGCGACCGAAGGCGGCGAAGGTGACATACCTCTCGCAGCGCTCGTCGCCGTTCGAGATCGAGACGACGGCGCCGTGGCTCAAGAACGAGGGGTCGCGCGAGGATTAGAGAAAATTTTTTTGACTGCCCGGCGACACGCTGCCCGAGCGCCTTTTTGGGTTGTGCTCGTACCTCTTTGAATAGCTCCGGTGTTTTTGTGTCCGACAGCCCACTGCCAGTCGCTTTTTGACGAGATGATCCGCGCATACGCGCCTGTCGATTTGTCGTGCGACCATTCCTCTTTCGTCCACCAGTATCGAAAGGTAGGTTCAGTCATGCGACCTCGAGCGCTTCGCTGCGCGTCGCCCACATGTACGCGACGACCACGAAGCCGGCGAAGAAGCCACCGATGTGGCAGCCGAACGAGACGTCGCCCGCGCCGCCCATGAAGGCGTACCAGATGTTGAGCCCGACGAACGCGACCGCGAACCCGGCGAGGCGCGGGCGGATGACGGCGGCGACCGCCAAGAGGCCGAAGAGGGCCCCCGAGGCGCCCACCAAGGGGTCCGTCGAGCTCGGGGCGACGAGGCAGTGGAAAGCCGCGCCAGCGAGGCCAGCGGCCAGGTAGAGGCCTAGGAACCGGAAGCTCCCGAGCGCCCTCTCTACGATGCCCCCAAAAACGACCAGGAAAACGACGTTTCCGCCTACGTGAAAAACCCCCTCGGGGTCGTGGAGGAACATGGCCGAGAGGGCCGATTCCAGGCTCGGGCGGGCTGGCACGAGGCCGTAGGCTTCACAGATGGGCATGCCGCCCAGGGCGAGCTCGAGGCCGTACGCGGCGATCAGGGCGAGGGCCAGCAGGGCTGTAAAAGGGGCGGTTTCTCGGGCCATACCGGTGAGACGGGGTGGGGGTTGTCAATATTCAATGGGGTCGTTTGGTAGACATTGAATACCAAACGGGTACACTTCGTCAATCCCCACATGGCCGAAATTCCAGCGCCCTTGAAACACACCTTCCAGCTAACCGTCGAGATCGACAAAAACTGGGTCGACTACCTCACGCAGCACAACGACATTTTCGGCGGGAGCTACGCCGGTTATTGGCTTCGAGGCGTCGAGCACGACGACGCCGATGACGGCAAGGGTTGGCTCTGCTGGGAAGACGACGAAAAGTGTCGTCACGGCGAAGAGCCGAATCGCGAAATGGCGATCTACGAGTGGAAGCTCGGTAATCCGCTCCCCGAGCACTGGTTCCGTCTCGATCGCGCCGCCGCGATTCGCGCTTGGGAAGAAGGTGTCAAGCGCTGGGGCGTCGACTGGTACGAGGAGACGGACTCGACGCGCGAAGACGTCGTCGTGCAGCTCGCGCTTCTCGGGGAGATTCGGTACGGATGATCACATTAGCAGTCGCAAGCGGCGTCGGGTTGGTTCTGGGCTATGCGCTCAGGCTCTACGGCGAGACGTTCGGGAGGGACCGTTGCCCAGCGCTTCAACCTGTTTGGGATCACCGTTGCGTGTTGGAAGAAGGGCACGAGGGGCCGCACAAGAAGCCCGCTTTCAGTGAGCCCGGGTCTACTTGGTGGAACGTGAGGTAGAAAACCATGAACATCATCATCCGCACCTTCCGTTTTCTCGCATGGGAGATCCGCCGTCGCCGGCAAGAGCAAAGACTGCCTCCGGCGGTTCGCGCACATCTTCGACGTATCGAGGAGAAGCCCTTCGCGATCCCTTGTCCGATCTGCGGCGAGGAGTTCGAGCACGGAAGCGCCTTCCGTTGGCACTTGGTTGGACACGATTGAAAGGAACGTTGATGTTGAAATCTATGATCGAAGACGCATACGTTAAGCAGTGTGGCGTACAAGACGCAAAAACAGGTGAGATCTACTGGGCTCTAGTGCACCCGAGCAACGGCGCGATCCTCGCTTACGCTGATACGAAGGACGAGGCGGTAGCTTACAAAGAGGCGATCAACGACATTCCGCGGCGGCTTCGCGGTATCGGGTTCGAGGTGGCGTGATGGCCGCACCGAAGATCGAATTCGAACGGTTCCCGTACTTGCTCGTGACGGCCATGTCGGCGCAAGGTGCACGCGACTTCTTCGGTGGTCCGTGGTTCAAAACGTTGTGCGTCGGGCAGGACACGCGGCCCGGCATGAAGTTCGGCGCGCGGACGTACAAGCTCTTTCGAACCGAAGCAGATTGGCTCGAATACCAAAGGAATTGGAAAGACAAATGAGTCCCGACACTCTGATCCGCGAGCTCGCGACCGAGCTCCAAGACGTGATTCGAAACCTCGACGAGACGCATCTCAGAGCGAACCCGGAAGAGGAATTTGTAGACCTCGCCGCGCGGCTAGTGCTCAAGCTCCAGAGAAAGGCGATCACGATCGCAGCGGTCCCGAGCGCGGCCGAGCAGATGGAGAGCACGCGAGGGAGCGCGGCGCAGCGGATCTTCGACATCTTCACCGGTTGGCTGCAAGGACATCCCGAGCGGCACTTCATCACGCGCTTCGACTCGTCCGGGAAGTTCGAGATCGTCATGCGAGAGACCGGAGAGGTGAAGGCGTTTTTTCAGGGAGGGACGGTCCAAGATGCGTACGCGCAGGCGGCGCAGACCATTTCTTTCGAAGGAGAATCCGATGGCAAAGAAGAGCAAGCCCAAGGTTGAGCCGTCCCCGCCGAAGTTCGACGTCGAAGAGATCGCAAAACGGCTTCGATTCATCGACATCGAAGAACTGGTTCAAGGGATCTTCGACGCAATCGACGAGGCGAAAGGAATGGCAGGATCCCTCGACCCCGACACGTGTGACGAGACGCGAGCCGCGCTCGAACAACTCCGCAAAACCGTTGTCTTCATTTTTGGAGCAAGTCGATGAGCGCCGCGAAAAAAGAAGAACCGAAACTCGTCGATTCGATGTTCCTCTCGAACGGTGATCAGGTTTGCATCTGGTCCGACGGTGTCGCGACGCTCGTCAACACGGACAAGGGCGACGAGATTATCAGTGTGCGTAGGGCCAAGCGACTTCTCTCACAAGCCCGAGGCGCGTCGACGTGACGTACAAGGTATGTCGCGCCGTCGGTTGCGGACAAGCGATTCCGATTCGGCAGCACTTCTGCCGTCGCTGTCTCAATCGCTTGAACACAGAGACCAAGCATACTCTCTTGTTCGGCTCCGACGCCGAGAAGACGACAGCGCTCGAGGCCGCTGACCGACAGCTCTCCGGGAGAACCATCGAATCGGTTCGGCCTCAGAGCCCGGCGAGAGAGCGGTTCAAAGCCGCCAGGATGTACGCCAGAGCGGCGATGAAGACTCTTGAAAGGAAACCAAGATGAGTGAAAAGCAAGAAGCACAAATCCAGACCGGCATCCGACTTTCAGATTCGTTGCTCGGTCGAATCGATAAGCTCGTCGAGCGCATGAGCGAGCCGGGCCTGCAACTCACACGCGCAGACATACTTCGGCTCGCCGTGTTCCGAGGCGTCGAGCAGCTCGAGGCAGAAAAGAAGAAGCGATGAAAACGAGCGCTAAACTCGCCGGTAGGTTGAGAAGAGCCAAAAAACGACCATTCGACGGTGACCCTCGAGCCGACGAAACACGCGCGGCGATGCTCGCGGCACGCTTCGAAGACGAGGTCGAGGTGATGGATCTTCAGGCGTCGGAGCTCGCGTGCGACGTCGCGGATGCGTGGGCGGACAAGCGCGCTAAGCGCCCCTTGTGGGCCGTCGGCTTCTCGAAGGACGCGCCCTCGCTTGTCGCAACCCTCGACCGCCTAGAGCTAGTCACTCGCCCAAGTGCGATGCGTAGAGTGCGCCCATGACACAAAACAAAAATCAGAAACGCCTCGTCCGTCAGCTCGCGGAGTTTCGCGGGTGCGCGTACACGGCCGCGCTCAACGAACTGCGCAAGCTGCCGCCGGGCACGTCGTGGACCGAGTACGTGGCGAAGGTCATCACTGGAGAACTTCCATGAGCAGCAACAACAATGAAACGAAAGAACAGTGTTTCATCGACGACAATTGCGCGAACTGCGGCCACTCGTCGGAGGCGCATCATGCCGGATCGGGAAAATGTTACGCTTGCCAGTCTTCTAAAAGGTGCGGCAAGTTTGTTCGAAAGCACGAACAGGAGATGATTCGATGACGCCGGCCGAAGCCCACGTGTGGATCGCCGTCTTCGCAGCGACGTACCAAGCGAACAGCGAGAGTATGTACTCTATCGGCTACGACATTGCTGCTAGAACGGCCGACTCTGCTGTCAGAGCTTTACGAAAGTCGCCGCCTAGGATGAAAGAGCTCGAGGACGCGCTTCGGCAGGGAAGCGACATCCCGTGATAGAGTGAGACCATGGACGTAGTAACCGCTCTTGCTGCCTTGCTCTTGAAGTACCACACGACCCGCGTGCACGAGCGCTACTGGGGTGAGACCGGCGACGAGCGCAAAGGTCGAATCGCTCGAATCGCCGACGCGGACGTCCGCGCCTGCCGTGATGTCAAGCTCGCTCGCGGTTGGACATTCGCCGGCTGTCTCGCGGCGCTCACGATGGTCGAGCAGTGGGAGAGCGGCCTCGAGCGCGGCGTCCATGCGGGGGAGAAGAAGGGCCCCGGTGGCGAGCTCTGTCTCACGCAAATCAACCACCGGGTGACGCTCCAGGGAGCGATTCGAAACCCGGACTATCAGATCACGGAAGACGAGTGGCAGAGCCTCCCTGGGCTCGATGCGGAAGCGACGTACAGGTGCGCGTTCGCAGGAGCCAAGATCCTGATGTACCACGCGAGCCGATGCCCGATCACGTTCGCCGGTGACTCGTGGTGGATGGGGGCGCGGCTCGCGGCTGAATACCACCTGCCGTCGAACGACTGCAAATCTATCGTGCTTCCGATGCACTCGCACCGAGGGATGACGTACGCGGCGGTATACCGGAAGCTCCTGCTTCCGAGCGGGGGCGGGTAGCGATGTTGTCGGTCGTTTTTCTGCTGACCTTGGCGTACTGCATTGCGTTCGGCAGCGGGTACTACGTGGGGCACGAAGCAGGCACCGAACGAAAACGAAGATGACCGTCCTCGTCGTGCTTCCTTGCTGGCTCCGCGTTCGCCCGCACAAGGGCATGAGCATCAACGAGCTCTATCCCGACGTCGAGCTCGACATCATCATGCTTCGAAACGAGCGGGCTAGGGATGCGAAGTCAGAGTCTTTCCAGGTAGTTTCGGCTGGGCCTTGCCTCGCCTCTTCGGTCACAGGTACGATGTAGAAAAATGGCCGGAACAACTCAGTATTTTGTGGTCGAGTACGACAACGAGGCAAGCGGTCCATTTGCGGAAGAAGGCGCCCTACTGACTTGGTCGGGTGGTACCGGCTTCATCGTGACCGTTATCGACAACGGGACCGTCGGCAAGCTCCAGTGCGCACTCGTTTCTGGCGTCATCCCCACAAATAACCAACAGCTCACTCAGGGTTCGACGACAGCGGACACGAACGGCCCCGCTTCGAACGGGAACTCCGAGCTCATGCTCTACCCTGCGTATTTCCGCAAGGATGTGGCGGTGGCGCAGAACGGAGCAACGACGTGGTCGGGACCGGCACTAGGAGCGACGCACAGCTTCTTTTTTGACGGACAGACCACGAACGTCGTCGCAGGTGAGATTCTGACGTTCGTGGACGGTCAGAAGTGCGAAGTCGTCACCGTAGAGAGCGACACAGGCGCGGCTGGCGAGCTATCGGTGCGATGGATCACGTTCATCGACACGTTCAGGTTCCCTGACGACAACGACACCTTCACGGGCAACCTCGGCGGAAACGGAACGCTCAACGGTTTGGTGCACGAGCGCGCCTACACGCCGCTCCATTTGCACCGTCTCTACAGCGATTTGAACGACGATCGCATTCCAGCAGGCGATGACTTCCTCGCTGTTTACGATCCTGACGCTTCGGTCAAGGACACGGATCAAATCGTTCGTCTCTTGAACGTGTCTATCAACGACACCGTCGCGCAGCACATGTACGGCGGTTCGATTTCACAAAGCAACGGCCTCACGCTTTACTCCGGTTGGAACGTTCAGATCGTCGATCCGGACGGGGAGACCGCGCCCGTCTTGATCCAGAACGACGCGATCATCACGGACTACTGGGAGAACTCCTACAACCCCGATTCGATCGCGGGTCGAGTCAGAATCATGATCAAGACGCGCTCCGACGGCGTCGACATAGACGGTAAGCGCGTCAAAGGAAAGCTACTCCGTTACGGGTTTGCGTACTTCGAGGGTTCGACGACGCTAGGCACTGCAACGACCGCACTCACGCTCTTCACGAGCGTCGATACGAACAACCAGACAGCGTCGGGGACCGTTGCGGGAGCGCCGTACAACACGATCATTCTGACTGACGGGTACGCAACGATCGATTTCAACAACGGCAACGGCGCGACGCCATACGCCATGAGTTTCGATCTCGGCTCGGCGACGAAAGCTCAGGCTTACGAGAGGTGGAAGTACATCCAACGTCAAGGCACGAGCGAGTCACTCTTCGGGCGCAATGCGCAACTCGTCACCGGTGTCACGTTGAACTTTGCTTATGACGGAGAGACAGGCGGCCCGTTTCAAGAAAACGAGATCGTTGCTTGGGGCACTCAGCTTCCGTACACCGGTGAGTCGGGCGGACCGTTTACTGTCGGCGAGGTCGTGCTAGGTGGAACGAGCGGCGCCAGGGGCCGAATCATCTATCTCGACGATCAAGGCACGACAGGAACGATCATCGTCGCACAGGACGCGGGAACAACGGCGTTCAGCAACACGGAGACGATTACAGGCCAGTCTAGTAGCGCGACGGCCACGACCGGGACTGTCGTCACGAACGCAAACTTCGGACGCGCCTTGCTCATGGCGCTCAACGATACGGGTACGGCAGGCAACTTGTACTTGCAGTCCTTGATCGGACTCGTACCGGCCGACAACCAGAGGATATTCGGAGCTACGTCTTTGGCGAGATGCGACGTCAACGGGACACCCGAGACGCGCGTCATCAACAACCAATACGTAGGCGTCTTCACGGGTTCCGATTTTCAGACCAACTTCGGCATCGCGCTCGATCCGAGCGACGCTACCGCTGGCGACCGTCTCACGAACTTGCTCGGTGTGCAGCAAGCTCCGCCGAACAACCAGCAAGGGCAAGTCACTGGCGGATTCGCTGGGGATTACCTGACAGTCTACCCGTGGGATGGTTCTAGCTTCGACGTCAACGGCTTCGCGCAACCAGACTTCAATGAGGCGACACTCACCACGGCGCTCGTTGCCGGCGTGTCTACCACTGTCGTTGTGACTTCGATCCCCGCGAACACTCCCGCGGCTGGATTTTTGCGTATTGAACGCGACTCGGATAGCGAGCTCGATCTGCTCCAGTATGTGTCTTGGTCTGGAAGCACCTACACGCTCGGTGGCGCTACTCCTACGGCTCCAAGTGCTGCAGGGATTGGAAACGACGTCATGCGGGCTCTGATCGACAAGGTGTGGGCGACAACCGGTGTCCCCGAGGCATACACCGCTGTTCAGGTCAGCACGAATCAGGTAACCATCACGCTGAAACGAGGCGGGGTGAATCCGATCAAGCCAAGCCATGGCACGGCAACATTTGGCACGGCCGGATTCACCGCGGCGGTTCAACGCATCAGTGATGCGTGAGGACCTTGAAGTGTGGCTACTGTTACGAGCCTCCTGACACGCATCCACGATGCTGAGGGGTCGCTCACAACCGGCAACATCCCAGCCGGAGGCGCCAGCGCGGCAGCCAACACAGATATTTTTCTTCAGGCCAGTCAATCGCTCGGAAGGCGGCAGACGACGACGGGGGCGACTCCGGCCGGCTTCGCGTTAGTCGATGCGGCAGACAACGACTGCTCGGCGAGCGGCACGCACGTCGGAATGTGGATCTGGGTGACGCACTACGGGATCCTTCAAACTCTCGCAGTTTCACTCAGCACAGGAACGACGCCTTCGACCAACTACGATCAGCACAACGTACCGCTTACCGAATATCCGAACCTCGGAGGTTGGGTTCGTGTTTGGGTGCACGTCAACCGGACTCCGGACGCAACGGCCGGAGCTGGGCTCACCGAATCTCAAGTGCGTTGCTACGGCGTGCAGTGCTCGTTCACCGGCACGCCCGGCGGAAACGCGGCGAACTTGATTCTCGACGCGGCCGACTACGTGACAGGTCCGGCTTTGAGGCTCACGGGAACGAGCGGACTTTGGAGCGATCTGTCCACCTCGGACCAGAACACGACGAATCAGTACGGAGTATTTCGTCTGGCGAACGGCGTGAACTTGTGTCGAGCGCGTATCGAGCTCGGCGGCTCGAGTTCTCTCGTGTTTAGCGATTCGAATTTCGTGGTCATTTTTCCGCAACAAGGGATCGTCAGCGACACGTGGATGGGGATCAACGTCGATCTGCAGCACGCTTCGACTTCGATCACTTGGGCGAACGGCGTGGTCCGCTCTGTTGGAGCGAAAAAAGGAGATCTGGTTGTTTCCGGATCTAGTGGGGTCTTCGTCGCGAGCGGGATGGCGTTCGGAGCGCTTCGTGTTGTCACGTTGAACGCCAGTTGTTCCGTCACTAGCTCATCGTTCGTAGAGTGCGGGCAGATCACGGCCGATGGGGCCACGCTCAACGCGACGTCGGTAAGCGGCTACGAAGGGACCGCGGACACGAGCGCCGTAGTTTGGAACGTGAACACCGACGTCGACGGAAAACTCGACAATTGTTCTTTCACCAAAGGGACCGTGGCAACGCACGCGGTCGAGCTCGGCACGAGCAGTCCGACAAGTCTCACGTTCCAAGGAGTCACGTTCAGCGGGTACAACGCTTCTAACGGGCAAAACGACTCTACGGTGCATGTCAAACGAACGAGCGGGACCGTCACGATCAATCTCGTTGGGTGTTCTGGCAACTTCAGTTACAGAACCGACGGCGCGGCCGTAACGGTTGTCGTCGATCCGGTCACGCTGACGATCACTGCTATCGATTCGACGACGGCGAACGCGATTCAAGGCGCGCAGGTGCTGGTGGTTGCCGGCACGAACTTCACCGGCGGCTCTTCGATCTCCATTGCACGCTCTGGATCGACTGCGACCGTCACGCACACGGGACACGGCTTCTCGACCGGGAACGTAGTGCGAATTCGAGGTGCCGATCAGTCGGAGTACAACGGCGTTTTCACGATCACTGTGACAGGATCCGATAACTACACGTACACAGTGACCGGCACCCCAGCTACTCCGGCAACCGGAACCATCGTTTCCGCGCTCGTGATCATCGACGCGATTACCAACTCGAGCGGGCAGGTTTCCGACACGCGGTCCTGGAGCATCGATCAGCCGTTCGTTGGTCGTGTTCGCCGGGGAACTACGGCGCCGGCCTACAAATCTCAGCCGATTTCGGGTACTATTGACAACACCACCGGGGCAACCGTGACTGCGCCTTTAGTTTCGGATGCGTGAAAAATGGCTTTGGACGTCGATTGGGCCGGAACTGCCACGAATCCGTATCGGATTCTGATCCCTCGTGCGGACATGCCGATCGTGCAGGTGTCGCCAGAGATTCGAGAGCTAGACGTAGATCAGTTTCGCAGAGACTTGCGAGGGCTCGAGGCGGCGACTCCAGGCGCTCCGTGGCCCGATACACACAGGCACCAAACAGAAACCGTAATCGCGGGGACGATATTCGCGAGACAGGTGGAAATCCTGTCGCCGTATCGCGTCGAATTCGAAGACGGGCAGTACAGCGTGCGCGCGGTCGGCGCGAATCACAACATTTTGGACGTGAAAATCACCAACCAAGTGTCGCTGGTGGTGGTTCTGAGCGCGGGTTTGGTCAACCCGAACGTCGGTGGGGCTGTGCTTGACGCTCTGACGGTCGATCATCTGCAAAATGGAACCGTCGGCGATGCGATTGCGAAGGTGTACGCGCTGCTTGGGCTAGACGTTTCGAAACCACTGGTCGTAACACCAACACGTCGCTACGTAGGCGCGTCGGGAAGCCCTGATGTAGATCAGACGATCAACACCAACGCAGGTGTCGTGACAGTCACGCGCCAATGATCTCTCCCATTCTCGTCGCCACGCAGGGCGTCGGATCGAACCCTCTGGTGTTCGCGCTGGATGGGCTTGTCGACATCGTACAAGTTCAACCGCAGCCCCAGCCTCAACCCAAGCCGCCGACCAAGAAACGAAAGCGCAGAGCTTCTGTTGTTATCGCTCGTAGTGGCGGAAGCGGGAGCGGCGGTGGACTGCGGACGGCGGCGCGCCTCGTAAAGCCGCCTCCGCTAGAAATCGAAAGAAACGCCGATCTCGTTCTGATTCACACCGATTCTGCGAGCATCAAAGCTGTAGCAGAAGGCATCGCGGAAGAGTTCATAGACGAGAAGGGGCGCCGGTCCGTCGTGATTACCGCAGACGACGGTACTCGATACTGGTACGCGGACGTCGGTGAGGTGTCGATCAAGAGCGGAGCGCGAGTGCAACGCGGTGCGAGTATTGGGCGCACCAAACCCGGTGCGCCCGCGTTACCGCCCCGTGTTTCCGAGAGTCGACCCAAGCCGGCTCAACCGGTTTTCGTAGAAGCTCCCGCCCAGCACCCGCGATACAGGTTGGTCCGTCTGGTCCCCATCGGTGTCAGTTTTGCGGGAGAAGCTGTTCGTTCGCCGGAGATCACCGCGACACCGATCGGCCCCATCGTTTTCTCGATTGTCGCGGTCGCGGCCGTCGCAATTGCGCTCTTGAAACGCCGGCAGCCTCGACGGCGCTCTCGCCGACGTCCAAGGCTAAGAAGGCGTCTTTTTCGGTAGAGGCGGCTTCGACACTCCGATCCCCGGCCGAGTATGAATTCGACGTTCCAGGTCTTCGACCGGCTCGAGTCTAGTGTCGATCTCGACGGCGGTGAGGTCGCGTACGCTGACCGCGCGGGGGGTCTTGTCCGGATCGCTCGAAAGAGAGCTACGAAGCCGCCGCTTGATGACCACGAGGTCGTTTTCGAGCAGCGTGAGCCGGTCGAAAAGATCAGCGACCCTTCGAAGTGACGATGATATGGCGCCGCTACTCGAGTTCTCGCTCGTGTAGTGCTTGACCATCGACAAGAGGGCTTCGATCTCTTCGACCGTCTTGATCGTCGCTCCGATGAGCGTGTCGATCATCTTCTCCCGCATCGTGGAATGCTATCACGACGCCGAGAGGCCGTATTGGGCTACCCCGCGGGGTAGCTTAGCGGTGCCGCTGTAACGTCGGACTCCACGGCATTGCGACGCCGAAGAACGACGCGGCCACGCTGAGCGCCCATAAGGCGACTATCACGATCGCGATGATGCGCACGGCTTGCTTGAGTTTTTCGTTGCCCGGGAGCAACGCGAGCAGGCGATCGCCGCCCCAGATGAGTACGGCGAGGAAGAGGATCAGAAACAAGAGACCTACGAGGCTTGTCATGCGCACAGAGTATCACGGCTTCCAGGTGACGTACGGCGACGGCTCGTGGCCAATTGCCCCATGTCCACGCAGCGTTGCGCGCCACACCGTGGAAGCGCCCGGCTTCGAGACCATGCCGCCTTCGGTCTTCGGCTTGTCGATCCAATCCCATTGATCGAGACGTTTCACGTACTTCATGGCGTAGCCGGTGTCTTCGAGTAGCCCTTCGGCCTGGAGCTTCTTGGCGGTCTTCGTGATCATCGCGGTGGAGACGTCGAGGTTTTGCGCAGCGAGACCGGCAGGCGCACCGGTTTCTTCGGTGAATTGGCCGAGGACTTTTCGCTCGAGATCAGTGAGGGGTGCAGGTGCGCCGATAGTCTCGAGCGCTGTGACGCCGGCCGCCGTGAGTGCGACGACGTCTTCGTCGTGGAAGCTCGTCGTCACTAGCCCTTTCTTTGAGAGCGAAGAGAAAACACCAGCAGCGCTGCGTTTGTTGATCCCTGCGGCGTCGGCGACGTACTGGCTCCAAATGTAGTTGCCGATCAGGGCATCGCCTGTACCGTTCTGATATTCGCTGTTGGCGATGGCGAGGAGCACCTTTTGCTCCATCGTGGTCAGGTCGGTCAGCGTCGCTTTTTGCGCGCCGACCTCTTGGCTTTTGGGCGGGGGCGGGCCCTCTTCGCATAAACTCGCGGGAGCGGTAGTTGTTCGTGTCGTGGACCCTTCATTTGTTCGTCGATCGACTTGAGCTCGTCGACGAGCCAGTCGACCATGTGTTCGCTCTCGAGTTCGTTTCTGATCCCTTCGATGAATTCGTCCGATTCGTTGTTCAGTTCGCGAGATCGTCCAATGTCCCATCGGAGCTGTTGGAGCATAGCCTTGGCGACTCGTTTGAAGTCGGCGTCCGTGTTGAGAGGGCGTACCTGCGACGGATCACTCTTTCGAAGCTCCTCGGCTTCAATCATTTGATCCCAGATCCAGTTGTTGAAGTGCTCGCTCTGAACCTGATCTTGCGCGTACTCACGCCCGCGGGCTTCGTCGCCGCCCCGTTTCGCCTCTGCCCGAGCCCTCGGCCTCACGTACTTGACGTGTCCGCCGGGTCCCGCCGCGTGCTTCGCGTCGCCGTAGCTCTTGAAGGGGCCGGCGATGCGACGGTCGCGGCCGTCGACGGCTTCGTAGTCGCGGACGCTCGTGCCGGGGCGCGGTGCGCCGAGTTTGAAGCGAGGTTCGGCTGCCGCGTGGTTGAAACCGAGTTTTCTACCGACCTGATGTGCTCGTGTTTTCATCGTGCGCTCCTTCAAATCCACTCGTAGCCGAGCGTGGTCATGATCGACGAAGCGAGATCGCCGGCCTCGTCGTCTCCGTCGTTCATTTGCTCGACGAGGTACTCGAGGAAGTCGTAGATCTGACGCTCGTCGCCGCGGAATCCTATGGCGCGGGTGTTTTGTCCTTTTTTGTGTCGTTCGGTACGAAACTCATCGAGTCCGCCGAAGTCCCGTGCAAGCTCGATTTCGTGTGAACTGACGAGCTCCATTGGGTAGAGCGTACCAGCGGGCCAGTACGTGCGTCCGTCAGAGTAGTCCGGATCGATGCGCGTGTGGACGTCGTGTGTGAACTGTTCGAATGGCGGGAGCACGCCGTAGGACATCGAGTGCTTTCGTTCTTGTGCGGCAGGTCGCTCCGGCGGACGCTTGCGACGCGCTCCGACTTCGTTGACACCAGCTTCGCTCAACAGTCCTTGAGCGAACGCTTCGGCTTCCGCGTAACCGAGCGCCGTGTAGATGCCATTGGCCGGACCGAAATAATCCTGTTTCGGTGAAGCGTTCTTGAAGAAACGATACCGAGTGACGCCGTCTCCTGGCGAGTACGTATAGATAGCGTAGCCAGGCGGTAGATCCGCGCGTAACTTGTCGAGACGTGTCTTTCCACGAGCGTCGACGTGTTCCTCGACGACTTCCCCGACGCCGACGCGCGTGTCGACATGATCGTACTCTCCGTTCTCGACCGAGCTTCGGAAACTCGCCTCGAGCTGCTTCGCGGCTTCGTGCCTCGTCGCGGGGGTGAACATCGTGCTCCACTCTTTTGCAGAGCCGAATTCTTTTGCGTACCGCTTCGCGCCCGCTTCGGTGAGATACTCGAATAGACGCACCGCGAGCGCCGGGTCATAGGTTTTTTTACGCCACTTGCGGAGCGCGTTCAAGAGTACGCTTCGACCTTGCCCGCTTGGACCGTCGGGCGACAGGTCCGAGGTGTTCTCGATGTACATGACGAGCTCGGTTGCCGCTTGCTCGTCTACAGGAGCGCGGTGGGCTGGTTGTTTGCGGCTTCGTTTCTTGGCGGCCATCTTCATTCTCCCTTATCGATGAACGTGTAGTCGGCGTAATCGCCGGCAAGGTGCCCGTAGTCGCCACGGTTTCGAAACTCGGACTCGCCGACGTCGACGGGCGATCCGAGACCGATGGCTTCAATGGCCTCATCGGCTTCTTTGATTTCGTCGTCTTCCATTCCTGATGCGTCGCCGTTGATCAGGTACGACGCCCAGTAGATCGGCATCGAGTAAGTGACGGTCCCCTCGTCTTCTTCCTCTTCGTCTTCATCTTCTTCGCCGAGGACTTCACGACGAAACTCGTCGTCTTCGTCCGCGATATATTCGGGGATGGTTGCGATCTTGCCGCTGTTCCACTTCACCTTGTGGTCGGGAAGATCTTTGGACCAGCCAGATGGCCCCTCCTCGACGCCCGTGCCGTAACGCATGAGCGCTTCGGCGATCACGAGCGCGCGTTGTTCCGGTGTTGCCTCCTCTACGAGCCAGTCTCGTTGATTGCCTTCGTCGAACCCAGAAGATCGCAAAGCTCTCTTGACCTCTTCGTTCTTCGGGTCGAGATCGTCGAGATCGTAGTACGCTTCTCGCGTCCAGAACGGGAAGCCGACCTCGGCCGCTTCTCCTTTGCCGACGTATTCTGCAACCGGTTGGATCTCGAGGAGTTCGATGTGATCTCCGTCGGCTGTCGCGATGAGACCTCCGTAAGCGCCTGGATCCATGTCGCCGCTGATTTGGGTCCAAGCCATTTCGGGGATGACGATGTCACCGATCGCCCCCGGAACGTCAGGGAAGCCCGGGAGACTTGGTTGTCTGCGGCTCTGCATTTTTCTAGGCGCTGAACGCTCGTCGACGTCGCCCCCCGTCGCCTTGTGCTCTCGCGCCTGCTCGATCAGATCTCGCGCGACCTCTTTCGAGTCGAATCGTCGGTTATCACCTGGAACACTCGACGAGCCCCAGTACCCGCGATGATCTTGATCGTAGTCAGACGAGCCCCAGTTCACCGTCCAGGTACTGTCAGGCATGACCTGCAACCGAACGTCGATTCCCTCGTCGGCGTCGTCCGGTTCGAGCGTTTGCTTGTTGATTTGTCGAAGTTCAGCCGACACGTCGTTGATACTCGGGAAACGCATCACATCCTCCATTCGATCCAAGCTCGATCGACCTCGAGCGGTAGTTGTTCCGTGGGCACGCCCATCGTTTTCAAAGCCGCACGCAAGGTGCGCCAGTCTTCGGTGATGAGCTCGTCGAGCTCCTCTTCTGTCGTGTCGCTCTCGATGCCGCCCACGCCGGTGCTACGGACGAGCGCTTGCACGCCTTCCTCGATAGCGACGTCGGCCTCGATCCACATCTCATAGAAGCGGAGCTTGCCGCGCCGGTACTCTGCGAGGCGGCTCTTAAAGCCCTCCTGCTCGAGGTACGAGGCGTCCGCGTCGGGATCGATGTCCCGGGCGACGCGCACGGCGCGGAGCTCCACCTGCGGCTTACGCGCGGTAGCCGCGACGACGCGACGACGCGGGGGCAGACTCATCTTGTACGGTCAGTTTCCGTGGTTTTGGGGCGGTCGTCAAGCGTCTCTTTTTCGAGGCTGAAAAAGGTGTATAGTACGTGAATAGAACGTCGAACTCGGCCGTCCTACCCGCATGAAAGAACAAACCTGGAAGCAGTGGGCCCGTCTCGTTGAAAAAGATCCGGAGAGCCCTTCGTGCCTTCGGAATGGGGTGCTCGGAGCACTCACCGGGCAAGATGTGCGCGTGCTTGATGCTTTCGTTGCGTGTTTGAAGCTCTACGCCTGTAGCGATCACGACGGGCGGTTCGGTGCGCTCAGTGCGGTACGGGCGCTCTTGCCGGCGATGCAAGACTCGACCCGATGGATCGCGCGAGAGCTCATCCCATTCGTGCTCGAGTGGGATGACCGCGAGCGCTTGTGGCCGCGCATGGTGCCGGGGCTCAAGATCGTGGAGCGCGGTTGATGGCTGCCACCTGCCCTTCGTGCGGCGCCGAGTCCGGCACGGTCGGTGTGACTGATCACCATCTGTGTCCGACCTGCCTTCACCGCGAGAAGATCGTCGGGACGCCCACGCTCGCTCCGGAGATCGAGCCGTCGCGGAAGGTCATTCAACTGGCTGAGGTGAATAGTCAGCTTCACTGTCTTTGTAGTGACGGGACCGTATGGGTTCGAAACGGCGAACGGAACTGGGTGCAACTGCTGTCACCTCCTGGGTGTATCGGAGAAAAGTGAACCGCTCTCTTCTCGCCCGCACCCGTCCGGAGTTCTACGACGAGTTTCGTCACGCGGCTCGTCGAGCCGGTGCCGAGGAAGCGACGATTGCAGAAGCGATTGCAAGAGACATTCGCGAGGCGAAGGCGCTCCTCGAAGGCAAGTGCCCGAAGTGCGGCGCGGCGTCAGTGAGGTACGTGAATCGAATGCGCCAAGGTGGCCCGTCTGAGATGCCTGGCGTGTGGGTCATGTACCGGTGCTCGACGGCGCCGCCACCAGGGACGCTCAGGCCCGAGAGTGCGTGCGACTTCATGGTCGATTTCAAAGAAGGACAAGAGGCGAACTAGGTGCCGAAGAAAAAACAAATCAAGCCACAGGGCGGGCGGTCGTTCAAAAGGTTTTCGGAGCGGCTCGAGGCAATCGGTCTCCTCTTCGAAGTGAACCGACGCGCTCTAGTGTGGCACGTCACATTGGCCGATCTCTACGAAGGCCCGGTCAAGGCGCCGTCGATCGTCGCCGCTCGTCGTGCCGTCTACAAGTGGCTCATGGAAAATGGCAAGGGCCTCAACGAGGTCGCGCGACTCTTTGATCGATCTCCGAGCGGGGTACTCAAGTTGGTGGGCGGGACTGGGAAGCGAAAATGAGACCCTTGCCGATCCTTTGGTACTGCCCGAAGTGCAAACTTTGGCAAGGACAACGGACATGTAGGTTATGCGGCGGTCAATGTCGAACGTCAGAGGGGCCATGACCGCGCGACCGTTCCTCAAGTGGGCCGGCGGCAAGACCGCTCTTCTTCATGAGATCCTTCCTCGTCTCCCGAAGAAGATCAAAACCTACTACGAGCCGTTCGTCGGCGGCGGGGCGGTGTTCTTCGCGCTCGCGGCGGAGAAGCGGTTCAAGAGCGCCGTTCTTACGGACATCAACGAGGAGCTTATCGACACATACGTGTCCATCGCTTGCGGAGTCGATACTGTTATCTCATGTCTCAAGCAGCACGAGAAAAAGCACTCGGAGAAATACTATTATAAAGTGCGTGCGATCGATACGTCCGCCGCTATGTGGAGCGCAAAACACTCAGCGGAATGTGCGGCGCGCATGATCTATTTGAACCGCACTTGCTTCAATGGCCTCTACCGCGTGAACAAATCCGGGCAGTTCAACGTACCGTTTGGGCGCTACACGAACCCGACGATCTGCGACGAAGAGAATCTTCGTGCTGTGTCGACGACACTCGAAAAAGTGATCGACTTTTCTAGTTGTGATTTTCAGCACGTCAAAGAAGCGCGTCGCGGCGACGCCGTTTACTTCGATCCTCCGTACTGGCCCGTCTCGGCGACGTCGAACTTCACGGCCTACTCTGCCGATGGTTTCGGGCCGATCGATCAAATGCGCCTTCGCGACGTAGCGAAACGTCTCGTCGACCGCGGCGTCCACGTGCTCCTCTCGAACTCTGACACGCCTTTCGTGCGGAAGCTCTACAAGGGCTTCAAGATCGAGAAGGTCGAGGCCCCACGGCGGATCAACTCGAAGTGCGGCAAGCGCGGCAACGTCGGCGAGCTGCTCATCTCGGGGAGGGGCGAATGATTCGCCGACGGTTGGATTGCTTAGAAACACAACGCGATCTGGAAGTGCTCGACGAACTCATCGCCGCGGTCAGTTTGAACGATACCGGCTGGGTGACGCCAATATGGATCGGCGGAACGGACAGCTCGCACCACTCGGCGACGCTCGCGAAGCTAGTAAAAAACGGACTCGCCGAACGCAAAGTAAGAGGGGGCTATAGCCGTCCCTCGTACTTGTATCGGCCGACGAGGCTGGGCCGTCAGATCAGAAAAGTGAAGAAAGAGCGAAGGAGATTTTGAGCTCCAGGCGCGTACAAGAAGGGAAGGACACCCGCACATGAATCGCTTCATTCTAGTTGTACTTTTGGCGTTCGCGCCCGGCTGTAACAGCGAAGAATTCACGACATTCAACCGGGCGGAGCTAGACGCGGCCGATTCGGCGCCGAGCACAGGCGGCGCGGTGGCGACGGGCGGCGCGTCCTCGAGCGCCGGTGGGGCGTCGACCGGCGGGCGCCTCAGTACGGGCGGGAGCATGGCAGCAGGGGGCAGCACGGAGACGGGCGGGGCTGCTTCGACAGGGGGCGCGGTCATCGAGACTGGTGGCGCTCCGAACACGGGTGGCGCCCCGCTCGTCGATGCGTGCGCGCTCGTAACGCACGACAACGGCATCGGACAGACTTGGCAAGATTGCGTGCCGCTCGGGACCTACAACCAGGAGCAGGCCATGAAGGCCTGCGAGGCGTTTACAGGCGATTCCAAAGCGTGCGCCGTCGCTATCGGGTGCGGGGCCTCTTTCGGCGATGTGATTCGATCGACGTTGTACCCTGAGGTCGATTACTTCTGGACGTACTCAGGAAACCATGCCGGCAACGTCGGTATGAGCTGTGCGGTTGATCGGACCTGGAACTAACCGCGCTTGAAATACAAGTTCCCCGCGATCGATACGCGCGGTTCGTCGCCTTCTACCTTGTCGGTCCAATGCGGCAGGCGTGAGACGAACACGATAAGCTGCCCCGGCATCGCCTGGAAACTCGTGATCGCATCCGGAGTACCGAAATGGATCGCGGCTCCTTCCGTCAGGTGGTAGACGAACGCCCACTTGCCGTCGTGTCTGTGCGGTTTGTACTCCGCGCCAGTTCGTAGCACGTTGGTCCACCATCGAACTTTGGTCGGATACGAGCCCTCTTCGGTGAGTGCTACTGCGGCGCGCAAGAACTCGGTCGAGCACTTCGTGTCTTTAACGTTTTGTCGGTGCCACGCCTTTCCCGATGCACTCATTTTGATTGAGCGCGTCGATTCGGATTCGCGCAGCACCCACTCGAGTAGCGTCGGATCGAACGTCAAAAAGCCGCGGCGGATCATGTGTTCGCAGGCGCCGGATCGGTCGGTCTGTCGTGCGGTCCCTGTCGCAGAAGGAGCATCTCTTCCATGGAAGTGACGATGATATCGTTGAGCTCGCCTTCCGTATCGAACTTCGGATCGGCCTCGTCGTCCTCGTCGTTCACCGGCGCGCCGGAGTCCGGTGTTCCTCGGTAGAGGTGCCCGACCGACAGTGAGACGAGGCCGCCGTCGGGAAACATCTCGCAGATCGAGTCGACGGCGCACTCGGCGAGCTCGTCGATCCCTTCGCCTCCTTGAACGACGTTGGCGAACATGTAGTTCGAGATGAAGCCAGGTTCGAGCAAGATCGCCGGGCATCGGTAGAACTTGAGATTGTACTCGCCCCGCGGAGGCCCAACGACGATGCCGGCGTTCTTCGTTCCGAATTCCTTGGACACTCGCGCGATGTAGTCACGGCCCCACACCTTCGACTTGTCAGAGCCGTTCTTGGCGATGAGCGCGGTCGAGTAGTTGATCTTCTTGTCCGTCGTCGAGTTCAGGTGTTGTTCGAGAGCAGCAACGCACCCGGCGCGGTTCGCATCGATCTGACGTTGATAGAGCGGCCCTCGAGCGCGCCACACGTGCCAGTGACGCCCTTCGATTCTCATTGCGGAAGACTTCTCGGTACTGCGAGCGGTGAGGGTTCCGCACCGATTGGCGGCATCGCAGGATGCGGTCGACCTTCACCGCATCTCACCATGGTGAGAACGACAACGACGACTGTCAGGATCAAGAGGAGCGCCAGGGCGACGTTCCTTCCGGCGGAAATATGGCCGATCACGCGAGATCCTTCCCTCTACGTTATACAGTCGAGTAGAATGCTTGACAATGCTCAAGACGGGACTCGAGTTTGCCCCCGGTACGACCGACGCCAGCAAAAGGGTCGTCCTGCGGATGTTTCAGCCCGCCAATTTGCTCGACGCTTACCGAGAAGCGAGAAGCAGGTTCAACACGAGCGATATCGTGCTCGCAGCGTCGGATCAAGGTCCGGAGATTTACTACTACACACGCCTCGCCTATGCCGAGCACCTTCAAAGCGTTTTCGGCAAGCGCGCAAGTGAGTTCAAGATGTGGTCGCACTCGGCGCAGAGTGTCGTGAAAATGCCGGCCGAAGCGAACGCGATGTGGCTCGTCGTCGATTTGCAAGGAGCCGACATGCCGATCATCTGTGTGATCTTCGCGGTGCCCTACGAGACCGGAGATCACGTGGAAGCGCCAGCGATTGGGAGCCTCCAATGAGCAACGCGAAGACGGGACTTCTTTCCGCGCTCGGTGCGGTGTTAGGCGGCGCGGCAGGCGCCGCTGCCGGTTACGCTGCCGCGCGATACCGACCGCGTGTTCGGTTCTCTGTACGCGATCGCGGCAGCCAAATCGAAGACGCGATGGTGATCGGCGGCGCTACCGGCGCAGTGGTCGGTGCGTTCGTCGGTGGCACGATCGGCAGCGAGGACCCGCCGCCACAACTTCCGCGATGAAGAAGATGCCGGGTTGGTTTCCGTTCGCGCTCGCCGCTTCGGCGGTCGTCATGCTCGCGGCCGGCGCGCGCTCGAAGTGGACGCTCGACAGAGACAGGGAGCCAAGTCCACCGCCCCCACCGCCACCTCCGGGAACCGGTCATTACTGGCCTTGAATCACTTCTTCAAGAACCAGAGCGCGGCGATCACAACGACCAGGAAGAGTGTGAGTACGATCGTGACACCAGAGACGCCGAGGAGTTTGAACGACATGTTTCCGGGGCCTTGTATCTCCAACTTGGAGAGGAGCCCCGTCGTCGACTTCGCGCGAATGCTCTGGATCTGACGTTCCGCTTCCTTGAACTCCGTGCGGCTAGGGCGTTCCTCGAGCTGCTCTTTGATGCCCTCGAGTTGGCTCGTGATGCCCGTCATTTGGACGCCGACGCCCGTCATGAGCCCCTTGATTTCACCTAGCTCGCCCATGATCTTCCCGCGCTCTTCGTCGATGAGGTCGCGCCATCGCTCAAGCGATGAGAGGCGTCTGTCGTAGCCGTTCGCGTCGGTCATCTCTGGGCTATCTACTTCGGTTTCGTCGAGATGTGCCGTCACAACCTTACCTCACGACTTCATCAGAGTTGAGGTACCTCTACGGGTACGCCGTTTGGTCTTTTGGGGTACTTTGACGCGGCACGTAGTAGGCGATCAGCACACCGCCCACGACAACGGCCGTGATGCCGGCTGCGATAGCGACCCAACGAGTTGTTTTCGGGATGTCCTGCGCCGTCTCTTTGAGCCCCTGGGCCGTCGCCTGTGCAGTGTCGGTCGCCATCAGAAGTACTTCACCCGCGCCGTACCCGATGATCTGAACGACACCCTTCGCAGTGACATAGGCTCCGGCGATGCGCGCCTGGATCTCTTGCTGCAAACTGAACGGCGGCACGTCCGGAAGTTTGAGGTCGACGTTCCAGGTTTTCGCGATCTTGACGAGCTCATCCTTGTACGTGTTACCTACACGAAGGACGACGTTCTGTTGCGACTCGAGCATCGACGAGGCGCCCGCAACGATGTCGGCGCTCGACTTATCCTTCCAAGCGTTCCACTGCGTGAGAATGCCAAGCGGGTGCGTGGCGCTCGTGTAGATGCGCGTGAGCGTGAGCGCAGCGCAGAACGATTGCAAGGACGGGTTCGAGCTCGGGACATCAGGCGTGCACTCTTTTGCGATCGCGTTGTTCTCGAGCACCTCGTTCATGTTGCGCCAGAGATTCAGATGCGTACCGACGAACGGCTCCCACATTTGACGGTACGCGAGGAGATCACCGACGTCGCCGAGCCCGAAACCTTGGAGCCCGAACCGGATGACGCGCCGGCCGTCGAGGTAGATCCCTTCGGGTTTGATGACGGGGCAGCCGCCGAGAAAAATCATTTCGTTCATCGGCGTCTTTTCTTTCGTGCCGCACGTACGGCTTCGTCGAGCGCCCAACCTGCTGCGGCGCTGACGATGCTCGAGGCTACTATCTCACCCCAAGGCAAGGCTGCTGTTGCGACGGCAGGTGTACCGACACCAATGGCTGCGTTTCTTTCAGGGAGCCCGAACCCAACGACGGGCGCACCGTTCAGAAAAATCTGCTCGTTCATCGCTTCCCCCAAGAGTACAGGGTTGCGGCCGTTCCGACGGCGAGACTTGCGACCGTGAGGACGGCGATGGCCTTGTTCCATCCACTCCCGTCCTTTTCTGGGGGCGTCACGTCGTCTCCGCTGGGGAGATAGATGCCCACGCTTCGAAAGCAACCTTGCACGAGATTTCCCTGCGCGTCACGGCTCCAAACACGCGGCTCGATGCGAATGAGCGTCGTGACGCCCGGTAGCGGGTAACTTTCGGTACTTCCAAGCGGAACACTCAGATCGGAAGCAAACACAGCGGCACGTTTATCGAGCGCTTCCGGCACGGGACCGTGAGCGTCCGTCCACGCTTGCCAGCCGTCCGGCGCCGGTACGGTCGGACACTGCGCAGAAAGCTCTGGGCCAGCGCCGAATTGCGCCATTGCCTGTTCAGTTTACGCTTGAAGTCTTGACAGGTCTACTTCGGCGAGCGCAGGATACCCTAGGTTAAACGAATGGTAAACGGTTCGTCCAAGACGAAGTTCGTGGGCCTCAAATTCACCCCTGAACAGTACCGAATGATCGAACAACGCGCTGAACGCTGCAAGGTAAGCACGAGTGCGTGGATGCGAACGGTGCTTCTTCAGGTTGCCAACCATCCAAAGCCGACACCTATCGATTCACGAATTCGCATCCGCGAGCCGAACGGGGCACTCACATGACGACTCCACGCGGGATGATGGGTTTCGAGAACCCCGGCGATCAAAAGGTGCCCGTTTCGGTTCGAAACTGGAACGCCCTAAAGCTCGCGCTCTGGCGCAACAAGGTCTCGTGGGAGATCGTCAAACACGGGACCGTTGAAATCCTCGAACGGTGTCAGCACGCAGAGGGTTGCGCTGGCGAGAAGAACGAAACGGAGCCGTGTCTCGGAAGTTGCCCTGATCGCGAAGTGCGCATGAGCGCGCTCGTCATCCTGAACACAGCCAGGGCGCGCGTCCCCGAGGACGCGAGGAAGCCCGCAGAGGGAACGTACTTCGCCCCGAGTCGCGAGTACTTCAGTGAAGTGCTCGTAGAGCTCGAGACGACGCGAATGGAGAACGAGGCGTTACGTGAAGCACTCCGGCGCGCAGGCGTTGTTGTTCCTTCGCCGCCGGACGAGTTGACACCGAAGCGTCTCGTGCACACCACTGCCGAACCGCAGCTAGAGGAAAAAACACAATGAAATTTGCTCCCAGAGGCAGTCAGATCATCGGCCGCATGACCATTCGTCGATCCGAATCGAAAATCATTCGGATCGACGAATCGAAGGTCACGAAATTCGTCCTCGTAGACGCTGTTGGCCCCGATGCGGCGGCCAAAGGCGTCAAGGTCGGCGATCTGTTGATCGTGACGACGCTCAGGCAGATCGTGCTCGACGCTGGCATGGTCTACCTGCCCATGGCCGAAGAAAAAGACATTGCTCTCTTCGTGACGGACGTGACGCTCGATGAGCTATTGATCCAAACTGCGAGCGGTAAAGACTTCGTCTCGTTCGATTCGCCGGACGCGGCAAAGTCGCTCGGCGCGACCCCGAAGACGGCAAACGGCAACACTAACGTCGTCGCAGGAGCTCCGGTCTGAATGCTTCATCTGCGTTCGAATCGCTCGGCATGTGAGTGTCGCGAGCCGCCGCGAGCGCGGCAGAATCCGTTCTTGCGCCCTAGGGTGCGTACGCCGCTACGTGCGCCGCGCCCTCGGCTCGCGCGTGACATCGAAGAAGTCGAGCTCGATAGCGGTAGCGGTAGCGGCTGCCGCCCGTTTTTGAGAGTCGAGAAGGACGAGCATCGTTTCGCAGCCTGCAATGCGCTAGCCGACAAGATCGGACCGCTCAACGACCCGAAGAAGGTCGCCGAGTTCCTCTTCGACTATCTCGGTAACGAGAACGAAGAAGTCTTCGGTGTTTTGACGCTCGACATTCACGGCCGTTTGAAAGGGTACACCGAGACCGGCCGAGGTGAGGCGTCGAGTGTGATGGCGCCCGTAACGCCGACGGTCAGAGCCGCGGTAGTTAGCGGAGGCGGCGGCGCGATTCTTTTTCACTGTCATCCGTCCGGCGTCGAGGCCGAGCCAAGCCAAGCGGACGAAGAGACGACCGAAGCGTTCGCCGATGCGATCGAAGCCGTTGGAATACGTTTTCTTGATCACGTCATCATAGCTGGCGATTCGAAACGACCCAGCTACTACTCGTTCTTGGAGGACGGCCAACTATGACGATGCCGAACGTGCCGACAAATCCCGAAGAGCTGCCGCCGCCCGAGCTCAGGCTGCTCGTTACCGACAATCTCGATCCCGAGAACAGCAACAGCAAGGGCCCTACGGTGAACTGGGTCGTTGGCAAACCGCATCCCTTCATGCCCAGCATGCATGTAGAGGCCATGTTCATCAGTCGCAACGCGGTCGCGGTGTACGTCTACTCGACGTCTCGTAACAACGCGGTAGGGGCAAGAGACACCATCCCGATGCGTCGGGTTCGGCTCGCACACGAGCAGATGGCTCTCGAAGTTTTGGCCGAAGAAATCAACGCCTCCGCGGCGGGTGACGATCCTTACGTCTACGACGACGAAGACAACGACGACGTTCCCGACGACGGTGATGAGGTGCCCGATTCGACACCGGCTGCGGACGCGCCGCCAAACGGGCAGCCGTCGCCCTGAAAACCTCATCGAGAGAGATTAGAGAGCGAATTTTGGCAGCACGAAAAGACGGCCAACCCGTTAATCGGGCACACGGAGTGCCTGCACAAGATACCGAAGCCGACATCGTGGAAGAGGTCGGTGCGGAGGCAGATGAAAACGGCGAGCTTCAAGCCCCGATAGAGAACATTCGCAAGATAGGCGCGATCGACGCCGAAACCGTCAGGCAAAAAAGACAAACGAGCACCGTTGCTGCGAAGATACGCGCAGGCGAAAAAGCTTCGTTCAGCACGAACGATCCGCTCGTAAAATACGCAGGGCTTCTAGAAGCGTGGCCTACGAGCACGATCCACGTCAAGGTGCGACGACTGAGCGGTGGCCCTGAAACGACGGACGTGATCACGAGCTTCCCTCGTTCACCAACCGAGCTCTTTGAAGAAATCAAAGCCGCACACGGGCAGTGCGGCGAAGCTGCCTACGAAGTCGAGTTCTTCGACGCCACCACCAAAGAATGGCGCGGCAAAGGGAAAATTGTGATGAAGGATACACGCGCGCCGTATCAAGGGCAGCCGCCGCACTGGTCACCGTTGAACGGAACGCCTCACCAAGGGTATCCGTCGCCACAAGCGCCTCAACAAGGATCGCCACCCCCCGGACCCGATCCGATGTCGATGTTTCGCCAGATGTTCGAGTTGGTTCAATCGGTGCAACCGCAGACGCAACCCGCACCTGTGTGGGCTCAACAACCGCACCAACCATCCATGCCGCCACCACCAACGAATCCCGATCCTGCTTCGATGATGAAGTGGTTTCAGGAAATGTTCGCGATCGTGCGCCAAGCGCAACCGGCGCCTGCGCCGGTCGCCCATTCGCAGACGGCCGCACCGACGGTGCCGAATCTCCCGAACACGCCAGCTCCGCCCGGCTACGTGTATCGATGGCTACCCGAGTCGAACTGTTGCGTACTCGAACCGGTGAACAACCCAAGATCTCCGATGTCTCGAGACCACCAGCGCGAGCGTCCTCCTTACTATGCGCCGCGAGGCGAACCGCACGAGCGCGATCAATATGCTCGAGAGCGAGACCCCTACGCCCGTCCGAACCAAGGACCGCCCGATCCTTTGCGCGAGTCGATGAGCACCATTCGAAGAGCTATGGCGCTCAGAGAAGAACTCGATTCGCTTCTTGGAGGCGGGCAACACAACGGCGGACAACGGTTCGACGAGACCGCTGCGCAAGATCCGGATAGCCCAATCGAAGTCGTCGACACGGGGAACGGTAAGATTATCTACGGGCGCCAGGACGGCAACATCAGAGGCTGGGATACGCTCCTCATCAATTTGCCCGAGATGTTCAAAAAGGGTGGCGAGTACGTCGACAAGATCAGCAAGACAGCAGCCGCAGAACGGCAACGACGCGAACAGACAGAACAGCAACAACTTCCGCCGGGCTACGTTCGAGTGGTCGAAGGTTATGAGCCCCCTCAAGGGTTCGTAGCTGTGCCGATGCGACAAACGGCTCGGATGAGGGAGCAGGATCTTCCACCGCCGCCCGCGCACGTACCGCCGCCTATAGAAGATGAACCGGCACCCCAACGAGGGTGGGAAGAGCCGTGAGATACCGCATTCTGGTGAGCATCGAGGTTCTTGCGCAGAACGAGCAAGAGGCTGACGCGCACGCTAAAAAGCTTTCGAAACTCTTGAAGAACCCTATCTTGCGAATGCAGCTCGAAAGCGAGGGGATCCGCCTGGTTGGGGACGACGGGCCAATCGTGCACCAGCCACAGCGCGAATTCGTGTAATCTTTCTGGGGTGCGCGTCTACGAAGTGCAGCCCGGCGACAGTCCTGCGAGCATCGCCTCTCAGGACGAAATGGCGGGATGCCCCAAGTGTTCGATCGATTTGATTCGAGCGAACCCGCACAAGCCGACACTCACCTACCCGAACGGCTACGTAACGTTTCGTGAGCTCGATGCCGGCGAGAAGTTGAACCTTCCAGACAAGTGGTGGTCGAAAGAGTTCGACGAACTCCCGAAATCCTACTTCGAAGCGCTTCCTTACGCGGACGGTGTCACGCCCGGTAAAAAGCCGGGCGTTGGACTCGCAGCGGCATACTCCGACGCTCTCATAGCCGCAGCGAAGCGCGCCGACGCTGTTCTCGGTTTCGACGACGATTGCGCTCAAGTGGCGCGAGTCGGTTCGTCTGTGAACTCGGCCGTGCACGATTTCAAAGTTGCATGGAACGCGGAGCAGACGCCTCCGGTACCTATCAACACCGGTAACTACGAACTGCAAACCGCCGAGGCGATGCGTCTCATACTCGGGGAAGCTTACGCGCCATGTCCGCCGCGCACTGCGACGACAACAGCGCCGCGCGTTCCTACTCGTATTGCCCTACCGCCAGCCCAAAAAAGGATCAGTGCAGGTCAAGTCGTTGGTGTTGCGCTCGTCGGCGCTGGCGCGGTAGCCGGCGCTATCTACCTAGCGACAGGAAAACGAAGATGATCGACAAGCCGGTTCCAGGAGTTCAAACCGTTGCTCGCCCGCACCCGTCGGGCGGCAAAGGAGCCCGTCTATCTCTCCAGGAAGTAGCCGACCGTGCGTGGGTCGCACGAATGAGTCCGCGACTTCGTGCGTGGGTGACGCAAGAGCTCGACAAGTGCGGCATGTCTACTGGCGGCCGTCGTCAGAAAGCGCAATGCGTCCTCAACGCTTTCCGAAAAAAGGTTCCGTACATTGCTGACCCTGTGATGGGCGAGTTCATGGCAACGCCGAATCAAGTGCTGTGTCTCGATGAGGGCGGCTTGTGCGTCGTCGGCGGTGATTGCGACGAGCACTCGATCACTCTCGCCGCAGCGATGATGTCGATCGGGATCCCGGCGATGATCATCGGCTCGAGTCACAAGCAACCGTTCGATGTTCCGTCGCACGTCTACATGGCGTTCGAAGATGATCTGGGAGATTGGGTGCGCATGGACGGCACCACGAAACTTCCAATCGGCAAAGCGCCACCGAGCATGCGTGAGTTTTGGGTCGAACCGGGCAAGCAAGCGAAAGTGAGCGGCGAAGGAGACTTCGTCGGCATGGCGGGAGCGCTCGGAAACCCGTCTGCGGCGCTCGATCTGCGCTATCCGTGGATCCGATAGTAAAACGCGCGTACACCGAGCGTTAAACGAATCCGAGAACGGCGTCGACGGGTAATCGCGCGCACATTTTTGTTCAGGACGCCAAACCGAACCGCACGTAACTGTTCGTTCGTGTTGTTGTTTCTACGGGCGATTGTCTCTTGGCTGTTGAAGCGCTTCGACAGTAACCACGCCCGGGGGACGCGCAAGCTTCGCGGGCGTTGTTGACTCGACAAATACGTATTGAAAGCCTGTTGCCTAGCCGTGACATGGGCCTTTATGACGATCGGTTGGCAGACCTCAGTGAATCACGACGCGGTCGTGGCGCGAGGCGGCCGATGTTTCGATCGATTTTTGCGCGACGTCCCGCTCCCGTCGAGACACCGCGCAAATCGATGCGCCCGCAGTCGCTGCTCTTCAGTCGCAGCGCCGGCTGGACGCCGAGCAAGGCCAAGGAGTGGGCGAAGTCTCACGGCTACAAGCACGGGAAGGCGGACGTCACCGAACAGTACGTTCGCATTCGTCAGTTCAACCCCAAAGGTTCGGCGGTAAGTCGCACCATTCCGTTCGGACGCGGGATCCGCGCCGTCGTTGCACGAGAAAGTTCAGGAGAAAATAGGACAATGGCCAGAACAAAAGTTGCAGCCAAGCGTCGTCGGCGCCGTTCCAGGAAGTCAGCTCCCGCTCCGAAGCGTCGTAGGCGCCGAGCGCGCAAAGCTCGTGCAGTCGCAACTCGCCGTCGTCGGCGTCGGGTGCGCGTCGAAGTGAAGGCGGCTCGCCGTCGTCGTGCGCCGGTCGCCGTCGCGGCACCTCGCCGCAGGCGTCGGCGTCGTCGGATGCGCGCCGCGCCGGTCAAAGCATGGCGCGGCAACTCCGCTGGTCATCGAAAGGCCGCTCGCAAAGGGTGGCGCAAGAAGCGCCGGTCGAGCAAGCGCAGGCGTCGTCGTGTGCGCGCGGTCGCAGAGGTTGCGGCACCGCGTCGCCGTCGTCGCCGTCGTCACGTTCGCGCGACGAGCGTGGTTCGCTCGAGTCGTCCGCGGCGTCGCTACATGCGCGCCTCAGTGATGGGCAGCGCGATGGAGCTCGGTACGGCGGTGCTCGCGGGAGGTCTAGGTTTCGTCCTCGCGGACGGGCTCGATCGCTTCCTCGCGACCTACGACCCGAGCTCGACCGGCGAACGACCGAAGGACAAGTTCACGTCCGACGGCGCCGGCACACTCGCCAACACGCTCAACATCGCGCGCATGCCCGGCTGGGTACGCGCCGGTGCGAGCGTCGGCATGGTCGCGGTCCCCGCGGTCGGTTCGTCGTTCATCCGAAACCGAACAGCGAAGCGGGCGCTCGAGGGCATGGCTCTCGGTGCAGGCGTCAATGCGTTCAAGTTGCTCGTGAACAACGTCCTACTGCCGATGCTCATCGGCAAGGACACCTCGGCGCCGGCACTACAGAAGAACGTCATCGCTCGTCTGTACCCAGCCGAGGTCGCGGCGAAGATCAACATGGACGCGCAGAAGGGCGCTGACGGTAAGACGCTGCCCGGGCCTTACAACCCGGCCGGTGTTCTCTCCGGTAACCCCGACGTGGGCCCGTTCGCACTCTCGGGTGACTCGCCGTATCCGGACGCTGCTCAGGCGCTTCGGCGCGCGGCGGGCGTCGGTGGCGACTCGCCGTACGCGAGCGCTTCCGATGCGCTCAGGCGCGCGGCCGGCGTCAGCGGTGATTCGCCCTACGCGAACGTCGACCAAGCGCTTCGGCGCGCGGCCGGCGTGGGCTACGAGCCAGGTCCGCCCGCGGGACAAGGCCCGGGGCCGCGAGCGATACCGGGCGAGGATAGCGCCTCGTGCGGATGCATCGGTGAAGGCGATCAGTACAGCGCATTCCTCGGACTCGGCTCCGAGGAACCGCTCATGAAAATGGGCTGAGAAAAAAGCCCCCACCTCAGCCCCGGTAGGTCTCGAACCCCGGGGTTGAGGTGTCAGAAGGATTCGACCCGCGTCGGCACAAGAAACGGCGGGGAAAGAAGGAAAAATCAAAATGGCATCGAAAGACAAGGGCACCAAGGGCAAGAGCATTCTCGGCAGGCAGGTCTACAAGTTCGAGAAGGACAAGCCGCGTCGGCTTCAGTTCGGTCTCGGCGTGGAGCCTGGCTCACCCGGAACTCTCGGCGCCGTCGACAAGTGCATCAAATGCGGATTCGGCAACATCCCCGTGATCGAAGAGGTCGTGTGGACGATCCCGCTTCCGCTCACGGCCGACGAAGCACTCTCAACGTTCGGCGACACGGTCAATCTGCTCTCGGGTTCCTCGAGCGTGCCCGGTGTGGCGTCGATCGACTCGACGTTCCTCATCAACGGCATTCTCCAGACCGACATCCTCGCGCAAGGCATCGGCGTGCACATCTTCTGCGAGCCGATGAGCTTCTCGACGATCGGCAACGCCTTTACGGCACCTTCGGAGACCACGGCGCCCCCGCCGAGCCCCGACGTGTTCACCGCGAACGACGAGGCGCAAGAAGCGATGGGCGACGGAGTCTCTCTGACGCCCGCCGTGTTCGAGTTCGGTGCGCCGGTGTGGCGCGCGGGCTGGAACTTCATCAACGCCTACCAGTTCGTCTGGAAGACCTCGCAACGTGAACTCGTGCTCAACGAGCTCGCGGCGGACGTCTCGTACTTCGGCTCCTTCGCGGACGCCGCAGCGGCAGGCACGAGCGAGATCCCGATCATCGAGTTCGTTGCTGCGACGAACGCGATCTACCGCTCGAAGGGCTCGGGAACGATCTTCCTCCCCGTGAACTTCCGGCGCGTGGGCAGCGTCAACAACGCGAGCATCACCCAGAACGTGGGCGTGTTCCACCCGACGCGCGATTTCGATCTCGCGCCGGTGACGTGGGGCGGCCTCCGGTGGCAGGGCTACGGCTGCAAGGGCCAGATGTACCGCCCGATCGAAAGCCCGTGCTTCATCGAGCGCGGCATCCCGGTCGGTATGCTCTTCCAGTCGCAAGACGCCGTGCACCAGGCGCTCATGATGCAAGCGCTCACCATCGACAACGAGCCGCTCGGCACCAACGTGGAGATCGACGAGAACCTCTCGTGCGCAACGATCGTCGGCGCTCTCGCCGGTGCCGGTGTGCCGCAGGCGTTCCCGATCGCCAACAACAACGTCATGCTCGAACAGACGCTCGACGCGACGCCGGTGCTCGTGCAGCAACAGGTCGACACCTGCCGTCAGATCTTCAAGGGCGGCATCTTGAAGATCGGTATCAAGATCAAGGGCTGGGAAATGCCCGGAGGCTGGAAGGCGTACTGCCAGACCAACCTGCCCCAGATCATGGGGCCAACGGCCGCGGGCTGATCCGAACAACGAGTAGCGTCAGCTAAGCACCGAGCGGCGTGACGCCCAAAAGCGCCGCGCCGCTCGTTGCGTTTCAGGAGACCCCCAATGCAGCCGAAGTCCTATGATGTGAAAAATATCGCGCTCTACGCGCCGAAGATTGCCTACGGCATGGTGGTCGGTGTTCCGCGCGTGCCGACCGTCCTCGACATTCCGATCCAGTTTTCGTCAAGCACCGTGAACGCGCCGCCCGTCGTCGCGAGCTTCGAGAACAACACCGCTCAGGACACGTGGATCGAACGTGTCGCGTACAACCTGTTCCAGCAGAACAGCTTCCCCGGGAGCCCGTTCCAGTCGTCGTACTTCAATCAGTTGAAGCAGAGCGGGCAGACGGGCGTCGGCATCCGCATGGATGTCTACGGCTCGCCGAAATACGCGATCAACGACACCTTCACCGATCTCGGAAACTTCGCCGACGTGTTCGCCGTCACGTGGCCGGAAGGTTGGCTCCTTCACAAACAAGAGAACGTCAAGGTCGCAGCGATCCTCACGCAAACACCTGTGAGCGTTCCGTTCAACGTGACGATCAGTTTTCTCGGATGGCAGTTCAACTCGAAGGATCTCGACGATCTTTCGGACTCCGACTGCCGCGCACGTCTCAAAATGCTCGGCTTCGAAGTTCCAGATCTCACCGTCCTCTTGAAGAAGTGATGGCCCGTCGTTCCGACAACATCCTGCGCCTTCAAACGCATCCGGCGGGTGCGGGCGCAGCGTTGCGGAACAGGTTCAACCAAGGCCGGTACGAGATCGTCACGAATGGGCCAAACACCGAGTTCGTGTTCGTCGGGAGCGACCCGTACAACACGAATGCGTACACAGGCCTCGTCGTGCCGGCGACTCCGAGCTCGGAGATCAACAACGCGCGTTACCTTTTCATTCTTGCTCGCGCGAGCTTCCGAAGCGGTGAACAGAGCCCGGAGCACTGCGGTGTTCGTCTCGTCGGCATCAGGCAGTACGCCGAGCTCGTTGCGCGGATCCCTGCCGGAACGGCGCCGCTCTCGAACCCGGAAGCGAGCGGGCCGCCCGCAGGCAGCACCGTCACCTTCCGAAAAGAGATCACGAGCCCGCTTTGGCACCCCTTCGACGGAAACATCTCTTGGCACGTGATGATCATCAACACGGTCACGCGCGACACACGAAACCCGGCGAACGCGGACGGGATCGTCTACCAGGACGCGAAGTCTCCTGCACTCCTCTACCAAACGACCGGGCCTTACGTGCCGCCGAACGGTGGGCGCCCCTGGGGCGAACCTCTCGGAGCCTCTTTGGGCAACATCCACGAGCTCCGATACCCATGGCGATCTGATTGGTCCGAGTACTCACTCGATATTCCGATCCCTACACCGTGTGACGTCGTGCTCTTCGCGAGCGTTCGCCAGAATGATCCGGCACTGAATCCAGCTCTCTTGGAAGGAACGGATCTCACGCAGCAGTTTTCGGCGCTCGGTCCCGAAGATCAATTCGTCGTCGCGTATCCGACGTTCGCACAGTACGGAACCATCGCGGGCGCTCTCGTGTTCGATGAGAACCTCGGACCGGAGGTACCATGAGCGCGGGCGGAACGATTCTGCTTGCTGGTCTCGGTGGCGCTGCGGGCGTGCTCGCGGCCGACGTCTTCGCTGACGCTTTCTACATCAGAGGTGATCGCGTGACGGCGGGGGCGATTGGCGGCGCCGTCGGTGCTGTGGTCGCCACGTTCATCGGCGTGACCGTGACGAAGGTCGACGAAAAGAAAGAAATCGGCGTCTCTGGGCCGCCTCTTCGAATGTTGGGGTTCCCATGAACCCGTCTTTCGGTCTCGGCGACCAGTGCATCACGCTTCCGTCCTCGGATGCGGCCGTGACTCTCGTGCGCGGTAACATCGCGAGCGGCATTGTCGGTGTCGTCGCGAGCACGCTTCTCCGTGCCGCGCTCATCGGAGGCGGCCTCTACCTCGTCGGGCAACGTGACCACCTGGCGCGAAACTCGATCGCCGCCGCGAGCGCTATCGAGGCGTTCGTCCTCGCGTGGGTCGCAGGCAAGAACGCCACAAACGGCAAAAACGAAGCGGCCACAACCACACCACCAACAGTGGGGTTCCCATGACGACACCGGCGCAAGCTTCAGGTCACCCGAACTTCGTCGTCGACCATCCGGTTCAAGGCCCGACCGACGAGGGCATTCGCGTGCACGACTGTTTGTGGGTAAAAAACTTTTTACCGGCGCGCCCCTCGTGCGTCGATTGCGGAGACGGAGTTAGTCCAATGTCACAAGGTCTTGCTGGCGTTTCGTTCAACGGCTATCGCGCTCGCGGATTCGGAATCGGTGGCCCCGGCGATCCAGATGCTTGGGTGCAGCTCAAGCCCAACGAGCAAGTCTGGGTGTCCGAAACTCTCGCCAAGTTGAACAGCCTCATCGTTTCGACGACGGGCACGTCGTGTCCGACGTGGGCTCCGGAAATCGGTCGTGCGAGCGGGTGTTTTCAAGCTTGGTTCAACGCTTCCAAGCTCGGAATGACGAAGCGCGACGGATCCCCACTCATCCTTCGCACCGATGGTGTGTTCGACCAGGACACCCTCGACGCGCTTCGCACCGTTGTGGCGCTGAATCCGAAAGACTTCCCGGCGCCGTTCCCCGGAACGACGCTCCCGGGGCCCGCGCAAGAAGAAAAGAAGAAACTCTCGACCGGCGCGATGGTCGGAATCGCTGCCGGCGGCGCTGTCGTCCTCGGCGGCATCGTCTACATCGCCACGAGAAAGAAGCGCTAAAAACATGCGGTACCAGACAAAACCAGGGGATAGCCCGTCGCGCATCGCTCGCGCGTACGGCATCCCGATGAACACGCTCATCAACGCCAACCCGCACAAGCCTACGAGGGTCGTTGCGGGGCAGCGCACTTGGAAATCCCTCACGCCACTTGAAGCGATCAACGTGCCGGTCGGCGGCACGATCGGCTCCTCGTTCGGACTAGGCGATCCAGCGGCCGACGTGGTGAACCTTCTCATGATCGCGGGCGGCCCGTGCCTCCAAGCGAACGTCGGCTACGTCTGTCAGATCCAAAGCATTCTCGGCGTGACGGTCGACGGAAAGTACGGAAGTGTGACCGCGGCGGCGTTGCGCGCTCTCGTGCCGAGTGCGCCCAGCGGATGTAGCCCCACGCCTGCATGGTGGGCGCCGAAGGGATCGAACAAATGCCCAGGCAGCGCCGCTCCAACGGCTTCGGCACCTGTCACTGCGACAACCGCACCCTCGAGCTCGTCGTTTCTCGATCCATGCGATCCGACGAACGTCGCACACATTTGCGAAGCGCAACGCACTCTCGGAGTCACCGTCGACGGTAAGTACGGGAAAGATACGGCCGCCGCTGCGCGCCGTGTGGATCCAAATGCCCCAGGTCCGTGCAGCCCTAGGCCGTCGTGGTGGAAACCGGCAGGGCAATCGAACTGCCCCGGCGCATCTCCAGTGCCGCCACCTTCATTCACCCCGCCCTCGTCAATGCCGGCGCCTACGCCGTCTGTCACGCAGGTCACGGTGCCGGCGCCCGTAGCGGCGCTCGCAACGATCAATCCGTGCGATCAGTCGAGCCTCGACATCGTCTACGCTGCCCAGCGGGCGCTCGGCGTCTCCCCCGACGGAAAGTACGGGGACAACACCGCTACTGCCGCTCGGAGACTGCTCCCGAGCGCACCGGCAGGGTGTAGCCCTCGCCCGGCATGGTGGGCGCCGCCAGGGTCGAGCAACACTCCAAGCGGCGCAACAGTCCCGACGCCTCCGCCGAGGCCCCCGGAGCCGACCCCGACGGTCACGGTGCCGGTTACTCCGCCATTTGCACCAACCCCCGGGCAGCCGATCGTCGTCGGATCCGAAAAGAAGATTTCGACCGGCGCCATCGTGGCCGGCGCCATTGGCGCGCTCGCGCTCGTGGGCGTCGTCGCCGTCGCAGTGACGGGCGGCAAGAGGGGCGCCCGCGGCTCTCGAGGCAAGCGCGGCTCGCGCGGGCCAACACGTCGCAAAAGTTCGAGCAGAAAGAGGCGTTGAACCATGGCACACAGAATGGGTCGCAAATTCGCGGCCGAAACGTACCCAGAGGCCCGCGCAGGCGCCGGAGGCCCAAACGTAGCCGCGTTCGCGCGAAACTTCGCGTCGGGACCGCTGGCAGACACAGACGTTCCAATTGCTGGCGTTCAAATTCCATGGAACGTGATCGAAAGCACCGGCGTCCCTAGCACGGACGTACCTGTCACGGCGCACGTTACAGGAAAGCTTCTCATTTCGGGCGTAGTCGCCCTGGAGAACACCTCGTCGGATCCGGTCAACGTTCAGGTGGAGATCCAGATCAACGGCGTTTCACTTCCTGTGCCTGCAGACCTGAGATCGTTGATCGACGGAGCAGTGGCAGAGGGTGTGAGCACAATGGCGATCCCTTTCTCGATCGTCGTTGCGGTAGCGCCGGGCGTGCCCGTCGGCACTGCGTTCAACGTTCAAGTGTTAGTGAGCGCCGACGACGAACCAACGCCTTTGGTGCAGTTGGTAGCGGCTTCGAGCACGATCGAGATTCAGGAAATTACGAACGCGCAGTAAAAAGGGCATCCATGCAAGTCGTCATCACGAAGGCTCAGCTCGAAGCGGCTCACGCTTGCAAAGACTACTTCGATTCTCCGGAGTGGAACGGCGAAGCTCTCGTGTACGCCGACTGGGAGAAGACGGTCGAGCGCCTCTTGTCTACGCGACGAGGCACAGTGCAGTTGAGCTTCCTCGTCGCCAACAGATTGGTGCCCATGACGCCTGAAGAACTGACCGGGGCGAAGCGTGCGGCGCACATGAGAGAACGGCAGTGAGCGAATTCATCAACCACGCCATAGGCACGCGTTACCACTCCTACCCAGAAACGCCACGTGGTGCGGCGGCAGGAATGCTGGCGCGCAACGCGGCGTTTGGCCCGGAAAACGTCACTCCGATTCTCACATCGCCCACATCGGTCCCGTGGCAAAGCTTGGACGTCGGAGTGGCAGGGGTGACTGTGCCGATTACTCCGCGTGTCACCGGCGTGGTGCGCATCATCGGCGTCATCGGCGTCAAAAGCTCCTCTGGGATCCAAGAATTGTTGACAGTGCATGTCGCGGTCAACGGCGAACTGTTGTTCATCCCATTCAACCCAGAACCGACGCTGTCGGCATCTGGGTATATTTTGATCCCCATCCTCACTGAAGTGAATGTATTCACCAACGGATCTGTATTGCCGCTAGGCGTGACAGCCACCGTTCAAGTAATTCTCACGGCGAACAACCCAGACGTCTTGAGCATAGATCCAGGCGCATCATCGCTCGATGTTCACGAGCTGATGCCGGCAACAGGGTAAGGAGCCAGCCATGCCCAATCTGATTCACCAGGAGACAATGTGTTGCGGGTACAAGAAGTGCCCGACCGTGAAGGTGTTCGAAGACGGTTCCGTCGAAATCAGCGACGACGACGCCGAGATCGGATCAGTCGGCACGATCAAGCTCAAGCCGGAAACGGCAACTCGTCTCGTCGAGATTCTATCCTCACGAAAGTAAACAACCGATGCACCTCATTGGCAGAACAGGTCACAAATCCGAAGCGTACCCGCGTGGAGCGGCAGGATCGCCTGGCGCGGCGCAACCGTTCGCTCAGTTGGGGCTCTCTGGCAATGTGCCTTACGTCGACGGGGTTGCAAGGTTCATCCCATTCGACACAGTCGTCTACGAATCGGCTTCGTTCGGAGATTTCGAAATAGAAGCCGCAACGAGCATTTTTTTCACGCCGTTCGGCGTGTATTTGGCGACGTTACAAGTCTCCATCGACGTCGAGCCAACGGTGTTGGGGATTTCCCTGCAAATAGGATCCGGATCAGAGGAAGACGCGACGGCTTCCGACGTTGCCGCGCTACAGGCCGTCAACGCCACCATGTCTGCCGTTCGATTCGGTTCCGAAACACCAGCTCCCGGACACTTACTGCCTGTGTTGTTCGTTCCGGGCATCGAGGTTACCGGAGGCGGCAACGGTAACATCCTTGCCGAAGGCACCAACCTGTTCATCTGGCAACTCGCCAGATTCCAAGCCACATCCCCGTGAACCACCTCTTTTTTCTTCTCGCGCTCGTCGGTACGACGCTCATCGTCGTGCGCGGCGCCATTTTCGATCCGATCCGACGTGTGTGGCCTACGTTCTTCGGTTGCAGCATGTGCGTCGGAATGTGGGTCGGAATGGGGGCGAGTGTCTTCGGTGTCGTGACTCTAGGTCGCGGCAAAGCCCTCGACATGTACGTCGTCGGTGCCGCAACAAGTTTTTGCTCTCTACTCGCCGACGCCGTGATGTTGAGACTGCTCGGTGATCCACACGAAACGAGGAACGGCCCATGAGGCGCAAACTCAAGAACCTGAAACACAAGAGCGGGCATTCGGAGAACGGTGCACCTCGACAGTTGATCGACGAAGCACAGTACCGGGAGCGCCACCGTGCAAATCTCGGCGTCACGCCCAACTTCGACAGCGAGTACGGGGGTTGGAGCTGGGCTTCGCGTCCTCGAGATCAAGCAATCAGCTTGAGGAACAACGCAGTCACAGGACCGAGCGCAGCTGAGCCGCCGACACCGCCACCGACGCAATTCGTTGCTTTGGGCACAGGCGAGGACTTCGCTATTTTTGCGCAGTCGGGCATCACCACGACTGGCGGATCAGACGTCAACGGCGACATGGGCGTCAACCCGGCCGCAGCCGCCAGCATTACCGGATTCGCGCTCGTGCTCGATGGCGGAGGTCAGTTCTCTACTTCCGCTCAAGTGGATCCTGGCCCACCGCCACAGCTCGGACAGGTGTTCGCACCGGATTATGCAGTACCGACGCCCGCAAAGGTCGTGCAGGCCAGCGCCGACATGATCGCTGCATACAACAACGCCATCGGACGGGTGCCCGACTTCACTTCAGTCGGCGGAGATATCAGCGCCGACTCGCCGCTCACAGCCGGATTCGTGCATCGGTACACTGGCGCATCGGTCATCACGGCGGGGCCTCTTACAATCAACGGCGGCGTCGGAGACGGAATCATTATTCAAGTGCTAGGCGCACTGGACATCCAACAGGATGTCCTACTCGTCGGTGGCATCCTCCCGGAGAACGTTTTCTGGGCTGTGTCCGGGCAAGTAACGATCTTCCCGGGCGTGACGGTCAACGGGGAGATTTTGGGCGCAACCGGAATCGCTATGCAAGCCGGCGCAGTTCTCAACGGCCGAGCGCTCGCGCAGACAGCGGTCACGCTCATCAGTAACACGATCAACGAAGTCTAAGGCCAAGGAGCAAAAATGGCCTACATCGTCGGGAGAAGAAGCTACGCAAGGGAAACCTATCCCGAACGAGGCGGAGGAAGTGGCGGCGCAGGACCGACAGGCCCAGAGGGGCCCACCGGAGCAGACGGCGGAGCGCTCGGCTACACCTCGGAGACCTTCACAGTCTCGTCCGAGGAGGACATCAACGAGTTCATTCTGGCAGACACGCCGGCCTCGGAAGAAGGGATCATCTTTTTCGCGAACGGCCTCTTCTACGATTCGAATTTTTGGGATCTCGCCGGGAACGTGATCACCTGGACGAGTGAAGACCCAAGTCTCGTAGAAGGATGGCGCGTCACCATCTTCTACCAACCATCTTCGTGAGGCTCAAATGGTACTAGTTCAACCGGATCAAGTGGGCGGCTTCATGGGTCGAGGTACCCGTGAACAGTTCATAGAAGAAGACGATTTCACATGGGGCGGCAACGCCGGCACCGGTGTCGCCGCAATCGCCGTCAACACAGTTTTCAGCAAAGGGTGGCGTGGTAGTTTCGCGAACAACGGAACTCTTTCGTTCGTAACGACGGGCCAGTCGACGACGGTTCAAGGTGTCTTGCAGCTCGAGACCGTAACGAGCACGAACGCCATAGCCGCCTACGCGAGATTCGCATCGAGCACGCCAAATCGAATCATCGGGGCCGGGCAACGGTGGCACGAACGGATCAAAGTCAACATAGTCACGCTCAGTACGGCGGGCGATAGGTTCGCAGATCGACACGGACTCATCAACAGCCTCGCTGCCGCTCCAACAGACGGTGTGTACTTCGAGTACTCGGATAACCTCTCGGGCGGAAACTGGCGTGGTGTTGCGATGAAGGCATCGGTGCCGACACTCACGTCCGGCGGTACGAGCATTCCGGTCGTAGCCGGTTCGTTCGTCGAGCTCGAGATTCGACACAACGGCACCGGCGTCGCATGGAACGGCGTCCCTGCCCAGACTACTCGGTTTCTCGTCAACGGCGTGTCGATCGGCGACGTCGCTCTCGCGGCGCTACCGACAAATGCGATTGCCGAAGGTGGCAGCAAGATCCGCAGCGCAGGCACAGCGCAGCGGCTAACGCTCGTGGATTATCACGACGTCGATTTCAGATGGGATCCACCAAGAGCGGCCTAGCGCCCCGGTGGTTTGGTTTAGCGGGCGTCCTGCTCGCGGCCATCGGGGCGCTAGGCTGCAACAAAGCAATCGTATCTTTCGATTCGAACGATCTGGAGGTGGTCAGCGTTTTCTGGCCCGGCGCGCTCGTGCGCGGCATGTCGCAGCAGTTTCAGGTCTCTCCGCTGCTCCAGGACGATGCTGATCCGGATGCGCAAGAGGACTACAGCTACCGAGACAAACTCGGAGCTGGAGACGTTCCGTTTCGATACTTGGACTCCGGCAACGCTGCCGTCGACCAAGCGAACATGGACTACATCCTCGAGAAATACAGAGACGGCGGCGTTACGGTGCTCGCATTCGACTGGTACATGAACCCAGATCTGGTGCTCGTGAGCGGAGCGCTCGACAACCGGCAGTTTCTGACGCGACCGTTCGATCTCTACATCGCGAGTACTGTCCCGAACAAACCGAAGTTCTGCTTCGTCAACATCTCCGGGCAAGCGGCATACGACGTCAACACAACGCTAGTGAAATTGCCCCCGCTAGCCCCGACCGGCGGCACTTGGTTGAATTTCACCAGTGTTTTTCTTCCGTATTGGATCCCGTTCACACAACACGAGATGCACTGGAAGACCAGCGACGGCCGCCCGATCATGTTCTTGTTCGATTCAGCGGGACCGGCGTGGGATCAGACACGCGTTAACGAATTGCGTGCGGCGCTTTTCAACCGAGGCGTGATCTACGGCAACACGAATTTGATGGTCACGACGCTGGGGCTAGACGGCGTGTTCTTCTATGGGCCCAACCAAACCTCGTTCGGCGTAGCCCATCGACCGTACAGCGATCAAATCGCCAAGGACATCGAGTTCTGGACGCTCAACGGCGCGAACGAAACTATCCCGGCCGTGACCGTGAAAAACGACGGCCGCCCCCGCATCGACGTCGGCGACCCTGGAAACTGGGTCGATTGCCCGACCTACGAGCAGATCGAAGGGCACGTCAGCAACGCGATCCAATTCGCGAAGGTTTATTCGCCACTCCAGGCGATTTGGTTTCACCCGGCAGAAGAGCCCGACGAGAGCGGTGACATCTTGCCGACAGAGCAGTCCATAGTTCGCTCGCCCAACGCGGGCCTCTCTCCGTGGCTCGCTGCGCTCATCAACGTCAAAACGGACAACCTGCCTCCTGTCTACGAAAACCACTACCATCCGAACTGGCTCAACTCGCACATAGCCACCGTCGGCGCCGGTTGGAGCTTGCAGCAGGGCTCGACCGTCTACGGCGCTTTCGAATACGCAGAGAGCCGCACGAGTACCGCCGCGAACTCGAAAACGTTCACGAGCGGAGCTAATTGCACGCGACTGATGTTGAAAGGACGAAAGGGTGCTGGCGTTGGTACCGGCTCGCTCGTTCTAGACGGAGGCGCACCGCAGATCATCACGCAAACAGACGCTACGACACAGTTGAACGTTCTCCTTTTCGATTCTGGTCCTCTCGCCGCTGGGGTTCACACGCTGGCGTACACCCGGAACACGGGTCTCATCGCGATCGACGAGTTCGTAGAAGAGATCACCCGATAAAAAATGGCCTACATCGTCGGCCGCCGTAGCTACGCGCGAGAAACGTACCCTGAACGAAGTAGCGGCGGCGGTTCGGCCGGACCAACAGGATCTGAGGGGCCACCAGGCGACACGGGACCAACCGGACCCACAGGCGCAGATGGGGCCGACGGAGCAGAAGGCCCGGAAGGCCCTGCCGGCACGCCAGGCGTAGCAACCGCCCAAGTCACCGACGATCAAACCACACAGTACACCACCACGGCGCCGTACCCGGGCGATCAGTACATCGGAATTACCGGAACCGACTTCGTGCTGTCTCCCGATCTCGCTGGCCGCTTCTCACTAACCGCTGCCGGATGCATTCTCACGTACACGGGTCCCGACGTCGAGGTTATCTCGTGGCTCTCACAAGCGGTCTCTCCAGATGCCGCATCGGGCGATCGTGTCTATGCGATCGGCATCGCACAAAACGGCGATCTCATCGGACAAGCTACGTTTGGCACTGTCGCCGCAGCAGCGGGCGCGGGACAGGGACTCGAGTATCCGGGGATCACTAGCCCATCGACCGCCACGGCTCAACGAAGGATGTCGCTCACGAGTGGGGACACGATCCAACCCGTGTTGTCCAAGGTCGTCACGGACTCCGCGAACATGCTGATCAGGGGGCTCACGCTCACCGTGATGATCATAGGATGAACTGGGCCTACTACATTTGGTGGGTCGAACGCGACAACGGCGGTCAATGGCACGGGTACGTGCTGCTCAACGACGAAACGCTTTGGCGGTACGAGACCGATATCGAACGGGGCACACCCGGAGTGCGACGGCTCCACCGGTGGCGGTGGACCGGATCCGAATGGGAGCACGACACACGAAGCGCTGAGGCACTCTACGTACGCGCAGGGCAGCAGATGTTCGCGTACTTCCCCTAGGCTTCGCGAGGATCGCCCCAACCAAGTCGGACGGAAGCGTCCGGGCTCACGATGCGCATTGTCGAATCGATCCGCCCGCTGAAACTCGGGAGCGGGGATCCTAGAAAACGACCGGACATACAATCGACGTGCACTTCGCCGCGCTCTACTCTGAGCCCGCCGCTGATCTTGCCCTTACTCAAGTCGAACGACGGGTTACCTAACCGACCGCGCCACACTCCACCTAGATCTCGTTCAAAATACATGCCGCTACGCACATCATTCCCCTCAACAACGATTTGATCGTCGATAAGCCCACGAGCAGTTACGCCATCCCACGTGATCGAAAACTTGTGCCACGCGCTGTCGAATTCGATGCTCGGGACTCGAAGATCTCGCGCGAACGAGTAGACACGCTTCGACTCCGGCAAAAACAAGCCAGATGCGGTGACGGCAAACGCCTGGAGAAACGAGCGGCGATTCATGAAGAGCTCTACTGTAGCAAAGGCCAAAAACCCGCGCAAAAGGCGATTTCGTTGACGTATGCTTTTCGTTAGCACATTATACGAACCCATGAGCGGCCCAACCGGCGGACGCCCCAAGGCAAAAGACCGCAAAAAAGGAACGGTGGTGGTGCGTGTTTCCGCCACCGAGAAGAAAGAGTTCAAGAAAGCCGCTCAACGCGCAGGCATCAGTGGCGTTTCGACGTGGCTTCGAATGCTAGCCATCACGAGAGCGCGGCACAAGGGCACCATGCCGTGATCGTCAGCGTCACCATTTCGGACAATCGCGAGTCAGTGATCGGTGACGCCATCAAAAGCGTAGTCGATCATGTAGACCGCGTTCTACTCGTCGACACCGGCATCACCGACGGCACCATCGAACGTGCAAGAGAGGTCGCAGGTAGCAAGCTCTTGGTCGTCAAGCACACGTGGGCCAATGACTTCTCCTTCGCCCGCAACGTCGGGCTCGCCACAGCCAAGGCAATGGGCGCCGACTGGATCGTAATTCTAGATTCGGATGAGCGTTTCCGTTTCGGTTCGGTTGATCTGCGATCCGTACTCGCGAATATTCGCGCGGACGCGGTGTGGATTGAATCATTCGACAGTTACGATTCGTACATAAAGGACAAGTTTGTACGCGCGTCATCGAGCGCTTGCTACGTCGGTCCAACGCACGAGGTACTCCGTGGTGGAACGCGCGCAACACTCAGCGGTGTCGCATTTTTCGAACTCCCCAAAACCGAAGAACAGCTAAACAAAAAGTTCAAGCGCGACGTCGAGCTGCTCACCGAATACGTGGCCAAACACCCAAACGACGGTCGATGGTGGTACTACCTCGGCATGTCGCACGAGGGTCTTGGTGAGCACCACAAGGCTGTAATCGCCTACGGCAACTGCGTCGCTCTCCGAAAAATCGGCGACGAAGCGGCCTGGGCGGCCTACAAGCAGGCCGATCAACTCGTGGCGCTAAAACTCTACGAAGACGCCATCCGAGCCGCAGCGCGGGGAATAGGAGCGAGCGCTACATCCGCAGAGTGCGCGTGGATCGCTGCCGTAGCCGCACGCCACCTCAAAAGAAACGACTTTGCTGTCGCGTGGGCTCGCATTGCAGAGGCGGTGGGGCGGTACAAAGGGTGCGGTCCCGATCGTTTACATTTTCGCTTCCTGCCCGCGCTCTACGAACTCCCGTACGACATACTACGATCCGCACTGACTGATCCGGTCGAGCAAGCAAAAGCGGACGCTGACTACAACGCCGCCAAGCTCGCCAGGCTCGGCGCCAAGAACGACCGAGATCTGGATCGGATGGGCGTAACTCGACTGACGCCAAACCGGTACGACGCACGTGAAATGCTTCGGCCGCTTCCACTCTCGAACACGTGTCCGAGCGCTCGTAGTTCACAAATCCTGTTCGAGCCTCCGAACGGATTCCACCCGCTGAATCCCAGTATTTGTTGGCACAACGGAGAGCTCTGGTGCGTGGTGCGAACCGTGAACTACACGATAACGGGCAAGAAGTACAAGGTAGACGATCCCGACGGAATCACACGCACGGAAAACTACCTCGGCAGGTTGAGCCCTGACGTAGAACTGATCGGTGCCGAATTGATGCGCGACCTGGACACAGCGCCACGCAAGAAATCCAAAATCGTCGGCTACGAAGACGTGCGTTTGGTTTCAGTGGTCGGCGGGCTCGCTGCGGGAGCAACTGTCTGTGATCGCGATCCGGACAGACGCCTCATGGCGCGATTGCACCTGAACGACGACGGCGATGTCGTTCAAGCCGACGTTCAACCATCGAACCAACAACACGAAAAAAACTGGCTACCCCTCTCCGTGAACGGAGAGTTCACCTGGATCTACTCGCTGGATCCGACGGCAATCCTCCCTGGGCCTCTTCGAAGCTGCCCGTTTGCGCTCGAACACCTCCGAGGCGGTGCTGCAATCGCGTTCAAGGACGGATACCTGTGCATCATGCACGAAAGCATCGACACGAACGAAGGGCGCATCTATCTTCATCGATTCGTGCGGCTAGACGCGCGTTTCATCGTGACGGCCGTCTCTCCCGCGTGGGTATTTGCACACCACGGGATCGAGTTCTGCGCCGGCATGGCGCTCGACGACCACCAACTGTTGATTTCCTACGGCCTCAAAGACCAGGAAGCGTGGATCATGCAGGTCGACGTAGCCGAAGTCGAGGCGATGGGATGGATCACGTCATGAACTTGAAAGCGCTGGACGCGACCGTAGACGCCGAAATCCCGAACATCCCGGGATGGTGCACGCCCGAGAAGGCCAAAAAGATGGCTCGGCTTGCGTTCGAGAGCCCTCTTTGCATCGAGCTCGGAGTGTTCGGGGGACGAGGGCTAGTGGCAATAGCGCTCGGACTGCGCGAGAAAGGTATAGGCCGCGTAGACGGTATCGATCCGTTCACGGCCGCCGCTGCGCTCGAGGGCACCAACGATCCCGCTAACGACGAGTGGTGGGCGAAACTCGACTACGAATCTATCGCGCGAGTCGCTCAGAAAAAACTCTACGAACTAGATCTCGTACACTACGCGCACTTGATTCGAATGGCCTCGCACGAGGTAGCCGATTACTACAAAGACGGCACGGTCGACCTCTTGCATCAGGATTCAAATCACTCGGAGGAAATCTCGTGCAAAGAGGTCGAGCTTTGGGTGCCGAAGATTCGATCTAGAGGCTACTGGGTCTTCGACGATACGGACTGGCCTACAACCCTGCTAGCCCAAAAAATACTCGCTGCAAGCGGATTCGAAATGATCGAAGACCACGAGACCTGGAAGGTGTTTCGAAAACTATGAAGCCTCTCACCGTCGCAATGACACCTTCGTTCTTCTACGAGGGAGACAACCTGCTCCGAGCACAGCTCGATGTCTGTCGGAGCAAAAAGCGAAAGACTTTAACGTCCTCTTGGTCGACAGCCACTACAGCAAGCGCAAGGCGTACTCGAGAGAGCTCGCCGAGCACTACGGGCTCGACATCATCCACGTTCCGTACCAACCGAACCTTCGCATCGCCAAAAAACTAGACTGCGCCGTCTTCAACGCCGGCTACTGCTACTCGGAATCGCCGCGGATAGTTCGCTTGTCTTGTTGGCGCTTCGTTCGTCCTGACTTCACCGAAATTTGCTTGAACAGCCCGACCAACGTCGACTTCAGGTTCCACAACTGCGACTCCCCGTCAGCAGAATTCGTTCACGCCGAGACTGATCACAACACCCAGATTTGGAACACAGACAGCGACGAGGTGCGATGGGAGAACGTGCCGTTTTCATCCGACACTCCAGGCGCTAGATGGGGACCGGACAGCGACGTGGACGAGCCGGAGCAGCTACTGCCCTCGAACTGCTACGGCAACGTCATGATTTTTCGCGACCAGTGGCTGTCCCTCAACGGTTGCGAGGAGACGTTCACGAACACTGTTCACTACGAGGACATCGACTTCTGCATCCGTGCACGTCGCGCCGGTCTTCGGGGGCGTCGAGTAGCCCACAAGATGTATCGACTGCATCACATGTACGGGGCACACTCGGGACGAGCGAACGTACTACCAGACTACGTCTTTCGCGAACCTTGCAACGCTTGCGCGGCTGCGCTCTACGTCCTCGAACCGAACAGATTCGACTTGCAAGCACGAAAAGACGTGGGGGAAATCGACGTTCGTGAGAACGACGGCGTGTGGGTGTGCCGCGAGTGCTTGCTCTGCGGCCCTTATTACCGGAACACCCCAGGCGAGCATCTACACAACCACACGCGCACGAGGTCGCTCGTGCTTTCCGAGTACAAGATCGGAAGGAACTTGAACACGCTCGTCGCTGACATGGACGGAAAGCGAATCGAAGAGAAAGTAGAGATTTTCAAATGCTCATGGGAAGACGCGAGATATTACACGTGAACGTCTCTGATCGCATTTCTCTCATAGAGTTAGCGGCCAAAGAAAATCCACGAGGCACAGTCGTCGAAATCGGCGTTGCCGGCGGGCACTTCACCGAGCAAATACTTGCGACTTGGCCCCATTGCCCGAAGCTATTTGCCATTGACTGCTGGGGGCCGTTCGAAGGCAACCACATCACGGACGACGAACAAGAGCAGCGTTTCAAAGAAGTCTCGGCAAAATTCGCGAATCACAAGAACGTGCAGATCGTAAGGCAGTACTCGCACGTAGCTGCCGAATCGGTGCCTGACAGCTCCGTTCATTTCATCTACATCGACGGCGACCACAGTCACGATGCGGCGGCCCTAGATCTTCGCGCTTGGTTCCCGAAGCTAAGGAGAAAAGGGATCATAGCCGGGCACGACTACTACGACGGATGCGGTGTGAAGTCGGCCGTCGACGAATTCGCAGCGGAGAAACGGATCACCGTCAACGCAACGACGGCTGAGTACTCGAGAGCAAGCGCTGTCTACGGCCCCGGGTGGGAGGGGCCGTCTTTTTGGTTTCGGAGGCCCTAATGCACGGATCGGTGTTCAACTTCGTTCAATCGCACATCTCGATTGCAGACGTGGAAGGTAGAAAAGTACTCGAGGTCGGCTCACTCGACGTGAATGGATCCACGCGCGGAATAGTGGAAGAGCTCAAGCCGGCGAGCTACATCGGCGTCGACATACGACCTGGCAAAAAAGTCGACAAGCTCTGCGGCGCCTCTGAGCTCGTTGTCACTTTCGGCTCCGAAAGCTTCGACGTCGTCGTGAGCACCGAGATGTTAGAGCACGCCCAAGACTGGAGAGGCGCAATCTCGAACATGAAGCGCGTGCTCGCCCCCGGCGGATTGCTGATCATCACGACACGCTCACCAGGATTCCCGCAACACGATCACCCGGGCGACTACTGGAGATTCACTCGACAAGACGCTCTCGAGATCTTTTCTGACATGGACGAGCTCGAAGTCGTCGACGATCCGATGGCGCCAGGAATCCTCGTAAAGGCCAGAAAACCCACAACGTTCCTCGAAACGGATTTGTCAACCAAAAACGTGTCCGGAGTGGTGTAGAATCGAGGACGTGCCCCGTCCTTTCCCTTGGAAAACCGTCGCCATCGGCGGGGCTGTGCTCGGCGCAGTAGCCCTCATCGCGTCCAAGGGGCGCTCGGCGAAGCCTGCGAAGCGCATCGCGCTCATCGGCGACTCTTACGCCATCGGGCTCGGGGAAGAGCTCGAGAAACTGTTGCCTGATTTCGAGTGGGAAGGACACGTCGGAACCACCACGCGCCAATGGGCCAACCGCGTACGCACCGCGTGCGACCGGTGCGGCGACTGGCTTACGGCGTTCAAGCCCGACGTCGTGCTCGTATCGCTCGGCGTCAACGACGGTGCGACGATGGATCCGACGTACTACCAGAGCATCGTGCGCGGCATCCAGGCCATCGGCGCCAAACCCGTGTGGATCGAACCTCCCGCGGCCGTGCAGACGGTATCGCGCGACGTGATCTCCACGCTCGGGGTTCAGACGATACCTGCAACTACGACACCGCTGTCGTCTGATGGCCTCCACCCTCGAGACTACGAACCTTGGGCGAAGCAGATCGTCGAGGCGCTTCGTGGTTGAGCTCAAAGACTGCTCGTCAGAAGCGTCGCGCGCCTACGACGTTTTCACTCGTAGAGGTCTCAACTCCGCCCAAGCCGCCGGCATCATCGGAAACTTGCAGTTCGAGTCCAGCTTGAACCCTCGGCTAGAGGTGATGGACACAAACGGGCGCCTCAGTCGCGGCATCGCGATGTGGCAGCCGCCGCGTTGGCAGAACCTGCTCACGTTCGCCGCGGGACGAGACCCATGGTCGCTCGACATACAGCTCGAGTTTCTCTTGTACGAGCTCGAAGCCTACCCAGAGCTCGGTCTGAGAGATCTCTTGAGCGCAACGAGCGTGTCGGAAGCGGCCGTTGCATTTCAAAACAAGTTCGAACGATGCGATCCGATGTTGTGCCACACCGACAGACGCATCTCACTGGCAAATAACGCGTTGTCCTGCCTGAGCGTCTCTCCGCCGACAGGATCCGCGCGTCTCAACGTCGTCGGCGCGTCGATAGGGCTCTTGTCGCTCGTCGCTGCTGCCGGTTACGGCGCCTACAAGGCGTTGGATTTCCGATGAGCGCACTACCATGGGTTGCTGCCGGCGCCGCTGCCGTGGGGATAGTTATTCTCACCAAAAAGGCGAAGGCCAGTTCTTCCGCACCAGCGATCAGCACGCAATACGGCGAACAAACCCGAGTCTCACTCCCCGTCCCTTCCGGGTGGAGACGAGTAACAAACGCCGACATCGCAGCGGCACCCGACTTGACTTCGCACGCAGTTGCGCTCCGAAACACTTCAGGCTTTACATCGATGCAGTACGGAACGCTCTCGCCGTTTGTAGCGTCCAACGGTCAAACTTACGCAACGTGGATCGAGCAGCACTATCATGAGCCCGGCGGAGCAGTGAAACCGTGGGGGCTTCACCATGGCGTCACGTTGCTTGCAAAAGCCCAGGAATGGACGGGTGTGTCGATGGGACGCTGAGGCTCGAAATATCTCAACAAATTCGCGCTTCCTCGAGTGAGGCGATCGAGAGTACACTTCCATTTGTCATGTACGAAGCCGGGCTCGGTGCCCCTTTGCGCGGCAAGAGACTCGCTCCGTATCCAGCTCTTGGGCTCGCGGCTGCTCCTCGACATGCGGCGATCGTTCTTCTGAACAACTCGCCTGTCGTTGGGTTCGGTCTCGGAGCGCCTACACCGATCACGTACCGCGGTGACAGGCTCGGAGCGGGTCAAAACCTAACCACGCACCAAGGGATCCAATCGAAGAACGGCCGTGTGAAGGTGGTCCTTCAAACGGACGGTAACTTCGTTCTCTACGGCGACGGCCAGCCGCTTTGGTGGACCGGCGTGCGTCCCGGCACAAACCTGGCCGCAATGCAAAAGGACGGCAACTTCGTTCTCTACAAACCAGACGAAGGCGACGTTTGGAATTCGGAAACTGCTGGGCACCCGGGTGCGTACCTCGTGGCGCAAGACGACGGCAACCTCGTCATCTACTGGGGCGTCGGCGGCAGCGCACTTTGGTCTAGTGAGACAAACGGGTTTCGTTATTACGGCGGCCCCGGCAAAGGTCTCGACTTCGAAGACGTGCTCGAAGTCGCCGGAGACGTGCTCGCCGTTGCTCAGGTCGTCATCTCGTTCGTGCCCGTCATCGGACAAGGGATCAACGCCGCTATCGCTGCCGGCGGCGCACTCGCTCGAGGAGAAAACATCACCGACGCCTTGGCCGCGGGGGTCAAGAACGCGCTTCCGGGAGGCCCACTTGCAGCGGCAGCTTTCGACGCGGCGGTCGCAGCGGGCAAGGCGATAGCAAACGGGGAAAGCATCGGCGATGCGGCTCTTGCTGCAACACGTGCGGCACTACCGAGCGAAGCGGCCAAACGCGCTTTCGATGTCGGTCTCGCCGTCGTGCAAGGCCAAAGCGTACAGCAGGCTTTTGTACGCGCGACGGCATCGCTTGCCCCAGCAGCGGTGAAGGTCGCCGCCGACATATTCCAGAACCCGGCGCTGCTCAAATTGCCTCTTGCAGAAGCAGCGAAGCTCTTGAAATCGGATCCCGCCACTGTGGCCGCAGCGAAAGCCGCGATCGAATCGAACACGGAGCTATCGACACCGCCTGTCAGAAGGCCCCCGCCGGTGCTCAAGGCGCCGCCCCCGCTCACGCCGAGCCCGCGCCTGGTCGCGGATCTCGCCGCAGTCGCACGGAAGAACCCCAAGGCGACAGACGCCGAGGTGCTCTACGTCGCTGTCACCGGCGATAGCGTACTGGCAGCGCACGCGAACAGACTCTCGCCGAAACTGATCTCGAACATGATCGCCGTCGCTCGCGCGTACCCTGCGGCAAAAGACGCTGAGATCCTCTACGTGGCGTCGATTCCAGTTCCCAAGAAGAAGCTGGCCTTGAAACCTCCCACCGCCATCGCGACGGCGCCAGCGCCGCGCAGGGGCGCGTACGCGCCCTACCCAAAGATGGTCGCCTGAATCATTCGGAATCAACGCGCCCCACGAGCAACGAGCTATGCCTGAGATAGTATCGAACCTCGACACCCTTGTACGAGATCGCTAAGTACGCCTTGTGATTTGGGCCTTTGCCTTCGTGGCCCATCTCGTTGTACGTGAACGTATCCCTGTCGATCGCGCACGTTTCTATGGTGATTGTGCCGTCCGGCCACTTCACATGAAGGCGTTCGCCGTCCTTGAGCGAAATGCCATCAAGCTGATCGATGTACGCCCAATCGCCGCCAACTTTTACTGTTCCCACGGCAGCTTCACCTTCTTCGCTCGCTCGCGCATCTCTTCCTGTCGTTTTGGAGGCAAATTCGAGAACAGGTTCTGCGCCTTCTCGTCGGGCCCCTCTCGTTTCTGAAGATCGATCGCTTGCCAGACTTCCTTGATCTTGGCGCGCTGCGCGGGTGTAAACCCGAGCGTGTCGTCGTGTTGCCGGCGCACGTCTTTGATGAAGTTTCGCTCCCACCCCGAGAAGTACACGCCACCACGTTCGGGCGGGACGTCAACGAACTCTTCGAGATCGGCGAGCTGTTTGAGCGCCTCGGTGTCCTTGCGGAGATCCAGAATCGTATTGCTCATGCCAACCTACCAATCCACGGCGGCGGCCAAACACGCACATCGTCTTGGTACTCTCCGCCGCACTGCCAACAGCGCCGAACCTCGCCGCGTGCAGTAGTGACTGTTTGGAGAGACGCTCGGACGCCGTTTGCTGCGCAGTGTAGGCATTGGCGTCTCAACTTCGGTTTGTACGTGCTCATGGCCCAACGAGCTCCTCAGCAAGCTTAATCTCCCCACGCCCTTCAACGAGCTCCAACGTTCGAAGCCTCGAGAGGTACGTCGAGAACGTTCCGCTTCTCGCGCTGATCTGCGCCGCCTCTCCAAGCTCTTCGTTCGTCAAACTTCTAGGGTACACCTTAGAAAGAGCTTCGAGCATACGGTTAGCACCTCCGCCGAGCTCTCCAAGCCAATAACGAAGCAAGTCACCGCCCTCCGGAAGAGGATCGTAGCTCCCGAGTACGTGCAATCCAGCGTCCGTGAGACTGCGTCTGTCACCGTCGTATGAGATCCATCCTTCCGTTCGCCCACGCGACAGGTACGTCGAAAATGTTCCCGAGCGCGACGAAAGACCGGCACGCACACCGAGTTGCTTGTTTGTGAGTCCCGGCTTCTGCGCGAGTGCGATCATCATGCGGCGAAGGCCGCCACCTATCGTAGCTCCGGCGCCGTTCGAGGCCCCATTCGCCATGCCGTTCGTTTTCGGTTGGTTCCTAGCCTGGGTGATGAATTCGCCTCGCTCGGCATCTGTGCTTCCCTGCGGTCCCGATGCCGTTGCTTTTATTGGCGGCGCTTTCTCTAGCCGCTTGGTGAGCGCCGCGGGCCCGGTAGCGCGAGATCGGCGCACATGTGCGATCGTTCCGTTCGCTCGACGTCGAACATCTTCGAGTGCTTTCGTAAACACGTTGAGCCCTTCCTCGAGATACTCCGCCGACTCGACAATCGTTTCGATGTGTCGGCGATCGGAGACCATCTCGTAGGGCTTGAGCACGATGCCTTTGGTGACAACGGTCGCCGCTACCGCTGGCTTCCTTTTCTCTAGCTCACGGATACGCCGGTCACGTTCGGCGATCGCTTTCCGGAGTTCCTTCGGATCCTCAGCTTTCGAGCGCTCGATGGTCGCAGCCATCTCCTTCTCGAGACCTTTCAGATCGATCGGCCTCAGCGCCTTCCGTTTGAATTTCTTCTCTCCGACCTTCGGCGTCCTCGATGTGTCGAGGCTTTCGATCGGTAGGATATGCACAACCTTCGAAACCTTGAGCCATTGCGGACTCCACACATGCGGCGCACCTACCTCGAGCCGCGGAAGGATATCCTCGAGCTTCTCTTCGGCCCCTTTGTCATTGAGCCAGTACTGGAGCGCTTTTCGTTCATGCGGTCCGTTCATCTGAAACGCAAACACACACTCGGCTTGGTTCAACGCCTTCTTCGAGATCTCTTGCGGACGTTGCGAGATGAAGCTCATCCCAATGCCGTGAGGACGCCCCTGCTTGGCGAGCCGCTGAAACTCGTGAAGCATCTGCTCTTCGCCGCGTTGCTGATTCTCGGGGACGAAGTCCTGACATTCCTCGAGCACCAGATGCACAGCGCTCGGCGAGCTCTTCTTTCGAAAGAAGAACCGCTCTGCGAACGCCGTTGCGAACCGCGTACGCTCGGCGTCCCGCATCTGGCTCACGTCTAGTACCACGCTCGTTCGCTTGTCGACGATCACATCGGCGACGAGAGCACCGCCCGTCGGCTCGAGAGGAATGTCGCCGTAGAGTCCGCCGAACACGGGGATCTTGAACGCCTTCTTTCCGAGCCGAAGACCCGCCCATGCTCCGGAGCCGTCGAGGATCACGACCTGCGCGTTCGCGTGGAGCATCTGCTCGACGAAGCGTTTGCAACCGAAGGTCTTCCCGCTTCCTGTTCGACCTAGCCACGTGATTTTCTGCGTGACGGCGTCGAGTGGAAGATTCAAACCAGTAGCTATTCGAAACGATCTCATTGTCCTCTTGCGCCCTTCTTTTCTCCTTCGAAAATTACGGTAAATCCTGTGAGTATCCCGCCGGCAGATTCTGCTCGTTCGGCCATGCGCTTGCGCACGAGCGTGAGAAACACCTCGCAGCGCCGCTTTTGGCGCGCCTTCATCCTGACCTTTCGAACTCGCTTGGAGCGGCTCACGGGACTACCTTCCAGGTCACGTGCACAGCGTGTTCATCGAAGGTGACGTCGCACACCGGGAGCTCTTTCTTCAACCAACGCCAGAGCTGCT
>Ga0105098_10000003_pt1 | contig 87059 bp, 154 predicted proteins | sample PPLLak21cMay2015_FD_79137 | JGI IMG/M metagenome (GOLD analysis project Ga0105098, IMG submission 79137) | Freshwater sediment microbial communities from Prairie Pothole Lake near Jamestown, North Dakota, USA - PPLs Lake P7 Core (1) Depth... | ecosystem: Environmental > Aquatic > Freshwater >... | reverse complement strand
CAGGGTGTGAACATAGAGAAGATGAAGCGCCCGGTCCCGCCCCCTTACCTTTCTTTGTGGTTTGAGCTGCAACGGTGGCCCGGTCATCTTCTGGCAGAGGGTGGATTGTACGATCAGCCTGACTGGACCTGGGAGATGGTAGACCTGGCCGGTATGGTGTATAGGGAGAAGATGGGCTAATGGCGACGGACATACTGCGGTATCTACGGCAACAAAGACAGAGGATCGTAGACATTACCATCCAGCCCGGCGGCACTAGCACCGTTGTTCACGTCAAGAGTGAGCAACCGCTTGCCGACGACCCTACCCAAACATCAGAGTACGAGCGTATCAAGCGGTTCGAGACTCCCGATCCAGAGGCGCTTATCTCATTCCTCTCCCAAGAGGGCATATCCTACAGAGACGAGCGCCGGTCCAGTGGAGAGGCGAAGTTAAACGCGACGGAGATGAACAGGCTCTACGGCCTGGGCTACAGTGCTACCGATGTCATTCACATGCAGCAGGGAGAGGCGCGGGCCGCTCTGTCAAGTGGCAGGCAAGCACCCGCACAGTTGCCCCCACAGCCCGCATCTCCACAGCGTATCACAGGCCCAAGGCCCATGCCTGTTCAGCAATCGGCACAGTCTAGTGGCGTAGGTTCGGACTACGAGCAGTTTCTAACCTGGGGCCTGAATACTGGGCATACAGCAGAGGAGATCCGCAAGGACTTCCCCTCTCTTCCCGGCGCTACTCTTGCTCAATCAAAGAGGCAACTGGCAGAGTTCTATGCTCCTGGTTGGTTGGGGCATGAAGCTAAAGAACGCAGGGCGGGCCGTTCTGCTATGCCTATGTCTCAATGGGTACGGACACCAGAGTTTCAGCGACAGAAACACTTACTGGGTGCCCACATTGACGACTGGGAGCAGGGCGACTATGGTCCTATCCCGCCAGAGGGACATCTTTATGAGGGCAAGGGGAAACACGCATACCCAGTTGGTGTGCTGGATGCAACGTACCTTGGTAAGACAGAGGGTGGCTATGTCACCACTGCCAAGCCGGGTAGCGAGGCCAAGCGACTCCAACAGCTAGGAAAGCACGAACAACTAATCGTGCAGGGCTTGCCGGTAGTTAGAGATCCGCTGCCCGCCGGGCCTCTTCATGGTGGCACTGTCAGTACACAGACTTACCAGCCGGTAAGAATGGCCGTGGTACTAGGCGGCGAAGTCAGCGCATCAGGTCAGCACTTTATCGAAGAATCCCTTGGGCCAGTCGAGGGCTTGCGTAAAGTCGTCAATGTGTTTGGTGAGGGGGCAGAGCCCGTCAAGGTTGGACAACAGTGGGGAGTGGGCCAGCCCGTACAGCTTGGTCCCGGCCTTGAGCCTATCCAAAGTCCTCACTGGGGGCATAGAGTTCGTGACGTAAGGCCAATCGCGCATCCAGAGAAGGGAGAGGGGGCGCGTGTTGTCCTTGAACGAACGGCTCCTATATCTGAGGTATCGGTCGGTCTGAAAGAGGCATACAAGGGGCAGGCCCTGGCTACTAATCTGGCAGAGACTGTCACTTTTGCCAGTGGCGCAGAACCACCGCAATACATCGCTACACAAAAGGACTGGCTAGGAACAGCCTATACGTTCTTTAAGGGAGAGTTTGGTCAGGCCAGTCCCGAAAGGCAAAGGGAACTTCTCGCAGAGCTTGGGGTGAGTAAGCTGCCAGAAAGCTACAGCGAACTGGCAAGACCAGTATTGGAGCGGTTCAGGGCCAGGGCAGAGCAGATGGTAGACACCATGTACTGGCAGCGCCGAGTACATGAGGCTCAACTGCCTCTTTACCAGGGCGTCATGGTGGGCAATCCCCGAGAGGTAGAGGGGATGCCCTACATGCGGGACATCACGGCGCAGTATCAGGTATTGCGGGGTACGGCGGGTGTGTCCTTTATGTGGGAGCCCCATCCAACGCGGGGAAGACTAAGCTATGGTGAGATGCAGAGCCTACAGGCCATGCAACCCGAGGTAGCAGAGCGTTACAGAAGGGCGGGGGCAGGCAGGCAGCGAGCACACCAGAACGTTATCAACGCTGCTCTGTACTCAACTGGTAAGTATGCCATACCCCAACAGGTATTGCGTGGTTCCGAGTTGGGTGGGCGAATGCTGCCCCTACTTGCAGAAGCGGAGTCAGCGGTGCGCTTGATGACCGGAGCGGGTGTGACCGAGGCTATCCCTCAGCGCATGGTAGCACGACAGTTCATGGAACGGCTTGGGTATGGGATGCCCTACAATGAGTTGTTGCAACAAGCGGCGGGTGGTGCCTCTGTTGCACAGCTTAAAACGCTCATGGCCCAAGGGGAAGAGTTAAGCAAGACCCCCATCATGTTTGAGGGTGGGGGAGAGCAGTTAATCATACCGCCGGGTGAATCCCTGAAATACACGTCAGCAACGGGCGCGGAGCAAGGAGAAGAGGTATCGAAGTACCACACCGCTATCTTCGGATTGGCGCAGCGGGTTATGAGTGGGGAAGAGATACCCAAAGAGCAGATCGTCGCCGCGAGAGATATACAAAGGCAGCTTGCCGAGAGTAAGAAGTGGACACGGCGGGCGATGGGTACTGAGCCAGGTAGAGAATATGTGACAGGAGCGAAGGTTGCAGTTAGCGAGGCCCTTGCCCCAAATGAAGTTCTGAATCCACGTTCTCCCGAGGGCGAGACTGGGCAAGTGGTTCGCTATCCTACGATGGGTAAGGCAAGCTACGATCCTGGGGCGCAAGTCGTGAACATCGGCATGGAAGAGGGCCTTGCCCGCAAGATGAACGTGGAGCGCCTAACTGTTAGCCCGCAGATCCAGCAGGCAAGCCAGGGCGACGCCGACGGTGACATTGACTGGTACTTGAAGACAGGCCAGGCAATCAAGATTGATGGTAAGTACTTCGATGCCAGTGGCAAAGAGTTATCTGCTGGAACCATCAAGGCTCTTTCGCGGCGGGCCGTCGAGCAGGGCGCTGCCAACATCATGGATGAGTATGTAGGCGTAGGAGCACCATCACCCTCTCGACAAGAAGCTATTGAGATGGTCAAGAGGGGTGCTGTTGGTCGTGTTGTTTCAGATGAGGAGATGCTTGCTAAGACAAAGGAACGCGCCGAGAACGTGGGCAACATCGGGCGAGTGTACAACATTCCCCAACGTATGGCGGCAACGGCACCAGACCCGGCAGCGGTAGCATCGGCAGAGAAGCTATTGCAGTTGGCCTATGGTCCCGCACAGCGACCAGGGGCACCACCAGAACAGGTATTAGCAGCACTGGATCTGGCAACCATCACGGCCAAGGGGGGCACACACCGCATGTATGCCAAGCAAGGCGAAGATCCCTATGGTCGTCCCACAACCATAAGGAACCTACCGGGCGTCATGTGGGCTGCTACACAGGTGGCAGCGGGCCTTGTGAGTGTGCCGAAGGGACAGGCCCGAATGACTGCGCCAGAGGCAGCGGCTGGCCTAGCTCCCCTTGGGAAGAGGAAGCAGATTATCTCTGCCCTTGCCCGAGCAAAGAAGGGTGGGTTAAGTGCCGCGCCGATGGTGTTCCGAGAGCTTATCAAGGCTTACGGCGGCAACCCGGCAGATGCAGCGCAGGCATTCGCACAGGAATCCAGTTGGGGAACCTTCTATGGCGGGCAGTGGGCCAAAAGTGTTAAGAAGAGTGCGGAAGAAGCAGGGATAGATGTATGGCAGTCGTTTCAGGAAAAGGGTGTTCCGCGTGAGGTAGCAGAGCATCTTCTTGGTGGGCGAGAGCAACAAGATGCCGCCATTCGCATGATGGCAAAGGGTGGCGACATCGAGGAGTGGGTGGAGTCCGTTCGCGCATCTGGACGCGAACTACCTTGGGACTTGCCCGAGCGACTACAAACCCAACAGGTCTTGTCTCCTGTTTCCGTCGGAAATCGCGGTACTCCTACAAAGGAAGAATATGAAACGGCGCTGGCCTCATTCATCGCTTCGTCCGATGAAGAGGAACCAGCCCTAAAAGACACCATAGATCGTTATCGGCGGGCTCATCCAGGCGGTGGCACATCAGATGTTCCGGGTGCTGGTATGGCACCGCCAACGTCTACGCCGCCCGGTGGACGCAAGCCGCCCTCTCCGCCGGTTACGACAGCAGCACCGCCAGTACCACCCTCTGGTGGACGTGCGCCTAGCCAACAGCCAGTACAGCAAATTCAGAATATCACGCAGCATATCACGCAGGCTACGCAGTTCAAGCGTCCCGTCTTTCGACAGAGGCATTCCGAGGAGCTTGGCCTGTTAATGCAAGAGGCCAATGTCTTTCTTGCGAACCAGAAAGAGATCGTTGGTGGGCGGGGTGCCCTCACTAAGCAACAGGGTGCAGCCATGAGGCGACTGAGCCAAGTCACCAAACGTATGGGCACCTTGCTTAACTACGAGGACAAGTCTAGTTTCTTTGCGCCACAGATGGCAGAGGCCGAGGAAATGCTGATGCAGGGATTGCAGCCAGCATATCAGGCCATGCGGCTGCGTGATACTAGTACTGTATTTGAGGCAGCGATCACCCCATTCCCCGAGGTAGGGCCAGGTGCTATGCAGTGGTTCAATGAGATGGCGACAGAGGAATCATTGCAGACTATCCAGGGGGTGGGACCAAAGACAGCCTACCGAGCCGTGACCAAGAGGAACATGGAAGGTCTGTATGGCAAGCAGATCACCGACGTTCGACAGCTTGAAGCCATGCGGGGTATTGGACCGGCAACGAGCCGCCGTATGGCAGAAGGATTGCCTGGGGCAGCAGGACAGGACATAGGGAACCTTACCCAACAGTTGTCGGAGGGTGTGCGCCTTATGGGTGACGACCTCACCAGGGCACACAAAGCTATCAGGATACTTGCCGATGACCCACAACTACAGGAGTATGCCAAGAGGTTTGCTCCTGCACTCAAGGGGATAGTGGAGGCACTAGAGCCAACCGCACAAGAGGCACGAACCTGGGCGCGGGGAGTGTTACGTGGGCATAGGGGAACGCTTGAGGGACTAGAGGCAGCAGGGAAAGCGGGGCCGTTGGACAAGCCCCAACAGCAGCAGCTTGCGGCACTCACGAAGATTGCGGGGATGGCTCAACCCGCGATGGCAATGGGAGAAGGTGGTGGCATCCTGGGGCGCTTGGGTGCCATAGATACACAACAAGCGAGAACAGAGCTTGAGTTGCAAGCAGCGGGAGGGGCGGCTACTGGTGGCCGGGGCCGTGCTGCCAGGGGCCTGATGGGTGACTTCCTATCAGAGTTCTCCATCGGTGGCGCTGCTATCAGGATGGCTGTTGTTAGCCGCTACACCAAGGGAGTGGTAGGGGGTTGGGAACAGGCGGCAGAGCCCTACGAGATGGCCGGGATGCAGTTCGGCCTTGCCTATGGTCAGTCCTATGAGGACGTGATGCAGGGCAGCATGGGGCAGATGATGCAGTACCAGGCCGCGCAACGCTCTTTCCAGATGGGGCTTGGTACATCTGCCCTGCAGCAGAGGGCAGGATTCCTGGGGATGATGGGGGTTGAGCCTACATTCCAGATGGGGCAGGCGCTTGGTGGCGTAGGTGGTCCCTTGCTCTCAGGGCTTGGTGCTGGACTAACTACGGGTATCGCCGCGACAACGGCGGGTAGTCTTCTAACGGCAGGTGGCGTGGGCTTTGGAGCAACGGTAACGGCAGCAGCGGCCCCCCTGGCTCTTGGTGTGGGTGGACTGGTGGCAACAGGCGCTATGGCCGGGCAGTCCTATGCAGCCAGCGACTTACCCTCTCTACAAAGGGAGTACGCAGAGATTCAGGCAGGCGAGAGGGAGAAGCCGTCTCTGTGGTCCAGGGTTGGCTATGGGTTCAGGCAGTTGTTCAGCGAGGGTGGTGTAGAGGCTCTTATCACCGGGGATCAGGAGAAGGGGGGCTACGGTAAAGAGGTCCAGGCAGGGCTTGCAGCCTACAAGCAGTCGGCACAATTCCAGATCGACACGGCATCTATCACCCTAGAGAACCTGGACAAGCTGAACCTTGACCCGGCACAGGCCAGAGAGCTAGGGGTGCTCTTGTCTCTTGGTGGCTATACACCGGAGCAGATCAGCGGCGGGCAAGCGCAGCAAGCTATCAACCGTCTTGCACCTATGGCCCAACTGGGACAGGCGGGGGCCTATACCAGTTCGATTGAGAGGTTTGCGGGCTATCTAGGTATCGCACCAGGGAAGGGTATCCAGCCATTCCTTACAGAGTTGCCTACACAGGCACAGCCAGCAGAGCAGGCGCAGTGGATGATGGCTGCACAGTTGCTAGGTAGCGCGGGTGGGCAAGCGGGTATCACGCCGGGGCTTGGCATGGTCGAGCAGTATGCGGATTGGCTAGGCTCGGGAGTCTCTACCACACAGCTCAACCTTGCTGCCAGGGAACGGATGGGCCTTGGCGGGATCGGGCAGACCTTGGGTGTACCGGCTGGATTCTCTTCTGCCTTTGCCAAGATGTTGGAGCCGTCAACGGCAGGCTTTAGCGCCAGGCCCGCAACGCCGGGTGACGTGGGGGGCTTGCCTGGTATGCCGGTCTATGACCAGCCCGTTTATGGTTCTGCACAGCTATCCGCAGAGCAGTACATGAAGATGCAGAGCCTTACCCAGTTTGGCATGAGCCAGCAAGGGTACAACATGATGGCCGGTGGATACGGCCTTGGCTCTGGCCTCTCTGCGCTGTTCAATGCCTACGAAGAGGGACCAGGGGCACCTACTGGCCCGGCACTCATGGACCAGTACGGCTACTCTTATGGGCAGATGGAACGCAGGGCTCTGAACAGGCAGCAGCTTGGCCTATCCCGACGGCAGACACAAGCATCCTGGGAATACCAGCAGACACAAAACCAGTTTCAGATGGGCACCGGGGAGTGGGGCGGTCAATCCTCTGTTGGATGGGGCTTTGGCATGACAGGCCAGATCCAGATCCAACAAGACCTGATGGAGTTCACCAAGGCCATTAGGGCTATCACCCATCAGATGACCGACCTACAGCGCCAGCAGACTATGAAGGGTATCGAGTTCCAAGAGCGCGGGCTTGAGCTGTCTACCCGGCAGAGCCTTGAGAACCTGGGTATGTCCCGGCGTACCTGGCAGGAAGGCATACAGTTTCAGCGCGTTCAGATGGGTGTCCAGTTCGGCCAGATGGAGACTCAGCAGGGCTGGCAGATGCAGGATATGGCCTACAACCGCCAGATGGCCGGGTTCCAGCACGAGTACCAGCAAGACGAGCTGGAGCGTTCTATCAGGCTATCCACTGGCAGGGAGAAGCAGGGCCTACTCCGCCGCAGGGAGTACCAGGAAGAGATGTACTCTCGCACCGAGGACAGGCGGGGCGTAGAAGAGGAACGCGCCAAGCAAGTCATGGAGTGGGAGCGCCAGAAGTTTAGCTTGCAGAAAGAGCATTTCGAGCGCACTACTCAGCTACAAGAGATGCAGTTTAGGATGCAGGAGCGCCACATTCTGGAGCGGTATGCTCTGGAGAAGGAGCAGATCGAGCAGAGGAAGAAAGACTACACTGCTATATGGGCGCTTGAGGATGAGAGGCGCAAGCTGCAAGAGGCATGGGAAGATAGGCAGCAGCAGTACCAGTTGGAAGAGTTGCAGAGGCAGAAGAAGTACTACGAAGAAGTGGTATTCCCCTACCAGCAGAAGCAGCACGACTTTCAGCTTGAGGGCCTGGCCCTGCAAGAGAAGGGCATGAAGCTGCAAGAGGGTATCGAGGATGCACACGCCAAGTACATGGCGTGGCAGATCAAGCAGTACTCAGCGGGTGGCGATCTCTATGACCGAGTGATGGCATTCATTGACGAGATACTAGCCAAGTTGGGGAGTGGGCCAACGGCGGCAGATGAGCAGACCTGGAGCGAGACACCGCCCGAGATACCTGGGTACAATGCTCCGTATCCCAACAAGCAAGCATCGAGCAACGACCTTGCTGCTGCCCTTTTTGCAGGATTGCAGGGTGCCTCTATGAAACTGGTGCTGGACGATGGCAAAACCTTTGATGCACACATTGAGACGGTGCAGGAGAGTGCCGATTTCCGACGGAAACAGGCGGGTAGTTGGGGGGTGCCCTGGAAATGAGCGACAAGTTTGCACGAGCGTATCTACTCTTGACCTGGGCCAGTGACGCCAACAAGTATGCCTTTGTGACGCTGCTTGAGGGCTACGAGGGCGGGCGTCTATCCTACATCAAGGACATCTCGCGTAACCCGGCTGGCACTCTGCTTGTGGTGAGGGCACCGGCCAACAAGAGGGAGTTTGCCGGACGCATCTGGCTCGACCACGACGCCAGTGGAACCATAGTCTACAACGAAGTGACGTACACCTATGGCACAGACGCTCACCTAAAGAGTGCGATGGAGTCTACAGACCTCAAGGCCAAGTCCTTTGAAGACTCTGCTTTCTGGAATGCGGAAAACGTGAGCGACTGGGATCCGCGAGTAGAGTATGACCCGGTAGGCAACAACCGTGTCCAGGTGTTGAGGCTGTTGGAAAAGTGAAAACCACTACGCCAGCGGTTAGAACTGCATATCTTTCTGGACAAGTAACGCCAACTCTATCCGCGACGTTGCGCCAGTTGCGCTTGCAGTTTTCCGACGGAAATGGAGAGCCGCTGCCCCTGGTGTACAACACCTACGATGTGATTGATGCTGATACCTATGCCAGCGATGACAAAGAGGGGCGGTACGTTTGGGGGGATAGCTGCGTCAACGGGGCATGGAAGCTGAGACTCCTGAACACCGCTGTGTGGGGAGACGCGGCAGACTACTTTGCGAGTATCACGAACGATGGGGCCGACGCTGCTGATTGGGCCTATGCCGATATAACGAACAGCGAGACAACCCCCGATGACTATTGCAGAGTAGGGGTGTTCAGTGCTGGTGGCACCACGACCAGGGCTTTCTATGTCTGGTACTCGAACAACAATGCCGTCTACCGCGAAACACTGTCATATAATACCGGCACCGGAGCGTGGGGCTGGAGCAACAAGACAGGCAGCGGGGCGAACATCAGTGCTTATGGCTTTGATGCTGTTGCCATCCATCCCGTAACTGTTAGTGAAGCCTTCGTTGTTGGCTTTAAGACACATTATCTATGGGTGAAATACATATACTGGAATGGCGCTGAGTGGCTAACTACCTCGACAAAGGTGGCGTGGGACTTTGAGGACTTGGAAGCCCAAGACGCTCTATTCTCCGATGCAGCAAAGGTAGGCAGCACCTATATTCTGGTGCTGAACCTTGCCAAGCATGGCTCTGCACACTCGATGACCTACAACCCCGCAATGGATAGCTACTCGCAGCCATACTTGATGCTAGGTGGTGGTCCTGACGATGCAACCTATAGGGTATTGCCCACCGGCCTGACGACCATCAATAGCCGTGTCTGGTGTGTGACCTATCGGGCGCTTGAAGGCTCTGACGGTGTGCCCTATGCTTACCATGTTGGTCTATCCTCTACGGCAGATGGGCGATACTGGCGGGATGAGGGCTTTGTGGGCTCTCACTACTGCACCGGGAATCTCTTGTACGTAGCAGATGAGGCTTACTGCTACGTTGCTGGCAATGCTCTTGTCTACCGTGGGGCAGCGTCATATAAACTTGGCTACGACAATGCTGCTCTCAAGAAGACGATCACAGAGGCAGATGCCTGGCGCATCACGGCACCGGGGGCAGGCAGCGCAACAACGGTAGAGTCATCACTGCTAAACGTGGGGGATGCTCTCTCTACAAGTACATTACTACGAGCTGACAACGAGCTTACGGTTCAGCTAGGGATCTCGGGGGGAGACAGTGATACCATCTTTACCGGGTATCTCGGCCAGAAGCAGCGAGAGGAATCCTACCAGGCTGACCGCTACCGTATCTCTGCGCGTGGCCCTCTTTATTGGCTCACCGGGGATGGTGCATATCAGCCGCCCGCTGGCAAGCTGTACGAGTCGCCCACTGCCTGGTACACCAACTTCAACAGCGACACCGGGGAGCAGCGGTATTCTATCGCTCAAGTGCAGGGTACATGGACGTGTACCAAGCCTGCTGACCGTGCCCGATGGTGCATGAAGGGGGAGCCGGTTAGCGCCACAGAAGAGGGGCTGTGTGTTGTACCCCGGTCCATCTCAAGCCCCTGGCTCACCTGTACTACCCACTTCAAATTCAAGACCTCGGTAGAGGGTGCTTTCATTGTCTTCTTCTATGAGGATATAGACAACTACTGGCGGGCCGGTATCTACAATGACGCTGGCACCCGCAAGCTGGTGATTGACCGCATCATCAGGGGGGTGCGTATCAACAAGGCGGTGTCTGCCTTTGCTGCCGTGGTAGATACGTGGTACTCCCTCTATCTGGATCTGCGCCCTGGCCTGGTGCGCTGTTACTTCCAGAACATAGAGACAGAGGACTTCTCCAGCGCCGACGCCGATATCAGCTATGCCACTATCGGGGAGAGTGATTCACCCCCATTGCCCTATCACATTGGCCTGTCTGTTTTGGACAGGGCCAACTTCACTGCTGCAGAGGATAGCGGTACGGTCACGAAAGCCTTTGCACAGCAGATACAAGACTCTACAAAGGACTTTACCGCTGCTGTCCTGGGGCAGTACTGCTGGTGCAATAATGACTGGCGACAAGTCAACGACTTTACCGTGGTCGAGGATGAGGCTGGCAACTTCATTGCCCTCACGGTTGACACTGCCTGGAGTGAGATCCCATCGGTGGGAACAGAGTGGGGCCTGTTCACTACCAAGGGTAGCCCCTATGTTCTATTCTCGGACCTATCCTGGTGTGATGGTAAGCCCGCCTGGACCCAAGATGATATTGTGAATGATATGCTTGCCCTCTCGGGAGTGGGGCGCACGTCTGTCTTTGCCGGGGCCATGAGTGCCATTGGCGATACGGTACAGTACAAAGATATCTCTGTGTCTATCAGTGGCGAGGCGGTTCCAAGCGTCATCTTCCATGCCTCTACCATAGCAGACTACACCGGCTGGAAGGTAGAAGTAGACGACTCTTACCATTATCTCTACTACTGCGTGGACGGCGGGGCCTACTCTCTCTTGAGGAAATACCCCAACCTTGTGACCATCGACGTATCCGACGAGCCCACGATCAACGTGATCATTTCCGACGGAAATGTGTACGTGTATGCAGACCAACACTATCTCGGTTGCTTTGTGCATGTTGAAACACCGGGCTATGGCTACTGTGCGGAGAACGGCACCGGCACCTATACCCTGCAAGAGTTTGGCACCATGCAGGATGCGTTCGTATGGGGCGCAGAGGAAGATGCCAATTCTGCTATATCCAGGCTGCTACGTGGCAGGCACGTCAAACTGGTGGAGAGAGCAGACGGCACGGTATCTATTGGTGAGTATCCTGTGAGGGATGGGCTAGGTGCGTGGGAGACTCCTGTGATCCAGAGGGGAGAGAACGTCAATCCCGTTCCCTCTCTTATGGGCCTCACCGGGGCAGAGGTAAGGACGTACTACCTGGAGCCGGAGACGGCGATGTACGGCCTCCGGTTTAGGCAGAGCGACAATCCCGTTGTGGTGACAGAGGCAGAGACGCTACAGGAAGCGAGGCGGCTTACTGTCCTTGCGAGGGAGCAGGCAACGGGTGGGATGGTCATTCTCTATGCACCAGACCCGGCGGTTGAGCCAGAGGATGAAGTGTCGGTGAATGGCGTGGGCTACATCGTCAACGACTACGATATGAACCTTGCACGGAACGCTACGAGCATCAAGGCTGGTATGGCGGTACGGCTACGGTCACAGGTGGCACCGGAGACGGCGGGTGTGTGGGGCACGGACAACTATGGGGAGTTCAAGTATTCATAATGGCAATCACAAGCACGGTTCTAGCGAACGGGCAGCAGAGTGACGTAACACACTACAACAATCTGCGGGCAGACCTTCTTACAGAGCATGACCACAGCGCCGGTAAGGGGGGCACCGTCTCTCATGGCAACTTGAGCGATGGAGCTATCACCGGCACCTACCTGACACACGAGCAGTTGAACAAGCATGTGCAGGGGGCCGGGACAAGCACCGAACCCGACGATCCAGGGGGGAGCCAGGGGGTACACGGCTTGCCCTCTACTGCCTACGTCATGGGTTGTGTCGGGGCACAGCTCATCATGCAACATGGCACGGCTGTCACAGATGATACGGTGGTAGTGTCCGGTGAGTACGTGGACCAGATTTACAACGCGACCTTCCCTGTCGCCTTTGGTGCTACGCCTACGGTCTACATCACTCCCCAGGATAGCAACAGTGCCAGGATAGGGGCCACGAACATCACCACATCGGGCTTTACCGCCCTGATAGGCTTTCCCTTTGGTGCCAAGGCAACCGGGCAATATGGCGCGACCTTTAGTTGGACTGGGATAGGCGAACCAGCATGAGCCAGATTGTAAGCTCTGATCTTGCCAGTGGGAACATAACTGCAAACCAGTTCAATCGGCTGCGTGATGACCTGATAAAGCACCACGACCATAGCTCTGGTAAGGGTGGGGCTATTGCCCATAGCAGCCTGACGGATGACCCTATTGATGATACCTACCTGGACCATGAGAAGCTAAGTATCCACGTCCAGGGTGCAGGCACAGGAGAGACGCCCGATGACCCAGGCGGTAGCTCTGGTGTGCATGGGCTGTCTGATTACGTGGCGGGCATCACCAAGAGGCAACTGATATGCCAGATAGGGACCGGCACCACGGACAGGTACAACGCCGACGACGACGAGAACCGAGGGCGGGGCACGTTTGGGACCGCGTTCGCTGAACCGCCTGACGTTGTGCTCTGCTGCCCCACGGTAGGACAGGCAGCAACGGTCACGGTCTATCAGAGGCTTACCACGTCCTTTGCGGCCAAGTTCCGGTTCAGGGATGGCTCTGTCTATAACGGGGAACACGCCATCACCTTCACTTGGGCAGCATGGGGGTACATTGAAACGTAACGAGGGCACGATCACGAGAGTCGGGATAGGGAACGCCGATGTTCGTGTAGGTGGGCTACTGGTGCGCTCTGTCCCTGTTGCGGGCCTGGACTATTCCTCTCTCCAGATAGGGGATAGGGTTGGCCTACGCTGGCTTGGGGAAAAGGCGTCTATCCAGTCCCTCTTAGAGTACAGGGAGAGTGCATCAGGCACACCGGCCAGCGTCGCGGTTGCGGGTGAGAGTGGAGACGTTACGATCATCCAGCAGACAGCCGAGATCAACATCGAGGATGACTATGGCGGCATTGCCAGCGGGATAGATTTCAACTTCCGTGGTGGCCTGGCTACGAGTGTTGAGGCAAGTGGTGCATCTGTGACGTGGTTGCACTCTGCAGGGGATGCAGGGGATCTCCATACCAACTATGCAGAGCACGACCAGCAAGAGGCGATAACGGCACTCTGGAACTTCGCCGCAAAGCTGATGGTGTCCAGCGCCAACACCCTTACTTCTACGTCACCCGATGCGGTGCTTGAGATAAAGAGCGACGACACTACACACCTGCAACTGTCCTATGATGAATCCAACTATGCTACTCTCACGGCAGAGAGTGACGGCACACTGACTCTTACTCCCTCTGGCCCTGCGGTACAGATTGCCAGCGGGGATGACTTCGTTTCCGACGGAAATCTGTTGTGGGTGGATGCCAGCGAGAACAAGGTATACATCAACGCCGGGACTCCACCGGATACAGAACCTACCTATAGGGGGGCGCTAACTGTCAAGCCGGGGGCTGTCACTGACAAGGGCCTTGTCATTCAGGGACTTGAGAACCAGAACGCTTACTATCTCCAGATTCTAGACCATACAGGGAATGACCTTATCCTTATGTCCCTGGATGGCGACTTGGAATCAGGCAATCCAGGTTTCGTCTCGGGCTTGACCGGCTGGCAGATTGCACACACCGGGGATGCAGAGTTCAACGATATCTGGTGCCGTGGCGAGTTCCACTGCTCTATCTTTGTAGCAGATGAGATGGTATCCCATAACGGGACGGACATATTCAGGACTTCCTTCAAGATGGCACCCGCTGTCAGTGAAGGAGACAACACCCTACCCGCCGCACTGGATGATAGCTTTACCCTGGTAGTGCAAGCATCCTGGGATACGGGGCTTTGCTACGTCGCTAACAACGATCTACTGCGTCTCAAGTTCATGGCGCGGGATGAGGCAGGGACCGGGCTCGACCTTTGGGACTTGTACCTTGAAGTGAATGGGGTTCCCTCTAGCAATAGCGACCGGGACTTGACTGAGGGCAATCCCGGCACCTATGATGTTAACTGCGTGTGGCGTAAGGGCGGTGTTGCTACTCTTGCCATTCCCCAAGGGGCCAGCGGTGTGGTGTGGTGCAAGGTTGACCAGGTGAGTGGCTATACCGGGGCTATCCTGATCACAAGCGATCTGCAATATGCTCCCTACCTGGATATCTTTACCGTAGACAACACCAAGACGGGCTCATGGGGGCCAAGCTACGATCCACCTACCATCACCCCAAGGGTAAGACTGGGCAACCTGAATGGAGTGCTTGGGCTGTCAGAGGAATGGGGTATCGCAGCCTCTACGGACTTGAGCAATGCCAGCATCGACAACTACCTTATCCTGTCAGACCAGCAGCTTACCTTAAAGGGGGTGCATCAGTACTGGATTGATAGCGCGGGCAACGTGCGCGGTGAGCTGGACCCAACCGCCGGGGATGGCGATAACCTGTTGTGGCTTGGTGCGTCAGAGTCAGGGGCTAGGTTCAAGGTATACGGCGACGGTGACTTGTGGCTCTCCATGCTGGCAATCAGCGAGGACTCTGGCTCATTCCTCTTCTCTCAGGCCAATGGCCTTGCGTTGTGGGGGCCGCATGGAGAGATGAGCGCCACAACCTGGGCATCTACTAGAGGGCAGACGGCGGCTATCACCGGGGCCTTCCATCAGGTTCAGGGTAGGTGGATCGGGACTCGTGGGCTCGTGATCGAGGCGGGCTGCACCAACATCGTAGCCAACCCCTCTGCCGGGGTGAACGTCACGGACTGGTGGGCCATTGCCAACGGCACACGGGCCAGGAGTACGGCCCAATACCTGTACGATGGGGCCTCATTCCTCTTGACGACTGACACAACCGGGGATGGACCGATCATGTACAACACGGAGGCGGTGACAAACCCCGTTCAGAACACCGTCTATTACTTTTCGGCTTACGTGCGGGCTGCGGCGGGCACCTCGGGCGATACGGCACAGGTGATCATCCGTGAGACGGGCGGGGCAACCGCCACTGAATTGACCATCGGCACCGTCACTCTGTCCTCGACCCGCTGGCAGCGGGTGTGGGTGACGCATACCGTTTTGCGGGCAGATAGAACGGCGCTGCGGGTGGACGTTCGCTCGTTGTCTACCACGGCGGGCGATTCCTTCTATGCCGACGGCTTGCAACTGGAGGTGACGCGGCTGACCACGGTTGCCATCGGCTCGATGAATTGGTGTACCTGGAGTGGCACGGCGCACAACAGCACAACCACTCGCGTTGAGAATACGGTGCAAGCGCCCATTGGTGGAACAGTAGATACCAGTGCCGGTACTGTCATCGTCTGGTTCAAAATCAATGACCTGGCAAACCCGTCTGGTGGTGTGCTTTGGTGCTTAGGCAACGCCAACAGTGAGTTTGACGGGCGGGTTGTGGCCGACGGCTCTATCTCGTATCGGATCAATGCCGACGTGCGCTGCACGAGCGCGGCGGGGTCTATCACTGCCAACACAGAGCATTGCGCCGTCTTTACCTGGAATGTGGCCGGCGACGTGAGCACCCTCTATCTGGACGGCGCGTTGGTAGACACGGGCACCTGTGGTGGGGGGGGCTGGACGGCAGGCACCTACCTTGGCATCGGCTACACGCCTATCGTTGGTACGGCGCTGAACCTTGGCGGGACCATCTCAGAGATCGCTACACTCAGCAGCGTTCTTACCGCTGACCAAGTAGCAGCCATGTACGCCCTGCAGCGCCCCTTGGTAGATGCGGGCTCTACGGCAAGCCCTGGTATCTACATTCTGGATGGGAAGTTTGCCATAGCCTCAAGCACCAGTGGCACCAGGCTTGAGATGAACAGCACCAGGCTTGCTATTGGGGATGGGGTAACGTCCAGCGCGGGGGCAGGTGTGTGGCTTGGAATTGACGCGGGAACGCCAAAGTTTAGGCTTGCTTCGGCGGCTAGTGGGGCTCGTGTCCAGATAGACCCGGCGGGCGGATACCAAGCATATACCAGTGGGGCTCAAAGCGTTTCCATCCAACCGGACGGCGACGTATTCTTTGGCTCTGACATATCGGCAGTGGCTACTACGGCCATTGCTATCTTTGCCAACGCGCAGAACTATGGCTCACCGGCAGAGGCGATGGAGGCGGGTGACATCCTCATTGGCGACAACTCCGTGAACAGAGCCTCTATCCTGTGGGACCAGAGCGCGGGGAAACTTCTGTTCCGGGGTGGCAGTCCACGAGAAACACAGGCTTACATTAACACCGATGGTTCTATAGCTGCTGGTGGTGGGGCGGTAAACCTCAACTCTGGTGGCCTGGCCTTTAATGATTCTAATGCTCACTCATCTACCTGCTCCTGGCGAAATGGATCAGATATACATGGACGCATTTATGTAATACGGACAGAGCCGCCCTTTGCCAATCAGAGGACGCTTTATATGACAACGGGCGCATCGTATGAGGCAGATTCCAACATCGAACTCTTCGCCTTCACAAACGAGGCTGGATACGACACAGAGGTCGCGCTTTCAACGTCAACGAACTCTAACATCGGCTATATCAAGCTAACAACGGAGGATGGCGTTGGGACCACTATCACGATGTTGGGTGACGTAGACATTACTGGCGATCTATATTGCTCTGGCGTCTTGAGTACGGACCAGGGCACAACCAAGTGGGAATTGGGTGGCTATACGGCGGGTGCCCCAACCCCTGACGGATACCTGACAGTAACGATAAACGGAGCCGCCTACCGGGTAGCGGTAGACAAAGTATAAGGAGAGAAACATGAAAGAGTATCAGTTGACGGAAGAAGAAGTGTTGACGGTCACGGCCTTGGTAGACCAGAGGAATGGGATCCTCGCCAAGTACGACAAGGCCATGATTCGCTTGCAGAAGTCCTATGCCAAAGAGGCGGGCATTTCCGACGGAAATCTACAGCAACGCGGGGCGGATATCTTTATCGTCTCGACCAAGGAGGAAACGGGTGACACTACCACGGATTCTTGACAGGGATGGGAATGAGAAGGATTGGCAATGGCTCAAAGAGAACTACGGAGACATTGCTATCTATCCCAAGGGGCCAGGAGTGGGCTTTCGTTGTGTGCTGTTGCAGGAAGTGAAGGACGAATCAACACAGCGCATCTCTGCCTCACCGATGGCAAGCACTACCCTTATCGTCAAGGTGCTGGATGCCAGTGGCAGGCCGGTAGACATGATGAAGGTGGCCTGGTACTGGCCCGACGCAGACCTTGACTCCAGTGCTGCCCCTACCAATGGGCTCCCGGCAGACGTGAGGCCAGGGCGGGCAGTGACCGGCTGGACTAACCTGAATGGTGATACCGGCTTTGGGATGGGCAAGGGTGCGTATTACTGGCCCTATGGCGACGATCCCAATAGGCGTGTTGGCCCTCATGCAACCTGGGTGTACGGGCAGAATACCGATGTAGTCTATCACCTGGGCATGTTGGGACACACAAACCACGATCACTTTGACGTGATCCTACAACAGTTTGTCGATGATGTACTCCCACCAGAAGAACCACCTACGGTAGATGCACGGTGGCTCACCCTCTTCCAGAAGCTAGACACCATCATCGGCCTGATGCGGTAGCGCGATGGCTGGTAAATGCCCGGAAGACGTGGAAGCGCAGTTCATAGCGGATTGTTCGCGTCTCGATATCTATGAGCTGTGCGATAAGTACGACCGAGCACCGAGTACTATCAAGGAATGGCGTTTGGATTGCTACCGCAAGGGAAGGCTCCTGTGGTGGCCCGGTATCAGGACAGGACAATGCCGAAGCTACGACGACGCGATAGAGCTAGACGAAAACGCCGTGATCATCAGCGACTTAGAGATTCCCTATCACGACGCGGAATTACTGGGGTACGCCGTTTCCGTCGGAAAGCTGTTTGGAATAGAAACACTAGTCATCGCGGGTGACTTGCTGGCCTGTGATGCCTTGGGACACTGGCCCTCAGAGGACACCGACGAGGGCAGCCGCTACACAATGGAGGACTCTCTGCAGGATGGGGGCCGGGTACTGGAGGGGCTGTTTCAGCACTTCAAGAGGATCTGCATCATCAAGGGGAACCATGAGCAGAGGGGTACGAGACAGCGGGAGTGGGGCTTCTTTCAGATGATGCAGGATAAGTGGGCAGACCTGGGCAACCTGGATATCTCTTTCTATAAGTGGATGACCATACAGGGTGCCAGGGTAGAGCACTTTGGCGCGTATGCCAAGGTGCCGGGTAGTGTAGCCAGGGATAGAGCGGAGATAGAGCAGTGCGACGTGGCAGGCGGGCATACGCATCACTTCTCTATGAATTTCACCAAGGACGGCAAGCACGTTGCCATTGACCTGGGCCATTGTACCAGGCCAGAGACACGGTACTACAAGACGGTCAACGGCACAACCAGACATCCCAAGTGGGTGAGTGGCTTTTGGGTGTTGAGGAATGGGTACTGGTATCCGTTCCCGAAAGATAGGACAGACTGGGCCTTTTGGCTCAACCCAAGGAGAGAACAGGATGAATCCAATTAAGGCGTTGTTTCGGTCGCGCAAGTTTCTGCTGCTGCTGCTGGACGTGGCTATCAACACGGTCGTCTACTTCGTGGGCAAGTACGCCTCCCCTGCTATTGCAGAAGATGTGTTGTTTATGATCGGCATTCAGCAGCCGGTGTGGGTGGCTGTCATTGTGGCGATTGGCTATGAGGACGGCCAGGCCAAGGCGGCGGGCAACTTTCAGCACTAACCATTTCCGTCGGAAATGAAAGAGGGCCGGGACTCCACCCCCGGCCCTCTGGTTCTAGCTACAACTCATCACTTGCTGCTACGGGACTTGCTGCTTGGCATGGGCAAATCCCAGTTTTCAACCAACGCCTGCCAGTTGATCTCTCCCGGCGTAGCGTCGCCATAGCCCTGTAAGAGCGCCGCGAATTGCCCTTGCACCATTGGGTCAAGGAACATCCGCACACCGTTTCGCTCGATACCATAACGAAACGTCTCAACCGATTTGATAAAGGCAGTCATGGCGCAGGTTGCACACATGGCGGTCGGGCTAACTTTCGTCACCCTCTGCATAAAGCGTACATCCTTGCCTGTCGGCTGGGACGTTGTGCAGAGTTGCCCACAACGCGGGCACGATACGGGCGCTTCAAAAAGAGTTGGTTGATCCATTCTGTTATCCTCTCCTATGCAATCCGTTGTTAGCTGCCGAACAGCAGCGTAATGATGGCGGCTGGTGCCGGTAGATCGGTTGGCGCACACTTGGGCGCGAAGAGGATGAACAGAGCCAGGAAGAAGTACAGCTTGTGCTTCATGCGTTCCCTCCTGTAGCAGCATAGAAGTCTGTAAGGAATGCAATGTACTGGGGTGCCAGGTCGTCCTTATAGCCAGGGCCAAACTTCTCCAGCAGCCTGGCCTTGGCTTCATCCATTGACCAGCCTTGCTTCTCAACGTAAGCCGTGAACTCTGCGCCGGTCATGGCTCCATTGCTGCCAGTGATAGACGGGCTATCCATACCCGCAAGGTGGGCCTGGGCGATGGTAGCTTGCAACCGCAGCTTTTCCATCTCCTTCTCTTCGGGACTAGGCCCTGGTTCTGTCTTGAGGTTGTCGGGGTCTGCACCGTGGTTCATATAGTCACGCACGATGGCCCAAGAGAACGGGTTGATCCAGGGGTCGAACATGGGCCGGATAGTAGTGGGGTCCGACAAGTCGCCATACAGCAGGCGAGACTTGAGCACCTTGGCAGCGGGTAGGGCTTGCTTCTTTCCCTTGATAACGCGGGTAAGCTCCAGCTCTAGCGTTGCCAGCTCGGACAGGGTTTCCTTCCCCTTGCGCTCCCGCTGGCCGGTGGGCTTGTTGTCCAGATAGATGTTCCTCATGTGTGCCGTGAGGATTACCATGCGACACTTGCTCTTGAGATCCAAGATATGACGTGCCCACAAGTCTTTCACGTCTCCCCACATCAAGCCACTCATGCGCTGGTACTGGTTGGCGCTGTGCCCAAAGAACTCGGGATGGCGCTGCGTCCAATCGGTGATACCGGCCTCAATGCGCTCGATTGGGTCAATGCCAATCACGTCATACTGGCCCGGCTGGATGGTCCTGACGTGCTTGGCCCATGCCTCGTACAACTGTAGGTTGTTCCAACCCTCGGATAGCTGGCTGATCGGGTCCACCCTTGTCCACTTGGCACCCTCGCCGTGGTAGGTTTCCGAACTGATCTCCAGGTCGTATAGCAGTACCCTCTCAATGGGGTAGCCTGTAGTGAGAATTGCGAGAGTCTTACCACTCTCATATTCTCCAGTGAGGACAACGATAGGAACCGGCTGAGGAAACAACTCATCGCTCATTTTCCACTCCTTTCGTGATCTTGAGCGAACCATCACAGTACAGAACCATTATACCACGTTCACAAGCCTGATGTCAAGTTGCAAAGTGAAGGGCCATAACTCGACATAAGGTAGCCTACCAGATATTGCCCCACCGGGCGTAGCAGACAGCGAGAACAACAACATGGCCGCACCAATGGTAAGCAGCAGTAACAGGAATGCCAGATCGAGCAAGTCAAATCTTTTCTTTCTCATTGACCAAATACCCCCTTGTTCTATGCGCTATTTATGTCCCTGTATGCTATCTCATGGCTTCTGTGAATTGCTTCCGATATGATATATTATGCGAACCATCTTTCGTCAAATCGCACTTTGACGAAACAATCTCACGAACAACCGGACCACTGCCCCACCGCAATAGCCTATGAGCATCCCTGTCATAAACACTCCTGTCTCATTCACGTTTCCTACCCTGCAGCAGCTTGTAATCGGGGTGCCCGGATAGATGGCCGTTCTTCCTGGCTGCAAGGATCTCGGCGTTGCCCCGCAGCCTCAAGTAATCCCTACGGGCCTTGGCGTCTATGATGCTCTCCGTTGCCTTGCCAACGCAGATGATGAACAGCCCCCCACCGATGCCGCCAGATATGAAAAGGATGCCGGTGGATAGGGCAGCAGTCAGCATTAGTGCAGCCAGGGCGATAGCTACGGCCAGCGCACCGAACACCCACCCCCATATTGCAAATTGGGTGTTGCCCAGGTCTATGGAGAATCCACTTTCTTCTTTCTTTCCCATTATGTCTACCTACCAGCCATTTAGCTTGTTTGCCCTCTTCAAGAACTCCGTCTCGTCTGCCTGGAGTAGCAGCACCCGGCATAGCACTGCATCTGGTTCCGGTATGGGTATTGTCGGTTGCAGGCAATACCCAACACCACCACGGTAAACAAAGTTGTGCTTACATCTGTACACGCCACCCAATGAGCCGATGACCGTGATCTGCCTAGACCGCAACCACTCTGCCCTCTGGTGCCGGTCCAGGTTTGCCAGCAGGAGTCTCAGCCCCCTGCCTGTGGGGCTATCAGGGTCACTCTCTTGACCGAAGAGTCGAACTTGTGCATTATCTTCCCATCCCCAATCGCCAGGCGTCCTTCGAGTAGTGCCTGTGCGAATATCCGCTTGGCCGTGTCTACTGTAGTCACGTCCCGCGCATCCCACGGAATAACCGTATGCCCGGTCCCATCTATGATGTGTAGCTGTCCCATCTATTTCCTCCTTAGAGAATAGAATTATTGCACCCCACGCCACAGTGCAGCCTACCATTATCCATGTGACCACGGCGCTGTACTGATACAGGTAAACGGCCAGCGCCAGTTGGGCCACAAGGAACACGTAGCCGATACCCCGCCAAATCGGATCGTCGGGCGAGATCGGATCTGGTTCCACTCTAAGACCACAGCACCAGGAGCAAGGGCAGCAGCATTAGGGCTATTGCCCACGGCCTCCAGCGGAGAAGGGTGTACCATGCCCGCCGCCAGGGATTAGCAAAGTACCTGGGATCAGCGAACATTCCGGCCCTACGCCGCCCGCCTGCATCATATACCCAAATGTGCCATATATCATTCCATAGGCTGTAGAAGTCGCGCTTGAAATGGATTTCCTCATCGGGCTTGATGAAATAGAAGTCCAGAATCTTGGCCGTCAATTCCTTGCTTGCGAGTGACATTTGTAATCTCCTTCTTGCTCTCGTTCTCTCTCGTGCTCTATTTCCGTCGGAAATCATCATCGAGAACCTTACTCAGTGGGGAAGTGCGGCAATCTTCTTCATGCCCAGTCTCCCCTTGGTGGTCGTAAACCCACGGTACTAGGGGATTTACCATCCCGACAGACCGTGAGAGAGTAGGGGGCTTTTACTTTGGAACAAAGTCGTTTCCCCTCCGCTCAAGTGTGTGTGCTTTCATGTTAGCCTCAAGCCACGCCTCCCATGCCTCTCCGTATGTCTCATACTCCAGAGCCTTGTTCTTGCCTCGGCGGATTTGGCGCTCTTGCAGCTTGGCGTTGACGTTGTTCCACCACTCTACGGGCAAACCATCCTTCTCCCATTGAGCCCTGGTAATGTCTATACCCCGGAAGTATCTCTTAAGGTACATCATGGCGTAGTAGTCATACTTCCATGCCTCGCTGCGCTTCCCGGTATCCGGTGCCGTAGCAGTACCCCGCATCTGGTCAAACTCCCAATCCTCCCGCTTCCAGCGTCGCTCCTGCTCTATTCGTTCGTGCTTGTAGTCTCGCTCGATCCACACCAGACGCCACACGGCAATGCTGATGGTTGCAATGGTATCCAGCAAGGCGAACACTGCCAGCCATCTACCCCAGGCTCCTAGTGGGTTCTCGACTTCTAGCAGGGCAACGATGCTCCAGTAGATGATGTTGAGGCCGATGAACACGACGAGCCACATGATACAGGCAGCAGTAACGCGCTCTCCTAGCGTGATCTTCCCGTCTTTGTTCAAGTCCTCGGGTGCGTCTTGGATAACCTTTATTGTTGCCATAGCAGTAACAACCTCAGTATCGCTGCCACCAGCACCGCAACCACAGGGATTGCGATTGCGATGTACTTGAAGATCCTATCTGGATCAGGGTCAGGCTTCCAGGTCGGCATTCTTGCGTTCTCGGTCCAGCCGCTCAAGTGCTTCTCTCAAGGTAGACTCCTTGAGAATGGCTATCGGTGTGGAGAGCCTTCCGAACTCATATACTATCGCTAGCGCCTCGGGTTGGTCCTGCCGCAGCCAGGATATCACTATCTCACTCATTCCATCTCCTTTACTGCCTTGCTCACTGTACCTACACTGCATCCCGCTTTCTCTGCAAGCTGCTTATGTGTCCATGTAGGGTGCATGTTCCTTAGTGTCTGTACAAGTTTCTTCTTGCTGTGCCCATTGGAAAGTACGGGTGTTTCCTCGGGCAACATCGGTGTTTCCTCATTTCCGTCGGAAAGTGCAGGAGTTTCCTTCTTGATGTATACCCAGGTATATTCCTCACCCTCTTCATTTCCGACGGAAATGATAGCCCGCGCCTTGCTTGCAAAGGCATACACCACTACTAGCACAGGCATAAGCACAGGCAGGATCACTACTCTCTTCTCGATAATCCATGTTGCAAAGGTAGTTGCCCATGTTGCGCCCGGTGCAATCACTACACTCTTAGCGTTCGTCACACCGAATAGGAGTTGCGTGTATGCACTACCCAGGGCAGATAGGGCAAGGCCCAGGATGAGCCAGTTGGATCGCGTGGTCCTCAGCCTCTCCGCTGCCAGCAACATGCCGATGTCGAGGATGAGGGCTGCAAGCCAGGCCCATAGGTCTACACCCTCTCTCTGCTCTATCGTTGCAAAGCCTATGGCGCTATGCCTTAGAGTGTAAAGAGCCACGGAGAAGTACAACACCCGAAAGGGAGTGACTTGCTCGTGCAACCACGCGCCTACTTTGGTATACCGTTCAGTCATAGTGTGTACCCTTCATCTTGATAAGCGATCCACTTCCTGACTAGCCCAATCCTGCCCGAATCAACACCCGTAGGGCTTGTTTGCCCTGCGTCTTGTGGACGCTGATGAGAAACACGTCGCTGATTGCCATGAGCCCCCACGTCTTGATGCCGTGCCTCTTCAACAGCCTGTCTATCTCCCTACCCGTCCACCCACAGTTGAGCGGAATCAGGAATGTCCTACTGCCACCATTTGCCACGTCCTGCATGATTGCCAGCGTCGGGGAGATCCAGTCAAACTGCATCCCCAAGCGGATAAGGTAGTCTAGTCCCTCATAGGTGCCCTGCTCTACAGTGACTACATTATGTTGGCTTGAACCAACCCTGATAGCCATAAAAAAGAGCCCTACCCTTCCTGTGTCATGTTCAACAGGCCAATTCCGAACAATAGACAGACGACACCGCAGACAGAGAGGCCCACGCCTACTGCTATACCGCCCCATCCTGATTCTGCAAAACTGGCAGCAGAAATCGGGATTAACAACAGGCCAAAGAATGTGATAATGCTCCCTGCTAGAGCAAGTAACAGCCCCGCAAAACTCATGGCAACTTCCCTCCCCACATCTCCTTCTCTAACAGCACCCTCTGAACCTCTTCGGGTGCTATGAACCACTGCCGCCCTACCTTCTCACCGAGTACCTTGCCCTTCTTCAAGAGACGGTATAGGTGCTCGACGTGGTAGCCTAGCTTCTTCGCTGCTTCGCCTGCCGTTAAGGGACGGTCCATTACTTGATAACCTTCAAGTCCTTGAGTCCTACAATGGCCCGCTTGCCGTTGATGTACACCCTGGCAAAGAGCTTGGTCACACCTACCACGGTGCCCCTCTCCCCTTGCCGTGCCCCTGTCGTTACCTCAACGTACTGGCCTACCTTGACTGGATTCATGGGTTGCTCCGCGCAAGAACTCCCTTGACTGAGAGGGGCAACTTAAATTCCTTACCACAAACGTTGCACACCTGAACACGCCCCTCGATTTCATACACAACCCACTGGAGAGATCCACACTTCGGATCAGAAACCTCTTCACCGCACTCCGGGCAAACGACCGACACGACCCAAACCTCTACTTGCGCGATTTTCATTTCCTGCCGCCGTTTCTCAAGATGGCCCTGGCACAGTCGGCACCGAACACGTAGATGCCCAAGCTCTTTTCCTCTGGTACGTCGCCGGGCTTGTGGTAGGTATCGTTCCCGTTGTTGTACTCAAGCCACACTTCCCGACCGGATCGGATCTCTTTCCCACATCGCTCACAAATCTGGATACCCTTTGCTCCGCTCACTTCTCCCTCCTCCATTTCCGACGGAAATACTACTCGCCAATCTCTTGCAGGGCTTGATTCAGGGTGTAGAATACATAGCCCTTTTGGGCATTGACACCGACGCAAGCGCCGATACCATCCTCAAACTCTTCCTCTGTGACCCTGGTGATTCGAAAGCCAGCCGCCGTTACCCTGGCAATCTTGGCTTCCTCTTCGTCGTGGAGCTTCTTGCGGAACTCTTCTGCCCAAGTCATTTTCATTCCCTCCCTGTGTTGGATTCACCCAACACGCTCATTCTATCACACCTTGTTTCCAATGTCAATACCTGAACCTTTGTTCTTTTCGTAAGGGGAAACCCTTATTTCACTCTACCTTTTGCTTTCCGAAAGCTGTTTCTTCCGCCGTTGAATGTCTCGTGCAATCTCTGCAAGTTTCTCAATCAACATCTTATGCCTGTCCATTGTAGAACTTCCCTTCCCTTTCCTCAAAGATAAGCCGGAACAACATTGCATGTTCGGGGTACGACTCAAAGGAAACTACCCTTTCCTCTTGCATATCTACCTCTACACTACGAAAGAGGATGTTTGCAAGGTCGGTGCGTTGCTGCAACTCAGCTCCCTCCCACAGTTTACTCAGGTTTGCAATCAACTCGGCGTCAATGTCGTCTGGTTTCCCTGGTGGTTGTAGCCTTGCAATCTCACTTTCCAATTCACGTTTCCTTTGATTGTACTCCTCCTTGGTAAAGTCATCCTCAAGGTACAGCTCACGCAACCGGCGCAACTTCTCTTGCAAGTACTTGCGCTTGTTGCCATCGTTGGAAACTGGCCCTTGCATAGCTCTTGCAATCTCTTCACGCCAGTTTCCTGGTAGTTGCGCGTGAGATACAAGCTCTGCCAAACTTGCATCTACCTTTTCCACCCTTGCAAATGGAACTGTGCAACTTACCCCCTTTTGGTTTCCACTGCAACGGTAGTACCTATTCTTCCCATGACTCTCTGCATACAGCCTACTACCACAGGCAAGACAGTGGCCGGTGCCGCGCAAGATGAAAGTTTCCTTTGTCCTCGAATGAGTGTACGATGTTGCACGTTGTTCCCTCACTCGTTGCGCCATATCCCACAACTTGCGCTCGATGATAGGTTCGTGCTTGCCCTGATACATCTTTTCGTTGTGCCTGATAAGACCGATGTAGTAGGGATTCTCAATGATACCCCTCACTGCTTGCCAGATCCACTTTCCCTTACTCCTACTGCTTGCGGGGTGTCCTTCTGCATTGAGCCTATCTGCAATTGCCCGATAGGAGTAAAGCCCTGTTGCATATAGCTTGAAGATGTAATGGATTGTCTCTGCCCTTACTGGTTCTATGACGGCTTCCTTCTCTACCCTCTTGTAACCGTGGGGCAAGAACGTTGCATTGGTCAAACCACTCTCTGCTCTACCCTGCTTGCCCTTCCTAACCTCGCGTGCCAGATTGCTGGAATAGTACTCGTTGAACGCGCCCAACATCTGCATGAATAGCATACCGGTGGGAGTTGAGTAGTCAATCCTCTCGGTGATAGATAGATACCCAACTCCCATCTCTCCTAGCTTACCAAGCGTCTCGATCTGTAGGCGCAGGTTTCGGTAAAAGCGGTCAAGCTGGTGGGTAAGCAGCACATCTAGTTTCCCCGCTTCTGCATCGCGCAAAGCTCTCTGTAGCTCGGGCCGGTTAGACGTTGTGCCAGATACACCCTCTTCGATGTACCTTTCCATGACCTGCCAGCCCTGTTCCTCGCAGAACTTGAGCATTGCATCTACCTGAGCGCCGATAGAATAGCCCGCAAGCTGCTCCTCGGTGCTCACCCTCGCCATGATTCCCGCTCTCATTCAGTCCTCATTTCCGACGGAAATAGACTACAGTGGGTCGCCATAGAGTGGAGAGAGTGCAGCGTCTAGTTTATCATAGGCAGCCATTATGGTTTCCGGTAGGGAGTCTCGCCATGTGCTTTCATCGTCATCGCAAGCAAGAGCTTTTACACAGCCCCATTCCTCGATTGCATCTCGGATCGCGAGTGCCGCCATTACCAGCTCTCTCTTCTGAGTTGTTGTAGGGCCAAAGAGCCTGTTACGCTTGGCCTCGTTTATATCATCCTCCGTGAACGCTACGTCCCATTCATCATCCTCACCCGGTGGCAGGGTAGACAGCAGTTCGTCTATATCAATCTCTGTCATGGCTATGTTCTTGCCCCTCTTCTGAGCGGCCCTCTTTCCTGCTTCTATCAAGGCTTGCGCCGGGCCGACGTGCTTGCCGCACTCTACATAGAGGACTTGCTGCTTGGGGATGAGGAACCCCCCAACATCTGTCTTGAACTCGTAGGCTTTTTGCTCGGGGTCGTATCTCATTGACTCTGCAGCAAAGCTGAGAGGTATCATGTACTCGTTGGTCCAGTAATTGGTCCAGTAAACCGTATACTGCTTAGGCATTCTCTTTCTCCTTCTTGTAGTTTTCTATTTCCGACGGAAATGAAACCTTGCCTGCCCCACCAAGCCTAGCCAGAACGTGCCCCGCCTCGCCAATCCAGGCCGCGCCCGCCGAACCTCGCCCAGCCGCGCCGCGCCTCGCCTCGCCTCGCCACACATCGCCACGCCTGCCCCGCCATGACATACCTTGCCTGCCCCGCCGTGCCGTGCCCCACCGTGACAAGCCCCGCCGGTCCTCGCCTGCCTAGCCTCGCCTGGCCTTGTCACACCCTGCACCGCCTTGCCATACCTTGCCTGCCACACCGCGCCGGGCCGGGCCAGGCCACGCCACGCCTAGCCGAGACTGCCTTGCCACACCGCGCCGTGCCTAACCCCACCAAGCCTCAACAAGCCCCGCTACGCCTCGCCTTGCCTGCCTATGCCTCGGCAAGACTAAGCTGCTCAATCCCGGTGAAGATAGGATTGAACTCGTCGTATGTCTGATAGCGATGACGCCAGCCGTTCAATTCTCTGAGGGCGTTGGCTACAACCTGCTTGCGTGTGTCTTCTACTGAGAGGGCCTGAATAGCGTTGACGTACACCCGTTGCATTTCGGGCTCCCCGTTGTCAGTCTCCGTGTGAAACTCCTGTCCTTTGGGGGGTTGAACCCGGATGTTGATACTGTGCCAGGCGCGTACCCTTGTCTCTTCTTCCTCGCGGGTATTGACCACGACGATCTCAAAGTGATTGATGATCTGCCGCGCCTGCTGCAGACGCCAGTGGTAGCCAGCCTTCTTATCGTCCCACTCAAAGAACTCGTGTAGCTTGGACTCGGGGTTAGTAGCATCCTGGAGCAAGATATGAGGAGTAATGCCGCTGTTCTCTTCCAGGTCAGCAATGTACTCTCCAATCTCTTGCGCTCGTGCATCTGGTACAGGACTGCCAGGTTTGCACCTGTAGATACAGCGACCACTCTCTTCGACGGGCATCCACATAGTTATTCATTCCCTTTCTTTACGTGGAAGCGACCATAGTTGCCGCCCTTCTCTGGCCTCCACTCACCCACACCCACGCCAAACCCTGCCGAGTCCAGAAGAAAGACGATCTGCTCTGGGCTGACAAGGCTGGCATTGTACTCGATCTCAAGGTCAACTTCCCAGTTAAGGAAGTAGGGGCGAAAGCGCAGGTCTACCGGCCTACCAGGGCCAGCGAGACGAACTGCATCCTCGTTGATCTGCATTTCGCTGTAGCGCAGGGGGCCGACAAGCTGCTCTGCATCATCGGGCGTTGCCGCCTTGATAAAGAAGTATCCCTGTGTATCCACCATTGTCATGCCGGGCACTTGCTTTGCCGCCCTGACAGCAGCCTGCTTGAAAGCAGATGCGGGGAACCCATAGGCTCCAGGGACGGGCAGAGTATAGGCAGCGTCCATACCTTCCCCCTCTGGATCCCTTGCCTCGCGTGTCTTCACGCGCTTACCCTGACTGGCAAGGATTTGGTTTTTCGCCTTCTTGGAGAAGCGGTGACAGATGAGCGGGGAATCCCCTACCAAGGTAACTGACAGTAACTCAATTCTGAGTGCCGGTACTTCCACAACTTCCGATTTCTTTTGTACCATTTTCGTTCCCTCCTATTATATTGCGAACGTGAACAGTATACTATAGTTCAGAATCCTTGTCAAGTTTCAGATTCGTGATTCATAGGTGTCCCTTCCTATCTATCCACTCGTAGACCGTTGTGCCCTCAAAAAGAGCACATGCTTGCATCCAGTTAAGCGCCATCCTAGTCTGTCTGTTACACTCCTGCCACCGGATGACTGCTATCCCCTCCTCTGGCAACTGGCGTACTGTTGGCAATGCTACTCCCTCCGCGTTGTTACCCACAGGCTTTCCCCTTCCTGTTGCAGTAAGTAGCCAAGAGTGACCATTAGGCTGAACAAGAGGGCTCCTGCAAGTAGCCATGTAGCTGCTCTATCAAAGTCCGGTCCTCCTGTGTGAACTGGTAGCCGTTCTGCACCCAGTATAGCACATTCCCCAATGTGTGTCCCACCTGTTTCTTTGCCCACGGTTCCTCCAACCTATCCTTGATCTTGTTCTTCATCGTCTGTTTCCTCCCACAATCCACAGGCCATCCATCCTGCAAGCTGGTCTGTCGCTGCTCCACTGGTGAGCCCACCCCGCATACTACACTTGAGATAGGTACGACTGGTGTACCTCTTGCGGAACAGGTATACACACCCACCACACGTTGCCCCTTCTGGCCCCGGTCCATGTATCTTGACCATAGGGTTAGGTGATACTGCCGGTCCAAGGTAGCCCTTCTCTGCCTCAAGCACTAGTTCATTCATCGTTCTTGCTCCTAGGTTTCTCGAAGTATACCTTATCGTATTGTAGTTGCCTTAGAGCATCAACAAGTTCATGCTCTCGTAGGACAAGGCTTGGAGTGTGGATCTTGCCTTCCTCAAAGAATATCGCTGTCCAGTGATAGCCGTCCCATACCCACCTGACTTCCATTTACTCCTCCATTCCCTCCTTAAAGTAGTACTCTGCTGCATCCAGCATGAACCTTGCACCCCTCAAGGATGCCTGGAATGACGCACGGTCTACCCGTTGCACTGCCATCTTGGCTTGCTTGGCATAGCGGGCAGCGTCATCCAACTTCTGCCTGATGGTGTCCTTGGTTTGCTTCTTCATTCATCCTCCATTTCCGACGGAAATACATCGGCAACAGCCCGGTGATAGAATGGGGGGAGAGTCGGGGGAACCTTGAATAGCTCCCCCAGGCTCTCTACCCATACTTCTATGTCGCGGGGCTCCATTGCCTCTACTTCAAGTTTGTACCTCACACACCAGTATCCCAGGTCTTCACACTCTGGTACGTGGTGGTAGTGACAGACCAATGTGATGTTCTCCCTACACCACAGTCTAGGATGGTCGGGATGCCTACGGATAAGGGTATGGTGTGCATCCGTAGGCACCCGCCAACAGCCAGGGATAGGGCAGCGGGCTTGCTTTATCTTGAGCGAGTACCTTGCTGCACGAATGTCCGTCTTGCCCACTGTTCCCACCTTTCCAGCCCTGCAATACACTTCTTAGAAGGGCGGTAGATAACTCTCTTGCCGTTCCCGTTCGTGTGCCCCCTCTTGCGAGGCCCACCATCCATCTCCCACATACGCCGGTTCCGTCTCGGGCACATAGTAGTTACCTCCCGGTCTTTCAATGTAACCCAACAGCTTCCTTAACTGCACGGCATACCCCTGCGGGTCCAGGCTCACGATGCGTAGTACCTCCTTGGCCTTGCCATTCGCATCGAGCCACGTAAGCATGGCGTAAATCTCTGCGATCCACAGACGATTGGTGCTATCCAGGTCGATGGGCTTCTTACCTGGATTCAAGAGAGGCAGGATTGCAACCAGTGTATCCAGCCGGTTCTCCCTACCGGCCTTGGTGCTAGGGAACACGTCTGACAGGTGGATTTGCAGCTTCATCATGGCTTTCTCTCCCTTACAGGGTAGCACACACCATGAGTCATTGCGGTAGTTCTGCTCGATAAGGGTATGCAACGCCTGCACCTGATTGAGCACAAGGTTATTCATGGTAGAGCCTCCTTTTTGGAATGTGCTATGTCCAGCCGATACCACCATTCCCACGGAAAGAAACCGTCAACGCACTCTGGACCGTACTCGATTTCTTCCTTGCCCAAAGCGCGGTATCTCTTTTCTGTACCCCATAGTGCAATAAAGGGCTCCCAAATAGTGACCCTTTCCCTTGGACTGCGGTATCTTGCAAAGGCGTAGCGCATTCCATCGAGACGACCATCATACTCCTGGTGTTTGCGACTTGGTACATAGATTTCGCCATAGATTTGCACCTGGCCATCTTTGATTGTCCGTACCACCCATTCTTTCTGCTTGGCAATGTCTGTCATTCGTCCTCCTTAAAAGGGAAGATACTGGTTGTCGTCGTCATCTTTACTGAACGCACCCTTGTCGAACACCAGGCCCTCGGGCAAGGGCAGCTCCCAACACCTGGCAAAGAACGGGCAGTTGACCTTGTACTTGCCCCGGTCTGGCCCACCTTTCTGGTAGCTGGCGCACATGAAATGACCGTCGGGTGTGCCAGCGCAGCGATCAGGAAGTGTGCCGTCAACCAACCATCGCTCCTGCATCATTGCGCTGGCGTCAATGTCGTAGTTCAGGTTGTCGAATATCTTGCTAGGCTTGCCATCGCTCAAGAGGGTACAATCGTATCCGTCAAACTTCTATGAGAACATGGCTGTCTGGAAGTCGATGCGCGTCACGTAGAAGAGGATGGGCACCGTGGGCTGTGTCATCATGGAACGATACCGCTCAAGCTGTGCAATGTGATAGGTCTTCGGATACCTATCATCAACCGTGTAGCCTTTCACGGTCTTCACGTCTACCAACCAAGGTGCTTTGGTTGTAGGGCGAGAGTCTGTAACGTCCAGCTTACAGGGATCCACCAACAGGTCTGCCCTACCCGTCCAGTACTCGTCTTCCAAGGGGATCTCCATGTCGATGAGGGCACCCTTGAACGCCAACGTCTGTGCTACATAGTCTTGGAAGATGAACCCGATGCGATGCCCTAGGTTGTCTTCCGGTGTCTCAGGAATGTCGCGCTCTATGTCTCCCACGTCACACGCGACATTGTAGCAAGCCTTCCTGTCACACAACCCAGGCCCCAAGGATGAGGGATGCAGCTTGCGCGTCTTGGTCCTCTGACTCACGGTGTTAAAGCCCAGTGCTTTCAAATCAACGGGCTCTCCACCTTCTCTAAGGTAGGCGTCATATTCGGAGCAGGCTTTGGTCAACGGATCCATGTTCTATTCTCCCTTCGCTCTCTGGCGCAGCCCATCAATCACTTCCTTGAGCTGCTTCGCTTCCTTCTTCTTGCGCTTCAACTCTTCCTCCAACACATCGGCCCTATGCTGCAGGGCTTCCCTTCTTGCTCTGTCTTCATGCTTCATGGCGTCCATCATTCCCCTCCCCTAATCTTTCGCGCTGCCCATTCAAAGGTAGTAGCTATCACTTTCAACATATTCTGCCACCTTTCATCCTCGGTGCGGCCTGCCCGCTTCATCAGTTCCGCAGCAAAGGCATCAAGCTCCTTGGCACACTTTTCCCGTTCCTCTTTCCTCGCAAACGCAAGGGCTGGCTCCCACTCTTCTGTCTCACATTCAGGGCACTGCTCTCCGCTAACCCAACCGTGCTTGTCGCACTTCCACTCACCCATCATTCCCCTCCATTTCCGTCGGAAATACGATGCTTGTACTGCTCTGCCAGCATCATCTTGCGGTACTTGATATACAGCCTCATGTTGCCTATCCGTTTCGCTTCCTCTGACAGTCTGCGGTAGTGCTCTGCCATATCCATTTAGATCACGTCCCTTCCTTCCACCCTCATAGTGGACGTGTGCATACGGAAGAATGAACGGAACTCGGTGCTGGTCTGCCTATTCTTGGTGCAGATCATATCCATGTTATCCCACGTCCCTACCGTCTTGCCATTCTCCCATACACTGGGCCTGTCCAAGAAGTAGATCACATCGGCGTCCTGGGCAATGGTGCCACTGTCCCTCAAGAGACCATTGTGGTACACCCTGTTCTGCTTCTCGTTGAAGAACGCTTTGACCAACTGGTGGTTGACCATGACTGCGCCGGGGCTAACGTCCTTTTGTGCCATCTGCTTGAACGTCCTGGTGACAGTCATTAGCTCCGCCAGTCTGCTGCCCTCTCCGTTGCCGGGGATCAGGTGCATCCCATCGAAGATGACAAGCAGAAACGTATCAGGGTGCATCCTGGCACGGACACGGCGCACGGTGGCACGGATCTTGTGGATCGTCTCGCCCGACGGGTCGTTGAGGATGATGGTCTTATCTTCTATCTCGGCGCGGCTTGCAGAGAGTGTTGCAATCTCCCAGTCTTGCAATCCCTGGCTCAGATACCCTTCCTTGCGCTTTGCCATCTCTTCTGCCTTGCCGTTGGCATAGCGCCCCACGGTAGAGGTCTGCAAGAACGCTGCAGCGTTCAGGTACTCATCCTTCTGATCCTGACTCATCTGCAATGCCTTGATACGGAACGGGGGAATGTACTGATTCGGCGTCTCCGGCTTGGGTGTCCCACAAGAGAGTAGAAGACTCGTGATCTCCCCGGCGCTCTGCTCGGGATGGAAGTACAGGATCACCACGTCCCTGTTCACCTTGGCTACACCACGCACGATGTTGACAGTCATTGCGCTCTTGCCGGTGCCTGGAATCGCTGCCCCTACCCAAAAGCGGCTGTTCTCTATGCCGATGGTAGCACTGTCCAGGCCGGGCAGTCCGGTAAAGACACGATCCCCCACTATCTCCTTGGGGTCAAAGATGCCGTCAAATATCCGTGCCGTCTCGCTCTTGACCGTGGTAACAAGGGTAGGTGTCTTCTGGCTTACTTCGGTGATGATCTTCTCGGCATTGGCGAGTAGGCCGTGGGTATCCTCTTCGCTGTCATTGTGTGCCAGCATCGCAATCTTCTGTGCTGCATCGTGCAGGCTACGCCTTACCGACATACGCTTGACGATGTTTGCATGATGTTCTGCATGAAGAGAGGTGGGCACACTGTCGATGAACCGCGCCACCGGCTTGAGGTTCTTACCCTCAAGCGCATCGTCCAGGGTCACAACATCAATCGCGGTGTTGCTCTTGTAGAGGTCGAGCATAGCCGCGTAGATGATCCCATGTTCCTTCTTCCCAAAGTCTGACGGTTCCAGAATGGTGGCAATGATGGTGATTGCATCGCGGTCAATCAGGATTGCCCCAAGCACGCTCTCTTCGGCCTCGCAGTTGATTAGTACTTCGTTGGTCATACGTCTATCCTCCCGGTAGGTTCTCTAACCAAGGATCAGCGCCATAGTCGTTTGTTACTACTCCCTTCGTCTTTAAGTGATACTGGCAATGCTCCATCAGCCGGTCCCTATCCAGCAGAGCATTAACGAATCCATCCACGCTCCACCTGTGGCCCTTGGCGTGTCCCTCTCGCCACTCGTACCAGGACCGGGGCAAGGGGGGCAAAGGACTCTCCAGTTTCCCCTTGTCTGCTATAGCCTCGGCACACTTCTGGTACACGTCATCCCCGGCCATGTCCCCGGCTCGTAAGGCGGCGAGTATCCCCTTGATGTTACTCTTCTGCTTAGGCTTGAACCACTTGGCACTACACACAGACAGAAATGCCTCTTGCTCCGGTGACTCTGGTATCTGCCACTTGGGGCGGGCTTCGTCGTCTCCCTCTGTTCGTGTGCCACTAAGCAGATTGTGGATTACGGAGTTGCCCCCTACTTGTCCTGCAGGTGGTCTGCTACCTTGAGCATTAGCCTGCCTAGTTGCAGCTCCGCCGTTGCCAGGTCTACTCCCAGGTTCGCCGTGATATTCAGCACGTCGTCGTAGTATGCCTCCGCCGCCTTCCGCGCCTGGTCTATCTTGCTCTCCAGTACTACCAGCTCCACCGCCATGCTGCCCCCCGCTTCTGTCAGCAGCTTCACCATCTTCTCCAGGTCCACCAGCTTGAGGGCCAATCGTAGGTTCTCTGCCTCCTTCTTCGCCATCTGCTTCTCCAGGGAACGCAAGCGACGACTCAGGCCGGCCATTCCCTCGACTAGTTGCAAGTTGAGTTCTAGCTGTGATTCCATAAACCCGATCAGATTGTCCATTCTGTCCCTCCTTTAAGGGTACCCCATCGCCGTCAGGCGTGGGGGGATCTTCTATGGTAGTCTCTGTTAAGTAGTCTCTGTTAATGTTTTGCCCTGTAGGGCAAGTCTGATTTGCCCCCTGCGGCAAGTCTGATTTGCCCTGTAGGGCAAATCGGGATTTCTCACACATTGCAGCGTTCAGCGCCGACATAAACACTGGCTTGTTGATTCTCATGTGGATACGTGGGACATTACTGAATCGCCACAGCTTGCAGATGATGAGCCCTTGCTTCTCTAGAATCTCTCGCGCCCGGCGGGCTTGCTTCTCAGTCAACCTTGCTTCTTTCCACCACTCATTGTCTGACTTGCATAGCCATAGGTGTCCTTCCTTCTCAACCTTTAGCCTTGGCTTGCCATCCCGTTTGCTGATGCCATGCCAGTAGTGGATCTGCGAGAGCATAACGCCCGCTGCCAGGTCGCCAGTGATATCCACAAACCACTTACGGAAAGCAATGGAGTCTTCATTGACTGCTTCGAGGATCTGAAAAGAATCATAGTTGCCGATAGCTTGCAATGCCGCAAGGTCGCGCTCGTCATAGTGGCTAATCTTGAGTAGCTTGTCCTCATCTACCACATATTCTGTTCCCGGTTCCTTGATGCCGTTACTCATGTTACTCTCTCCCTTTCATGGGAGACATCCTTACGGCTCTAAGGCTCACAAAGCGATGCCTCAATCGAATAGTCCAACAAACTCTTCCCAGTCCGACACTCGCTCACAGTCACCGCAGATGGGCACCGCTGTAAGGTCTGGACTGTCGATGTTCTTTTCACCACAGACAGGGCATACCCACTCGATCCACTTGTAGAATACAGGATCGGCTAACGTCTCTTCCCACTCAACTGTTACCCCATCGTCGGCGTCTTCATCCATCGCCCAGTAAAGGTTACTCATGCTCGACTCCCTCCTATTTCCGTCGGAAATCTAGTAGCCTTCATCTTTCCAGTATGCAACCGCCTCTTGCAGCAGGTCAATCAGTCCTTCGACTTTCGATAGGTGCATCTGGATCCCGTTTGCCCCGCGAATCTCAACACAGGGCCGCTCAACCCTTTCTCCGTCTCGATACATGGTAGAGAAAAAGGCGTTGACTTCGATACCGTCTGCCGTTCCGATACAGACAATCGGTTTCATGCCCCCTCCTCCTTGTCCATGCCAAGCACCCACTGCATGGTAGCTTTCTGGATTGCCAGTGCAGCAGTAGTGCCGATGGTTATGCTGGCATCTATGCTTGTGACTATCTCCGGCTTGTGCTTGGTGTAGAATTGCAGCAGATAGTCTATCTCCATCAACTCTTTCCTGATCTCTCCCTCTGTTCTCATGCTCACCCTCCCCTATTTCCGTCGGAAATGCAAGCGATCTCCTGTGCTACTGCCAGAAGTGCAAGCACTACCCCGCCCATTATCAAGCGGTCTGATGATACACCGTCGAGCCCTCCCCAAAAGATGGCAGAGCCTACAGTTAGGAGAGCTGATGTCGCATAGACCGCAGCCAACAGTTGCCTTATCAGTCGTGTGACTATCATTCCCTCTTCTCCTGCCAGTGTGCTAGCGCCTCCCTGCCAGCGTCTGTTATCCTCTCAACCCATCCTGTTTCCTTATCGAAGGCCACTCCAACCAGGCCACGAATATGCAGGGCATTCAGGCACCGTTGTGTAACGGGCGTACCGTATGTCCAGCCCTCGTGCTTGGAAAGGTATGTGAGCGCCCTTACCTGTGCCTCACTTAGCTTTACTCTCTTGCCTAGTTTCTTCATGCTCCCCTCCTCCTACCAGTACCCCCCAATGCACAGCCCTACCGCTACGGCCAGGGCCAGCACCAGAAAGATAATGAAAGGCTTGTACCACCACCACTTATACATTCGCTTCCTCCTTATAATACAATGACCCACTATTTCGGATCTTTCTTGGTCTTTTTGGCGGCTCCCCAGTACACGAGGGAATAACCAGAAAGACCCGAAATAGTGGGCCTGTGTGTGTACTTCGATAGCGGCTTTCTCTTGCATCTTACCCCCGCCAGAGCTTGATGCCTGCCGATTATCAGTTGTCTAGACGTTCATCGTCAGAGCACATCATACCATAGATCAGGATACGTGTCAAGTGCTCACAAACCTGAACGCTCAATACGCGCACAGTCGGGACACAAGCCCCTGTTATCCAGCCTCTTCTCACTGGCCGGGAACGCACGGCCACACTTGCCACACTGGTCCCACACCCAGGCGTCGAGAATCCTGTCCCTAATCTTCTTCTTCATCTGGCCCATCCTCCTCATAGGACTGAATGACACGCTCCAGGTCGTCAAGGATACGCTTGTGGTGAAAGGGATAGTCGTGTAGGTCTTGGGCAGCATCGGCAAGGTTGTCGAAGAGACGCGGGCTCTCCAGCACAAGGGGCTTGGCCCTGTCTATCAGGTCATTCCACCTGTCCAGCATCCTTGTCCTCCTTCTGCACATAGTAGTGCAACACGGTCATCTCTTTGGTGATATATGCCAACGTGTCAAGTGCTCCGACGGGACTCCCGGCCCACGGTTCCCAATCGTCATCGCACCAAATCTTATCTTCTGGCAAGATGCGTCGCTCCCAACCGTCAGTACCTATCTTGCGGTATTCTACATAGTCCCACTTGGCTCTATCATACTGTTCTCCCTCAAGCAGTAGGTCCAGCCAGCCCCGTCCCTTTTGCTGTAACACAATCTCCTGTGCCAGGCTAACCTCCATCGTGATTGTCGTGCGCCCGGTGATAGGATCCCTTTTGTCCTTCCGTGCCTCGATAGGGGGCAACCTTAACGGTCTGGTCCTACCCTCTCTATCCAGGTCGGTGGTGTTGTACCCCTCAATATCAGAGGCATGTTCAACAAGCTCCGTGATCTCTTGCTCGATGTCATTCACCGCTGCCTGTAGGTCTTTGACCTCAACCTCTTGCTTCTCCCTCTGCTTCTCTATCAGGCGAGCCTCAACCTCTCCCAAAATCTTGGCTCTGTCCAGAATCTTTGCTGCTACGGCACGATAGCGACGATAGAGAGGACGGGTAAAGCATTGCTCAAGTGCAGGGTTATCCTCATCGTCTTTCGGCAACCAGGAGTAGTCATTCTTGGCCAGCCACGCCACAGCCTCGACCACGTTAGCCAGGTGAGTAGCCTCAGTGGTGCTGGCCTCCAGGGTGTCAGTCAAGACGTGATGCACCCACTCTCGGAACGTATCACAGCACTCGGGGCTCCCCTGCCAGTCACCGGAGACGTAGGCCCGCCAGATGCGTAGCTGTACCCCAACCTCACTTATGCGGCCCATCGTGACCATCTTCTGCAGCCCCATCTCCAGGGCAGTACCCCGTTCGTCTGCCTCAAGCAAGGGCCAGATGCGCTTGATGTAGACGTGTGCAAGCTCGTGTTCCTTGGGCTTGGGCAAACCGTCAAGGATACCTGGGCTCTGTGTACACAAGTCCCTGAATCCTATCCAGTCCACGGTAAGCGCGGCCCTGTCTGCTGTAGCGGGTAGCCCTACCTCTGGATCGGGAACCAGTAGGCTATCAAGGCCATCATCTACAACTGCCAGGGCTTGCAGTTCTTCCCTTGGTGTCATGCTCCCTCCTTATAGAAACGCCGCCCCGCTTCCTCGGCAAAGGCTTGCTTCACCAGATCGTGTGCAGGGCTATAGCCCTTAGTAGTAAGACAAGTAAAGCAGCCCGATACCTTGTCATAGCCAGTGACTTCGCGGGGGTCCATATCAAGTTGCACGGCAATATTCATAGCCGCCAACTCCTCATCGGTGAGTCTACGGATTGACAATGTTGCTGCTACAATCGCCATTCGTTCAGGATCCATTAGTCCTCCCCTATAAGGGCCTGGTGGGCATCCTCATTGATGATCCTCGCGTTCGTCTGAATCAGGAGACGAACATCGGTCTTAACTGCCTCTCCACTCTTCACCCACTGGTAGATTTCACCTGACAGCTTGCGGATACTCTTCAACGTAGCTCGTAGCTGTTCCAGTTCTTTCCCTAACTCATCAATGGTCTGCTCGTCACTTTCTAGAGTCTCTTCAAGCTCTGCCGCGCACCCTTCGCATAGGTGAACAGTCGCCTTGTTGTCGCACTTGTCACAGAACATCTAGCCCTCCCTATTCCTCTTCCTGGGCACGATAGTCTTCCTCTGTTGCCCATTCCCATACCGTACCTTCTTCCTCGGGTGTAAGGTAGCAGTAGCGGTCAAAGGAATCGTAGTAGTACACGTTATCCTGTCCGTCTACGGTATCCAGTTGCACGATGTCACCTTGCACGTTGCCAAAGGTTGACTTGAGAAACCGAATGTAATAGTCCATGTCTAGCCCTCTCTATTTCCGACGGAAATCAAAACAGCATCGGCGCTTGCCCGTTAGCAAGCATGGGACGCAGCCAATGGTCAGCTTCCAACTCCCACCGGCTATGCACCTTCACCACGGCACACCCTACCAGCAACATCAAGTCAGCGTGATACCGCAGGCTCTTACCCCCAAACTTCCCATCACTCAGGGCCGATAGCCCCGCCTCCAACCGCTCCCACTGCTTCCAGTTGACAACGTGACAGGCTACACACTCCCCTGCTTGCCACCAGCACAGATGCACCACGGCCAGCCCACCCCCTGCACGATGGTTACTTAGATACCGACGCTCCTTGTCAGACAGGTTAGACAGGGGGAAAGAGCCCCTGCCTTTGGCGTCAAGGGTGATACCCTTGCTCTCCACCTTCAAGGGATAGGTCGAGACGTGCCCATTCAGACGCAGGGGGATATCACCCACGAAATCCACGTCCTTTGAGACACGCACCTGCTGCCCGGTCTTGAGGGTGATAAGGTCGTCCCGCGCCTTGGCAAGATTTGCTCCCCATCTGGCCCACTGCCTCTTGACAATGGCCTCGCTCTTGCGCTTGGTTTCCAGGTGCTTGCGCTTTGGTTCCCTTGTTCTGGCTTGCTCTTGCTCCTGTTCGGTAAGCTGCCGACTCTGCACCAGATGCAAGGGACCATGCAGGGCTTCCAGTTCTTCAAGGTCTGGTGGACTAAACAGGTCAATCGCTGCCATTCTCCAGCACCTTTCTACCCTCATCGGTAAGGTCCAGCGTAAAGGTCAAGAGCCCATTGCCCTCATCTCGCAGCGCCGACAGGTATCCCTCTTTGATGAGGCCATTCAGCCTGTTAGAGAGAGTAGCCTTGGACGGTCCTACCTCAAGCTCATGCTGCTCCGCGATGAATGCGCTGAACGCATCCAGTGACAGAGGGCCATGCTTATCGTTGACCGTCACACGATAGTCAGCCAACGCCCACAACAAGTCAACATCTTCCAGCCTAACGATAGTATTCATGCCTGTTCCTCTCTTTTGGTAGCCAACAGAAACCGCAGGTCTAGGTATTGCTGTGCAGCCGCCTTATAATCCTTCTCTCTCTGTAAGCGGTGGGCATCAGCCCGATCTACAAGCCAGGCTAACGCCTCTACCTCTGTTTCAAAGACGGATTGATCCTTGAGCAGCCGCCTTCCGACATAGAGATAGCCTATCACCTTCTCTGTCTTGCCGACAACGATAGTCTTCTCCGTCTCTTTGACTACCTCGACAAGCGTGAGCGATGGACTGCCAAACTCGAACCTAGCCACGCACATTTGCTTCATAGTCTCTTTTCCTCTCTAAGTACAAACGTTGCTTAGTGCCAATGGGGGCAGTGGTCCTGGTCACAACCATCTGGCTCTTTTCCCTGCCTCACTTTGATTTTGCACATCAAAACTGATTCCAAGTCAGGCCGGGGTACAGACGTTGATTCAACAGTCAACGTCGCCGGGAGTGCGTCAGGACAATGCACCGCCAATTTTGTAGCCTCTTCCCATGTCATACCATCATCCCCCTATTGAAATCCCGTCCCAAAATTTGTACCAGGGCCGGAAATCTCAAGGTGACTCCCGGCCCCGATGCTGCTACCAAAATACCTGAATGCGCCACACTTGCAAGCTGCCATGCCTCCCGCTTTCCGTGCGAAAGGGGCTGTAGTACCGATATGAGGCGCTGTTCCACTTGATGTACAGTGGGCCGACGATGCGACTCAGGGTATCACCAAAGATGATGTTCTGCAGGGGTTTCATTAGAACTCCACTTCTCGCCCACAGTTAGGGCAAACAGCCAAGGCCACGTAACTACCCGGCCTGGTCCACGGCTCGTATCTCATTTGAGACTTGCAGCGCCGACACTTCATCTTTGCTACGATCTCGGCGTCAATCTGCTCCACTTCCTGGTTAGGGGCTTGGCACCTGTACCCTTCCATGCTAGTCCTCCCGAATGTCCACGATCATCAGGTCCAAAGTGTAGCGCATGGAAACGAACTCGGGATTGCAGAAGATGGACGACGCTTCGGGGTACTTCTCGGCCAACTCACTCACAGGCAGTACCTCACTGTAGTTGGCCTCTGGATTGTCTGCGAACCTGACTGTTACCCTCAAGTACTTCATCTTGCTCTCCCTTCTCTCGTTCTGAACTACAGCCCATTGTATCATACCTTTGAACGGTTGTCAATACCCAAACATAGGTTCTACCTAGGTACTGACGGAATTGCTGCCTTAGTTTCTGGTGTTAGGCAGTAAGATGGAACACAGACACGGCCCTTGGGGTTCTTGAAAATGGCGTATCTGACCTTGAGTGGCCCAGTGGGTTCGGACCACTGCTCAAACTCGCCCCTAGTACGCCGCATCTTCCCGGTTGCAAAGTCCTTGTAGGTATACATCATTCCCCCCAGTCAATCCAGGTATTGAACCCAAAGCTGGCGGTGCAGGTTGCCACGCCACGCACCAGCAAATCTTGAGACTCCTTGCCCGACCTCGCTGTTACGGGATAGGAGAACTCACGTAGATAGCCCTCTCCCTTGCCCTGTGCATCGAACAGCTTACGCTCCTCGGTGTACACATACTCTGTAACAGAGTGACGCACGATGAACAGCTTGGATAGATCCATTCATCCCTCCCTCTTGCTTGGTCCATCAGTGAAGAAGTTGTACACGATGTTGTAGATAGCGGTATAAAGCCCCTGGTCCTCTGCTGGTTTGACAAACCTACTGGCAAACACAGCAGCCCTAATGCCAAAGCCTGGGCCTCCCTGCAGCACATAGGCGGGGTTTTCTGCCTCGCCTAGCATCCTGTAGAATGAGTCCCAAGCTTGCCAGTACGTTACCCCTCTATCTAGGCGTGGCTGACTAGTCTTCAAAGTAGGTCCGGTCTTCATAGGCAGACTCAAGGTGGCTATCCTCTTTGGGCGGCTTCCATTCATGCCGTAGATAGCGAGTAGCCATATCATCCAGCAGCGCCATGATACCCTCAAGGCTACTTGCAGCCCCACTGGCAAACTCTACGCCCATCTCGATACCACCATGCCATATCTGGCCCCAATACCCCTCGGCGTCTTTGGATAGGGCAATATCTTCTCCATGCTCCATCCACTTGTCCAACAGTTTCACCACCAGGGCAGCGCGGTAAAGCGTATCAAGTGCCTCGCCAATCTCTGGATCATACGCCGTCTGGTCTGCAAAGTACTCATTCAGTAGCTTGTGTGCCTCTTTCGGTTTCATTCTGTCCTCCTATTTCCGTCGGAAATCGACTTGCAAAATTTGTGCCATAGTCTAAAACCTCAAAAGAGTGACGGTTGTGCCACGTACATATCCCCCACTGATTGCAGGTTGGGGTGCAGGCGGTAATAGGTCAATACTGTCTCGTCGCTTGGCTCATCTGGAAAAGGCAGGATTCCTTTCGCCTCTTGCCATAGGAACAGCACCATAGCAATCGTACCAGCGGCGGTCCACGCTAGATCATCCCTCACATACTCTCGATCACAGCTATCTTCCTGGGGGCAGTGCTTACAGTCAAAGTTGCAGTACACGCCCTCTGAACCGATTAGGGGTGCAGCATCATACCGCTTGGCAGCAGTAGTAAAGATAGCTTCTGCATGGCGGGCGAGTCTGTCCCTATCCTCATAGTGCTCCCAAAGGGCAAACGTCAACTCTTCCAGGTAGGTATCACGCACCGCACACCACCCACGGAAGACTGCATCTAGCGCCACTTCCTCGGGGTGTTCTTCTCTGTACTTCCTTGTCTTCCACCCCTTGGTAGATTCATCAAGGTCTGCTAGTGCAGCACGAAGTAGCTCATCCTCCGTGATACTGCACTCCACAAGCTCGTGAATCTTCACAGTATCCCCCTCTGCGCTGCCCGGCGCTGATCCTCAAGCTCACGCCTGTCCTCTGCCACTTCTTGCCATGCTGCATCAGCACACCACTCACAGACCATCTTATTGTTGATGGTCACGGTATACAGGCATATCCTGCCACACAGGGCACAGATGGTAAAGCGCATGGCCTCACGGTATATCTCATTCGCTATCCGTTGGGCTTGGTTCATTCTTTACCTCCACAGAACAGGCATTTGAGGCTTGAGTTGGCACATCTCTTACAGCCAAGGATGCGATAGCAATTCTTGCATACCCTGGCCTCACACCAGTCACGATGCCGACCGGGGTGCTCTGTTGCCACTTTCCCGCATACAGGACAGCGGGGGGCAGGGGCAAACTTGGCACAAAGCTCCCTGGCCGTAGGATACAAAGGCTCAAGGTATTTGTAGCAGTACAGGGGATCCGTGCGGTAGATACAGTAAGTGCAAATTACCTCGCTCATGCAATCTCCTCCTTATCGAACCAGGCATAGTACCCCCTGCTATTCTGGCAAAGGATACGCTTCTTCGTGACTGTCACGATGGATACCAGGACTCCAGCAAGGCGAAACTCTGTATCTCCTGTTAGGACAAGAGAGCCCTCACACCGTTCGTAGAACCAGGAACCAACCTTTGTCTGAAAGACTGCAAGTGTCTCGCTCATTTCCACTCCTTTCGCCATTTGCCCACAGACCACACCCAATCATAATCCTTTCCCTTGCGGGGCTTCTTGATGGGCCGCTCGACCACAACGCTCTCCCAGTTGGTAGTATCCACGTAGATGAACTGGCTTGTGTTGGGATTGTAAACCCGACCCATGTTCCCAGTGAACTCGATAATGCGATCCACCACAACGGGGTAGCGGCTGGCCTCGATGTTAGACACCGACAACCACCTATCCTCGACGGGTTCATTCTGGCGGGTGAGCCAGCCGTGATCAACGGCCAGCTTGCCCTCATAGTCAATCAGCCGTGCCATTCTATCCTTCCTTTCCCCACTCCACCCACTCCACCTAATGGCCTAGACTTCCACCGAATAGGTAAAAGCTCCTACTGTTTCCGTCGGAAATCCAGCAGCAAGAAACGTATGGTCCACCCACCGGGTAAGCCTCTCCACTACACCAGGATAGCAGGCATCATAGGCCACAGTGCCCGGCTCCATGCCCAGGTCCATCAAGAGCTTGGACGCCAACTCTTCTACCTCGATGTACAACTCCTTCATCCTACCCATTGCCCTTCTCCTTCCAGGCCACCTTGGCTTGTGCATTCAGAACGGCCAGCAGAGCATGAATCTGCTCCATCCATGGCCTCTTAAAGCACACGTCACACAGGGTACTATCCCGCCTTGCTTCTCTCTGGTTGCACATGATACACTTCATGGTTAGTCCTCCTTGTCGGAAATGAGATTCTCGACGTTGGCAACCACGGTGTAGAGCTTCTTATTACTCTCAAGCCACTCCGCCATGTAGCCCTCATTCTCGAACTGCATTAACATGAAGTAGAGGCTGTCCTTGTCCTCCGCAGACTTGAGCAGAATCGTGGGCTTCATGTACGTAGAGCCCCATACTCCAATGCCGCCAAAGGGCGACTCGACATTGAGAAATGCCTTTTCGTGCGGGCTCGACAACAACTGGTGAACCGTAACAAATGCGGGCATGGTTAGTACCTCACTTTCCACTCTGGTGAGAGGCTATCAGCATAAGCCTCTCTTGCCATCTCTCGTGCCATCTCTTCCCATACTTCGTTGCTTTCACCGGGATTGTTCTTCCTCACTTCTCCAAGATAGTCCCGGTACAGCTCGTATACTTCGGCCTCTGCCTCCAAGTCACAGAGATAGTCAATATCCTCGCTCTCGTACTCGTCAAAGGTCATCATTCCTCCCTCTTGCGTAGAATCAGGCCACAGGTAGCAACACCAGTCCCGCTTTCCTTAAAGGCATCGCGGGGAAACAGTAGGGCATCCCAGTCCTTGTCATCCAGCCAACCGCTGAACCGCTTCTCCATCCACTCAAAGCACTCCGCAATGTCATCATGCCCACTATAAGCCATCACCGATACCAACGCACCACCTTGTACAAGATTGTTCTCATAGAGGCGTTTGACGTGTTTGAGATCCTGCTTATTCTCAAACGGGGGATTCATCAAAACCCGGTCCCACACCCCATCAAGCACCATACAATCCTGCCCTACAACACTATGGCCTTTCTTCTCCAAGAGATTGCATAGCGTAGAGTTCCACTCGCACACGTCCAGCTTGCACCCAGGATGCAACTCACGGATCACGTCAGCAATAGCACCACTGCCTGCAGAGGGCTCGATAACGGTCAGTCCATCAGGATAGAGGTAGGCGGATTCAATCAGTCGTTCTACAATGGCCCTCGGTGTAGGGTAGAATCCCGGCACCTGCCCTACCATCAGCTTTGCCTTCTGCTCCAGGCGCTCAAGCTCAAGTGCTTCCTTGCTTGGGCCAGTGCCATTGATGAGAGCCTGCAACGCCTGGCCCTCGGGACTGGTATCAGCGTACTCTCCAGAATCACCCCCTTCATAGTAGCCATCACTCCGCCACAATGTGTGCACCAGGGAGAGAATGTTGCCCTTGGTGCCCTTTGCCACGTCCTTGAGGATATCAGGCAGAGTACCCATCTCCAGGGCATCGGCCATAGCCCTCATAGCTGCCTGTCCTCTCATAAGGTTAGCCCCATCGTGGCGACGACTGGCAAGCTCCCTCATGCGCTTGGGAGTAGGGTTCTGTGTCATGGGCCGGTTCTTGTCGTCAATCTCCTTCTGCATCCTATCGGCCATGACGCGCAGCTTCTCAATCAGGTGTCCATTCCCATTTCCGACGGAAATAGACTTGGGGGTGACAACGGGCGGCACAATCTCTGAAACGGGAACCTCGATCATCGGCAAGCCAAGCTGAACGATCTCCATGCAATACCTCCAGGTAGACGTAGGGGCACGGCCCTCAACCACGCCAAGCGGCTGTCCAAGAACCTCGGTCATCTCTACGGGGGAGACTTCTTTCTGGATATACCATGCTTCCTTCTTACGGCCCCACCGTGCTTCCCAACGCTCCTTCATGGTGTTGCGGATCTCTTCTGGCGGCTTGTCATCAAACTTGGCCCACGTCCAATCACGGTCAAGAAAGTAGATCCACTGCATGGCTAGTCCTCCTTGCGCTGTTTCTTCTCAACCGTAGGAAAGTCGCTGGTCCTGCTCACCTTGCCACAGGTTTTGCACTTGCTCACGCCAACGACGACGCCCCAACCGGGCACGGTTTCCCATTCGTGCAAGTGTTCTTCTTTTTTGTCCATCCTATCCTTCCTCCTTCTTGCTCAAGTACTTGGAAAGAAGATCAATCAGCCCCTTCACGTCATTGTAGTGACAGCCATACTCATTCGATGCCAGCAGCCAAGCGAGATCGTCAAGGTTGGCCTCTTTCACTTCGGCCATGTACTTCATGGTATCTGCCACCAACCAGGGTTCCTGCGTGTTCCGTACTAACATCTCACGCAATTTCCAAATCATCTGGTTCATTCTGTCCCTCCCTCCTATTTCCGTCGGAAATGTGGGGGAGAGTCAGGGGCACTCTCCCCCACTTACCTAGAACGTCACCCGGTCAAAGTAGAGAGGCCGGTTTCGCAGGTCGGTTAGCGTCTCTTCCTCTTCATCTTCGACCACTTCACCGTGGGCACCGTTGCGGTCCCAGTGATTGAATGGTTGCCAGTGGTCCCAGGCGCTCACTTGGCGTAGATGAGCAGCCATAGCGTCTTGTGAGGGCACCGGATCCTTCTCTGCAATGCGCTCATCGTCCTTCCAGATATTCACCAGGGGCTCGATCTCGGCGCGTACTGTGCTCTCAAAGTCTCCCTTCTTCCCTTCCAGGTCTGCAATCAGCGCCTCAAACTGTGCCCGTAGCTCGGTAATGTGCTGGTCCAGGGATTGATAGTCCTCGTTGTCTGCAAGCACGGCCTGAACCAAGCTCTCGGTCACTTCGCTTGGATTGCTCCATGCCTTGCGAGAGAGGGCATCAATCAGGTCATCCCAGGAAATCATGGTCAGCAAGCCCTCAACAATCAGCTCGGCGTACTCAACACGCTTGAGGGCATCCAGCTCATAGCCAAGGGGCGGGCACAGCTCAAAGATGGTCTTGAGGGTATCGTGCTTGAGCACATGGCCGTTGTCCCGTAGAGCATAGCCCAGTGTAGGGGAGAGATACTTGGCCTGGTCCACAACCCGGTCAAACTCCTCTTCTCCCTGGTATGCCTCGCCGCTGATGTCAAAGATGGCGTTGGCCTGGCACCACCGGGTATAGGCGCTGTTGACGTGGTACTTCACCTGATATGCCTTGCTCAACAGGTCGTGGCCTAGTCTTTCTACCTGTTCAGGCTTGATACCGACGCGGCACCAGTTCATCTTGTCGTCGGGAATGTACCGGCGCATCTGCTCGACAAAGGTAGGGGCAATAACGCTCTCCCCATCATAGTCCCAATCGCTGATCACCAGGACATAGCAGGGATTCTCTTCCGTAACCAGATCACCGGGCGTCTCGGTCTTGTACCAACTGGATAGGGCTTGGCGTACCATGTTCTCGGTGCCAGCCTTGCCCATCTTACCACCACCGGAGAGGGCACAAGCTGCCCCTAACGCCTTGGCAATCCTCACGCAGTCCTCATAGGCCGCATCCTTCTCGATGCAGAAGACGATATTAGAGAGAGGGTTGGGCAAGCGGTTGTAGACGGAGAACACTTCAAACTGGCGGCTCCCATCCTTGACGAACATATCCAGGTAGGTGACAAGGCGGGTATCCACAAACTCACCGTAGACGGTGGACATGCAGGCATTGGCACTCACGTCATTCATCTGCCCGCTCTCTTTGTTCCGCCACACGTCAAGCAGCTTGCTAATGTACTGCAGGGCTTCCTTGTGCCCCGCATACCACAGCTTGCGCAGCGTCTTGGGCAGTCCATCCCCTTCTGGTCCCTTACCGAACCGCCCAAAGTTCCACATAAGCTGCTGGCAGATGACTTGGGCACGAACCAGGGACACACCAGACACACCCTCCATACTAGACAGGCGCTCCCAAAGGTTGTCATTCTTGAGGATATGGTTGACCGGGTTCTCTGCCCAGTCTTCTGGATACCAGGGGTTGATACCCAGGCTGGCAAACAGGTCGCCGTTCATGGCGTTCAGCATATCGATGGTCCAGTTGTTATCCAGGGCGTACAGTGTTGCCTTGTCCATGCTTAGTCCTCCTTGTACTGAGCCTTAAAGCACTTCTCGCAAAGCCACTGGGTATCATCCTCGGAGAGATACCCGCAGTTGTTGCAAACATCGGCACCGCAGGCACACTTGCGAATGCGCTCCCTCTCAGTATGTGTGTAGCCACAAATCTCACACTCGTACTCATAGTCGCACTGCACCTGTGACTCGAAACCTACGAGCATTGCATGTTCGTTTAGGTGCCGTTCTAGCTCTTTCAGGTCGAGCATGGCCTGCTCCATTTGCCTGTCTACGGTGCTGAACCAACCTCCCTTTGACCAAATCTCTAGACGCGGGTTTGTCTTGTGAGTCTTCATCCTAGCTCTCCTTCTTCTCTTGTAGATACTCACGCATCTTCTGTTCCACCACTTCGGAGATTGTCTTGCCCTCACTTGCAGCCTTGGACTTCACCGCCCTGTGTAGGGCCTCATCCACATCAGCATAGAGTCTCTTACTCATGGTTCTGAACCACCTTTCCGCGTTCAGACCACTGAACGCTAGTTTACCATACAATCGTTCAGATGTCAATACCCAGTTTCTTGACATTTGTACACTGACGTGATATACTGTGAGCAATCGAATGACCGGGGGAAAGAGAGAATGGCGACGTACAGCACACCACTGTCAGAGTGGATTTCGCAGCAGTTGGACCGCCGCGAAATGTCCCAAGCAGAGTTCAGCAAAGAGGCTAACATACCCAAGGCCAATGTGTCATACATTATGACCAAGGGCCACGTTCCGCAGCATGAGACGTTACAGAGGATAGCCGACTTCTTTGAAGTCTCTGTCTTCTACGTCTACCAGTTGGCCGGTCTGCTGCCTCCCCACGTTGATGTGAGAAACGCAGACCCCGCCACTATTGCCACGCTGAATGAGGCAGAACGGATACTAGCGAAGATGACACCGGCTGCTCGCAAGCAGTACCTTATGGCTATCCGCTCCCTTACCGCGTTCGTGAGCGAGATCACGGTTGAAGAGGAGATTGAGGCGTAGGCACATTTGTTCTGACTTGCATGTCATAAGGTTGTGTGGTATAATGTCATCCATCTTACTCGTAGTGGAGATTGCATGGAAGACTGTATTATCGCATTGTCGGCATTGTGCGATAGCCCCCGCACAGCACGTTACATTCTGGATATGTTGCAGCATCGACGGACAGACCCCCTTTCTCTGCTGCAACGGTGCTTTGCGGGGCTGATGGCTTGGGATGGAAAGAGCCCGCTGTTTGTCTCTGATCCCACCCTGGTAGATGAGATCAAACAGGTGTTGGCTGTTCCCATCCCGGTTCCCATCGACCACTAGAAAGGCATCTCTTCTGGCTCTGTTCCTGCCACACCACCCTTCGACTTCTCACCAAACTCGACATTGTTGCTCGTAAGAACCAGGCTCCCCCTTGGCTCTTGGGACACCTTATCTGCCCATACTTCAACCTGTACGCGGCCTTCGACAAGGACGTTCTGGCCTTTCTCAAGGTACTTGGCACAGTCTTCGGCCAAGCCGTTCCACGTCACCACCTTATACCAAGTGGTAAACTTCTGCTCGCCGGACTTCTGGTTGACGGCAACGGAGAACTTGCAGACGGGTTTACCCTCTGTCGTGTAGCGCAGCTCGGGCTTTGCACCCAGGTTGCCAACGATGGTTGTTTTCTGATAGTTCATATCTCTCTCCTTGACTTCTGAATTGTAGTCTGCTATACTAGCAGCACTGGTGAGCGTATGTTCTACAACTGAATAGGAGAGGGCCGGTGCTTCTTATTCTTGCGAGGGAAGTGATACCGGCCCTTTCCATTTATATGAACCGTGTACTTGACTTCTGAACGGTGGAGTGATATACTCTAGGTGTCCATCCTCCTTTCTCTAGAGGGCCGGGATTTGCCAGGAGTCCCGGCCCTCACGCATTTCCGACGGAAATACTACGCGCTCACCAGGGGATGGGCACCGGGACCAAACATGCTATCCATGTGCCATACCTCAATGAAATGCTCGTCGGTGAGCACAAGGGGCTGTTCCGCATCGGGAAAGTAAAAGTGGCCCATGAACCGGGCCACTTCCTCTTCCAGCTCTGCCCTACTCATGTTGGTAGGCAGCTTGATAAGGATAAACTTAGGATCCATAGTCTTCCTCCTTTATCTCTACAGAGACTTTGATCTTGTAGATTACTTCCACGTCAATATCAACCTGTACCCCACAGCCAGGGCATTCCTCCCGGCTAGAGCAGTCACCCGATTCCTCTCCAATCAGGTCATCAGCCAGGTTCATCAGATCAGCGCCACAGTAAGGGCAATCCAGTCCATCAATCTCACGAAAGTTAGTCATTGCTTTCCTCCTCCATGAACTTGGTTTGTACTTCTGTTCCATCGGCCAGCGTGAGGCTGTCATAGCTCATCAGATTGTAGACCTCAACCCAAGAGGCACCACAGTGAAGACACTCAGCTTTCCGTGTGACAACTGTTGCTGATTCTTCAATGGGATCATCGTAGCCAAGGCCAGGATCCTCCCCACAGTTAGGGCAAAAGTAGCCGTCCTGGTCCACATACGTTTCATTCAGCAATGGCATCTTCGGCCTCCTCTTCAAGATACTTCTCCGCATAAGCCTGCAGGGTACAATCGGGCGCACACTCGCCTGTCTCATCGTAGTACATGCAGAAACAGCAAGCCTCTTCCACCATCATCTTGTGACAGAGAGGGTGGTACACCTGGCCGTCAATCTCAAGGCCATCGTCGCCAACGGGTAGCATACAGTAGTCACAGGTCTTCATGGCTTCACTCCTTCTTACTTGAACAGGTACATAGCCTCTCGAAACGATACCCACGCACCACCGATGGGCAACCTATACAGCTTGGCCTCTTCCTCTTTGAAGTCGGTGGCACTCTCGAACGTTGTCCAGCCAAACTGATTAGACCAAAACATAGGCTCTCCTTCCCTCTCTGATTCTTCCTTGCTGTAAATGTAGTACATGCTCTCTCCTTTAGGGGGAAATAGAAAGAGCCCCGGCTATTCACCGGGGCTCTACGTTTCCGACGGAAATGGATGCTAGTCGATACCACAAGCCTCTATGTCAGAGTACATCACACCATCGACGGCCATCATGCTTGGTGCCCAACCGCTGCTGTTGACAAAGTTTGACGCTGCTTCCAGGCTATAGCCGTCAGTCACCAAATGAGCAATCAGGGCATCTGGTGAATCAAAAACGGGTGAAACAGGGGAACCCTCGCTAACTGTCTCCCACACTTGCCAACCCTCACCTGCAGGCGGCTCGATCTTCTCCCAGGTATCATACTGCTCCTTGGCTTCGGGTGAAGACCAATGCTCCCCGGTTCCATCACAAACCTCACACTGGCCCCACACACCCAGGCGCGTGGCCCTGGCCTCGATGCAAATCCAGCGGTTGATTGCATCGTGACCAAACGAATGTTGGCTCCAGTAGTTCACCTGTTCAGGAGTAGGCATGGTAGGCGGATCACATGGCACCCAACCCTTATCACGATCACGCTCATCCAGCACGAGCCACTGATCACCATCTTTGCGATACCACAGGGGATAAGTCAGATCGGACAGGCGGCCATGCTCCATCAGGGCCTCGACCTCGCCCGCCTCTAGCTTATTGTCCCATCGGTGACAATCACCGACGATCTTCCAGGGTGGGCGCTTTGCTGGAGTGCCATCCGGTGCTGTACCATAGACGTACATCCAGCGATTGCCAAACCCATCGTGATCGTACCAGTCATCGGCAATCTGTTTCGTCTCGGGGTTGTAGCCGGTGCCATCACACTCTAGACACTCGTGCCGCGCCTTGGCGAACGGATTGAGATAACCCTGCCACACCTTGTTGAGCGGCCAATCAAAGTCCAGTGGAACACGCTTGATTTCCCTTCCCATCGTTCGCTCTCTCCTTTCGAGCCTATTATACCACAGGGACGTGGCTATTCCGCAACAGTTTCAGCCAACGTTGCTATTCCACGATTGGCTTTGCTTCCAGAACCCTGATACCGCGTTCGTTCGCCTCATTCCAGCACTCGATACAGGCCGGGAAGTCGGCTACTTTGTCATCCTGTTTGACCTTGAGTACAACGATAGCGTCATTCTCGCATTGTGACCACTTCACAGGCCCGAATGAAAAAGCGCCACCCTTGCGTCTCCAACCCTCACACCGCATCTTATCCATTCTGCTATCCTCCTCTTAGCAACCTTCTCGCCACCCACAACGGTGGCAGATATGCCTTATGATCCCCAATGCTCGATACGTCAACCGGATAGGCTTACCACAGTTAGGACACAGCATGGCCGTCCTCATTTCCGTCGGAAATAGCAGCCCGCGCCAGTAGCACCGGGCAGTCAGCCGTGTGCTCGATTGCATATCTGTCAGCGTGGCTCTGATGGCAGAAGTTGCAGTAAGTCAACGAGCAATCCACGGCAACCCAATAGCCAGTGGTAAAATTGCGCTCATCTTCTACTAGTTTGCGCAGCAGTCCCTCCAGCCGCTCCCCCCGTCGCTCTGCCCTCAACATACGGGCAATAGCATCCTCAGCACGGTTCAAGATTGTATCACTGTCCATGTTGGTCCTCCCCTTCTGTATTTCCGTCGGAAATCATGTGCAGATACGCAGCCCTGCACTTGTGATAGTTCCGACAGTCCATGCACCCACCATCATAGTAGCGGTTGCAGTCCATATCCAGCTCATCGGCAACCAGCCACATAAGCCGCTGCTCATTGATCCTATCGAGGGCCTGCAGCCCATTGTAGTGAGTACTGAAATGCAGACTCATTGCAAGCTCATCCATCTCATCTCTCCCTTAAAGTGTATTTCCGTCGGAAATGCCGCTACCCCAGTCGAATGCGGGCACGTTTCCAAAAGGTGTAGATAGACCACAGCACCCTCTCTCGCTCAGAATAGCGGTAGTGAGGATCCATATTAGTCTCTATCCACTGATGGCGAAAGAACCACTCCATATTCAGTACAACCCTATAAGCCAGTCTACGCATCTTGTCACCCTCCCCCTCTTAGTCGAGTTCTACCCACTCGTCACTATCGTCGTCCACAACCTCAATCTCCAGGGCGGTGTACTCCTGAACGTAGTTGTGAACAGCCTCAATCGTGATAGTACTCCCATCGAGCGTCCGAATCTCCAACTTGCTATCCGTCAGACGCACAGACTTCGTGCTCCGCAACTTCCATCCCAGGCTCTCTAACTGCTTCTTATCCATCTTGTCATCCCTTTCTATTTCCGTCGGAAATGGCTAGGCCACGTCACCATAGCCCCCGTCAAGCCACATTCGCTCACAGAGAGCCATCGCCTCCCTGAGATTGGCAATAGACTCATCGCTCCCCGGCTCTGCCTTGGTTGGCATATACGTGCGCAGTATCTTGACGCGCATCATTCTAGAGGGTCGGCCAATCCGCGAATCAATCTTGTGAGCCAGACTACGTAGCTTGTCCTCGCTCCAATTCACCGGCTTGCTCTTGTCTAACCTTACAACCGTCACCTTGTAGCCGAACAGATTGAACTCCATCTTGTCATTCTCCCCTAAAGCAATCCTTCCCGCTCCAACACATCAGCGGGGATCCTAGAACGCAGTACTGCAATATCATGCTCCTTGCCAAAACGCGGGCACAGTCCAAATTGCCTTTCTATAATGCTCCTGCGCATCTCGCAACCGACGCTCCACCTATCCCTCTCTGCCAGTATCCTCTTTAATGCCCCAACCCGCCTTCTCGTCTTACGGTCCATCTTGTAGATAGGCTCCCCAAACTCATTCAGATCCATCTTGTCTTTCCTCCCTAAGTGTGATATACTTCTACACATGACGACAATGAGGCTTTATATGCCATGACCAACCTGATCGCACCCCATACTGCCATTCAAGCTGTATCCCCACAGGACGTGAAAATGTGGGAAATCGTACAGAAGGTGAGGGAACAGTTTGGAAAGGACTGCGCCACGACGCGGTTGGCGTGTCAGCGGGCAGGCATAACGCACTCTCTGTACTATGATGCCCTGCACTCTCCCTATGTGCAGGGCATGTTGGCTCAAGAGCTGGCGGCCCGTAAGCAGGTGCTGCACCAGGTGCTTGAGCGAGCGTGGGCACCGATGCTCATAAACATGAGCAATCTGGCGGCTTCTAACGATTCCAAAGAGGCTGTACAGGCTGCGCGGTTGCTTGTAGAGCTGGAGAAGGGGCTGCAAGAGGATAGCAAGCTGCTTGAGGGGCCTGCTAACAAGAGCCATCCAGCGCGAGCCCTGTTGGAATCGGCGCGAAAGGCGACGTTTCGGCGTACAACCGTCACGGAAGAGGTTGAGATCGAGCCTGACGACGCCATTTCCGACGGAAATGTAGTTGACATGGAGCCCTAAAGGGCATAGACTTGTTGCAACAAGTCGGGGAAAGATGGTGCAACCATATGTGGTCAAGGCTGCATGAGCAGTGTACAGAGTGTGGGAGTACAGCGCATCCTCACAAGAGCAAGGGTGTGTGTACAGCATGTTACTACCGGGCATTGCGTGAGCCCAAGCAGGTTGAGGTTCCGGTAGTCGTCCAGTCTGATGATCTCGAACGCTTTGTTGCTGCACTCCCCTCACTCCTTAAGGAAGCAGGCATTAACGGTTACACGGTGCGGTACAGTAACGGCCGGGTGACTATCCAGAAGCTCAATACCAAGTTGAGAGCCACCTGGCCGTAGCCATTTCCGTCGGAAATCTAGCCCCGGCAGCTCATAGGTGGGAAGAGGTCGCAGTCCTCATAGCCGGGCTCATCGTTCAGATCCTCACATCGGGCGTCATCCCACATGCAGCCCTCACAGTGATCACCAGGGTGGCACAGGCGGTAGCAGGGCAGGCCACCACGCATCACCTGCTGATACTCCCATTCGATCTGGCTGGCCGACGGCTCGTTACCCCGGTAGTAGGGGGTCCCGTCGCTCGTCTGGTTCCACGGTGCGTCACTGGCCTTCTCGTACATCGTCTCATCCATGCTAGTCCTCCTGCATCTGCTCGTACCGGGCATCACCGTAGACATACCGATACTCTGCCTCTGTCAGTTCACACGGCTGGTAGTTCCCACAGCCACAGTCAAACTGCTCGTGTGCAGTATGCCATCCCTGCACCGCCTGTCCACAGTTCTTGCACTGAAAGATCCGATCCTGGTTCTTCATGTTCATCCTCCCTATCGTTCTGAACTACGGTCCATTGTATCATACTCCTGAACACTTGTCAAGCCCCAAACTGATGTTCTAGAATGGGGCTTGACTCTCAATCACCAGCGCACACACCTGGCATAGTTGCACCACTTCACAAAGAACACCTTACCGTAGGCGTTCGTGGCCTTGCACCAGCTACCACGAGTAGGAGTGCACAGTCCACCACCCAACGCCTTGCCGATGTACGCCCCATTGGCATTGTAGCGGTTGTGGTAGATGGACAGGTACGGCGTGAAGAACACCGTCCTGGCGAGAACTGGGGCTTCGGATGCAGGAGCCTCGATGGCGGGCTCGGCCACGGCAAACGTGGGCACGAGCGCGAACAGCACGGCCAGCAGAACCAACGCGAACACGACACTCTTGACGGTCATCGTTCCTCTCCTTATAGATATTACAATGCCCCTTGCCCACAAGGAGAGCAAGGGGCTATTTCCGACGGAAACGCTACTGCATCAAGACCACAGGCAGGGGCTTCGTTGACCACCCCTTACCGATGTACTTCTCGGGGTTGCGCATCACCTGGGGCACTGCCTTGCGGAGATCGTAGGACGCAGGATAGAGCACAGGCTTGCCATGCGTGGGCTCGGGCGCACACTCACCCAAGTAGGCACCCCTCATGCGGTCGATGCGGAACGTGCGCACTTCCTCGCGGTAGGTATCATACCCTACCACACAGATCCCATCCGTGCTCTTGGCCTGGTAGACGTGGGACACCAGCAGCTTGCGGTCGCGGGTGACAGTGCTACCATCGCTCTGTGGCGTCTCGTACCGGATGCACAGGAACCGGCGGAAGGTCATCGACTCAAAGACCACACCAAGGAACGGGTGTTCCTCGATATAGTCCTCGCGCACGTTCAGGTAGGACGTAAGCAGCGATTCCTCGTGTTCGATGAACGCCTTGACTTCCTCTTCCTGGCGGGCCAGCTCCATGCGACCGTGGGGCTCACAGAACCGGGCAGGCTCGGGCAGGATCTCACCGCACTTCTCACAGGCGTACACTTTCATCTCATCCTCTCCCTTCGGGGTTTCAGGTGCCGCTTCCACGGCGGCGGGTTCCAATATCTCATCCAGCACCCGCACCACGGCCTCTGCGACTTCCTTGCTTGTGACCAGGGCGGGGATTTCGTCAAGGAACGCAAGGCAAACATCGTTATCGGTCACGTTGCCATACAGGGCTTCCCACTCCTCTTCCGACAGCTCGGGCTCTGCCACAACGGGGTTCACGTCCATTACCCCATCCAGCCACTTGCGGGTGCCAGTTGCCTTGAACGTGTCAATCAACTGCTCCCCATCAGGCGACATTGCAGTAACCGTGATCGCGCCACGGTCCAACTCAACGTCGTCAACGTGCCAGCCCTTGAGGACAAGCGCCTCATAGACCAGCTCGACCGTGCTCTGCTGTACCTTCTTCGCCATGTTCATATCTCCTTTCAGAGATACCTACCTAAAGAGGTAGGCAACGCCCTTGGCAGGGCACAACCTTCACAACCCATAGCCCTGATGCACGATTAAGGCGCATCAGGGCTATGGGTTATTTAGTTGTAGGGGAAAAGAAAGAGCCCCTAGAGATAGGGGCTCTATTTCCGACGGAAACGGTTAGTGATGGGCCTCTCCCATCACTCTTTCAATTTAGTCTCGCAGGCTATCATACTGTACGGTGGTCACTCGATGGGACTCATCCCACACGGCCATCTCGTACATATCAGCGAACTTGGGCTTGAAGCCAAGCAGCTCGGCGGGCTCTCCAAGAGTGAGGAAGTGGTCTAGCTCGTAGATGCCGCCTATAACCACGTCATCAACACCAAACAGGTGTTGGGACAGCTCCCCCACCCTCACAATCGCATTGACGCACTTGCCAAAGCGGGTATAGTCCACCACCATCCGACCGTAGCCAAACTTGCCACTGGGTTGAGAGAAATCCATCTCTAGAACCTTTCTCCCACTAAGGTAGGGTTCACCTTCATAGACTATCGTACCATACTGCTGAACGGTTGTCAATCCTCGAACTGTTGTGCTATACAACCCTTCCTTTCTTGGAGTGATACCTTGTGCAAGACGCCTTATAGGAGCACGTCTCACAGTTACCATGCGCACACACGCTCACCCTGGCTACATACTCCTGGTGTGCATAGGTAGTAAGTAGCTCCTGCCTGGGGTCAGGCTTGCGTTTCCGACGGAAAAGAGACATAGCACCCCCTTATAGGTATAGGCTATGCAGGCAAGTACAGACTCGAACTGTAGCAAGGCTATCATCTTGCATCACCTGATCCTGCCCATGAAGAAGGTGCAGTGGTGGCACCTGCACCAGTACCAGTACAGAGCATGAGAGTAGGCATGTGCTGCTATGCCCTCCTACCTTTTGAGTAGGTATCTCCGCCTATCGACCTGTAGCACGCTCCATGCTACAGCTCCACACTCGCCAGTGCAGAGGGGTTCCCCATTACTGCCGCTACAGGCTTTTAACCCTTTCTCTTAGCGCCTCCTGTAGCTAGGGGGCTCATGCTCTGTCTACGATAGGGTAGGGGGGGGTATACCCACTAGCATCCATCCCCCTATCTCCCTATATCTATTCATAGGATGAGCGGCAAATATGTACCGTAGTGAGAATCTTGACAGTAGGTGTTCATGGTAGTATAATGGTGTTCATGGGGATGAGAGGTGTGGGGAGTCCGAGACACTGATGACCATAGACACCGCCGGGTGCTGCCTTGGGAGTGCGGTGCGAGCCAGATGTACGGCCTGGCCTCATCCCCTAATAGAGAAGGAGGGGAAGGGAATGAAGGTTCTTAGTGTAGATGGTCCGTATGTGAGTTGGGTTGTGGAGACGGATAGGGAAGAGTGGCCCACGTATGAGCGTAGTTCTAGCGGGAATTGGTTGAGGCTGATGGGTGAATCCTGGGAAGTGGACTGTTTTCCAGAAGAGTTAGAGGCAGCGTATCAGGCTTACATTTCCGACGGAAATAGGGAGTGACATGGAGATTGATTTTGGAGATGGGCGTGTTGCCAAGTGCGTCCCTATTCTGGAGCAGCCCTATGAGAACTGTACAATTAGTGCTGGTATAGCGGAGGGCATTGAACCAGATACAGTCTATCTCCGTTTCGAGAGAGAGGAACCAACCACGATCTTCATGCGACCAGACGAGATGCTTGCGGTCTTGTGGGCCTGTTCTGGTACGCTATGGTCCGTAGAGCTTGCGGGGCAGATTGAGGAACGGTTGCGGAACACAAGAAGACGTGCGGTAAGATTTCCGACGGAGGGTAAGTGAATGGATGGGTGTACTTGGACGGGGAATACTGACGGTATCTCTATATATGATGATACCCCGGTGCTTCGTTTTACCAGTGGTGGGATTACCTTTGGACTGAACGAACAAATAAGGGAGGAAAAGATGATGGAGAGGCTGTTGACGGATCTGGTGGTGAATCTGCAACTGGGGCGTGAGGAGTTGGACATGATTCGGGCGATCATCAGGCATCCTGACTGGAAGGAGAGGTACATGCTGTACTTGCTTGCTGATGATGTTCGGTCGTGTGACTTTATGCCCGAGACGTTGGGGTATAAGGAGGAAGAGGATTGAACAAGATACTCACCCTGGTAGACGAGGGCAAGGCTACAGCCTACAATCCCGAGATAATGGATAGGGTAGTAGCAAACCGTCTCAAGTGGCGTCATCTAAAGCAGGAGCAAGTAGATGGGGCGCTAGGCTTTGTAGCCTTGCAGGGGAACTACATAGGCAAGAGTGTGCTAATGGAGCTGCCTACCGGGGAACTGGTAGGCCCTTTTCTTGTTGCGGATTGTGGGGCGGGGAAGGACCAGGCGTGGTTAGACAAGATCAACTTTGCCATTGATTTGAGCTACGAGCTGGCCCTCAAGTATCTTCCATCGCCAAGGATCCCCCTGCATGGCGTGAAGGTGTGGCTTATTTCCGACGGAAATGACGGCGTTGCTGCCCTAGTCAACGAGGGTGTGAGGCCCTATGAGGAAGTGCGTCGGGAGTTGGGGCTTTCCGATGGGGAGGATGACTGATGCCGATATACGTCTATGAGTGCCAGGGATGCGGGGAGAGGGTAGAGGCGCTGAGACGCATAGAGCGGCAGGATGAGCCCCTTGAGTGTCCAGAGTGTGGGGGTGAGTGCAAGCCCTGTTTCACTACAGCACACTGGAACTGGGGCACGGCTGCAGCAGCTCATGGCGGTTTCATCGAAGAGACGCGCAAGGGGTATCATGGAGTGAACTGGGTGGGGGGCAAGAAGTGAGTGTAAGTAGGAGAGGGTTTCTTGGTGGATGCCTTGCATGGGCCGCTGCTGCCTGTGTGCCGGTAGTGGGCCTTATCAAATCTAGGAGCGTAGTCTATCCCGCCTTGAGGGTAGAGGGTGGAAGTCCATTGGCTTCGCGGTGTCATGTGAGGTTCAATGGTCATTGGCTTGCCAACTGTCGGGTGGCCGATACTGGAAAGGGGGAGGTTGAGATATTTCCCCAAACGAAGAACGGCAACCTTATTCCTGAAGGCGATGCGCTCTGTGTTCGTACCCTTAGGGGCCACGTTGAATTGTGGATGCACGGCGATGACTATGTTTCGGGGCCGTTGCAAGAGTACTGTGGCGATCCCGTTCCCGGTGGTCCTGGTTGGCTCTGGCACATCAAGACCAATACCGACGGCCTTGAGCGAATAGCATAGGAGGCAAGAAGTGAAGCTATCCGAGTTGATTGAACGGCTGAAAGACGTAGAGGAAACGCATGGGGATATGGAGGTTCTTGTAGACGGTCATGGTATGCACAGTGAACTTGAGGTCGAGGACTTAGCCTTAATCACGGAAATGTGGGGCTACGACATATTCCTTGCTATCTCGGTTTGATAGGGGGTGCATCATTTTACTCACTATGGTCACGCACGATCTAGAGGATAACAACAGGCACCCCCTTACCCGGCGAACGCTGGCCTCTATGCGTAGGACTGTTGACTTTACCAAGCATACCCTCATGGTATCGGACAATGGCTCCTGTGCTGCTACCCATGCTTTATACGACGAGTATAGCGACATAATCAGTCACGTCTCATACAACGGCTCGAATATTGGGACGGCCAATGCCCTCAATAAGTTGTGGCGGTACTATCAGCCTATGTACAAGGCGGTGTGCAAGATAGACAACGATGTGGAGTGGCACGAGTCGGGATGGGCAGATAGAATGGTAGAGGTATTCGAGCGAGATCCCTCTATCGGTATCTGTGGCCTCAAGAGGAAAGACCTGGAAGAAAGGCCCGACCATACTAACCAGTGGTATAGGAGCAAGTTGCGGTTCCTGCCCCACGAGAAAGGACAGCGGTGGATTGTTGTCGAAAGCTGCAATCACATCATGGGCACGGTCCAAGCGTACCGTGGAAGCCTGATAGGTGACAATGGGCGGTTTGGCTATTTGTGGCAAATGGGCTGCTACGGATTAGATGATAGTTATGCCGCTGTTCGTATGAACGTCCTGGGCTATGAGAGTGTCTTTCTGCACGGCTTTGAGATAGACCACATTGATCCAGGGAACACAGCCTATACGCAGTGGAAGATGGACGTTGTACGCGACCCGGTTGCCGACTTTGAGCGCATCAAGCAGGAGTACATTAAAGGCAAGCGCCCTGTGTTTTACGACGGAGGATTCTAGAATGGTAATACTTGCCTGTGTGGTATGCGGCCTGGCGTCTATAGTGGTGATATTTGCCCTAGCCCTTGTAGCCCTCTTCGCACTGACTCTCTATCTGGCAGGAACATGACAGGTGTAGCAGTAGTCGGGCTAAACAGGGGCGGCACAAGTGCGGTGGCAGGGGTGCTCCATCATCTAGGCTTCTTCATGGGGGATGACCTATGGCCCCCTTCTATCCACAACCCCAAGGGCTATTTCGAGGATAAGCGTATCACAGAGCTGCACACGGCCATGATGGGGGGAGACTGGAAGAATCCCGACCTCGATCACCTGTTCTGGAATCGAGATCCGCTTGGCTACATTCGTCTTATCCGTGAGTTTGAGAAGCATCCCCGATGGGCCATGAAAGACCCGCGCTTTTGCTTTCTCTTGCCAGAGTTGAAGACTCATTGTAGAAGCATCAAGGTTATCGCCGTGTTTCGTGACCCATACCAGTGTGCCAATAGCCTCTTTCGCCGGGGTGGTCACACACTGGAAGAGGCTAGAGCTATCTCTTTGCGGTATCTCAAGGCCATGATGCAGAACGTGCCCGATGATGCCCATTGGGTATACTACAATGACCTTGTAGAGTGTCCAGAGTTGGCAGTACGAGAGATAGCGGAGTACCTTGGTGTAGAAGTAACACAAGAGGCTGTTGACTTTGTAGACAAGAGCTTGAGGCATTGGAGGTAACGAATGAAGGGGAATGAAGTAAAAGTAGCCATCATCGTCTGTGTGACCGCTGTGCTTGTTATCGCCATCGTCGTGGGTGGCATTTGTGGCAACCGTTGGCTGAGACAGCAGGATACCAGGGAGCTAACAGAGTTCAGCATTGCGATCACCGTGCCGCCCGGCTTCACCTGTACGCAAAACATATGGATGACTGAGGGCAATCGAATGGCCGGGCTAGTTTGCAGGAGGAACAAGTGAATGTATCCGTAGTTGGACTAGGGAAGCTCGGCGCTGCGCTTGCAGCCTGGATATCGAGCAAGGGCCATAGTGTCATCGGAGTTGACGTAAATCCACAAGCTATCAAGGCTATTTCCGACGGAAATGTAGCAGAGCCCGGTGTGAATGAGCTTGTAGCACAGTACCCCTTTCACATGACCACGAACCTACAGAAAGCGGTCAAGGAATCGGAGATCACCTTTATCCTTGTCCCTACGCCATCGGATGACAGCGGGGCGTTCTCCCTGGACTACGTTCGAGCCGCCTGTGAGAACATCGCCATTGCTCTTAGAGACAAGGACGCCTATCACCTTGTAGTCATCGTCTCTACGGTCATGCCAGGGCATACGCAGCAGATAGCAGACCTGATGGAGAGGTTGAGCAAGAAGAAGTGTGGCTCTGACTTCGGCCTCTGCTACTCTCCAGAGTTTGTTGCCCTTGGCTCCGTGCTGAGAGATATGGAGAACCCTGACTTTATCCTCATTGGAGAGAGTGACGATAGGGCAGGGGAGATGCTGGAGATGTTCTATCATGCAGTCTACGGAGGCTTCTACATTGACGACAACCCCCGAGTGTACATTCCCCCACCTATCCGCCGCATGAGCTTTGTCAACGCCGAGATTGCCAAGCTGTCACTGAACTGCTACGTTACCATGAAGATCAGCTATGCTAACATGGTAGGGGAGCTTGCGGGTATCGTGCCAGGTGCTAATAGCGATACCATCCTACAAGCCATCGGCCATGACTCACGCATTGGCAAGAAGTATCTCAAGTCGGGGGTGGGCTACGGGGGGCCATGCTTTCCGAGGGATGGACGGGCTCTTATCTCTGCCCTTGGAAGTGAGGACTGGCCCTATCTGGTTCATGCCACTACCCGCACGAATCGGGACGTACTCATGCGCTTACTGCACACGGTAGAGAAGTGGTGTACGCCAAGGGACACGGTAGGTATCCTGGGACTGGCGTATAAGGTTGGAACGCCGGTCACAGAGGAATCACAGGGGCAAAGGCTGGCAGAGATAACAGGTGCCATCACCTATGATAAGCTGGCCCCATGCAGCCATACCTATGAGGAAGTGTTGGGCCAGGCTACAGTCCTTGTGGTCATGCTGCCAGAGTGGACGGACTTGAGTGCATCGAAAGCAAAGATGGTACTCGACCCCTGGCGGTGTGTAGAGAAGGTGCCAGAGGGATGCGTTCATATCAGGATGGGAAAGAACGAACCATGAATGTTCTGTGCGTGTGTACTGGGGGATACAGCCGTTCGCAGATGACTGCGGCCCTGTTGCGTTCCTGGGGAGTGACCGCCAAGGCAGCGGGTATCACCGACTGGGGCAACGGTATGCTGCCGGGCGAGAACGTGCTGAAAACCATCGAGGAGTTGGGAGCCAAGCCAGAGCCGTATGCTGCCCATCTAGTGACCAGGGAAGAAGTAGACTGGGCGGATCTGATTCTGGTATTCGAGCAGCAGCAGTATGACTACCTTGAGCAGACTTTTCAGGTAAGCTATAAGGTGGAGCGACTTGGCGATGCCGATATCCCAAACCCTAGCCATCTGGACCCCGGTGCCCTGCGAGAAGTGGGAATGATGCTGAAAGAACATCTCACAACACGAGGAGCATCATGGCTAGAATCTGTGTCACGGGCGGCGGGGGCTTCATCGGGAGCCATCTAGTTGGCTATCTCAAGGAGTTAGGCCATTGGGTAAGGGCAGTAGACATCAAGGGACCAGAGTGGGGCTGGCCGGGCAAGGAGCCCGACGAGTTTGCGCTTCTGGATCTGCGACGATGGGACAACTGCATACTTGCTACCAGGGCAGTAGATCAGGTATACTCCCTGGCGGCGACGATGGGCGGTATTGGCTTCATTCATGCGTACCATGCCAAGATCGCATTCGAGAACAGCGTGATTAGCAATCACACCCTTGAGGCATCGAGGATCAACGACGTGGGGAGGTTCCTCTTCTCTTCCAGCGCCTGCATCTATCCTCTCTATCTACAAGAGAGTCCAGACGTGACCCCCTTGAAGGAGAGTGACGCCTACCCCGCCATGCCAGAGGACGCCTATGGGTGGGAGAAGTTGGTCACAGAGAGAACGTGCCAGCACTACTATGAGGACTATGGCATGGAGACGAGGGTAGCGCGGTTCCACAACATTATGGGACCATTCGGCACCTACGATGGGGGTAAAGAGAAAGCGCCCGCTGCCCTCTGCCGCAAAGTCGCTGTTGCCAAGAAGACAGGCAATCCCGAGGTAGAGATATGGGGCGACGGCCAGCAAACCCGTTCATTCTGCTACGTGGATGATTGTGTCTTCCTGTTGCATCGTCTCATGGAAAGCGGCTGCAGGGAGCCTATCAACATTGGCACAGATAGACTTGTGAGCATTGACGAGCTGGCCGACATTGTAGCCGGGGCTGCTGGCATCGATATCGTCAAGAAGCATGTGCCGGGAACGCAGGGAGTGAGGGGCAGGAACGCCGACCTGACCATGATGAAACAGTGGCTTGGCGAACCGCGTATATCATTAGAGGAGGCAATCGCCAGGATATATCCCTGGATTGAGTCTCAAGTCAACTGAACGAAGGGAACGAATGAATGAGAAAATACTACCTGACCCTGAGGTATTTCGTGTATCACAAATGGCATGTGTTCAAAGCAGCTCACCGTCTTGGTGAAACCCTGTTGGGTATCATCCACGACTGGAGCAAGCTGCTGCCTGACGAGTTCTTGCCCTATGCAGAACACCACTACGGGCAGCAAAGGGATGAGGATGGGTTTTGGGAATCGCAGTACAGGCACCAGAGGCGCAACAAGCATCACTGGCAGGCGTGGTTGATTTCCGACGGAAATGGAGACGTTGTGCCCTTGCCCATGCCAGAGAAGTACATCAGGGAGATGGTAGCCGACTGGGTTGCTACGGGCACCCTACCGGGCCACAAGGGACCGAGAGAGTTCTACGAACGCTTTGGTGAAGAGATGATCTTGCATCCTCACACCAGACGAATCTTGGAGGGAATACTATGTGGGAATGGCTAACCAGTATACAGGGGCTAATTGTCTTGATGGTTGCTCCACCACTGTTATGGGGAGTCCTTGGATTCCTTTTCAGGGTGGACATTAACATCTGGATCAGTATGTTGCTTGGCTTTGCTCTTGGCCTTATCCCGGTCTTGTTTGCCCTTCAATGGTTTGGTCCTGGGTGGCAAGTGCTTATGATATTCGTTCTAATGTGGATAGGGAATGTCGTAGTAACCTGGGTGACTTGGAAGGTTCTTCTATGACTATCGAGGACGTAGAGAGATATTGGTCATCGCGGCCCTGCAACGTCAAGCACAGCCCTCTCGATATTGACGTGGATCCTCTTGGCTACAGCCAGGGGGTGACGTGGCGTAAGCGGTTTGTCGAGCCTCATACCATGTGGTTCTCTAAGTGGTGGAGATGGGCTGGCAAACGGGTACTTGAGATGGGGTGTGGGATAGGCACGGATACTCTTACTTTTGCCAAGGCCGGTGCAGAGGTAGCAGCGGTGGATATCAGCAAGGAGTCTATTGGGGTTGCTGCCAGAAGGGCAAGCGCAGAGGGAATGGATCTGTCGAACCTTATTTGGGTTGTGGCAAATATAGAAGAATCGTTCTGTGGGCCAGATGTTGCGAACAACTTTGAACACTTCGGTTCTTCTGAGAATGCAATCAAGTGGTGGACCAGCTTCGACTTGGTATATTCCTTTGGCGTCATCCACCATACTCCCCATCCCTGGCGGGCAGTACAGAACGCCTATAGCTCCCTCAAGCCCGGCGGCGAGTTCCGCTTGATGCTCTATCACCGCAAGAGCACAAAGGTTCTACGCATCCTTATGCGACACTTGGGCGATCTCTGTTTCCGACGGAAATCGGTGGACCAGATCGTAGCCCTGGAGAGTGAGGCGCAATCCGGTTGCCCGGTGACGTACACCTATACCAAGAAAACCGCAAAGGAATTGCTGGAAAGTTGCGGGTTTCAGATTGAGAAGATGGAAGTAGAGCACATCTTTCCATACAATGTCGGAGCGTATAAGAAGTACATCTATAGGCGCGGGTTCCCCTGGAACGTCTGCCCCTATCGCCTGTTTCGCTGGCTGGAGAAGCATGTAGGCTGGCACCTACTCATTGTAGCGAGGAAACTTGAAGCAGACCTTTGATTCACTGGGCGCGACACAACTGAACAAGGCAAGGTTAGACCATCTGGCAAGCCTGGGCCTGGACCTTGAATGTAGGAGCGTGTTGGAGCCGGGCGCGGGAGTGGGACACCTTACCCACTTTTGGGAAGAGCGTAAGTGTGAGATAGTCAGTACAGACGTGAGTCTCAATAACGTCAAGACGCATCTCGACCGACACCCCCACCGTAGCGTCTATCTTGCAGACTTGGACCAGTGGGGGGAGCATAAGGGGTGTGGGCGCTTCAACATTGTATTCCTCTATGGCACCCTCTATCACCTGGCAAGGCCCGCGCAAGCAATAGCAGAGCTGGCCCCTCTATGTGACCTCTTCCTACTAGAGACGTGCGTGTATCACAAGGACGATGGTGAGCTACACAGCTACACGCAATGGCCTGGACTGGACCAGGGACCATCAGGAATAGCCTATGTCCCGGCCCGCAACTGGATTATGCGAGAACTGGGCAAGCACCTGGAGCACGTTTACTGCACCAGGACACAGCCCGACTCCGTAGAGTTTCCCCGGAGTTGGCCTGGCCCATCTACTCACCTGACACGCTCTGTTTTTGTAGCATCTAGAGACAGGCTGGATCTCCCTACCCTTACCAAGAAACTACCAAGGAAGCAATGAAAGCACTACTATTCGATGACAAGTATGTAGAGATTGTGCCGGAGTCGGCAAAGGACTGTGGCAGCTTCCGTATTTCCGACGGAAATGCAAGCGCCTACAACCGTGACTTGCTGCGCTTTTTCTATGGCAAGCTGGTTCAGGTTTCTATGCCGTGGTTCATAGACGTGGGTGCCAACACCGGGGCCTTTACCCTGCTGGCCTCTCACATTCCCCAAGCGAGAGTCTTTGCCCTGGAGCCCAACCGGGACATTTGCCAACTGCTACGGGACAACTGTAAGGCGAACGCCCTGCCTGCCGTCATTCTGTCCTATGCTGCCTGGGACAAGGATTGCATGTTGACCTTTCATGCCCACGAGGCGCACGGTTACAGCAGGGTGCAGTATCGCTTTCCAGCAGGGGGAGAGACGGCCAGCTATGAGGTTATGGCCCGTAGCCTGGACGGCCTCTCTCTTCCTTATGGGATAGGACGGCTGGACTTCCTCAAGATAGACGTAGAGGGAGCAGAGCTACACGTCTTGAAGGGAGCAGAGGGCTTGATAGACTGCCATCACCCCGCCATCTTCTTGGAATGGTGGGAGCCTCACTGTAAGCAATTCGGGTATCACCCAAGCGAGATAGACGCCTGGCTTGCAGCCAAGGGCTACAGCAAGCAACCCATCGGGCACTATGCCTACTATACTATGGAGGAAGCATGAACAAAGCAACGAGGGACAAGTATCATGGCTGGATTCGCACCCTGGCAGACGTTCAGGGTGGGCGGCCCAACTTTGCAGACCAGACGCCAGAGAGTCTTGACGTGCTGGCAAAGCTGTGCGAGATGTACAAGCCCACCGTGGTTATCGAGCTTGGCACGGCGCACGGTTTGAGCACCCGCCTGTGGCTTGAGGCTGCACCAGAGGCAAAGATTCATTGCGTGGATGCTGGCTTTGCACCACTACGGGGTACGGCCTCTGCCCTGCCCGTAGACTTCTCGCGGCTTACCCTGCACCAGAATTGGGTACGCGACGTGAAGCTGCAAAATCTGTGGGCTGCAGATGACCGGGTGCTGCTGTATGTAGACGTTCACTCCGACCATAGCCACGTCTTCAAGGCTATCCCTGATTTGCCTCATGGGAGTGTAGTAGCCTTTGACGATGTGTGGCGGTCTGACAAGAGCCTCAAGACGCCAGAAGAGAAAGAGGAGTTTCGCCTTACGGTGGTGGCTCCCCAGGTAGACCATACGGCACCGCTGGCTATCTGGCCTCTCTCTTACTGTGACTACGAGATGGGTAGGGGTGGCTTTTGGGGCTTTACAGAGGTTCCCGAGCTGATGCAGTGGGTGAAATCGCAGAGGGTAAGGCTGCACTGGGAGAAGGGTGCAAAGGTAGTGTGGTTCCAATGGCCTCAAGACAAAGAATAGTAGCCAGTCCATCTTGGGCATCATTAGCCAGCGATGCTTGCTATTCGTCTACTGCTGACGAAATGCTCAAAGCAATGGACAATACGCTTAGGTCACAATTCCTTGGTATAGATGTGATTGTCTCGCCCTATGTGCCAGAGGGTACAGCCTGGGTCTTCAACGAACCAGAGCTAGTACATTTGCCAAAGATTGAGTTTCCGCCGCCCGTTGAGACTTCTGTACCCTATAGCTTTACGTGGAATTGGAGTCCTGTATCTCCAGCGGCTATCTTCAATATTAACGCCATCACCGATGCGCCAGTAGAAGACCGCAGGCTGCAAATGTGGATCGGGTATGGGGTTCTCTTCTTGCTTCTAATTCTGCTTGTGTTGTGGGGGATAAATGTCGGTCATCCTTTTTAGCACACCCAGGCCCTTCGAGGGCTTATACAGCATCATCCAGTTCAACGCCATGACTTCATGGGCAAAGGCCGGTGCCCGCGTCGCCCTCTTCGGGGATAGGGAACACGAGGGGGATGCAGCTATCTCCCTGGCCGAGAGTCTTGGCTTTGAGATTGTCCCTGTCCGTCAGCGTAGTGAGCGTGGCGTTCCTTTGGTGTCAGACCTGTTCCAGCAGGCGGCGAACATGGCAGAGGTATCGGTGTACGTCAATGCCGATATCATCGTGTTCGATGATGTACTCCCCGCTATCGAGAGAGCAGCGGGAGAGTTCGAGAGCGCCTTGCTTGTGGCAAGAAGGTGGAACGTCCAGGTACTCGACTACCTTGCCTTTGAACCTGACTGGCAAGCAGCCTTGTGGGACAAAGTTCAGCAACAGGGCAGCAAGATGGTCGAGTGTGCCATAGACCTATTCGGCATGAAGGGGGAAGTGTACCAGAACAGACGCCCACCAGACTACGTGTTGGGTAAGTATACCTGGGACAACGGCTTGCTTGGCATGGCGAGGCGCAGAGATATCCCGGTAGTGGATATCACCCCCTGCTGTACCATTGTACATCAGAGCCATGCACAGTTGCCTTGGGATGACCCTGACGCCAACACCAACAGGCGGGTGGCTGCACCGTTATGTGGCCTCAAGGATTCGACGCATACCCTTACAGCAGAGGGTGTTGTGACAGGATGGAAAGGTTAATGCTAGAGATTCAGGGATCTAAGAGCGAGTGGTTGGTATCCAAGGTGGGCACTACCAGCATTTGTGCCAGCGTAGAAAATGGCGAGGTCAAGCGTATCGAGATCAATGGCCTGGAGAGCAAGAGCGTTACGCTACATCCTGGCCCCTATTCTGGCGCACATCAACTTCGCGAGTTGTACTTAGCCATTGACGAGATTGTTGACGCAATCAATGATGCCATAGTGCGTACAGGGATTTCCGACGGAAATGAGGAATGAATGAGAAAACGACTAAGGCGATTGTTGTGCAAGGTGGGTATCCATAGGTATTCGTGGGCACTCGATTGCGAGGGCTATCATAACTTCTGCGTAGATTGTGGACTATGGGAGCCTCTACCCAAGCAATCCTACTTAGCTAGGATGTGGTTCGAGGACATTCCCAAGTACCTACTTGGGCAGCTTAGAAAAACAGGGGACATTATACGCGGAACATGGCCCAAACGATGACACTACAAGAGATTTACGAGAGGTTGGGGCTGCTTGTCCCGACCACGCAGAATATGAAGGAGATCCACCATCTGGTTAAAGAACAGTCTGGTGGGATTCTGGCATGGCCGAGAGGTAGCGGGCGCACAACCAGAGACTTGGTAGAAGCTCTGTATCATAGTCAGTTTGGGCAAGTCCTGTTTCTGGTACACACACAATGGTATGTCAGAGACTTGCAGAAGAGGGTACGGGGGTGGGCTGATCTTCTTGGACTCGACCACAAGAACATTAGAATAGAGACTCCCCGCGATCCCATCCACTATATGGGCCTGCGATTACAGCACTCCGACATTGATCACGTTGTTTGGGAATATGATGGCGGTGTATCGCCAGAGCTAGTAGATATGCTTAAGAGAATAACGAGAGCCTTAGAGCCATGTTCTGAAAGTAGAGAGCATGGCCCGCAAGACAGAAGCACCTAGATTTGTTGAGGATATCCTTGTACCCGAGGAGATTGAGCTATTCGAGTATGCCCGGTCGGGTGACTGGTTTATTCGGGATGGCTTCTTGCGGTACGGAGAGGACTGGCCCGCCTACATTCCCAGGAGTGAGAACGGCCAGCCCATCATCAACGTGGCGCTGCAGTACCTCTTTGGCTGGCAGCTCCAAGACTTCCAGGCACCATTGTACTACTGCCCCATCCAAGATATCATGTTGCACGGCGGTCGTGGTGCCAGCAAGTCAGAGGCATTGGCGATTGTCTTTGCCACGCGCACAGCATTCACCCCCGGCTATAACTGGCTGCACACGGCACCCTCTATCGAGCAGTCCAAGTATGCCTATGATATCATCTTGGAGAAGGGGGGAGCGTCCAACTTCAGCCGTATCTTCCTACAGCATACCAGGGTGGCACCGGCACCAGATATCGAGTTGCGTCCCTGGAATGAGTTTGACCCAGGTACAAAGTTCTTCTTCCGGTCACAGGGCGGGCATGGTGGCAAGCCGATGGAGCTGCTACGGTCCCTTACGGCGGGCTACGTGACCAGTGATGAATCGTTCCGCATCAACATGGACGATTACTTTGTGCGCATCCTGACAGGGATTGCGCGTGGGCCTAACTGGTATACGCTCAACTCTGACCCTGCCCTCAAGCAAGAGTACGATGAGCGAGTCTTCGAGATGCAGACCGAGACGAACCCGAGACGGCGCAGGGCTTTGCAGAAGAGTCTCGATGCCTGGGTAGTCAAGAAGAACGTCACCAAGCGCACGGTCCTGATGCTCACCGGGAACGCTGGACCGTGGGCCTGGGAGTGGATTCGCTACAAGTGGGGCAAGAACAACCCTGATAAGCGTTGGTCTATGACCTGGACCAGCGCCATGAATGCCTACTTTGACGAGGACCAGAAGGGGCTACTCCGCCAGCAGTTCTTGGACGATCCTGATGGGCTGCGTGTCGAGATGGATGCCGAGCGCCCAAGGGCTGTCGGTGATGTGTTCGTTCAGGACCACCTTGATAACCTCTTTGACAACTCGCTCACCGAGACAGCGGTTGCAGCGGTAGAAGAGGAAGCGCCGGGCTGGAAGTTCATCAAACACGAAGAGTATGGGTTGGTCCATTATGAGAAGCCGCCAGAGCAGGGAGCAGCGTATGCGGTAGGTGGCGATCCGGGCACCGGGCGGGTGCCTAACCGGAACAAGTGGTGCAATATCGTCGCAAGGATAGACGCCCGCCCGTTCGAGATCGTGTACTTCCATGTGGGGAATGTGAGCAGGGTAGGGCAAGGTTCTATCCGTCCCTGGATTGCAGACTGCAAGTACATCTTACAAAGATACCCGATGCCAGAAGGCCATTTCGCGGCAGAAGCAGGCGGCACACAGAAGAACGTGCATGAAGTGGTGTGGCCCGAGGACTTGCAGATTGTACCGCTGAACATGAACGTCATCAAGCCGACGCTCATCATGCAGGCACAGCTCTTGCTACAGTCGGGGTTGTTCGTCTCCCCCCTTATCAGCCTCTTGGAGCAGGAGCTATCAGGGTATCAGATACTTGACAAGAAGCTGCCACAGGATACGGTCATGGCTCTCTTGGCGCTGACGAACGTGGTATGGCCCTATGTGGCTGATATGTTCCAGATGCCAGAGCCGAAAGAGGAAGAGGAGTACTGGGAAGAACCGGAGTACTTCTTTAGGGAAGTACGAGATCGAAGGAGAGAGGTAAGAACAAGATGAGCGAGAATGTGTTGTATGTAGCAGATAGCGATGCCGTCATTGCGATTGCTGGCATTAGGACGGTTACTAAGGCAGATGTTCAATATACCGCATCCAGCCGCCAAAATGAATACCGGATCATCGTTACCTATAAGGGTCTGGAGCGGATGATTATCTATTCAGATGCACAGGCCAGGGATGCGACATATAATGCCATCGTGGAGGCCATGCCAAAGTGCAAAAGGGTCTAGCGAGATTCTGGATATGGGCCTATGAGCAATGCCGCAAGCACTTGCCCGAGGGCTACAGGGACGAGATATGGGCCTCATTTATAGCAGAGCGCATCCAAGAGCTACAAGCCAGAGCCCTACCCGACGACTACATTCAACTGCTTCTCTCTGAGGCAAAGGCGGGGCTGATGGTCGATTCTGGCAGGGAATACCGGGTAGAAGTGAGAGAGATAAGGGACCAGCGTTGATTTCCGTCGGAAATAGGTTCAGATACATGGTATACCGGCTTGACACTATGAACGATGTGGGGTATAATGTCTAAAGCGGTGTTCGAAGAAGAGACAGGCCATCTCCGCCTGGTAACGGGTGGATGCAGACAGGTAGTAGCCCGGTTCGACGGAAAGCAAGTGTGGGTGTGGTGTAAAGCCACGATGCAGGAAGAACCGATAGACATTGAAACCCTGCTGGCCTGTCACGAGAAGATGAAACGTTAACAGACGAATAGCCCGAGATCGAGAGCCCTAGAGCCTACATGGTCTAGGGCTCTTTCTATTTAAGTGGGTAGGTGCTGCCTTGGGCAGCGGGGGTGGGGTGGGGAAAGCTAGTCTATGCCTAGATGGTCTTTGGGGCTGCGCAGACTTCCACAAACTGCATACTCTGACGTAAAAGGCGAGAAGAGGGATCCAGAACGCCAACGACAACCGGAGTTGGACTGGATGATGGAACGCTACGATACTTGGCGTTCCCTTTTCGACGGTCGCGCCCTGGAAGAATCCCTATCCACGATGGAGAACCCTGGTTCTGACACAGACCAGGATACCTACCGCTGGCCGGTGCGGTTCAACCTCATCAAGTCCTACTGTCTCTTGTATGCCGGTATGTTGTGGGGTAGAGCCAAGACAGGAGCAGAGTCAGATGACCTATTCGACATTCGCATTGACAGCAAGGTGCCGGGGAGGCCGGGGCGGGAAGCGACAGAACAGGCGCGGCAACTCAAAGAGGCGCTAGACTACTGGTGGAGCTTTAACTTCCATACCCTTAGAAGCAATGGCACGATCCAGCAATGGGCCGGTGGCTGTATCCTCAAGGTAGCATGGGATGCCCGTAGCCCTCTCTCCACTTATGGATGCCAGTTGCAGACCATTCAGCCCGAGCACTTCTATCCTATCTGGAACCCGGTCAACTTCGAGGAGCTGATTGCTGTTCGTATAAAGTTCAGCGTTGCCAAAGCTGTAGCGGTGCAGGTGTACGGGCTCACCGAGGCAGAGGTAGACGGCCTGGGCCTTTCTGATAACAACAAAGTCCCGGTCGAGGAGCATTGGGATAGGCGTCAATACTATGTGGCGCTTGGCAAGGGCCTGAAGAACGCCGATGATCCCGGCATTGCGGCAAGGATATTTGACCAGTTTGGCACCGTCATCGGTGAGATGCGAGGCCCCAACCCCTACGTCCATCCTGTCTACGGGGTGGGCATCATCCCCTTTGTGTACGTACCCCGTATCAGGGTAGGCGGCTTCTTTGGCGCAAGCCTGGCCTACGATCTAGAGGGTATGCAGTCCGAGGTCAACAAGACTCTCGCAGACTTTGGCGACGCGCTTACCAGGGGGAGTCACCCCGCATTTGGCCTTTCAGACTACAACGGTCCTGGCGACAAGCAAGGCATCATCCCTATCCCCAAGTCCGGTGCCCTGAACATGGGCAAGACACCTGCAGGACGTGAACCAGCCAAGGTACACCAATTCCCTCAACCCGAAGTGCCCACGCAGACCGATGCCTTTACAGACAGGCTCTTGTCCCTCTCCGAAGTGGGAGCCGGTCTTACCCCTGCTGCAAAGGGTGTGGTCAAGGCGGCGAAGTCTGGTTTCGCTATGGCCCTGGAGATGCTGCCCACGACGAATACGATTGACTGGATGCGGTCACACTGGACCACGGCCATTGCCAAGTCGGGGGGCATTAACGAGATCCTTGCTGTCATTTGGGCCAACAAGGCGGGGGCGATTGAGGGCATACCGAAGGTAGAGACAGGCGCTACCCTCTTACGGCAGCATGTAGAGTATCGCCCGGTTGTGCCGCGTGACAGGCTTGAGATTATTGATGAAGTGACCAGGCTGGCTACAGCCAAGGCAGTATCCCCTCAAGAGTGGTTGAAACGACTTGGCGACATTGAAGATATCGACCTGGAGCTAAAACAGCTAGGCGAGTGGCTTGTAAGGTACGGACAGCTTGAGGCGGCAGTGGCGGGCCGTGAGCTAGAGATCCATGAGGATACCAACCCTGACAGTACGGCAGGATGGATGCCCGAAGTGGCAGGGGTTCCCCAGGAGCCGGTTATGAAGCAGCCCGCAAAGCAGCCACAGGGACAGAAACCGGCAGCGAAGGGGTAACATGGAAACAGGAACCGAACAATTCCAGACAAAAGTATTGGTGGTAATGGAGCAGATCAAGGAAGAGATCAAGGAAGTAAAGGAACAGCTAAAGCGCCTCAATGGAACTGTTCGGGACAACTGCACAGACATCGCCGTGCTCAAGGACTGGCGGCAGACCCAGGTGCAGCCCACGCTTTCACAGGTGCCAGATGTGCGCTTGGACCTGAGAGAGCTGGCAGTGAAGTATAGTGGCACCGTGGCTATCATCGGGGGCGTAACGACGGTTATCCTCGTTGCGCTCAAGGCGCTAGGAGTGTTCTAGCGTTTCCGTCGGAAATAAGGGAGTAAGAGATGGCTGACGAATACAAGAAGATTGCGGGTACAGAAGAGGCAGCGGGCTCGACTGGCACCTATCAGAAGTATGAGGATACGGGCGATGGTCATGCTATGGTGGTGTCTCTGGCAGATAATGAGATCGAGCTTGCTGCCAGTACAGAGGTAGACGTGACCGACCGGGCGGCTCGACTGGCGGGGGTGGTGACTGTCTCACCAGCAGCGACTATTGTGCATGGCAAGACGGTAGTTGCCGCAGCGGGAACCGAAGTGGCGCTTGGCGCATCGACGGTGCTGACCTACGGGGTACGCATCAAGGCGCTGGCAGCGAACACCAACAACGTCTATGTTGGGGCCAACCCTGTCACGTCTCTTACCGGCTTTGTCTTGGATGCCGGGGAAGAGGTGTTCGTGGAAGTGGCGAATCTGGCAACCGTGTTCATCGACGTTGACACCAACGGCGAAGGTGTGACCTACATCGGAGGCTAGTATGGGTCATTCGAGAATGCACGGAGCCTGGCGCAATAATGTACGTGGCAGCAAGGGGCAGCCTGCCGCATACTATCAGCGTTTGATGGAAATTCAACCGAGCCACATGATCGGCTTTTTGCCGCTATGGGAAGCATCTGGTGCAGTGGCTGAGGCTATCGTTGCCGTGGACACGGGGAACCGAAACAACCTGGTACAAAATGGCGGCTTTGAAACGGCGGGCACTCCCGTTTTCTACTATTGGTCCAGCTATGTACCCAACGGCTCCATTGTTGATGAAACCGTCATTGTGCATAGTGGCTCGCATTCGTGCAAGATCGTTCAAGGGGCCAGTGGGCTAACGACCCTGTATAGGAATATAGCGCCCTGCGCGGTGGGGCAAACCTACGAGTTGCGTTTTTGGACTCGTGGCGATGGGACCAACGCCGGGCGCTATGCGTTCTACAATGCCACGACTACGGCGAACATCGGGTCCATTGTTTCCACTGGTATCAGCGGGACAGACTGGGCCGAGGTAGTTGCCCAGGTAGTGATCCCCGACGGTTGTGCGAATGTTGGCATTCGGCTGTATCCGGCGAACGTTGTCGGTGCTGAGGTCTATTTAGATGATGTGACATTCAAGCGGGCGGATACAGAAGTCCTCGCGGCGGCGGGTCGCAATGGGGCTTATACCAGCGTGACGTTGGGTCAGGCGGGGTTCGATGGAAACATATGTCCGGCCTATGACGGGTCGGTCAGCGCCTGTAGCATTAACACTCACGATTGGCGGGACATACTCAATCGGGACGAGGGCACGCTGTCCATTTGGTTTCGCATCACAGACGACGCCATTTGGACAGACGGAATCTCTAGAAATCTGATCAATATTGGTCAAGATGGCAACAATCTTATACAGGTTTACCGCACCACTGCCAATAATGCCATAACCTCCACTCGCATCGTCAGTGGTTCAGGCCGTGGCAATGCGCTGTCCCGGCAAATACATGGGATGTTTGGTTGGAACAATCTGGTGTTGTCGTGGTCGGTTAGTAACAATCGGGTGCGAAACCGCATCAATGGCCTGTTGCTAGCCGATGTTTCCACCATCCCTGCCTGGCAGGATGGTTGGGTGGGGGGCGTGGCCTGGTTGGGCCAGGCGGGCTGGCCTGGATTGGTGCAGCATGTGGCGTTGTGGGATGTGGAATTAACGCCCGCCGAAACCCTGGCTGTCTCCCAACCCTTTGGAACACGTATGTATGTCTCCGTGTTTGGTGACTCCCTTGCCTGCACCGGCCTGGCATGGCCCGCGATGTTGTGGTCACAATTCCACGGTGGCAGCCGGATGATAGTCAATAATCGCGCGTTGGGCGGTAGTAAATTTATTACGCAAGCAGGAGCGGGAAACGATTTTCTGGATCAGGTTGTGGCGGCAGCCAGTGACCCGTGCGACGTTGGGTTGGTCATGCTCGGCACGAATGATAGCGATGTGTCGGGAGCGCCACAGGACGCGATTGCAGCCGCCATGACGGCGGGGGCCAATCAATTCGCGTCGGATCATCCGGGCGCGACGTTACATTTCCTAAATGTTCCGCCTCGGGACGGGGGTGCGGCCTTGATACGGCGTGCAACCATTGCGGCGACGGCTGCCGCCCTGGGGTGGCCGTGCTGGAATACCTACGACCCGCCGGTTTGGCTGGACGAGGACTTGATTGATCACCTCCACCCAAACGACACTGCCGGCAATCCCAAAATGGCTGATTTTGTTGAGTCCATACTGTGATAGGCGCAATTGCGATAGGCGCAATCGGCTATTTTCGCTCTTTTTTTAGGCAGTAAGTTCACAAATCTGAACGGAGGAAACTAACAATGTCACAGGAAGATCCGCAGCAAGCAGGGACGCCTCTGGTTCCCGGTATGGGCGGTATGCCGCAGAACCTAGACGTGATTACCCACGCTGGCCCGGACAGCATGAGGATGCCCCCTGCACCTTTTCAACAGCAGCAGGGGCAGCAATCCACGGATTGGGAGGCCAGGTATAACGGCCTCAATCGGCGCTATCAGGAAGATAGGAGCACATGGGACAGTCAGTTCAAGCAGTTTGCCGACAAACTAACTGCTCTCGAATCGCGTTTGTCGCAGGCACCTGCCCCGGCACCAGAGCCGCAGGCAAAGGCCCCGACAAAGCACGTTTCCGACGGAAATGAGCCAGCGCCACAGAAAACAGACAGTGTTCTCTACGAACGACTTGCAAAGGCAGAGGCGGAACGCTACCGGGACAACCTGATCCTTGAGCAATATGGCAACGTTCCCGGCCTCTTCCTCTTCCGAGACAACATTCCTGCCCTAGCCCCCTCTGTTGGCGACGATGGGGCGGTCAACGACAAGGCGCAACGCACAGAGATTGACCGTTTCATCAAGAAGTTGCAGGGAGTAACGGGCAATGCCGCACAGCAAACGCAGCAGGCAATGGTCCAGGGCTGGACGCCGGGGAGTGCTCCTGGCCCACAGCCTGTCACGGAACAGGATGAGGTCGCAGAATACCACAAGCTCATGGATCTACGTGGCAGTCCAGAGTTTGACCAACTACCACAGCGCCAGCAGGAAGAGGCAGACAGGCGCTTCTATCAGCTCTACGACAAACACTGGATGAAACTGGGCAGCGGAACCAAGCCTTGGGCTGGCATGGATGACGTTTTGAAGATGGTCCAGGGCCATAGCAACGCTATTGCTGAATTGCAAAAGCGCAAGTAGAGGACTCCCACACAAACATAGGGAGATAAGAAGTGACTACTACATTCGACGGCTATTACAGCCTGGAACCCTGGAGTGCATGGGACATCAATCAGCGTGATTGGTACGTTCCTGAACTCCAACGGGCCTTTCGGCAGACGGTTTCTCTTTCGCAGTTGGTGCCGGTCAAGGTAGACTTCAGCGCCATGAAGACCAAGAAAATGATCTGGACCGGCTTGTGGGGCTTGGAGCCCGACATCTCGGCAATCGGAGCCCGCGAGCTTTGGAACTAGCCAGAGCTGCTTAAACCGGGTGAATTGCTGGAACTTCCTTAGAGCCCTGGACACCACAACGAGACTGGAAACGGTGAGCGTGATGGTTAAAAAAGGACAGGGATTGGAAAATCAGCAGCCAAGCTCCCGAAGATTCGATGATAGTAGGGAGAAGGTTCAGAGACTAGGGAGTGAGCTAGAACAGGCGATAATCTCCCCAAGAGTGCCCGGCCCTTACGCAATAGTAAGGTGATGATATAGTCCGAACTCTGACCGAAAGGCAGAGAGGTAAGCATAAACAGCTTACCCGGCGATACTAGGACCAGTGTTCTTTAACAACTGATAGCTTTCTTTCAAGGGCAATATAGGCATCTTTATAGAGCCAGCGCAATACCGGGGCCTGAATCTTGCAGCCACTCCAGCGATAGATCGGCTGGTGCAGGCGTTCTTGAGAACCAATGGGGGGCAGGGTTCGCTCTAGAGGAACAGAATCAAGGACAATCTGCCTAGCGGTGGATAACAAATGGAGTGAGGAACCACAGAGCCAGAATCGCTCTGGCCTGATACAACCATCACCATCGAACAGGCCACGGATAAAGTCTCTATGGAGATCCGGGCGCAGGGCTGGATACCCAACGGTAAAAGACTTGCGGGGCATAACACCGAGCCGAGCAAGGGCCTCCACTTGAGGGCGGGAATACCAGACAAGCTCTGCATACTTGGGCCGCAGTCGTACAGGAGCAGTAAGACACATGGCTGCCGCTATTAGTTCTAGGTGTGCAGCATCGCTCAACTTCAAGTGAAACTGCAATCTCTGCTTACCAGCATGGTCTACTACGCAGCCATCGGTGATAAAGAAACCAAGTACGTAGGCTTTCTCTGGTGTGTCAATCTCATCGAAGAAGGTGTGATTGACAGAGTAAATTGCAGGACCGTGAGCAGGACGCATCTCTACACCAACCTTCTTTAGCTGGCGAAAGACAACGGATTGGTCGCGGTCGGCAAGAACACCAATCGCCTCAGTTGACAGCCCATCGTGGTAAAGGCTCACCATCTCGGCAAGTGATAATCTACACGGTCTTGGGTTAGGTGTCATTCTATTCTCCTTGAGAAAGTTATCAGGCTTGTGAACACAATGCTATAGTTCTGAATTATAGCACAAAGTATCGCTAGTAACAAACTGTGGCTCCCGACCATGTTTGCAGACGGTTGGCAAACCGAGCTGGAGCTTGCCAGCTACGGTGGGAAGATCGCCCTCAACAAGTTCAAATCGAGCTTGGCCGCGTAGGAATATGCGGTAGAAAGTACCGGGTGAAATGCTGGAAACCCCTGAGAGCCCTAGACACTACAGCGTAGCTGGAAACGGCAAGCGCGAAGGTTTAAAAAGTCTAGGGATTGGGCAATCAGCAGCCAAGCCCCTGAAAGTGCAAGTCAGTATGGGGAAGGTTCAACGACTAGGCGGTGAGCCAGCACAGGCAATAAGCTGCCCAAGAGTGCCCGGCATCCAGACCGGATGAAGATATAGTCTGCACTTACGGGAAACCGTAAGAGGGTAGGATAAAGAACCTACCCCCTATCGAACCTTACAAACATGAATAGCTTTCAAACGGTCGGGGTAGCTAAGAGCAATCTCCCGGTCATCTGGTGATAAGTGGTAGGGCTTGGACTTGCGCCAGTCGATATACTCAAGGACAAGCTCAAGATCGGCCCACTTCTTAGCTGGTAGGATGCGGAACTCTGGACGCAGCATGACACGAACAATGGTTTCTGTATGACCAGCACTGTGGGCAGCCCACTTGACCATAGGATTAAGACCGGGCTTGACTTCATCGTAGAGAATGCCGCCAATATGAGTGCAAATGTCTTCCATTACGGCGGCATCATCGGCCCGAAGAGACATACTAAGGCCAACTTGGGGCAAGCTGTGACCACACTTGTACAGACGAACAGAACCCTCTCCCATGAAGAAGCCGATAAAGGCAAGCCACCAAGTATCAGGAACGAGGGCCAGGTCTGGATAGTCAACCCTACGGCGAGGATGACAGGTGCGCTTGCGGTCCTTGTACTGGCATCCCTTACAGGTCTTAGCCGTCTTGTTCTTCGGCCCACCACAGATGGGGCAAGTATCAATCTGGCTTGGCCGACTGGCTACAGTCTTACTACCAGTGCAGTGCTTACACTTCTTGGATCTGCTGTTCATCTCACCGCCGCAAGTAGGACAGGTAACGACCGTATAAGACATTGGAAGCTCCTTTCATGTTTGTGAACATTATACTATAGGTTTGATAGAGTAACAACTTGGACGACAACCTGATCACTTTCTTTGTTTCGTCTGGTGGTCAGGCCGGTTCGCTGGCTCCCCTGTGCCGTCAACTGATGGCTGATGCTATCGTGGACCACATGGAGACGCAGGTTCGCAATGCGTTCCTGAGTCTTCCGGTGCGGTACATCGTCGGTGGCGGGACCGGCTTCGGAGACATCGGCGCGAGTGACGTGTTCGATCCAGACTTGGCGATGGATATCTCTTTGGAGTTCATGTACAACCAAGTCATGGATCCGAACTCGCCCAACGGTGTCAACGCTGTGGCGTTCGCATCCCCCGGCCAAATCTACACCGCGCAGCAGGACGCAGACTATAAGGCAATCGCGCAGTACAGCGAGATCGGTGCCCGTAGCCTCTTGCGGTATGAGATGGGCCAGTACAAGGGCTTGCGCTACGTCCAGGTGCCCCAGTGTACTTTGTACAACATGGGCGTGATCACGGCGCAGGCCGGTGTCAGTGCGGCCATTGATGAGGGCGACGGGTGCCTGTACTCGACCAAGGTTCTGGATACCTACAAGCAGGGCCAGCATAGCGGTGTGACGAGCTATATCCAGCTTGGCACTCTGTATTCTGGCGCTATCGGTGACTTCAACGTTGGCGACGTGGTGACGATCCACACCCTGCGGAGCGATGGGGCCACTCAGCCCTACACCGTGGTCAATGCGCCCTATGCGACGGACGGCACGATCACCAACCGGCGCATCGTGAGCATTGACGAGGACAATAAGCGCCTGACGTTTGACCGGCCTATCCAGAAAGCCTATGGCACGGCACTCGATGATGGCAACTACGCCTATGTCACCAAGGGGTTGCACATTCATGCTTGTATCGTGGCTGCCGGTGCTGGTGCTGTGGTCGGTGGATTCGCGCAACCGCCCAAGCTCATGTTCCCCCCGGCGATTGACGACCGCGAAGCGATGTACCGCGTCACCTGGGACAGCGTTCACGGCTACGGCCTGTTCCGTCCCGAGATGGCCGCGATCATCTTCTCCTCTGGCTACGTCTCCAGCGCCGGGTACAAGAAGTTGGGCAACACCTAATGGCAACGGTAGCTCTCTCCACCTTGCGTTCCAAGCTGCAGACGTTCCTCAAGGATACGGCTGCAAAGAAGTGGACTACTACTGACCTGGACACGTTCATCAATCTGGCTATAACCCAGTGGACCACGGACGTACCCATTGCTTCGAGCAACAGCTACACCGTGGTATCAGATCAACACGAGTACGATATGCCAGAGAACGCGGTAGACGTGCGCAATATGTACGGCTACTTCGAGTCCACTTCTACACAAGAGTACCTTGCTCCGATGCAGATACGGCCTGGTGCGTATGCACTAAACGACGAGCCGAGGCGGTACGTCGTGGGATTTCCGACGGAAACGCAGTTCTATCTCCCGAGGGAACCGCGAGGTACTAGCTTCACGCTTTACTATGGTGCCACGCACAGCCCGCTTGCATTGGACACGGATACCCTCAACTTGCGAACGCACAGGTGGGGAGAGCTGGCTGTACTGTACTACGCTGCTTACTTGGCATTCCTGCCCTACTCTGCCTCTAGGGCGAGGCTGGAACAATGGGCACGGAAGCAAGACCTGAACGTGCAGAACCCTCTTGCAGAAGAGGCACAAGCCTACATGGACAGGTACATCGAGCTTAGAGAGCAGTACACCGGGCCGGTTGTCTATGAGTTCGTGAGGCTCGACCGCACATGAGTACTATGCCTACCGAGCAGGGGGTGTGCGATCTCATCATGGATGCCGTGGTGGATCTGCTTACCCTCAAGCTGCAGACCGAGATAGACGCCGACGATGCCAGCCGCATGACGACCATCAAGGTAGGGCCGCGCCAGGATGACCCAAGCGCCGTTGTCGTGCTCATCCATGAGAACGATCCAGAGAACGCCAGGGAGTGGCCTCACTACCCTATGCGCTATCCACAGCTACAGTCGGGCGGCAATCTGACAGGGCGTATATCATCCTTCGGGGAATCGGAAGCAGCGCAACTCAGGCATACTGCTCACTATGAGATGGTTGGTGGTGGCTCTCGCATGGCGCGGGCTTTCACTATCGAGATAGAGGTATGGGGAGATGAGGTGCCCGGCCTGACGCTTGAAAGGCGGGACGCCGGGCACCTTGCCTCTCTGGTAGAGAATCGTACCATCAAGGCTCTCCGTGAGGCGGGGGCAAAGATAGACACCGAAGCGGCCATTGTGGACAGCTTTGGCGAACAGGTGCAGATGGGTCCGTTTTGGGGAGATGCCTGGACAGACCAGGAAGAAGGGGAGGCGCTGATTGTACGCAAGTACATCAGGCTTTACTACGCCACAACGCAAGCCTGGACGACAGCCGACTGGTAAGCCGCCCACCGTCCTAGCCATCCATCTACGAGATGATGGGGTCATGGGCGGGTGCGAGTCATACAGGATCCGCATTCCTTTCCAAGAGATACGGGAGAGGGTGCCGGGTTCCGTGCTGGACTGGGCACCAATCGGCAGAGTCCAGCGTTGGGCGGCGGGTGGCAAGGGCTACAAGACCATGCCAACCGACTACGACCTGTGGGTACTGCCCAGGCACCGCCCTCTTCCTTACGGTACAGATGGTACGGCCAAGTTCGAGGATATCCCGGCCAACGTCAAGGCCGGGCTGGAGCGGTTGGGGGTGGCCCTGGAGGGTGAAGCTCACCTGTTAGACATGGTACGCATGGCACGGCAGAAAGTGGGCATTGTCCTAGAGTACGACGACGACCACTGGGGCTCACGCGACCTTGGGTACAAGGAGCATGTGGACCTTGCCAAGAAGCTGCTTACACAGGGAGACGCAATCACGGTCACTACACCCTATATGCGCGACCTTGTAAAGCAGTATGCCCCTACCGTGCCTGTCTACGTACTGCCCAACTGCGTCAAGTGGAGCGAGTGGCAGGGATGGGACAGGTGGAAGCGGTGGGACCGGGAGAGCTTGGTTATCGCCCTTACGGGCAGCGTCACACACTACCATGACTGGATCGTGCTCAAGGACGTGATACCGCGAGTGCTACGCGAGAACCGCAACGTGAGCCTCTTGCTCATGGGGTTCGTGCCTGACTACTTCGAGGAATTGTCCCTGATGTTCCCGGCACAGTTGTACGCCGACAAGAACTTTCGGGACTATACCGAGTATCCAGGTGTCATCAGGCAAGCAGATATCATTCTCTGTCCCGTAGATCCAGGCGACAAGTTCAACCATGCCAAAAGTGGAATCAAGGCAACAGAGGGACTAGCGGCGGGTCGGGCCATTTCCGACGGAAATGAGGGCGGGGCAGCGGTTGTGGCAAGCCCTCTCAACTACTATGGTCGAGTTGTAGGATGGGGCAACAAGCGCGGGATTATCGTGGACCACGAGCCTGACGCCTGGTACAGCGCCATCACTACACTCATCAAGGACAAAGAGAAACGGGAGCACTACCAACGCACAGGGCACCGATGGGTCAAGCAGAATCGATCCATCGAGAACACCTGGAAGCAATGGTGGTCCTGTTATCAAGAGGTTTTCACTAGGAGGAAATACAAATGAGCCTGCAATCTGGCTCTCTCGGTAAATTCTGGTTGGGTCCACAGGCGGCCAAGGGTACGGCGGCAGAGACGTTCTACGCTTTCCGTGCCAATCTGGTAGACGTGGCTCCCGGTCAGATGTTTCGGAATATCGGGCCGCAAGTCGGTGGCACCTTCCTTCCAGGGGGCAGCATTAAGACTGCTGCTTTCTCTGGTGGTGGCGTGGTCATGCCGCCTGTGCTCGATGACTATCTCGGCTGGCTCTTGTACGCCTTCGCCGGTTCGGTCACGTCCAACACCCTGACCGATGGTGTAAGCTACTATGAGCACTACTTTCCTTCGGGTGCTGACAGCTCTGCACCGGGCAAGTACTTGACGGCGCGGCGGGTTATCCCCGGTACGGCGGCTATGTACGAGCAGATGGAGGACTTGGTTCCTACCAGGCTCCTCTTGACGATCACGCCGGGGGAATACGCCACGATGCGTTATGACGTGGTTGGTCGGACCATCAGCGCACCAGACGGCAGCGGTTGGACGCACAGCGCCAAGGATGAGGCGAGTATCCCCATTAGCTGTAAGGGTGGCCTGGAGTTCCCTGACGGCAGCGATATCGAAACCGCTACGGCGGTGAGTATCGAGCTTGTCAACATCGTGCCCGATATGCGCCGGGTGCAGACGGTTGGCTCTTACTACCCCTACGACTTCCCAGTGTTGGGGCGCAACATCACCCTGTCCTTCCAGCACCTGCACGAGACGAAGACGCTGTACTCCCTCTTCTACTGGAACGGGACTGCATGGCAACCGACTGTCTACAGCACGTCCTTTGACGTGTATGTGGAGAGCACCGGGGATATGACCGGCACCAGTACCCCGTTCGAGCTGAAGGTGTGGGGCAACAATGTTGACTGGGCCTGTGATCCTATCCGCCTGGCCGGTGGTGAGCTGATCGGCATGGCGGTGACTGGCTCTGTGGCGCGGGCCACGTCGGGCTATGACTGGTACATGCGCTTGCGCAACCTGACTAGCGCCTACGCCTGGCCGAGCTAAAAGGAGACGAGAGTGAGTGAGAGTTTTCTGATCATCAAGGAACAAGGCGAAGATAAGCGGTATGACCTGGGACCAGAAGCCCGGTATGCTCAAGACTTTGAGACTATCCGAGTGTGGGACCAGGACCATACCTTTGTCGTGAGCCCCGAACGTCTAGTGGCCCTGTGTGTCAAGAACCAGGGAAAAGTGCGGTAAGCGGGCGGGTGGTATCTTGGATATCACCCCCCGCATCGCACAAATGAAGCAACGAAAGGAACGGAACAAGATGAGTAAGCGACTGCCCAGTATTGAAGTCAGCGAAGCTATCCCCCTCTCGAAGTGGGATGAGACGGGCGAGACGTGGGTACAGTTCCAGCGCCCGAGACGGTGGGAACGGGAACAGATTGCACAGATCCGCGCCAAGAGTGTGTTGGAGTGGGATACGGAAGTGCAGGGCACCGTGCGGCAGCGGGATATCGTTCCCGAGGACGTGCTTGACAGTGAGCGTGTGGCCCTCTGCCTGGTAGACTCTAACCTTTGCGGTGAGGATGGGGAACCCCTTTTTGTACCCGGCAAGAGTTGTCGTGCTACCAAGAAGATGTTGGAGCCCAACACCAAGACGCAGTTCTACAAGGCATTCCATAGCCTGCCCGATGATGTTGCAACAGAGATCATCGAGAAGCTGGTAGAGTGGCATCCCCCGTTTAACTGGAGAAACCCCGGCCTGGGGGAAGCCTAAAAGTGCAGCTCATAGAGGACGTATCCCAGTACTGCAAGGAATACGCCCTCTACAAGCAGAAGGTGGATAGGGACCGGGCAGAATACCAGGGTGTGAACATAGAGAAGATGAAGCGCCCGGTCCCGCCCCCTTACCTTTCTTTGTGGTTTGAGCTGCAACGGTGGCCCGGTCATCTTCTGGCAGAGGGTG
>Ga0105098_10000001_pt1 | contig 164708 bp, 190 predicted proteins | sample PPLLak21cMay2015_FD_79137 | JGI IMG/M metagenome (GOLD analysis project Ga0105098, IMG submission 79137) | Freshwater sediment microbial communities from Prairie Pothole Lake near Jamestown, North Dakota, USA - PPLs Lake P7 Core (1) Depth... | ecosystem: Environmental > Aquatic > Freshwater >... | reverse complement strand
GAATAAATATGGACTTTATATTGATGCGTAGCAACCGCCACACCCATGATATAAATCGTATAGGTGTCACGTTCATACGAGATCGAAACATGATGTGGGAGTACTACATCATCAAATGGCAACATAATGCCCATATATCAATTCCTTACTTAATCTTTTTGTTAATGATCGTCTGCAATTCCTGCCATAGAATAACAAACTTCTTAAAATCACATTCAGCGACAAAGTTATTAAATATTCTGCGTTCCTTGCGACTCATTTTTTCAACAAATTCAGTCATTGCAGTAAGACAAACTTCATCTGCATTTTTTGGCATCTTACTTGCATAGCCAATATCGGTTAATGCCTTCTCCAACACTTTCTTGATAGTGGTTGCAGTGACCAATTCGGCTGGCGTAGTATTATTATCTACGTCAGTGCCTCCACAATCATCATCTCCATCATCAACTTCACCCACAGCAGGTGCAATAGGTGCCATATCAGATTTAACCTCTGATGTGAATTCAATGTCAACGAATTTCAATTCCACATTATCAGCGGAAATGCCAAGTTTTTCGCTTAGTAACTTGGTGATATCATTTTTACTTACTTCGATTTTCATATCGACTCCTTATTTAATTGTTTTGAATGCGATGTAAATGAATAGAATTAATGCTAATCCAAACAATATCTTATACATTGCCCAAATCAGAGTTGCAATCATTAGTTTGAATGCAAGGAATACCAATAGAATTCCTACTATCAGCAATATTAATTTATTGAACATTTGCAATCCTTGAATTTACTATTTCATAAAAAGTTTTTGGTTTGTAGTTATGTGCATCCACACCAACTTCAAACGCACATGGATGAAATTCTGCACGAGTGTTATGTACATGTCCATAGAAATGATACACCCCATTGTAATATCCATTCCACTCCATTATAGGAAAATGGCATAAGACTATCTTAGCTTCGCCATCGCGAACTGTATGAATCAGTTCTGTAAAGTGGGTGTTTTTCAGCTTCTTATTTTGAATGTTTTTAGGATCATGATTCCCTCGAACAATATGCTTAAATCCATTCAAATCATTCATATGATCGATGAATCCCTTTTCATTCATGCAAATATCCCCAAGAACATATACATGATCTTCTGGTTTTACTCTTGAATTCCAATTGTCTTTTAATTTCTTATTCATCTCATCAACGGATGAATATGGTCGATCACAAAACTCGATGATTCGAGCATGATCAAAATGCAAATCGCTTGTATAATAGTTCATTGTAGTAATATAGAAAGTTTTTATGATTTTGGAAAGCCATTTAATGAAATAGATATATTTTTATAGTTAAAATCATCAGTCACATTAATTGCACCGGGGAAGCAATCTAATAAATAAAACATAGGAGGATTTTCTAATTCAGCGATCCAATGTCCATCTGGGTATTCATCAATTTCCCATCTTAACCCAGCTCGATCAACAGCAATATACCTAGTCTTAGTGACAATATTTCCTATACGGCAATACTCTTTCAATTGATTATAAATAGTATCTGTGATGTTGTATTCAATCTCTTCTGTGGTGGGGCCACTACCGACTTTATGACATTCCTTATAGAATTTCATAGATTCAATAACATATTCACATCTTGCTCTACTTACATATTTTCTATCGCGATCTAGCGTCATATAAAATTGTTCAATATGATGAATATTACGTAGTTGTAAGTCATCATTAAATACAGGCTGTCCTGTCAATAAATATTTATCTTCATGTTCAATAGCCATATCATTCTCCATCGGAAGTACTATCGGAGGCGACTATAACATTATATTCGCATATATCTTCCATATTATATTTAGTCCAATACTCTTTAAATTTTTTCGCCTGAAATCCATTATCACTCATCTTACGAATCAGCGCAAAACATTCCTTGATATTTTTTGCATCCTCTGGTAAACTTTCTTGTACAGTTGGAGATGCACCCCAGCGTTCAAGATAATTAAAATGCAATAGAACTTGAGGAATCGAATTACACTCAATACTTGGTTTAAGTGACTCGCATTGAGTGATGAATTCTAGTTTTGCTTTCTTTGCCATTTCATACTCAATTAATAAAGATCAGCTTTAACTGCATATTTTTTTAATTTAGCGAGAGCTTTATTTCGGATTATTCTAACATTTTCATGTGATATATCAAGCTCCGCTGCAATTTCTCTAATGGACTGCCGTTCACCTGTAGAGAATCCATATATAGACTCAATAATATGTCGTTCTTGCGGTGGCAATAATGTTAATGCCTGTTCAAGTGAGTCGCTAATTAATGCATCTGTAGTATCCGGTGATACTAAAACATCTTCTATCTTTAAGTCAGTATTTTCAATCGGCTGATCAATTGAAATACCACCCGCCATATTACTACTTATCACAGAATAATCACTAGCATCTAATTCATCAGAATCACCTTTATTAGTTTTATAGTGATTATATACTTCTTGATGTATGTTATTTGGATATCTAACAATACTCTCATTATCAGCAACATTTCGATTGATGGAACACTTTACCCACCAAGAGGCATATGATGTAAATCGTAATCCTCGTGTATGATCGAATTTTTCAAAGGCATCTATTAGTCCCATTACCGCATAGCCTTTTAAATCATTTGGATCGACATGCTTGTATCTACGTAAATACAGTAGAGCACTACCCATAGCAAATTTCAAATTATGTGCTATTATTTTATCTCTAATTGCGAGTGATTTTGTTTGTGAATATTCTTCAAATAGTTTGTATTCTTCTGCTGTTGATAAAATTTTATGATTTGTACATTTATAATCTCTAGACATTAATACCCCGAACTCTATTGTTGTATAACCCAATATAGAAATAATTATTAAGCATGTCAATGAAAAAGAGTATGACGCAAATCATACTCTTTTATTTTTATACAGCAACAGGAGCTTTAATAAATGCGTGATGCTGGTAGTTTTGTAATTCCCATTGAGTTGGTTCCCATGTGAATATATTTGTATCATCTGGTAATATTAATCGTGGCAATGCATAAGGTTCTCTTGATAGCAATAGATTAACCTGATCCATATGATTCTCATATATGTGAGTATCAACAAACATACCAGTTAGTTGTCTTGCCTTTAATCCAACCGTCTTAGCCATCAATTCAAGTATAAGAGCATATGACGATATATTAAAAGGCATTCCTAAGAAACAATCTACACTGCGCATGAAGAATGTCAAATCAACATATTCACCATCAGATGTAAATTGGAATCCAAAATGACATGGAGGCAATGCCATTTTTTGTAAATCAGATGGATTCCACGCCATAACGATCATACGACGATCATTAGGATTCTTTTTTAGTGTATCATGTGCAATTTTTAATTGATCGATACCGGGATTATATGTATATTCATATGATGAATCAGATTTCGATGTATTTGTATATCCTCCACCCCAATCTCTCCATTGAACCCCATAAACACGACCTAAATCAGTTTCTTCTTTCATTAATCTAAGAGTTTCTTCATCATGCCCATATGGAACTTTTTCTGGGTTACACCATTCATTCCAAATAGGGCAATTTCTATCCTGTAGCCATTTTTTATCATTATATCCACGAATAAAAAATACTGCTTCGGTTGCGATAGTCTGGAAATTGATCTTTTTTGTTGTACAGATAGGGAATCCTTTCTGTAAATCGAACTTTATCATAGCACCAGTCATTCTATGTGCTGCGGTTGCTGTTCTGTTATCGGTCAATTTACCTTCGGAAAGGACTGTTTTTAATAAATTTTGATATTCTAGCATGGTTAACTCCTTGAACTTAAATATATCAATTTTTCGTAAATTAGTATAAACTATTTATACATATGCATAAGAATCATCTTGATTTCATAACACATGTAAAACGCGAATGTCGTAGATATGGCATCAAATTAATATTATCCGATAAGGATAGACTCATAGTAGATAACCAGACATATGGTGGATATTTTGACACTATTGAATTATTTGTATCAAATGGTGCAGAAAATTGGATTATCAGTACCTTAGTGCATGAATTTTCTCATATGGAACAATGGATCGAAAATGATCCCGTATTTACACATAGACTGCGAGGTGGATATCAATCATATGATATTATGGATAAATGGCTTGGAGGAAACACATACAAACCAATTACAGTAAAATCGGCTGTTGGGTTATCAAGAGATTGTGAATTAGATTGTGATAGAAGGGCAATTAAAAATATAACTAAATATAATTTACAATTAGATATAGAAAGATACTGTCAAGAATCAAATGCCTACATATTAATGTATAATTTTGCTAAGAAAATTCGTCAATGGGAATTTAAAAATTCACCTTTAGATGATCGAATAGTAAATCATATGCCGACTGATTTAACATCTATAAATTATAACACCTTGCCTAGAGAATATGAATTATTATATAAAACTGTTTTATTATGATTTATTAGGTGTCTTATAATAAGTTTCTCTAAAGTTCTTAGCATATTTTTTGATCCAATCTTGGATCGCAGCATTGCCTAAATCATACCCCACCTTTTCAGATTCAATCCATTTGTGCTTACACATTTCTTCCGCTTGTACAGTAAGGAAGTTTCGGAAATCGTTTACATCATCACATGAATTAATATCATTCATAACATCCTCACATATCAATCATATTAGTCACTAATGCTGATTGAATTGCTTCTAGAGAATACTCATCGGTAAATACATCTACCATGATGGGGTGTAATTCTAAAGTTGGAATTTCTTTTATATCACACCACATAAAATCCTGATGTTCATCGTTGATTACTGGGTCTATTCCACATTGCAATAATCCTAAATATAGAAACATTTGATGGATCTGTCCAGTACTATCTACACTTTTTTTAACGAATATTGGTTCTTTAGACATTTCGTACATGTCATTCGATATATTGGTTTCCTCTAAATACTCACGAATCGCTGTTTCTGTGGGAATTTCATTGGATTCAATAGTTCCTCCAAATGGACACCACGTATTAGGATTCCATTCAGTTTCACGAGATCTCAATCCAAGTAACGTTTTGTGTTTCTTTGGATCTAACATTAATATAAAAGAACCGCCATTTATCATACTAATACCTAAATAAAAATTGCATGGATTTGTGTCCATGCAACTAGTTTATATTGAAGTTGATATGTATTTACTTATCGTTAATATCAGTTACATTATCTGATTCAGTACCATCTGCATCAACAGTAGGTTCCTCATCATCATCCTCATCATCAGTTGAGAAATCATAGTTTCTCAAATCACGCACATTTTCGATGTCATTGCGATTGCTCTGAATCTCTGATTTACGTGCGCTATCCTTTCCTTCATATCGGAGAATGATATCTTTAATCAATCGATGTCTAACAATATCATCAGCATTTAATGTTACAAATCCAATTCCTTTAATTTTTTTAAGTAAATTCTGAGCTTCTCTGAATCCAGACTTAACTCTACTTTCAAGATCGGATTGATTTATATCACCACAAATAACTAATTTAGAACCATAACCAAGACGAGTAAGCATCATTTTCATCTGAGTGCTTGTTACGTTTTGTGCTTCGTCTAAAATAATAAATGATTTTGCTTTTGTTGATCCTCTAAGATATGCAAGAGGACATACATTTACTTTGGAATAGAAATCAGCATTATCTGATTTGAATTCATAAAGATGAGCTTCAGCTTCATCTGAATAACCCTTCTTTATAGGTTTTTTTCCTCGTTTATCAAATGTTTTTTGTGGAGGAAATTTTTGGGACATTTCCATAGGTGGTTTTGGTTTTTGTTTGCCTTTAACCATCTCGATTGCCTCATATAGAGGCTGCATATACGGAGCAACTTTCTCTTCAAAAGTTCCCGGTAAAAATCCGAGTTCTTCACCAGCTTCTACAATCGGACGTGTAAGAACAAGGTGTTCGTATAAGCCAGCATCGATGCCAGCTATCGCATACCAAGTTGCTACACACGTTTTTCCTGTACCTGCTGGCCCATTTACGAAAACGATATCATTTGTTTCTATCGCTTCGAGTAATTGTTGTTGACCTCTTGTAATAGGTCTGAGTGTTTTTCCGTTTTTATCTTCAATGATTGGCGTTCCATGAAACTTAGGAGTATTAGCCATTAGGATCTCTCTTTTGTTGTGGGCGTTACAGTAAATGTTTATAATAAACACACTTTCCAATGAATCAGTTTTCTGTTTCTGATTTATGACATTTTAGTGTGTAATTGGTTTTATTAACCGTTAATTTTATTCCCTGTTGTGCAAATATAAATAATGCATTATGATTATTTGTATTTAATGATGATTCGCTATCAACATTAGAATCTGATATAACCACAACACGTGCTATTTTAGCTCTTGCTATTTGTAAAGCACACCCATCACATGGGAATCCAGTTACATATATAGTAGATCCAACTAATTTATCTTTGTTTGCGTAAAAAATTGCATTCGATTCTGCATGCGACATATACGGATATTTATTGGATTTAAAGAAATGAATTTCAGATTTATTTGTATCATCATCCTTAATACTATAAATTAATTCTTCCTGTTCCCGTGAATGTGGTATAATGGAATCATCAAATCCTGATATAGTACCATTATAACCCCATGAAATAGGCGTACCATCATTAGCAACTATAACTGCCCCAATATGTGTGTTTTCATCTTTAGATAATCGAGAGATCTCTTTTGCCATGTTGGAGTAGACATCATCTCGTAAAAGGTCGCGTGTATTATTTAGTTCCATATTTTAAATATACAAAATTAATTATATTCGTAATATAATTTTTTTATTGATTTTACGCATTATTCAAATTATCCATTGACAAAATCAATGCATATTCCTATATTATAGAAAAGGAGTTACTATGCATAACGATACTGTACAAGAATTGGTGTATAATCCATACACATTTGACACTAACAAGCGATCAATGTATATTGTATATGAAGACACGGCAATATATGAATTCCAATGTACTTTCGGAAATCTGTTTTCATCAAAACACACGATAACTAAGTTGATTAATCACTTAAATAAGGCATTTAATGCTGGGATTGAATTTGCTCAACGTAATAACCTAAAAATGACATATCCAGATTTGATGGATATTTCTCCATTTACGATTGCTATCGTTGATAAATTTATGTATATCACAGAGGTCATTAATTATCGCGGGGGTCTATTTATGAAGTGTAACGATTCGGATAATATAAAAAATTATGCTGCATTATTCAACGCAGCATATAGGGAAGGAATTTATTCTTTACGATAAAAATAAAGATCGTTCTGCATTTCGTCTCTTAGTTAATCCTTCTAATATAACACCACCAGCCTTATTCCATCGAGGAAATTGATCGGCTGCTTCTGTATAGCATTTAGCATTAAGTTTTTTTAACAACGTGCTACTTGCTAAATTTGCTGCGCCTAAGTTATATGCAAAATCAACTAGGGCATCATATTGGCCTTGACTAACTGGAACTTTAATTAATTTATTAACTTCCAATGAGAATTTATTCACTACAGCCGATAATATTTCAGTTGCTTTATCTTTTGTGATCTCAGCATCTGTCATCTTAACTTTAGTTCCATCTATATAAAACGTAGATCCGTATCCAATAGTTGGAATTCCTGCTGGACATTTATATGGTTTAGCACTAAACCCTTCAAATTGTTTTATCATATCGTAACATGCATTACTTGGTGTATTCATAGGAGTTTCCTCTTGTTGTGTTTGTTTCTCTATAACAGCCTCTGTAGGCGTTGTTTCGACTGTAGCTGTTTGTGTAGGTGTGGTTGTTTTTATTGTCTCCACGACCGTCTCTACAGTCTCTACCGTTGTTTTTATTGTCTTAGCGTATTTAAATAGCGATATTAGTTTCATTATTAATGCAATCATAATAACTCCTTAAAATTCAAATTTAACACCAGCTTTAATTAATGCATTATATCCATCAGATGTGGATATACCATCCTTTCTAATAGACGCTCCTATATATACAGGAGAATAAATTTTATAATCACCACCAACTTCGGCACCAACAGCTAAATTGATTGCTTGAGTTGACTTACCAAATACATTACCATACACACTAAATTTCTTAGCAACTGGTGTAATTGTTTTTTCATGTATTTCTGTAACGGTAATTGTATCTATTTTTTTAACTGATAATTCTTTCGTTAATTCAGTTATACGAGAATCCAATTCGGTAATTTTCTTAGTAGCATTAACAACAGAATCCTGTAAAGACACTATTGTTTTTTGTGATGTTGTTATATATTCATTATTTTCAACGTATACTTCTTTAATACTATCTTTATAAATTGTGCGTATTATTGTTTTTGTTGTATGTGAATTTGTGCTATCTTTATAAGACGATGAATCTTTTTTCGATAAAGCCACTGCATATTGACTATCAAGTGTACTATATTTCATTGCCATGGATATACTATCAGCTTTGTAGGTGGAATCTAAATAGTGTTTTTCGGTTTTATATGTATTGTCAATTTCAGTAATTTTATTTTGTGTAAATAATCCACCACCTATAATTACTATTAATAACACAACGATTGTAATAATTTTTGGATCTTTTAAATAATTCATAATATTTCCTTTTAATTAGTCTGGTGAATCGACCACACTTGTTTTTTGTTGTTGAACGACTGTTGTAGGTGTGGTAGGTTTAGTGACAGCGGTTTTTGCTACCTCAACACCTTTAGTACCAAATACATATGCCAATAATGAATAAAACACATTTTCCATAGATGCTGGAACTGTTACTGGGTAAATTGCCCCAACAATCCAAAAAATAACAAGCATCACAAACACGACTTGCATCATCATTCTACCTGATGATAATTTGCCATTTTCATAGAATAGAGCATTTTTTATACTTATAAAATTAGTTTTTATAAAATTCCACATAAATATATCCATTGTTTTAAATAGTTTATATAAACTATAGGTATACAAATGGATTAGATTATGGCTTGCTCTACATGTAATAATATTAATTGCACCTGTGCGTCACCAGCATATGGATGCGGGTGTGCATGTGCGCCAACCCCTATGCCTAAACCTAGACAGGCACCTTCCCCAATTAGAACAAGTTCATGTGGATGTGGATGTGTTAATTCGGAAATTCCGGGTACTAGAAGAATTGCAGATAGCCATGAAATCAATCACGGAAGACAAAGAGCTGTATTTTTTGTCGAGGGTGGATGTGACGTTGTTGATAAGGGATATATACCTTCCACTCAAAATTTGAGTAGTAATGGCCCTAAACGTAAGAATATATGCTGTAATGAAAGTGGCCTCCACTTAGAAAGTGAAGGCATGGATTGTTTGAATTTTGTATTTAATCAATCTAAAGCGGGTCAATCGTTTTAAGTATGTCTCGTGTTCATTCTAATAAATTCGATTGCTTCACTTGTAATCGTTGATTTTCTATAAATCATACAATGATCCGCTTTTTCAATAGAAACATCAACCCAGTTACTATTGGCAGTTCTATTGGCAGTTCTACCACCAACAATACACTCAACAATATGCGTATTTCGAATAAACCGAATCACAAAAGCACCATTTTCATTGATACTAATATGATCGGGTTCATACGCCTGTAGAGTTGATAATATCAATCTCGCATTTTTCTCAGATAACTCACTAATTTCATCCCAGCTATTATTTGAATTTTCAATCAATTTTATTGCTGTAAATCTATTCAGAGTTTCAAGCGGTAATCCACAATCATTAATATATTCTTCACGAAATGCATCATCCAACAACTCTTGTAAATATCCATTAGCTGTTGGAATATTCTCTTCCGTAAAGAATTCTCTATGAATCCTGACAATTTTCTTTATCAGGTTACGGTATGCTTTAGAACGATCACCTTGTCGAATGATTTTACGTAGATGAGAATTAAAAAATATACCGTCCATAAATTACCTTTTAGTTAATGCTTGTTCAATGATTTCTCTTTTTAGCCGAGTAAACAATTCAGTATTCTGTTCCAATGGAAGAATATTATTGTTACTATACGCATCATCAATCACGTCATTGAGTTCTTTACATTCTGCCATCATATCATCAAATTTTACATCACCGATACGAATTTTATAAAGATGCTCACGGTCAATATTGGTTCTATCAACATTAACACCTTTACCTTGCATGATTTCACAACCCATCCGTAGCAACCGAATTAAATGAGCAGCATGCTTTGCATCATATCCACATTTTTCTTCAAGTAACTTTCGTTTTGGATTTCTTTGTTTCTGCCATCTCTTGTATGCAACCCATTGGTCGCATGCAGCCAAATATTTCAATTCCTGATGAGCCATATTTCTATATTCATCTTTAAGGAAATGCTGAGAGACACTACCAATCATCCGCAAAAATTCATCATCTCTACGCTTGAAATCAGCAATGGCGAATGGACACATATCATGAGATACATATTTCTTAAAGGTCATTGCACCTTCATGATCGAATAAAGCAGACATATCCTTATAGAACATATTTTGCTTATCTTCTGGTACATATTCACTAGACAACCGAGCAATCACAGCAAGCTGATTTTCAGGAAAAATACTCTTAGCAGGAAGGTTAAACGCTTCACGAGTTGGTTGAGTCATTGGATGCAACAAATAACTGCGATGTGTTTCCAACCGATTCAATTGATCCGTTGCATAACCCTGATATGCCCATTTAGCTTTCTTACATAGGAATTGATCACGGTATTCCATGATATGTTCCCATTCAGGTTTTAGCAACCGAATACAGCGATCAGGAGCATACAAGAAATCAAGCATATTTGGATTGTTATTGGCAATCAAATCTAATGCTTTAAGAATGTTATACACAGATGTATCAGTCTTAGTGCCAGTAGCATCTACATAATCATCTTTCTGCTTAAATTCATCAAATCCAAGCACTACATCACGACTTGGAAGTGCAATACCACCAAGATCTTCATCACTATCAGCATTATTTAAACCGTATGCATGAGAACCACGCACAAACATAAATACTTTATTTTCTTCAATTTCTTGTTCAGTCATTTTTTAGTTCCTTCTTTCAACGCCAATTCATGAAATTTATCAAATGGATGGGGTTCTACTGATTTGAATGCTTCGTCAAGTGATACTGACATTTTATCATATGGCAATCCAGCAATAACCCATGCCTTTAGTATCCATGTATTACCATAATACTCAAGCCATCCATTCTCTTTTAATATAGAAACTTTTGACTCATTTGTCATAATTATTTTGACATCATGGTTGTCATAGTTTTCATGAATTCACAAAACTTAACCATATCATAATTACGACTAATTGCATCGTTGATTGAATTTCGCATTTCAATGATAGCACCCTTTGATTCAAGTTCAGCTATCACCATTTCTTTAGCTTCTGCTCGATCTTTATCCGTCATCCACGGCTCATCAAACTTGGTAAGTACACTAATCATATGATTGTGCATGTCAGTTATAAGCAACTCAGCATCTGGATGTGGATCTGAATTTTCTTTTTTAAACGTTAAGTCCATAAATGCCTGTGGATCTGTTGACTTAGCCATTTCAGTTAATAATTTAATGATATCCATATTTATTCCTAAAAGAAAACAGAGAATCAGCTTTCGCTGAAAATTCTCTGTAATCTGCTGTTAAGTGTGATTCCATCATACGAATTTTTAAATGGTCGTACCATTCGATGAATGACTTCTTTGGTCTTCTTTCCACTTCCGTTAAGAATAGAAAGCACCAAAGCAACATCACCATGATCTACGTGAGATGTGATGTACTCATATCGAGATTTATTGCCTTTTTTATCATTCTCAAATGGTGGAATGGTTGACGCAAGATCAATCAATCGAGCATAACTTTCATTATGCATTCTCTCGGTAATCTCAGTCAATTCATCTACACTATCACGAAATTCTTCTGGCAATTCCGCTAAGAATGATTCAGGCATCTTAAATGACTCAACATCAAATGCATTCCAAAAAGCCAATGGAGTAAGATTATTCATTTTCTTATGAACAGCACAGTATGCAGCACCTTTCAGTTTGCATTTGTATCCGTTATCAAAAGTAATAACAAATCCTTCTTCATTTACAGTTAAAGTATCACGCACATTGAATAAATCCTCGAATTTATCAAATACAAGAACCTTAACCATCTCACAGCCAATCTTTGCACATTCTGCTTCAAGATACTCAACACCAAACTCATCGCCAGTCTGAGTATCAATGATTCCAGTAAGTACAAGAGCTTCCTTATCTCCATAATTAATAACAATTCGATTATCTGGGTAGATAGCTTCGAAAATGTACGTATGGGCGCGATTCATCAATTCAGTCTTAATATTGCTATCAAGGTACTTCTTTCCCCACACAGCTTGATCTGAATTAAATGATCCACGAGTATTTACTCTCCATTCCCCATTATAGAAATACACAATGGCACAAGAACCATCAGCCTTTTCCAATACTCTAAACTTACCAGTGAAATTTGGCTTAAACGAGTCAGGGAAGTTTGGAGCTTCATTCATTCGAGTATTGTCACCAATCAATTCTTCATAATTGAAGAACTTTGGGTATCCTCTCGCAACTACACGACCAGTAGATTCTTCAAATACAATGCCACGTGCATTGAGGGTCACAATATCCCAATCAAATGCGAATGAAACAGTCTTATTGTAATCAAACAAGATAAGGCCATCTTTACGCTGAGCCGTAAGATTTGCGCGATTTAGAAAATCATTGATATGTGGTAGTATATTTTTCATACCACTAATATAGAAACTAATTTAGTTTATGTCAATGTGAATTATCATTAATATAGAATTCTACATATCTGAATAGCTTTCGTTTCATTTGAAGCAATGATCCATTTGGAACGATATAATCAGCCTTTTTCATGAATTCTAGCTCTTTTTTAGTTTCAGCCAGTCGATTTGATACATCTAGATCTGATGTATTACGTTCTTTTAATCTGGCTTCAAGAACTTCCATTGAGGGAGGTTCCAAAAAGATAGTCAAAGCATCAGGATATACCTTTTTGAATTTTTTAGCACCCTGAACATCTAAAATAACAACTGAATTTACTGCCGAATGACTATCAACTTCGGTTCTAGTTAAACCATATAAATTTCCATAAACCGTAGAATGTTCGATGAATTCATGAGACTTTATTTTTTTGTTAGCATCATCAGGAGTTAAGAAATAGTATTCGTCGCCTTTCTCTTCTGGTCTAATAGGTCGTGTCGTACACGTTTTCAATCTATATATCTCAGGGTGAATTGATAATAATGCATTAACTAGTGTAGTCTTCCCTGATGCTGATACGGCTGATATAACAAATTTTTTACCCATACTATCCTTCGGTTTAAGATAAATATAAGTTTTTATGGTAATTTTTTGGGGAAAAATTTATTATTTATTACATGTCTAATGTAGTATATAAATGCTGGTTTCCTACATGTAAATATGAAACAAATAAAAAATCGCTTATTGAATTTCATCATATTACACCAAAAGAAATAAATCCATCACCGCTTAATAAAGTAACAATTCCTTTATGTCCAACATGTCATAAATTGATATATCATCCATTAGTTAAATCAGGTCAACATAAATTGAATACAGAGAAAAGCATTCAAATATTAAATAAGTATAATACAAATACAAAACCAATTGGATTTTCTATATATTATATGGATTATTTTGGGGAAAAATGGTTTTATTGTCCTGATGACAGAACTATTATTAAGGATTAGATATTATTCTCATCGCTTCGATTTTTTCATAGCATGCTTGACACATGTGATGTTTTCGAGTCATATTATTGACAGGAGCTGAAAATAACAAAGCAGCAGCTTTATCAATTCTATTTCCACACCACTCGCAGTTAAATATTAACCCAATTTCCATTATGATAATTCCGATAAATCTCTATTAGTTAAACCAAACCCAGTATCATATGAATCATCAGTCTCTGGTGTATTGTATTCATCATAATCATCATATCCATCATTTGCTCGATCATCTGTTGGTTCATAATGAACTGTCATTGTAACAGAATCTAATTCAGGATTTGGGTCTTCGCTGTATCTATCTCTTAATCGTTCACCTGATTGTTGCAAAAACGCCATAATTGGATTTACACCAAAATTACTGTTATATGCACCCATTCTATTAAATTGAGTAACTGCATCTTCGCGTTCTATATCACGAGGATCTTCATACCCTTCAAAAATGCATGAATAACCCTTACGGATACTTTCCATAAGAGCTTTTTCAGTGCCCTCATCAAACGATTCTAAAAAACTATGTAAATATGGATCTTTCATAATACATAGTTTATAAAAATCAACTGATTACTTTTAGAATTGAGGCTTCATTCCCTTATAGACTAGCAATTTCGATGGTCTTCCAGTAATTGGTTGATTATATTCATCCAATTCCTGAATATTATAAATAGACTTAATCTTTCTACGGAAATTAGATGCAACCAATTCACGACCGAGAACAATTTCATACACCTTCTGCAACTCACCCCATGTGAATTTTTTAGGGATGAATGAAAATGCCAAATCGGTATATTGAATTCGACCTTGAATACGAGTCAATAAGTCTTTCAAAATTTTCTTATGGTCAAATGCCATCTTTGGTAATTTATGTAAATTCCACCAGATAGCACTTCCCTTTTTAGCATCGTCGGCTGCTTCTACCTTTTCATTGGAAATCATATCATCATTAACAGCAGCGAAATACGCTACAGTGACAACACGCATACGAGGATCACGATCAATATCACCATACGAAGCCAATTGATGCACCGGAATTTTTGTAATACCAGTTTCTTCACGCAATTCACGCATCGCAGCAAATTCAAGGGAAGGATCGGGATTCTTTTTCTTATCAACATCAAGGAATCCACCGGGGATTGCCCACATATCACGAAATGGAGGTTTGCTTCTCTGAATCAACAGCACGGTAAGTTTATCATTGACAATGCGACAGATACCAATATCAACTGTCACCGATGGCTTTTCGTAAATCTTCTCATTGTAATTAGAGAGATCGTCTTTAAGTTCCTCTTCCATACTTTACTCCTTATATAAATTTTTATTCAGTACATAAGCCAATACATCATGGCCTAAAAAATGTTTCAAAGTATCACTTACATCATTCTCTGGGATTCTGGCAATCTCTTCTCTAACCTCAGTAGAACTTACCTTAAAAGTATGCAGATTGCGCAACAAATGATGGGGTTCCTTCATATACCATTGATCAGTCAACTGATAATCATCACGTGGAATAATAATGAATCGTTCACTATTCACTAATTCTTCACCTTTATTCCACGTACTGATAGTTTCAGCGTTATCTTGACCGATAATAATACTGTACTCATGATTGAAATCAGTAAATAACTTACGCAGGTATTGCATGAATTCAATTGTTGAACCATTGAAAGTTGGAAAGTTGGTTGCAATTACTCGATCAAGCAACATAACCGAAACTTTATCAGTCATATCACAAATCATTAATTCACACATCATACACCGATGAGCATATGAAACCATTTTCTTTCCATGGAAATGCAAATAACTTGGATTTATCCAAACTTCATCCACCATACCAGACTCAAGCACAGAAGTCACTACATGCTTATGTCCGATAGTAGGTGAATTGAATGCACCTCCATATATTCCAATTCGCTTCATTCATTACCTGCGAAATATTCTGTACTGGTGGTTAGCTTCACATTAAGAGCCTTCATATCATCAAGGAACTTAGCACCAAGTTCTGGATAGATAGGAGATGCACAATCAGTCAAGATAACAAGTTGATCTTTATGATTAGGATATGCATTCAAAATAGAATAAATAGTATAAGCAAAGCAAATATCAAGGGCTTCACCAGATGCAAGCACAATCCCACCATCTTCAAATGCATCATCAAGCCACTTACTCATAGCAGAGTTACATCTTGTTTCTGGATCTTCCAGTACTGGAACATCGGCTTCGTATGCACCTTGCTGTTCAGTCTTACCATTGGTTCCCTTCATAACAACTGTCACGAGGTCTTTCATATATGGCTCAAGTACATTAAGCAGATCTGGTTCAAAATTACATCCAGTAGTTCCTGCAATTGCATGATAAGGCCAGATTCGCAAATCAAAGAAATTATTTTTCTTATTCTTATTATTTTCAGCAAGTTGCCGAACATAATACAAACTCCATTCCTGCATTTCTGGATTGGATGCCTTCCAGATACCACGTTCAACATCATCTACTGTAATAACAGTAAATAGTTCTGGTTGTTCTCCCTTATCATTAGTCCACCAATTAGGGAAAGAAATCATATGAGTTGGGTGAAAATCACCAGTCAACGCAATACTATTAATCTCCTGAATATTTTTAACAATAAAATCAATAATACGATCAATATCACCATTGGAATTTGGAACAAACAAAGATCCAGCAAGAGGATTTGGCTTCCCATCAATGGTGGGTGGTTGAGTAAAACAGTTCTGATAATCGACTAGCAATAGATTGGTTTTCATAATTAACTCCTTTTTATCAATCTGATAATAATATAGGTTATTTTTAGCGTTTTGACAATAACTTTTTATCAAAAAGACAAAAAGTTATTGCACTCCTAGATGACGTTTCAGTTTTAGGTATTTTTCGCTATAATAAACACAATTAAGTGTTTCTCGATAATCGAATCCAAAGGAACGTCTCGACAACGCAAGTACAGGTGGAGCCTGAACACGCTTTGCTACAGCCATACCCTTAAACAGATTCCACCAACGTTCCAGATCAGCTACAAAGGCATCAGGAGTTGGGAATAGAATACGCAGTTGCTCTTCTGGCTTATTAATTCCAAGGAACTTAAACAAGTCACAAGCAATGTAGTGTTCCATGATCTCTGTTGGAGTAACTCGATCCCAACGTTCAATCCATGCCTTAAAGAGATTATCATGATACCAATAAATGATAGGATCTCCCTTACCATTATCAAGGCATTGTTCCTCGCTCAATTCAGCAGAAGGAATGATATCAAAGATTCCTTGTGGAATAACTTCACCATTTCGATTCATATACTTACCCAATTCGTATACTTGGCTCTTCCACAAATCACCAATCGCTGCAAGGAACCCAGCCAAATCACCATACATGGTACAATAGCCGACTGTCGATTCAGTTTTATTGCCATTATTGGTAAATACACCACCAAAGGCACTAGCAACTGCCGACAAAATTCTCGAAGACCGATCACGAGCCTGAACATTTTCCAAATCAAAACTGGATAACTTTAATTTGATTGCATCATTTAAATAGTCAGAATCGGTAGTTAATTGTTGAACTGTAAGGCCATTGATTTGAGTTTTAGTCAATTCAACAGAATCACTAATAGGAATAATTGTATAATAGCAACCAATATTCAATGCTAGTTGTTCAGACAACCCAATCGTGGTTTTGCTATTAAACTTACTTGGCATATTTACCAACATGAGATTATCCTTACCAATAGCTTCCGCATACAATGCAGCAGCCACAGCGGAATCAACACCACCAGAAGATCCAATAACAACTCGTGCCAACTTGGATTGCTTCATGTAAGTACGAATACCATAAATTAACGCATTATGAATTTGTTCTACTTCGGTTTCATCTTCGTATACAGTAGCAACTACTGGCTCCAGATCCTTTGTATCATGATTGAATGTTACATCCAATACACTATCAGTAAAGCATTTCGCATTTGCAATGGTATTTCCATTTTTATCATAGGCAACAGTGGAACCATCAAATGTAAAAAGAGTCTTGCCATTGTTCTGCAATCCAATCGAATTTACATAACACAATGGGACTTTATTATCTCGTGCATGAGCAGAGAATACACGGTCTCTGGATACATTTTTATTTAATGTGAATGGCGAACAGCTAAGATTCAGAATTAGATTAGCACCACGCTTAATGGCATTCTTTACTGGTTTAATATCATAATCACGATCCCAGCCATCTTCGCAGATAGTCAATCCGATATGCAAGTCTGTATCGACTGTAATAGGCGCATACATCTGCATTACATTTGTATTACCGAATTTACGTTCACAATACCATTGCAAATCCTTAAAATGGCGAGGTTCTTCAAATTCTCGATAGTTTGGCAACAATGCCTTTGGATATACAATACCTCGCTGACTATCCTTATGAAATTCCCCATTCATTGCGACGAATGCACCATTCAATTTAACTACACGACCATCAGTACCATGCAAATCACGATCAATAAATACATTTCCGAATACAATAGCCAGATCTTTAGTGGATTCCTTGGCAAGTTCAGCACCAAAATGCTCACAATCTTCCAAAAATGCGAGTTCTTCCCACATATCACCGATCAAATAACCAGAAATACAAAGTTCTGGGAAAACCAACACACGAACACCTTCCTGTTTGGCCTTATTAACATGAGACAAACAAGTAGAATAATTAATGCGTGGATTTCCCGGAACAACTTCCATTTGAACCATTCGAATCTTCGTATTTTCAGCCATAAGAACTCCTATTTTTATCACTTTGATAATAATATAGATCATTTCTCATGAAATGTCAAATACTTTTTATCAAAATGATTAAATCCCTTCGATTTTCATTGTATTATCGGTTGTTTTTAGAGTTCCACCACCGAGAACCGCATTTCCACAGGTAACTAAGCCATTCTCTTCATCCATCGATGGAACAAATACCAACACATCAAATCCAGCAGCTTTAAGATCTTCTTCTGGTTTCTGATAAGGCATCCAGCTATCATAACCACCAAGAGTTTTGATATTATTGGATGTACATGCGTTGTTATTATGAATTGGCGTAATCTTACACATGAATTTGTTCGGATCAAACATATTGGCTAGTTTTTCCGCATCAATTTCAAAATCCGTAGAGTATGCAAAATTCAAACAATACTTACGACTAACAGGATCAGGAAGGGATTCGGCAATGATAGCAATTTCATCCAAACTTAATGCACGATTATTAAACATTGCATTGCGCTGATCATCATTTGTGCTATTGATAGAAAACTGTAATCCAGCCTGACCATTATATACATTATTCTTGATGTCACACCATTCACGAATACGATCACCTAAATCACCCAGCGCACGGGGCATAGAAGAGGTCAGGACAGGATGAATCACTTCAACCCGAAGTCCAGTATCAATTAGCAATTGACGCTTGTTAGAAGCCAACCAACGGGAGAATTCAAATACACTCTTATTGAATGCAGGTTCACCCATACGTGCATAATGCAAATTCAATCGTTCCGTATATCGAATATTAGGAAACATCGCAATTGCAGAATATAACTGATTCTTGAGATCTTCAACACTTGCATTTCCTTTGAATTGCAAATTGGGAACATCACAGAATGTACACTTCATTGGACATCCATATTGTGTAGATACGGTAATGACCCATTTTTCAGTAAGAGGCATGCAAGTTCCATTAGGAACACCTTCAATGATATTTGTATAACCAAGGAAGTCAGCCTTTACGTTCTTACCCTTGCCATAATCACCAATTGACAGAGTTTCCAGTTGACCACGGCTATAATCACCTACTAACAAATAACCAGTTGGAATTTGAATCTTTTTCGTAATCATATATCCTCACATATATTTAAGCAACACATCTTCATCTTCAACCCACGAGCCATTTAGGTTTCCATTTGGGTGAAACACCATTTCATATACAGTATCAGCATGTTTAGCTTTTTCATCATATAGCTTAACAAGATTTGCACCTTCCGAACACATATCAACATTCTGATATTTGTAGACTTCTACATAATAATAGTATCCCATCAAATTTCTAATGGGTGTGAATCGAGGATCTTCATCAATCTTCGACCATACATCAGCTAATTTGATTTTATTAGCACGACAGAAATCCATCTTTTCTTTATTTAATGTCTTATCTTTATCATAATCCATAAGTTCACGGAAAATAACATTATCAATTCCGATATCCTGATAATATTCCATGTACTTAATCATCTCATCGATATTGGAGATACCAGATTCCAACAAGACACAACTCATACGTGGACGAAGCCCATTAGCAAGGGAGTATTGTACGATAGTTTCCAGCATTGCGTTAGTAAACGAACCAGTAGCAAACTTCATAATCCCATTATTAATAGTATCATCATAATGAGCCTTGCTGATATTCAGATGTGAAAATTTATTATCAGTAATATGCTGAATAACAAGTTTATCTTCCATCTTATCCAACAATCCACTTCCGTTAGTCGTAAGTGTTCTCTTACGATAATTATATTTATTAATAAGACGAAGGATTTCAGGAAGACGCTTACTTTTGGTTGGCTCTCCACCAGTAATAGACACACTTGGATTTAATGGCTGTAGATATTTCAACACATAATCCAATCGTTCGAAATATTCATCATCAGATACAATTTTATCTTTCTTATATAATTGTCCACGATTTTCATATCGAAGTTGCGCAACACAAAACTTACAATCCGCATTACAGAAATCATCCGTGAATATAGATAGGTTTACATTGCTATATACATTCTTTGATATATCACCAAAGGTGAATGGAGTTAGTGTATAATCTTCCAGATTATGACATTCCTGTCTGCGTTCTCTGAGAGGTTGAAATTTTAGAGTTTTCATTGTAGATCCTTTTCGTGATTTGCACGAGCAACTAAATCAGTTCCAAAATTTGCACCATCACATGAATATAGGAACCACGCATCCACGTTCTGTTTAATTACAGGCTTTTCGTATTCAGTATTATCTTCCAGTTTTCCATATGACTGTAAGTAATACACATCTGATTGATCAAAAATCTTATTAAGTTTCAATAATTCAATAAGCTCTTCGTCACCATGACGCAATCTAACGTTAAATCGAATATCAAAAATATCAATGAACTCAGTAGCCAAATGCATATCACGGCATTCTTTCAATAGATTCTTATTTTCATTAATAAGATGATAATTAATACTGCGTTTAATTAATACCTTAATATTTGTATGTGACGCAAACCAAATAAGAGGTTCAATGTGAGTACGAAGCAACATTCCATTAGTTGTAATAATTACACGCTTACATCTCTGCGTAGAGTGAGCATACCACAAAAATAGATATAGATCTCGATGCAATAATGGTTCGCCACCTTCAAGTTGCAATTCGAACTCACTTGAACAGGAATCAATAATATCCTTGAATGTATTAAATGACATGAAAGTATTTTTGTGCTTCCCAGAACTCATGCAACAGAAACTGCAATTCGTTGTACATTTATTTGTCGTATTTATATATAATCTAGTAAGCACAAAATACCTCGTCAGTTAATCAGCAATAATGCTATTGATATGTTCCTTAATAAAACTCTCGTAGATCTCTTGACGGCACATGCCTTTACCAGTGCTATCAGAAACCTTCGCTACAGGCTTGCCATTGGCTTCAACCATCTTCATCACGATCTGCAATGCAGGAATACCCATTGCATTTCCAAGATTAGTGCCAATGCCATACGATGTATCGATGCGTCCATTGAAATGTTCACACAACTTAAATGCCTTCTCCACAGTCAATCCATCACTGAATACAATGGTTTTCAACATTGGATTGATGGAATATCGCTGATACATTTCAATGATGTCTTCACCGAACTGGAATGGATCACCAGAATCATGGCGAACACCAGTGAACTGCAATGCAAATCCCTTATGGAATACTTTCTTAATGAAATACTTTGCACCAAAGGTATCACTCAATGCAATACCAAGATTTCCTCGATATTCCTTTGCCCATGTTTCCAGAATAAATTCTTGGGAATCAAATGGATGAGTCATTGCTTGGCCTAGCATCATGGCTTCGTGTGCCATTGTACCAATTGGGGTAATATTATACTTCAATGCATAATAAACGCAAGAGGTTCCCGTAAAATTACGGCTACTTACTTCTTTATGCATGCGATCAATCACATGATCCAACCAACGAACCGATGCTGCTCGACGGCAAGAGAAATCAGATACCTTGAATGGCTTATGCTTAGAGAATTCATTAATCTTATTGATATTGTCAGTAAGAATCTCTTCACCCTTGATGAAATTGTCATCAGTCAACTCTTCACGAGTACGAATTTCTTGAAGAATTGTAAGTGTATAAATCTCAGCCATGCTTGCCTGAGTAAGAGGGCCAGTGGAATAACATTTGAACTTTCCATCAATCTGATCCACATATGCATGAATGTACTTGCGATTCATGCTAAATCCACGAAGGAAATCAATGAAGTTTTTCTTGAAGAAATAAATCTCAGCAAGCTGTGTCAATTCATACTCAGTGAATTTCAATTCACAAAGTAGATCAAGTTGATAATTGATTTCATTAATAAATGGAGCGAAATCAAAATCCGAACGAACCTTCAAATCATATACCGCCTGAATATCAGGAAAGTTGTTGATATAGAATTGAAGCATTGTGAGTTTGTATAAGTCACAATACGTCAAACTCGGAATAATACGCTCTCCGGGTTTGGTGACATACACGTTTTTTAGATTATCTACTGTATTCTTAGCACTCATTATGACCACCTTTGTTTAATGCTTACTACTAATATAGATACTTTTTTTCAAAATGACAATAACTTTTTATCTTTTTGATAAAAAAGTTTCATATTTTAGGTTTTTTAGGCTATATGATAGTAATTTAGACAATATAACATAGTTCACTTGACATTTCAATTCAATAATTCTACATTATATAGGTTATAGCTAAGTTTCTAGAGTAACAATCTAACATACATGAGAATATATGACAAGCGAAAAAACAAAGTATAAAATTTGGAACTGGACAATTGAAAAAAATGCGGTTCCCTTATCAATGAATCCAACAGGACAGCCTCAGTATTGGTATTCTGTATGTGGAGTAAGCGATCAGTATCAACAAGGACGAATTGTAAGGACGAGTCGTATTGTAAAGATTGATTTTGAACTTGGAATTGCGGAAACCCAAAATTCTATATATGAGTTGCAAAAAGAACCGCGAGATTTTACCGGAATCGCTTGGGGCTGACATTAGGCTGAATATAAGGAAATGAATATATGAGTGACTTAACAACCACACTGATAGGATTTGTGCTTCTGATTGTTACGATTTTCTTGTTACGCAAGAAATTTAAAAGTGATGATAAAAAGGATCGCCTATCATTTGATACTATCAAGACTAAGTATCCTAATGTATCACAGGCACATAAGGAAAACACACATAGCTACAACATTCTCTGGATGCTATTCAAACGAGACCATGTTGAACTGCTAGACAGTTACTCACACATTGGAATGTTTTGGCGTACAGGTGAGCCATGGAACCACCACGAGGTTGGTTGTGATTCACTTGAAGAACTAATTACTAAACGAGTCAATATGCCACTACAGCATCTTATTATAAATGGTAAAAGTGTTGGATTTCATGTTGTTCAGCCAGTACCCTATATAGTAATAGATGAAATAAATACAACCAAGGAAATATGAAATGAAAAAAGTCAGTTGTGCAAGTTGTGATGGTGTTGGTAATCACGGAAAGGACAAGCGCGGATGTACAATCGCATGTACTATCTGTAACGGATCAGGAAAAACAGATCCATCAACAGAGGATCTAAGTAAAGAGTATCCTGATATTCATTTTTGTGATATTGAGTATCTCAGTAGTGATGATTCGGATATTGATGCACTAGTAAAAGCATCAGAAACAAATATAATCTGTATTGTAACCAATAGGGATAATGATATTGTATCTACTCGTCGATTGAATGCCGATATGGATGAACTCAATGATTTAATTGAAGAGGTATCTAATTATGATGGGGATTGGGGAGACTATCATACATTAGAAACTATTATATATCAGAAAAAGAGTTACCACGCGATTATTGGCAATAATACAGTAACTGGAAATGGTGATGTTGATATATCAACTATATTACCAAAGGCTAGTATGTGCATGAAAGAGGTAAGGGATACATTACGCGAAGCCCTACAAGACGAAGATATCAATCTACGAGATGCTATCATTAATGTACTTAATAGGACAAAGGATTGAAGGAAACATAATGACAAATATACAATTCACAACGATTGAGCAGATTAATTCATCCATAGATGATGTAACTAAGTATATATTAGAGGATGAAGTATTCGGAAAAAATGAAGTTTCCGTAATTCGCAAAAACGATAAAATTGTTTTTTGCATACCAACTCAAACAAACTGTAAAATGGGATGTACGTTTTGTCATCTTAAAGGAACCACTCGTCCATCAAAGAATCTATCAATTGAGTGGTTGGTTTCCGTGGTAGATCACTTAATCGATATTGAACACCTCCACAATAGATCTAAAGATTTGTTAATCAGTTATATGGGAGTGGGTGAGCCATTAATGAATCTCACAGGATTGCTTGGATCTATAGAATCCTTATACGACAAGTATGATAATATACGATTTGGTATATCCACAATCCTACCAAATGTATCAGCTATAACTAGCCTGACTAAGTGGTCATTAGAACATCCTGATATTAGAATTAAATTGCATTTATCTGTACATGGTATTTTTAATCGAGAAGAAATTATACATCTCAGTGTAAATGCATATAGTGCTATTGATTACATGCACCTGTTTCATAGACATACTAAAAATCCGATTGAATATCATTACACTCTAGTGGATGGAGTTAATGATAGCATAAATGAATTAAAGTCATTCAATGCACTCATTAGTAACGATGGTGCGACAGTTAAATTCTTAACTCTAAGTGAATATAATGGATGCAAGAAAACTCAATTAGATAATGAATTAATCCGCAGTATATTTAAAAATAACATAGTAGAATTCTATGATCCACCCGGAAGAGACGTAGGTTCATCCTGTGGAATGTTTAATAGAGATCTATATAATGATTAACAAAAAACCCTCTCTTATCGAGAGGGTTTTTATTTTTATCCACACTTGCTGTATGAGCAATCTTTGCAGAGGATACAACCTTCTTGGAAGATCATAGTTCCACCACAATGAGGACATGTACCATTCTTTCCAGAGACCATCGTTCCATCCTTAACAAACTGCTTCAACAGTCTCTTAATATGGAATGTGAATGATGAGATTGGATAGTTACCCTCATCCAATATATCAACAATGTCGATAACTTGAATATTGTGACGAAGCAAGAAACCGATACTTCTGGCAATCTTAGTAACATTGGTTTGTCCAATATATTTTTCTAATTGATCACCAATCAATTGTTTCTTAATTCCTTTAGCCTTTGCTAATTTCATCATAGATTCAATTGTATCTTCGGTTACTTCACTACTTTCTTTGCTATTGGTATTAACGAACAATGCAAATGGACGAGTCATGCTTTGATCGGCAAATGCAATATTTACATACCATTTCTTCTTATTCTTATCCTTGATAACATATCCCTTACTAACATATTCGTTAGGAAGTTTAACATCTTCAAGAATTACACCTTCACTAGCACCAAAGAATGTAGTTTCCAGTACTGCTTGCTGTTCTTGGGTTTCTTGCTTCTTTTCAAGAACCGCAGTCATAGTACCAGCACGATATGTGGTGATACCTTTAATACCAGCCTTCCATGAATCTAAATAAAGATTTTTGAATTCTTCATAAGGATAATCAGCAGGAAGATTTACAGTTTTCGATGAAGACATGTCAGTATACTTAGCAATGATTTTCAAAGGTTCGATGTGATCAGAAACTGTCAAATCATCGGTGGTTGCGAATATACCATTATCTTTCATTTCATTTATTTCAGCTTCACTGAAATTTTCTTTAACGTACTTCCAACCATAATCAACTACCTGAGATGCCTTAACGAGTCCACGACCACGATCAATCTCATAATCAACTCCATTGAAGCTACCCTTTAGAATATCATCAGTTCCTTTTTTAGTAAACTTGAAAATATCAGTTTCAAACCATTCACCTTTAGGTGCTTCTGGGAACAATAAACCCTGCTTTCTAAGCTCTGCACGGTCATGTTCTGGTACGATTGCCCAACGGGTGTACTCTTGCATGAAAACGGGTTCTATGCCACCAGAAACGACACCACAGTATATACTCATGTTACCTGTAGGTGCATTTGCGCTTCTATGTGAATTTCTCATTGCACCAATGGCTTCAATTTCTGATTTGAATTCATTCGACAAATCTAAATTCTTCCACCAATATGTATTAAAATACTCGGCTGGCGTGAATAAACTAAATGATCCCTTTTCGGCACCAAGTAATGCACTTGCACGAATTTCGCTTTCGGCTTTACACTTCATGATAGATTCAATCAATTCGAGAGATTGAGCAGACCCAAATCTAACACCAAGAATATAATGTAATGATCCGAGAGAAAGAATACCAATACCAATTCTGCGTTTTTCAGTCATGGATGCTTTATATTCATCCAATGGTGCTCGGCTAATATCATTAATATTATCAGAGAATCTAACAGCAATCGAAACTGCCTTTGAGAATGATGCATAATCAAATACAAATTTACCGGAAGCATCCTTAGTGATAAATTTAACAAGATTAATTGACATCAAATTACATACACCAGTAGACATAGCAATTTCACCACATGGATTTGTAGTTGCTATCTTTTCGGCATATGATAGTGAATTTAATTTATTTGCTAAATCGAGGAACAACACACCCGGATCATTTCTGGTGTATGTAGCCATCATGATCTTATCCCAAAGCTCGGTAGCTTTTACAGTTTTATACACTGTGACAGGATATCCCTTAGACTCCCAATCGTCTATATTTCCATTCCATTCATCATTATATTGAGGAGCAGTTGAATCAGGAAATTTCAAATCCCAATCAGCATTATTCATTACAGCATCCATAAATCCATCTGTAATACCAACTGAAATATTAAATTTATTTAATTGGCCTTGTACTAATTTTGCATCAATAAATGATTCTATTTCAGGATGCCAGATTTCGAGTACTCCCATTTGAGCACCTTTACGGATTTTTTTCTTTTCATCTGGATGAACATCGCCTAAAATTTTATCACTTCCCATTGTAATAACAGCAGAACTTTGATTCCATAGACTCATCATCTGAACAACACCGGGAGTACGTGAAGCAATACCTCTAACGTACATACCAGCAGGACGAATCCACGAGAAATTCATTCCATAACCACCCTCAGACTTTAATGTAAGGGCTTGTGCTTTCAGCATATCATATATACCAGCAATACTATCTGGATCTTTATAACCAATATCTCGTGGGTTATGCACGAAGCAATTCATCAGTGTAGTACCTTCTCTACCAGCAACACCTAGATTAGCAGTAATTCTACCACCAGCAATTCCCTTAAAATCACTCAATAACCACTTAAAATCATCTTCGATTTGCTTTCGTTTGGTATCATTTTCAACCGATGCAGCAGCAATTGCTTGACGATTCCATGTATCCTCTAGTGTATTTTCACCAGTCGCACGATAGTTGTGTTCCCATACTTCTTTTGATATTTCCTGTAACATTGTTTTTATAACTCCTTTTATATAAATATAACAATAATCATTACTTTTTTAGTAATTTTGTAAATAATTTTTTGATTAAACTTTAAATTGATTTTTATTATTCAAAGTATATGATGTTTATAAAAATAATTTTATATACCATATGTAGTATCATAACACGATTTTTATAAACTTAATACGTTTGACTTTATATTAATTTATGGTGTGCTCTTCTAGTATCACTTTTAATTGCACGAAGCCATGCAACAGTAACTGGAATATTATTATCTTGCCACCATTGGCTTGGAAATATGGTTTCTAGCCTAAATTCTTGGAATCTAATAGTTGTATTCCGTATGAATCTAGCTTGATCCTGACGGGTATAATAGAAGAAAGAGTTCTGATTCCAATAACTCACATGAGTAGGATCTTGGAAAGCTCCTCTTCCATCAGTTGATGGAACGTCTATCATAGCCCATCCACCATCAGCTAAAACTCTATAAATTTCAGACATTATTTTCGTTTTATCATGTAAATGTTCTAAAATATGAGACGCATTTAATACTCCAACCGAATTATCAGGTAATGGAATCCCATCATTCAAATCCGCTGTAATTTGACCACCTTCTTGATCTATAGTCAAATATCCCGGTTTTCCATCAATACCACCACCAATATCAACCTTTAATAATCCCCTTAATTCAGCATCTCTTTCGGCAAGCTGATACCCATATTTATAAAATAATTGAACGGTATCACGTTGAATTCCATTATATGTTTCTGGTTCTGTATATGTATTATTTCCATCTATACGATATACATATAGAGGTTCATGTAAATGATGACATTTGGTAACTAGATATGTACGAATCATTAATTCATGATCATCTAATACTTTCATATCAATATTATGACCACCTAATGATTTATATACATCCGATTTCCATGTTCTTACATGATCTGGTGCGTACCATATAAATGCCATTGTAGCAGCATCGATATCAAACCCATCCATAACGATCAAATCGGTATCTTTATACTTTAAATTATAATGTCTCCAACCAAACACAGGAGAAAATGGCACAAATTCAGAATTGGTTTGTAATCTCGCATCATCTGATGATACAAACCCAACGTCAGGATTTGTACTATATGTATCATATAAACGCTGTAAACAATTCGGAAGCAACAAATCATCATGATCCATTTCAATTAGAACATCACCAGTCCCTAAATTGAATGCTTCGTGTTTGAGATAACCGATTTTAGTATTTTTTGTTTTATCTTTATATACCTTTACTCTATTATCGGTAAGTATTACATCAGGCAATTTATCATGTATAGCCTTTCCGTTTACATATACTATCCATTCCCAGTCTGTATATGTTTGTGCTACTATTGTTTCATATAGTTCACGGATATATTTAAAATTATGTGTTGGTGTTATTATACTAAATTTCATATATACAAATATAAATTTTATATAATGAAATTACACTCTAATTAATATCAAAAAGTGAATCAAGTGAACCATAATTCGTATAACAATTGTTTTCATGTCGAGTGGGTAAACTATCAGACTCTCGTTTTAAAATATGCCTATTTGACTGTTCGAAGGCATAATTACCCATGATATTAGTATCAGGGACTGTATTTAAGTCTTGTTGCTTGGTTGCTATAAATTTACCGAATTTCATATATGTTGTTTATATTAAAAATTATTTAAAACTAAGTAACTGACAATAAGGCAAATTATACGTATTTGCAGCAAATGGTTTTTTCATATTAGATTCATGTCCAGTTTTTAATTCAGCTAGTTCCCAAAACGTATCAGTTTTTATATATCCTATAATCCACCCACGCTCAAAATTTTTTAATATTGATGTGAATATATAAAAATCAGCTTTTTGCTTTCCATGTACTTTATTCACACTTGCATCATAATGGGGAAGAGGCATAACACTACGTTCTTTAGTTTTAACTTCTAATCGTTTATCACCAAATAAACAGTCGAAATTATATGTATTTGCTCTTTGTACAAATGGGAATTCAGCTAATACCATTTCCTCACCAAGAGAACCAGCGAAAGTTCCTTCACCGTTCCTAATACTATCAGTTAAATTATTTTTATATTGATCGGATATATATTTAGCTGTTTTTCTCATATCAGAAGTTATTATAACTTCTTTCATATAATCTATCGATGTTACATATTGTTTACTCATGCAATAAATATAGCATATTAATAAGAAAGTATAAGATCAGGTTTACTTAATATTGGACTCAATCTCATATATGGAAAAAATAGTGAATAATCAGTATCGACTAATTGAATTAATTTTAGTTGAATTATATTTTCGGATTTCCATATGTTTACCGATTTAACCAATAACGCAGCAAAAAATAAATCGATTTTACCATTCAAATTAGTAAATATACATCTAAATCGAGTCTTATATGGCTTATCTGGGTATTTTGTTTCTAATTCATCATATGTAATTTCTGATCCATCAAACCAATCATAATATTTTATATCAATATCATTTAATGACATTTCTATCAAAAAATGAGAAAGCATCGATTTTGTTGGATCGTCTGCCCAGTGTTTACCGGGATCTTTAAATGTAGAGAAAATATTTTCCATATGACATAAATATACGTCATTTATTGATTTGATGTGAATTTTTTTAAGCCCAAAGAGGGACTCGAACCCATCAACCTCTCGCTTACGAAACGAGCGCACCACCAGTTGTGCTATCTGGGCAAATGAATTGAGAAGCTAGAGTGACTCACTGAATGGTGACTAGTATTTGATTCAGATCGTCCTCTAAGTAAGTCCGTCAAAACTTTAGGTTTTCTCTGTTGAACGCAGAATAACCCTTCTCAAACTTATACCGGATACTGGACTTGAACCAGTGACCTTATGCGTATGAAGCATCTGCTCTAAGCCAACTGAGCTAATCCGGCAAAAACGAAACCGATGGGACTCGAACCCACAACATCTACATAGACAGTGTAGCACTCTAAACCATTGAGTTACGGCTCCTTAATAATACGAACACGATGGGATTCGAACCCACGAAATCCTGATAGACAGTCAGGCTCCTTAACCACTGGGAAACGTGTCCTTATAGTAGATGGAGTGGGACTTGAACCCACATAAGGCTTGCACCAAACAGCTTATCAGACTGCCCTCTGAAGACCAATTCGAGTATCCATCTATAAATCAAAATCTCTTTTCATCAGGAAATGTATAATCCGATGAAGGTCGTCTATTCTTTTCAACTTGTCTCTTAACATCATCCATAATTTTTTTATTTTCCCTTGACTCACGTACTTTATTATAAATACCAAGTACAATTGTAATACCAGCTATTATAATAAATATCTTTATAATAATTCCCATATAAATCCTTGTTAAGTTAAGCTGTAAATGGGATTCGAACCCGATGACCTCTTCAATACCAATGAAGTGCTCTACCAACTGAGCTATTACAGCATATTTGTATGGGCGATGTAGGAGTTGAACCTACGACCTTCTCCTTGTAAGGGAGTTGCTCTAAACCAACTGAGCTAATCGCCCGAATTTTAACACAATTCGGAATAAATTTGTAATCTATACATGACAGCATCCGAAAATTCTTTACCATATATATCAGGAATGGTTGTCTCTAATCTATTCATAATAGTTTCATGACTCCATCCTTGTATTCTAGCATCATCATAGAAATGCGTCCATGAAGGCATTAAGTTTCGCTGCTTGCATTGATTAAAAATTTCATCCAATGGCATTCCTAGACTATCAAAAACTCTAAACACACCATCAACTACGTCAACACCTTCGGGTGTTACAGCAACAATATTAAATCCTTTTTTAGTTTTACGCATAACACATTCCTTTAAATTAGTAGCGGAGGACTGATTTGAACAGTCGATCTCTTGGTTATGAGCCAAGCGAGTTAACCACTTCTCTACCCCGCATCGAGTTTATTGTCTAGTGCCTATCGAGGGATTCGAACCCTCAACCTCACGGTTCGAAGCCGTGTGCTCTATCCAGTTGAGCTAAACAGGCATATTAATTGGTTGCAGAAGTAGGACTTTCACCTACAACACCGATGCCTCGGATATCCCCATTAATAGCGGGGTAAGTTTAGTTGATAGCCTTAGTATTGTGTCAGCTATTGTTCCTTCATTCTGCGAGTACCTGTGATGTGATTCGAACACACATCCTCTATATTCGTAGTATAGTGCTACATCCAGTTGAGCTACACAGGCAAAAAATGTATAGAGCCAGTAATCTTACGTTAATATACAACGGTTCTGATCTCTAGTCATATGCCGTAAACAGGAGTTAAACCTGTGCCTCTGGTTATACATTAGTAGGCACGAGTGGACTTGAACCACTAACATTCACCGTATCAGAGTGACGCTCTAACCAAATTGAGCTACGTGCCTATAAAGCTAGTGAAGGGAATCGAACCCCCAACCGCTTGATTACAAATCAAGTGCTCTACCTATTGAGCTACACTAGCATAAAAAGTGAATGTTACGTCTGTGGAAGTGGACAGCAAACATACAACCGAACCGAGAGCTGGTGATAGGAATCGAACCCACAACGTCTTGAATACAAATCAAGTGCTCTACCTATTGAGCTACACCAGCATAAGCGAAAGATGGGACTTGAACCCACAACAATCTGTTTGGAAAACAGGGACTCTAAACCATTGAGTTACTTTCGCATAAAAATGAAACTGATACACACATTCCCTCATAGAAACACAATAGGCTTGCTTAACTATTACTCGATGTGGATCATCCGTCCTACCCATCCTCAGTTCCGATGGCGGTTTCATTTTTAGCAAACATATTTTCAAGATAGTTTGTAAACATTAAAATGAACAAAACATGTTAAGCATCTACCCGGAATCGAACCGAGAGCTAATGATTGGAAATCACTGGTATTACCTTTATACGATAGATGCATAATTGATGACTAAAAGAAACATCATCACAGGACTTTTCTGCCTTCGCGGTTGCAACCGCAAGTCCGTTTCTGTCGTTGTTATTATCAAGTAACGCTTGTTACTTGTTGTGCATTGAGCTACGTGCTCAAAGGCAGTGACAATCTGCTTTTGGAGTGTATTGCGGGGGTGGGACTCGAACCCACGACCTTCAGGTTATGAGCCTGACAAGCTACCAACTGCTATTACCCCGCTATGGAGACATGGAGGTTCGAACCCCAGACCTCTTGAGTGCAAATCAAGTGCTCTACCAACTGAGCTATATCCCCTTGGCTCCTTCGATATGTTTAACGTGGCTGACGGAGTAGCTTTACACGATTAGTCTTTCCTAATAGTACAAGCGACTACCGAGGCTCGAACTCGGACTTTAACTTCGGCAAAGTTATTTGCTACCATTACAACATAATCGCATGAAAAATTCACACCAAATTATCAATCATCACACAACGGCAAGCGTTATGTTAGTGGAAGTGAAGGGAGTCGAACCCTTAACCGTATCCTTGCAAAGGATCTGCTCTACCAATTCGAGCTACACTTCCATATTGTAGTTGTTGGGCTACCAACAGGGACTACGACTCCATTTGCTATACAAAAAGAAAAACCCCACAGTTTCCTGCGGGGTTTGTGTCTCTATTATAAGACGACCCCGCTATGCATGTACTCCTGTACCCATTGCGATTGTACCGCGATCAATGATCGCTGCTGTATCGGCTGTGGTAATGGTTGTGACTTGCATGACTAATCCTTTTTAAAGTGTTTCGTTTCTCTTATAAATACAATATAGGTTATTTTTCACCATTTGTCAAAACTTTTTTCATCTTTTCTAATTTTTCTTAATAGTTAACCCGTTTAGAGCATTTTCCGTTTTTAAACGATTCATATCCAGATACACCGATGGCTTTCCATGAGCTACCAGCGAGAATATTAGAAATGACACCAGCCATTTTATCTACTGGACATTCAATAATAGCAGGATTGAAATAGTTTTCTTGACTAGGCTCACTAATCACACATTTCTTATTACTAACAAGAAATCCAATTCGTTCTTGTTCTTGTCGATGGTATGGTTCAAATGCATGTAGATTAATAACTATCTTACTATTCTCAATATACTTCAATGTTTCATCATAACTATGACCTAGTGCAACAACCATAGAAAACTTATTATACATTTCTAATTGAATATTGGATATTATCTTAGCTCTACGTTCATTCAACAACCCATAGAATAATACATCAATTGATGGATTTTCTTTATTGTTCAACGTTTCAATACCGGGATAGTATTCAAATGGATACACATGTGCCACATCAACTTGATGAAACAAGTTAAAATAGGTAGAATTCAAGTCATCATAATCCCAAATCTCATCTGCGAGTTTTGCTGTTTCACATAAATTAGAAACATTCAACCACTGATTTCCACCACATAACTGTTCCCAATTATATACAACAATAGTTTTCTCTGGATATAGATTTCTGTATTCAGGTATAACTTTACTATAATCACCACCGATGACTATAATAGTATTGTTCAATAATTTAACATCAAATTTATACTTAATGAAGTTGATGACATTCTGAAAATATGGGTTATTGACAACAGAAAGCCACACATGTTCAAATTTGATTAATTTGTAATTATGAACTATCATTAAAATCCTCGATAATAAAAATTCTTGATATCTACGTGCTTAACTTTTTCGATTTCGGTTTTATATTTTAACATCTGATCGGCATGTTTTGATATCAGATATGAATCATTAGAATTATGTCTCCACGATGCACCTTCATAATGTTTAAACCAAGTTGTAACCGTTGGAATACACTCAATAGATAACTTTGCCGATTTTACATCTTCATAGAATGTAGAACCAACATCATACATCAATGTTGTTTTATCATCAGATACAGGAATTGACGCGAAAAATACATTTGATTTAGTTTTATCAATTCGTGATTGATCGTGAAATGATATATGTCGTGATTTTATATCATCAACATTAATAATCATAAACCATGGATTGATTCTAGGTTTTAAATTGTATCCAGCTCGATAGAATGTTTTATATCCACCCAATGATATAGCATTTACCTTACAGTGATTTAATAAGGAGCTAATAGGTTTATTAAATATGATATCAGTATCAACTACAAGTGCATATTTAGTAAGACACATTTTAAGAGCTGTATCTAGTGACTGTGAATGCTTACCATTTGGATTTTTTACATATGGTATATTATTCAAATCCAACATGTCACGGGTATCAGATTTAATCGAGTTTTCCATAACAATGATCTTCATATTGGATAACTCTTTATTAGCATACCTAAACGATTTTAGCATAGTTTCGGTAATTTCTGGTGTCTCATATGAGCAAGTGATTAAAGTTAAATCATCGAGTATATTACCAAAAATATTCATGAATTCGGCACAATAAGTCAATTCTTTGGTTATTAATTTACCATTTTCACCAAATACAAGAGCTGGTTTAGTGTCAGTCCATGTATCAAAATATTCAGACACTCTATTCATTGAAGTAATCATCATTTCAGAACTTCTTGAAATTGATGATTCGAATTTCTTTCGTAAATTATTATGCACATAGGATAGATGATGCATATGAAATCCGGTATATACTTTAAATGTACTTTCTTCCATCTTTCTAAGAGGATCACATATCACTGATGATGCATAATGACCAAACTGCAATCCACTACGCATTTTATACATAGATGGAACATAATAGAAATCATAAAAATAATGATGTACATCGTTATAGTAAGTAATGATAGGTGAATACGCAACATTGATATTATTTTTTTTCATATCAGATGCGGTTGCTACTATACTATTAGCATCATAACATTCATCGGCATCCATTGGCATTACATATGTACATAAATTATTATCACACATGCGCAATCCAATGTTGCGTTTTTCAATCATACCCGATTCTTTATCACTACCCAAGTCATTAACATATACGACATCATCAATTAATTTACGTTCAATCAATCGATTAAATATCGATTCATAGTTATCAACACATTGGTTTCCATAAAAATCGACAGTTTGATGTACGACAACTACATAATTAACACTCTTGCGTATAGAGTTTAATGATGTTTCGAGTAAATTTAAACCATCAAATGTCGAATATATTGCCCCAATTGAAATATTATCATCAATAGACTCTCTTACTATACCAGTAGATACAGTGGCTGGTTTCTTTATACCATAAAAATATAAATCATGAGTATCATCATTAACTTCAAATACATATTCAGAGAATATTTCAGAAAAATTAAAATGACTCTCAAAATCGAGTTGTGTTAAATTTCTATAATAATCAGATACCATTGAAGTCAACGAATTCTCTGGCTCTGATTTAGATGTTCCGTGTTCTTTACGTCCAGTTGTAGCACAAGTGAATAAAATTAATCCATTTGGTTTTGTTAATCTAATGGCATTAGCAAATGTTTCTACCCACTTAGGATTATGTTCAAAACATTCGCATGATAACGATACATCAAATCTATCAGTCGTATCGTATTCATCTCCAGAACATACTACATCAACACAAGAACCCGGAGCAATATCCAATCCTATATATTTTTGTGTAGATGAAAAGAAATCCCTGACAGTTCCATTTACGTTCCATGAACCAATTTCCAATACATTAGTATTAGAAAAATATACTGGATGTATAGATTTTACTCGATCAATGAAATCTTTTTGTTCTTTATGTGCCATTACATGCTCTTTATTTTATTGAATTCAAAATTACTTCGATGTGTTCCCATAACTTTTTCAATTCAGTTTCGGGATGATCTGGATTATATATAGCAGTTTTAAATCCATCATGTTCTTTTTTATACATATTCATCATATCAGGTGTGTATTCACTTGAATGTTGCATATTAGCAATTCGATCACATAGTTTAACCGCTACCGCTTTCCAATTAGCTCTGATCTTAGGATATGTTTTGGCTTTGCGTTCCTTTCTATTTCTACCCAATTCATCAGTAACTGCATATACCAATTCAGCAACTTCTTCACCAAAATATTTCTTAATATCATTGTATGATAAATTGCCATCTTCCATTGAATCATGTAATGCACAGGCTTCTTGAATAGATGAATCAAATCCAAAATGCTGAGCAACCTTTACAACCTGTTTGATATGATAGATGTAAGGAAAAATATCATACGATTGATTCATATGAACTTTTTCAGCTACCAACATAGCACGTTCTAATTTAGTCATTTAATTCCCTTTGATTTAAATGAAGTAATCAATCTCACGAATGCAATAAAAACAACAACTACATAAAACCCAAAGGCCACGTGTTTTGTATTATTATCCATTGTGACATTTACACCAACCGAATTTTTATCAATATTTTCCATTTGATTAGTCCTCTTTTGGATCTGATTCAGAATCGGTATCATGCTCATCCGAGTCAGAATCATCATGAGCACTTTCAGCTAATTCTTCATCTTGAGCCTGTTTTTCAAGCCGTATCTGCTTAATTTTGGCTACCAAATCCATACCAGATAATACAGGCCATGCTACGATTCTAAATATCGCAAGCAATGTTGCTTTAATTGGATTTGAATTTGTTTTCTGTAGAAGGTTTGGGAGCTGTATAATAGTCCAAACACATCCGATTATAAAATATGCAATTATTAGTTTCTTCTTCATAATTATTCCTCTACCTATAATATAGAAAAAAAGACAGCTTTATCAAGCTGCCTTTTGATTATTTTTTCATTTTTTAGATAAACAGTACGATATTATTTCGACTGGTTCCAATCTTCAATTCCGAATCAGAAGGAATACGTCCGAATGCAGCCATGAATGCACTGCGAGGAATGCGGATATTGTTCTTGATATCAACAGTAGCGTTTTTATCGGAATCGCTTGATACTTTGCTGATTACCAATTTACGAGTTCCGGTCTCGAATCGTACCATCGTGTATGGAGCAAACCCAGCAGAGCGTACATGTGTAGACGAAATTGTGAAACGTCCACGCTTATCGAGCAATCCATTGACCGCTGGTGCTGGAATAACATGTCCAGTAGGAGATACAATAGTTCCTGTTCCCATACCAACAGTTCCTGTTTGAGCAACAACAGTTCCTGTATGAGAAGCCATCGCCATTGGTGTAACTGGAATGTTAGGAATTGAATTCATATCATATTCGCTTGGATCAGCGGATGGATCATGATATACAAACGCACCAACCTGTGCATTTAACGTGCGAGTATACTTGCTTCTCCAGTTGTAAGAATCAAGAACTTTCTTGACATCAGCATGTAGTACATGCATAACAAGTGCTCGTAGTCGTTTAGTTACATCGAATGCAGTGAACATACGATTGCTTGAAAGGTAACTATCAATCACCGCTTCGATATCTCGTGTATTGGCATTACGCATTTGGTATCTCCTTTTTAATGTACTATAATATAGAAAAATTTAACTTAACTGTCAACGGAAATTATACTTTATCAGAAAATTCAATCAAATATGTTAAGTTACACTGATGAAGATTGTACACAATCATCTCATTGTTCTGTACACCTGATTGACGGCCTTTAGCAAAGGTTGAATCATATCCAAGTTTGTCAATTTTTTCATGTAAACGCTGATCAGAACCATTTGGTACGTATGATTTACCCATTGCAACATTTGCCATGAACATAAAACAGTTATTATCACGAGCACCATGGCCCCAATATCCTTGAGCATAGTTCAGTGACTTTGTGCTTTGATCAGAAAAATACAATCCATTTCCAAACATACGACCAGAACAATAGCTGGCATTAGCAGGAGGAATAACGAGTCCACTCTTTAGAATGGATAATACGTTTTCAACACGAGTTCCATGCCACAATTCCATGATATTTCCGATACCACGACCTTTCTTTTCAAATGCATTATACATTGTATCAATCTTAACTGCGTATACAGTCTTAACCTTCAAGTTAGATGATACATGCATTTGATTTCTAGTCTGCATATAGAAATCTTTAACATGATTGATAATAGTAGGATCTTCAACCAAATCAACTGAGACAGAAAATACCTTTGGTGCTTCAACATCGGATGTAGGCGAGGTAGGTGAGGTAATAACCTGTTGCAATGAAGCAGTCAACGCATCAAGAATTTGAGTTTCTTTATCAAGTGCTTCCATATTAGGAATGATATCTTCATGAATTAATTTTCTCGCAGTTTTACGAGGGATCAATTGAATATATTTTTGGATAGCAGTGATAAATTTAGAATCTCTGAAATTATGTGTCTCAACAAATGGACTAATTTCATTCAATAGATTACGGGCATCATCGATCCCTTCCTGAGTAACGATTCCACATGGAGTTGAGAATGTTCCCTTAGATTCATCATATTCGATGGTGGTAGCACTAACAATATTATGAATATTTTTCTGCGATAAATAACGAATAAGTTTAGCAGTCACTGAATTATTAGTATTAATTTGTTTCAGTGCAATATCAGTAAGGGAACCACTAGCAACTTGCTTTACTTCCGTGGATGCACCAATAACAACCTTGAGTTCTGTGTAACCCTTACGATCTCCGGTTTTTTCTCGAATCTTTGTATCAAAGAAACTTTCGGCAGCACTCATCGAAGTAAATGACTTGGGATGTACTTGTGCGCTATCACCCACTCGACCATTTTTAGTTACTACACTACAATCGTCATATAGCTCAATATACCAAAATTTGTTGTTGTTTTTTGCCACATCAGATTTGATGAATCTACGTTCTTTGATGAGTGTTGCCATATAAAGTTCCTGTTTTATGTTACTAATATATAGCAATATCACTGACAAAAACTGTCATTCATATGACTATATACACCATTATGTTGTTAATATAGAAAAAATGACAGATATGTCAATAGGTTTTTAATAGTCGCAACGGGACTCGAACCCGTATTTCCAGATTGAAAGTCTAGCTACCTAACCAATTAGTGAAGATGCGACCATAATACTTATGCTAACTTAATAAGAGATTCAGAATCTATTGCCTTTCTGATATATCTCATTAGTGTGATTGCTTTAAATTCCGATGAAAATGTAGCATCCCCAATATCATGCGTATCGGTGATATCCACTGGAAATTCCCATATAGCCTTTCCGTTATCATCAATCACAGTATAGTACAACTTACCAGAACGATAAAACGAAAAAATCGCTTTATAATTTTTGGTTTCTGCGTTAATAACATCACTTATCTTATACATTGTGTTCTCCTTTATAATAGTACTCGTAAGGGGAATTGAACCCCTATTTGCTGATTGAGAATCAACCGACCTAACCTTTAGTCCATACGAGCATAGTAACTGTGGTGGGACTCGAACCCGACATTTTCTCCTTGAAAGGGAGGTGAGCTAACCTTTACTCAACACAGTCATAATAGCATCATTGGGGATTGAACCCAATTTTTCTCCTTGAAAGGGAGATGTCCTAACCAAATAGACGATGATGCCATAGTATCTGATACCAGAATTGAACTGGTGTTTCAAGATTGAAAATCTCGCGACCTAACCACTAGTCGAATCAGACAAATAAAAAACCTCACGTTCTTCTGAACATGAGGTAAAAATCGAATACGATTATTTACTACGCATGTTCAATAGCGCATTCGTTCCTCTTCACGTTCATATACAGTTGCAATAATCATAATATCATTCCTTTAAAAACAAGTTAGTGTCCATAGAGGGAGTCGAACCCCCATAAGTCGCATTAGAAGTGCGATGCCTTATCCATTTAGACTATACGGACATATTTAGCTCCACTCGCTGGACTCGAACCAACAACCACGTGATTAACAGTCACGGACTCTACCATTGAGCTAGAGTGGATCATTTAGCTCTGAGAGAGGGCTTCGAACCCCCAGTTGCCTTTCGGCTCCGCATTAACAGTGCGGTGCGTCTACCAATTTCGCCATCTCAGATCATTTTTACTGGGTAGGAGGGTCTCGAACCCCCACATCATTTGGTTAACAGCCAAACCGCTTACCTATTTGCGTACCACCCATCATTTCTAACATAAACAAGAAAGCCTCGATGTTTCCACCGAGGCTTTATAGTTTTTGGTTTATAACCCTTTACTATATCGTCTCGGTCGAGCGACATTCTCTTTCATTATTATTATTAAGAGTTGTAAAGGTCATATTAAATTCCATAGTTCAAGTTTTTGTTATATATACAATATAGGTTATTTTACAGTATTTGTCAAAACTTTTTTTTGCTTTTAGTAAAAAAAGATTCTACAGGTCAAAACGTCGATTCATATCTTCCCATGTTGGAGTTATAGCTTTCTCATTCGCTTCAGCCCTTTCGTTATTTCGTTTTACATTTTTTGCAAACTCGACCCAATGCGAATCAGGAATCTTTGCATTTCGATTTTCATCAAGAACTTTTGCAAGATGTTCAAAATCTTTTAATGTTAACTTCGTAGTCATAAATCAAATCTCCTATGCATATCATCCCATGTAGGAGTCAATGATTTTTCTAAAATATCGAATTTTTTATCATTTCGTTTCATCATTTTGATAACTTCATCCCAAAACGAATCATCCAACTTAGAATAGTCTATTTTAATATCAGCCGTCAATAAATCATCATAATCACGCAGACTTGCCATTTTTTAACTCCACCTCTGCCCAAAAAGCCTTTAACCCGAATGGATCTAGATTAAGTATTTCAAATTGATCTGATTCATAATAACAGCCATTTACGACAAAATTACCATCATGAAGTAACACACCTGCTGGTTTACCACCATAATGTATATCACTTTCATCAGTTATGTGTATTTGCACCCAATTGAAATCACCTTCAATAGGAAAGTCAATTTCATATTTGGATTTATCGTAATATCTAGACATAGAGTAAATATACAATTATTTATAAAAAACTAAATAATCAAGTTCATCTTTTTCAAAATGAGCTTCTTCATATTCTTCATATCTATCAGATTCCATTGGATCATCTAGATCTTCATATCCTCTATATCTAATTCCGAATGCCAAGTCACTCAAATCAGCACCATCATCATTACTTAGATCAATTAATTCATCATAATATGATAATTCACTTATAGGTATTATGACACAATCATAAAATGCTTCATTTAAATCAGTGTCAACAATTTTACTATAGGATTCTCCTATAACTGGTAGTATTCTTTGTTTTGGGAAATTTGCAGATAGTCTATCAAAAAATGTATCAATTGCGAGTTCATACATATAGTGTTTTAATGCAATACTTATCACGATATACCAACCTATTTAATGATTCTTATATAGTTTATCATTAACTATCTTCCGACATAATCATATAAAGATTCAGAACCAGCACCCATCACATTATAAACAGAATCTCTCATAACAAAAATAAAAATAGGAAGACTATCATATACACTCTGCAATGCTATCATACCATCAGCATTATTGATATATTCAACCCGCGCATCTAGGTGTACTTGGCGCATTGTCCCTGCTACATAAAATGAAACAAAGGTTCCGATAGATAATTCATTTGGATCTAAATGTAATTTTCTTTTAGGTGGAAAGTTTTTATTTAAAACTTCAAAAAAATTAGAGATAGCAAAATCAATTATTATATTATGTAATAATATTTTTATCATCTATCATAATATACTAAAAAAGGACACTTAACGTGTCCTTATTCTAATATCGAACCAAATAATTCACATCCCATTAACATATCACCATCAGGAGTTTTGAAATTAAATAAAGTTACTGGATTACCCCCATACTTCCCTTCATATACATGTGTTATTATGCAATTAGTGAAAGTTTCCATGTGAGATAGACCTGTATGAGTACTTCTAACGATTGTTATTCTATCATATCTACTACCAATCCGCATGGGTTTATGTGCGGAAAAGTTTTTCTTTATCTGATAGAATATAGTATCTATACAAATCTCTCCCAATTTATGATATAATGATATTTTAAACATTATATCAGTCTTTCTTTTTAATTTCTTTAGTCAATGCGTCAATAGATGATGTGATCTTGGCAGTCGCTTCTCGTATTGCTTTTGATAATTCCGTCATAGCATCAAGTTTTTGGCGTTCTATGGTTTTTTTATCCGTATTACTCGCCAATTTCTCATTGCTTGTTCTGGTTTTATCCATTGATTTAGCAAGAGATGCAATATTCTTACTCATCTCTTGTAATTCTCTAAATTCTTGTGCATTCATTAATGACATATTTATATTCCTTAAACATCTCGAATTTTTTCGGTTGTCTCTACACTCCAATATATATACTTTCTCCAAGATTCATCACCAATTCTACCACCGATTTTACCGATGATACTTTTTGGCGCATCTTTAGTAAGAGTAGGTATACCAACTCGACTACGAAGTTTCCATCCGATTTCACTTAATGTTTTATCTGCTTTATCGGAATTACACTTATGGCATGTAGCACGTAGATTTGCCCAATCAGACAGTCCACCTTTAGATTCAGGATATACGTGATCGATTGTCATTGTGCTAACAGTTAATGCACAACCACAGTATGCACATTTACCTTTATCTCGATCAAGAATATTTTTTCTGGTTAATGGAAGAGCACTAACCATCCCATATCCAGTAACATCAGAATCCAACATACGTATAACAGATGGACAATTCATAACAAATTGTTCTCCTGTAAGTGCATCCATACCACCATGTAAGTATACTTCTGCATATGAGTGTACTATTTCAGCACGACCAGTATACCAGTCACGAATAGCATCACCCCATGTGCATACATCAATAGGCATATATCCCTTGTTCAATTTAAGAACAGGACACTTATTTACGTTTATTTTTTTCTTTTTCTTTTGAATCTTTGCCATAATGTTTATTCCTTGCTACAATATAGAATAATATAGTAAAAAGTCAATGTTTTTTATCTATGTGGCAGGGGTCGAACCTGCGATTTCTTGATCCCAAATCAAGCGACTTACCACTAGCCTACACACAGTTAATCGGAATGGAGGGATTCGAACCCACGACTTCATGAACCCAAATCATGCACTCTAGCCAGACTGAGCTACATTCCGGTACGTTTTTAAACTATATATGTGAAATTAAATTTATACACCTTTCGGTGGAAGCGCAGCAAATGAAGATACGAGAACCGTATCCATGCTGTTAATGATATTTGTGTTTATCTGCTTCATACATAACAATATAGATCATTTTAGTAAATTTGTCAATAATTTTTTACTTAAAATAAATATGAGCCTCTAGATTGTAATTATTAGCGAGAAAATCTACGATTGAATGCATATCCATATAAATTATTTGAGCAATTAGAATTTTTCCAAATCGTATACATTCGGTAGTATCACCACCTACATTCATAATTTCGAGTGTGTAACTTGGTGTGTCAACTCTAACATTTCTTCCCTCAACTATAGGAGTTAGCGTAGTAGTGATGAGATTGGTTTGTAACGCATCAAAAAATACAGATAATGCAGTATCCGTTAAAAAATGACGTAAAGCTAATTTAATCATATGTTATCGACTTCTATAGATACATCGCAAGTAAATCCATATTTACCTTCGATCAGTTGTTTTATAAAAAATTCAGAACAAAAATAAGAAAATACATTAATATTTGACATCTCAGCAACAAATAACTCTGGATTCATATCAGGTGGAAAGTCAATTATTGTAAAATGAATACGTTTTATACTCTTACCACCATTGTATATTCTACTAACAGTAAATAACAGATCTCCATTACGCATAATAATTGGACTGAGCATAGTATCAATAAAATTTTTAGAAATTCTATCGAATAATACACCCAATCCTAAATCAGCTAAGTAGTGTTGTAACGCTAATTTTATCATAATGAAATGACCCGTTATTCACGGGTCACAATATTAAGTGCTACGACTCTTCTTGGACAAATTAGCCATTGCTTCATCGGACATAGCATCGGAATCCGATAGTCTACCACCCTTAATAGCAACTTTATTCGCATTCTGAATCGATTCAATTCTCTTACTTAGACTTTCTTCGAGAAGTTTAATTGTTATAACAGAATCTTCTGAGTACACATGGCAGTAATTTATCAATCCAGCAACTTGAGCCTGTGTGAATTTTGCGTTAAGTACTTTCTGACAAATTTCAATAAATTGATCATTATCCATTTCAAAGTTAAGTGTACCAACAAATCCATCTTCATCTCTAAATACATCAGCTTCGCTTTCTGGATAGTATCCTTTCATAGCTGCTTTAGAGAATATAATAGTGGCAATTTCCCCAGTGCTTTGTGGATTCTTAACCAAGATAACATCATCAATGCGTTCTGGTCGATTAATTAACGAAGCATGCAATTTAGATGGGTCATTTACAGTACCAATAATAAATCCTTTAAGATCATTATTGTTTGTGCCATCGAGATATGCAATGAATTCACCAGTGACTTCATCCTTACCTGTAAATGGGCCAGAATCCAAATCATCAAACACCATAATTGAATTTTCAAACATCTTGAAAATTTTGAATACATTACGAATACCAGCAACGCTATTAATAGAATCTGGACTTACCCAAAATACTAATCTATCTCTGAATTCGTTAGTTACTTTATGCACACAAATTGTTTTTCCTGTTCCGGGTTCTCCGATGAACGTAACTGCTCGTCTAGAACCTTCATTAAGAACCTTTCGCATACCACGAACCAAATGAGGTACATCGATATTCGTTATTTCAATATCAATCTCCTTTCGTTCGCATATTTCAAGTTTTGTGCCCTTTATCTTTACAAAGTTTTTATATGTATCAACTTTATCAATATACAATGCATATAAAATTTTCTGTAATTTATCTTTAAGAACTTCTGAATGCATCTTACTACCAGACGTAGCGTAATATAATTTACACTCACTTCGAGTAGTGGTATCTTCCTCATCCATCGCTAATGTACTTGATTTGATAATCATACCCCATTTGGTATCACCCTCAATAGTACCTGTCATCTTAACGGTTTTATATATAGATACTTGCTTATCATCATTTGCTTGTGATGCATTTTGTTTTTTATCATCATCGGAAACTAAATTATCAATAGTTAACAAGTATTTTTTCTTATTAAATTCACTAATATCAACAAATGCCTCACTCATAGCACTTGTAATATCTAATTTAGTTTCGTTGACAAAAGTACCATTAGGAAATCCCATCATTTTAGCGATTTCATTATTCTTGATGGTTTTATGATTCTGCTTAGCTTTAACTATATTACCAGTAGCTGCCAATATAGAAATCAAATTGGCAGAATTTTCAACTATATCAAGGTATTCTCTAGCTGCTGGATTTTTTATTACACTACGACCAACTTTAGCTGAGTTACTCAAAATAAAATTAATAACATTAATTCGATTACCAAAATCTTTTTCTTGGAATACTAATCGTTTTAAGTATTGTAATTTCTCAAATCCATTTAAGGTCTGCCAATATGTTGTGTCTATCTCAAGTGACGGAAACGAATCACCAAAATTCCATTCATTCATTTTCATGTATAATTCCTAGAGTATATTGTTAACTTATCTATCATAAGAAGCACTGGCGTTATTTTCATTCCAATCACCATCAGCCTCACCATATCCAGTTACTGGAGGTGCTGGCTGTGTATAATCATAATCCCGAACGCTTTCTGGATAGTCTGGGGTTGGTTCTTCTTCGTTTGGATTTACAGGTGAGGATGCTTTAGTTCCACCGTATTTATATATATTATATAACTTAAATCCCAACGCAACAGCAAAAATAGTTAATGTTGTCCATCTAAGAACTGTAGTAACAATTTTATGATTAATTTTCATTTGCCTTCTCCGTTGTCTTGACACCATTTGGCAATCCAAGTAGTATTCGGGTTTTTATAACTACTGTCATTACCAAACTCAGAAATGATATAATTTTTGCTATATCAATAAGCACGGATATAATTTTATTTTTATTCATGGTTAATCCTTAATGTTATGTGTTATATAACAATCTATTATTGCTCTAGGTTCAATGAATCTTGAATATCCATTCGCTCCTGTTAGCAACAGTATAGATTTTTTATTTAATTTAGCATTATGCAAATCAGCAAATACCTGATTCCCCATTTCACTATGCTCAAAATTGAGCTTAATGTAAGTAGATGAACCTCTGAATAGTATGCATATTTGACTCATACTACAAATATACAAAATTACATATTAATTGAGTAAATATTTTTTAGATATATATGTAAAATCTTTTGCGAAATCTGTATATGTATACTTGGGTGTTTCATTATAATATGAAATGAAATCAATATGATCATCACATATAATATTAGTATGGCTTGATTGCATAGCAGCCAACATCGAACTTTCACCAATAGAATAATTTAATATGCTAAGATCCTTAGAACTTATTAAATCTTGGGTTTCTTCTATCGAAGGTAAATTAGAATACAATGCACCATAACTTGAAATTCTTGTTTTAAATAGCATTACAGGGAATGACATTGGTGTGTCTTGTGCTATTATATGTCTATTATTTATTTCTTTTTTTGTTATTACGGTATCCAGAATAGATTTGATTTTTTTAAATCTAGCATCTGAATTTCCCCATGTATATGCTATATTAAAAATAATTTTCTTTGGAATCTTTGAATCTAATTTAACTATATGATCATGAATCTCATCATATTCAGTGTCATTGAACCAACCACCAAAATATGCGAAATCAACGGGAGTTACCTCAGTTCCATTAAAATCATATAATGGATATCTAGGACATGTGTGATGTGGTTTCTGAATACCTGCCATGGTAGCAATTGATTCTATCACCGGACTTAAATAAATTAAATACGTACATACATTCATTATTTTTAGGTTCTGTTCATTTATTTTATGAACAATGCCGATTTTACTACATTTCGGATTAATGTTATAATGAGCACATGGATCTGGTGCATCGCATATATTTACTACTATCACATCATCATTGGAAAATGAATAATTCACAGGAGCAATTTTTACATAAGGAAACCATTTAATCCATTCATATGTAAAATTATTAATTTTAGAAAATGGATCATTAATAACAGGATCTTTAAGAACTATAATCTCACCCATCTTTGTCCTGATACATTGATTTTATTTTTTTAATACACTTATCATCTTCCAATAATTGAACAAGACCGAAATGTCTCGGCTCTGGGATATTATCAATATCAACCCATTTATATTGAGCATGTTCATAATTTAATTTAGGAATTATTTCAGTTTTTGATACTGCTAGATAGGTTCTATATACGAAATGTGTGTATTTACCTATGTTTATAGGACGTGTAGAAACGATTTCATAGTCTCTGTTCTCTATGAAATCAGCTTCTTCACTTAATTCGCGTTTAGCACATTGAATTGGTGTTTCGAATTTCTCCAAACCACCACCCAATATAGACCACGTGGGTTCTGGATCATTTCGCAAAACCGTCAGTATCCTACACGTTGAAGGACATAATATTAAAAAACCAGCACCTAATTTCATGTATAATAAGATACTTTATTTTACGGATAAAATGCGTCAATTAGACCAGAAAGTTTTATTGGCGTATCAAGTGGCTTCCATTCCGTAATTTTATTGCTGTTATATGGCTTGCCATTTGGAGGCGTAGCAATAGTCACATGAGCAACTTTATTATCAGTTGGTACATCACTCTCAACTTTCACTGCAATGGCATCAGAAGATATCCCAATGGCAACAGCAGTCATATTACTTTCCATTCCGATGTGATCATTAATATACTGTTCGGTTGTTGGATTTTTACTCATACCTAAACATATAGTCATATGATGCGCAAAAATTTTCCAGTCATGTGGAATATAAGTTCCTAACTCATCCACTAACAAATCATGCGAATCGTTATACAAGAAAACTCCACAAAATAATGGCTTTCTCTTACGTTCAACACTTTCTGTTCGTGGATGAGGTGCATAACTTGGTGCCGATGCAATCAGATGACGAACCAACTCTTGTTCGAGAGCTGGTTCCATGTGAACTTCTGGCTTTTCAATATAATGAACGCCATTATTCACACCAATCGCAGTCAGAAACTCATTGAATTTCGTGACATGCTTTGGTCTATCTTCCCACATAGATACTTTACGCACACCATACTTAGAAATCAATCCATTAATAAAATCCTGCTTGAAGTTCATTGTAGTAGTACGAATCTCACCTGCTTTTGGAGCTGGCTTAAATCCATACTCATCAAACACCAATGATTCTCTAGCCAAGATTTCCAACACATGCGAAGTAAACGTGGTATCTCTACCAGTCAACATAACAGTTACAGCAGAAGGATCAGCCATAGATTTTCTAACTTCATTTACGACATCATAATTGAAATCAGATCCCTGAATATACTTATTTGATAGTGTAACATTATGTTGGAACCATCCTAATCCACCACGAGAAGAATCTTCCATCAAGCGTCCATAAGTTTTACTATCCCATAACTTACGGTTAGGAACAGGTGAATTAAAAATAGTACCATCAAAGTCAAAAATATCAATTTTGATAGGAGCCGATGCATTAGGAACTAACGCATCAAATAAATCTTTATCTTCTTTATAATTCACCATATTACACTAATCCTTTTACAAATTGTTCAATTTCACTATCAGTAGGTCTATAATCTTTCTCGAATTCAGAAAATAACCATTTACTAACTTCACTAACAGCCATTCCAAATCGAGCACCACTGAAACCAGCACTCTGAATGATTTGGTTCACAACTTTCTGTCGATCTGTTACTTCTTTGAATTTAGAAATTTTTTGGATAATGTCAGCACAATTATCCAAATCTTTTTCATAAAGTGAAATAAATACACTTCTAAGCAACATAAAATCACCATGAAGCACAATCGCTAACGCATCCACTTTAGGAATTTCATCCAATTCCTCATATGATCGTAGTTTAGTTACGATAAATGCAACTGTTTTCATTTCCTTAATAGTAAACGTCAGTCTCATGCACAAATCACTCACACCTTGATAATCCATACCACTCATCAAGATAGCAAAATTAACTTCTGGTTTATCTGTATCAGCACGACGAATTGCTTCAATTTTGTGAGAAGTTAATGCTAATTCTGGAATAATGATTCTCCATAATCCAGTAATCTGCAATAATTCCAATGCACATGCGAATTTAACACCGCCATAAGCAATAGTCTTAAATAACTCATCTCTAATGCGCTCAATTGAAGTAGTAGGCACTGTATAGGCCAATTCTTTGATCGCATATAATGTATGAGTATCAATGACAAATCCAAACCTAGCAGCAAATCTAATTGCACGTAAAATTCTCAAAGCATCTTCACTGAACCGTTCATGAGGATCACCTACAGTTCTTAATACACCACGCTGAATATCCAGCATACCACCATGATAATCAATAAATGCACCAGACGCATCAATTCCCATTGAGTTAATGGTAAAATCTCTTCGTTTAGTGTCCTCTTCAAATGATTTAACAAATTCAACATGATCGGGTCTGCGCTTATCACTGTACCCAGATTCTGTTCTGAATTGAGTCAATTCATAATCAAACTTTTCAAAATGAACAATTACAGTACCGTGTTTTTCACCGCCACCATATTCAACAGTCTTAAAATACTTCTTGATTTCATCAATTGGCATGTTTGTAGCAATATCAATATCATGAACATCAGTATCACCCATTGCAATATCACGAACCGCACCGCCTACGATATATGCCTCATATGACAATTCCATAATACGCTGCATCAAACGAACACCAGATACAACCATCGGATCGGTAAATTTTGCCCAGTCAATTTTAGTCATATCTGCATTTCTCCTAAAAAACCTCAAATATTACCCAAAAATCATCGTTCATTGCGTGTTTTTGAGATATTCTCATGTTTAATATAGGAATCTTATAAACAAATGTCAATATACATCACAGGTTTTTTTAAAAAATGAAAAGAATAAATATATACATCACAGAGGATACCGATAAACAAATCGATTCGCTGTCTGAGATATTCCAAGTCAATCGATCTGAAATAATACGACAAGCAATCGAACAATTCGCAGAGGATCATTCAAGTGATATAGCTGACTTTGTTGAAGGATTGGAGTTATCACAAGATGAACAAGTGAAAACCGATAATAACTCGGATTTACAAAAATGTATAAATAACCCAGAACATTTCATGGAGAATGCTGTTAGTATAATAACTAAGGATTGTGGACTGCAACCATTGAGATTATATGAATTTCAGAAACAATTGACATTTAAGTTGGAAAATTACAACAAGTTAATAATAAATGGATCTAGACAGGCTGGGATTTCAACTATATTATGCGCCTACATATTGCATTATTGTTTAACCCATCCAAACACAAATACACTATTAGCATCGCATAAATTAGCAGCATCCATTGAGTTGTTATTTAAAATAGAGAAAATGCATCAGCATTTACCATCGTATATCAAAGATAAATTCAGATGCTTATCAAATAATAAGAGATATATAGAATTTTCAAATGGATCTAGAATATATGCTAACACAATTGCATCACCAGATTCTATAAAAATGATTGATTTCGATTTCGTATTTCTGGATGAATTTGCATATGCACCAGTAGCAAATGTGTATGAATTCATGAAAATAATAGATAAGATATCTGAGAATAATCCTAATTTAAAATTAATAATATCATCAACCCCGAATGGTATTAATTATTTCTTTAAATTATGGGCAGATGCTATAACTAATTTCAATGGTTATCACGCAATTAAAATTCCATGGACATTAATACCGGGAAGAGATAGCGAATGGAAACGTCAATCAATACAAGTAATGGGCTTAGAGAGATTCTTACAGGAATATGAATGTTCATTCTACGAAGGTATGAAGGGAGATTTATATGCCAATTAATGAGCATCCAAACATGCGAAGTGAATCTGATAATATCACTTTAACTAAGTATCAGATTGATGAAATAATTAAATGCATAAATTCATATGAATATTTCATGTCTATGTATTTGCATATCGAATTAACCGAATCTGATTTATTGTTTATAAACTCGATAAATGAGAATCGATATAATATAATAGCATCCAAAGCAAAAACAAATAACACGATGTTATTACATACGCATCTATTATGGAAGTTGTTATTTAAACAACAAGATAAAGTTTGCGTTATATTAACACCAACACGTAAGCAATCAGATGTATATAGAACTCGACTGATTGGATATTATGAATCATTGCCTATTTGGTTACAATGCGCAGTCCTTAGATGTAACAAGCAGGTTATTCTTTTATCAAATAATAACCATATTATATTTAATAGATGCAGTCCATGTAGTATTAAAGGGATGGGTATTGATCAGTTATATATGCATGGTGCATCCTTTATGGGTGATGATATATTATATGAGTTCATTGCAGGTATATTTCCAACAATGGCACACAGACTCAATACCAAAATAATAATTGAGTCATATCCATATTTACATTCAAAATTTGATGATATATGGAATGATCCAGATAGCATGTTTATTAAACATGGTAAACGTGAATATGTATATCCATGCCCAGAGGGGGTAGAAAATGGCATTTAATGGAATTAATAATTTAAGAGATGGTAATGAATCGGTTCAGATGGAGCCTTGGATGTTTAAGGAACTTGCTAAATGTGCAAGAGATCCTATATATTTCATAAAAAACTATGTGTATATCAATACTAAAGATAAAGGTATGCAATTATTTAAAATGTGGAATTTCCAAGAAGATTTAATTGGTGAATTTCATAAAAACCGTTTTAATATAGTTAAATATCCACGTCAGGCAGGAAAATCAGCCACTACACGTGCATTTATATTGTGGTATGCATTATTTAATGAAGATAAAGTAGTAGCTATATTAGCAAACAAACTTAATCTAGCACAGGAACAATTACAGCAGTTAAGAGATTCATATATTAACCTTCCATATTGGATGCAACCGGGAGTTAAACAGTGGAATAAACGAGGCATACAATTTTCACACGGAACTCGAATCGTTTGTGCTGCTACATCCCCTGATGGTATTCGAGGTATGTCTATTAACTTGTTATATCTTGACGAATTTGCATTCGTTAAATCACATATAGCAGATGAGTTTATTGCTTCTGTGTTCCCTACCATTTCATCAGGTAAAACAACCAAAGTTATTATAACATCAACACCATGTGGTATGAATCATTTCTTTAGAATGTGGGAAGATGCTTGTAATATATCAGATGTTGGTACTATAAGTGCAGAAGACACCAATGGTTATATTCGCAGTGAAATACCATGGAATGCAGTTCCGGGTAGAACTGCTGAATGGGCACGTGATGAAATGAAAAAAATTGGTGAAATCAGATTCAATCAGGAATATATGTGTGAATTCGTGGGTTCCGTATCTACGTTAATTGACCATCACTTCCTAAAAACATTAGAAAGCAAGAAGCCAATGAAAATTGCTAACTTACCTGATTTCATACGAATTTATTCAACACCACTGAAAAAAGAAAAGTTAGAGGCAGAAGGTTGGGAATATGTAGAATCATTAGACTCTGGATATGGTGTGCATCAAGATAATTCTGTCTTACAAATATTCTTAGTAAAATCAAATATAACAGTGCATCAGGTTGCTGTTATTGCATCTAATAAAATGGATATTGATTTGTTTTGTAAAAAATGTTATGTAATATTAAAAAAATATCATGACCCTGCATTAATTATTGAACAAAACGGCCCCGGAATTGCTGCTATGAAATTCTTCTATAATCAAGTTGAATATGAAAATATATTGCATTTTGATCCATCGGGTCATCATATGGGATTATGGGCATCTGAAAAAACTAAGCAAAATGCCTGTATTCTATTTAAAACATATGTACAAAGAAAGTTTATGACTATACCAGATAGACAGACAATAAATGAGATGCATTCATTTGGTAAAGTTACTCAAGAACGTTGGGGTGGTTTGGGTGGTAATAATGATGACCATATTACAGCAGCCTATTGGGTTCCATTTTATCTACAATCTCCATTATATTATGGTAAAGTAGTTGAAGTGAATCTGAAATCATTAGAAGAAGATGATGTCATCCTTAAAACAGAAGAGCAAATCAACGAGGAACGATTGGCGTTTGAAGCTATGGATAATAAACAGAAGCAGTTAAAAACGCTCGAAGATTCCGCTAGATATCTAGATCATACTAAAAAACGCAACCAATCCGATGATGAGGATGAGGATGATGACTCTGGTATGACAGGTGCTGTAATGTTTAAACGATAATATTATAAACTATAGAAAACTTAATAGGTTAAATATGTACGGATTTGGGATGTTCAATAATATCGATGCATTAAAACATGTAACTTCCATAATGGAAGGTGCTGATTTAGTGCCTAGCGATGAAGAAATGATGACAGATGAAGAAAACGCTAAATTGGATAATGTTGAAGTTCCAATGCTTACAGATGATTCAGCTCCTTATACGAAGGGAGCTGATGGTAAGGTAAGTGGTGCGTCAGGAAATAAACCGGAAGAGGATTCCACCAAAGAACCATATCCACAGTTGGAATTGGGAATTGGTTCGATGAACATGGGAATTAAAAAAGAAATGTCTCGAATGGAAGCCTTTAATGGAACTACCGATGAAGCTCCTATGGAAGATGCAAGCGATGTTCGTCAGAAGAATGTAATTGAAAAGGTTGAAGATTTATTTAATAATATGTATGGTAAATCATATGAAAAGAAATCAAAGGAAAAAGATCCTAAATTTGATTATGATTTCACAAAACCAAACGTTGTATTAGATAACACATCAATGTTTAAGGTAAAGAAGGGATGGTAATTGGCTAAATTCAATAAAATATTGAGCCAGCTAGAAGCGGTCTATGAAATAGAAAATCACATTTTAACTTATGAATCTCCAGACGAGATAAATAAATGTATAAATGTGGTTTTTGAAAATTCCCATAAATATGGAATTCAAGACTTAGATAAAGGCTGGTTTGATAGATATTCTAAAACCGAACCAATTAAAGCCACTAATTTTATTTATAATATATTACAAGAGCAGGGTGAATTAATATCAAAAAAATGTATTTTTGAATCAATTACCAAAGGAAATTTAAAATGAAAGCACGACTTGTATATGACGGCACCTGTCCTGTATGTACCAATTATATTAGACTTGTACGAAAGAAAATATCACCAGATGATTTAGATTTTCTTGCTAGTTCGGGTAATTTGAATGATTTTCAATACATAAACGTATCAAATCAAATGTATCAAGGAAATACAGCAATTGAAATGATGGCTAAAGATTTCCCTGCTATAATGGATTATATGTGGATGTTACCTGCGAATTATAAAATTGCTGGATTACAAGCTGCATATGCGGTTGGTAGTGCTGTGAGAAAGGTTATAAAAAAGGGATGTAATTGTGGTGGACGAAAAGCCACATAAATAAAAAGGCACTCAATGAGTGCCTTTTTTTTATATTATCGCAATAGCAACACTATCACCCTTTGCTCGAACTGGCAGAGTTACGTGTAACAAACCGTCCGAGAATTCAGCTACGATGAGAGTCTCATCTATAGATTTCTTAAATGGATACTTAAATTCAAACGCACCTAGTAGAATTGCAGGAACTGTAGATGTTTGTGCAACTATAGTATGTTTTCTTCCCTTTCCCTTTGACATCGTTTTCCATTCATCTATCATACTAGACCGTTTACCTGATATATTTAAGATAGAATCAGAGAAGGTCAATCTGACTGATTCTTTCTTAACACCAGCTAAATCGACATATAAATGATACGCCTCAGAAGTAAGCACAACTTCACTTGGTGGATTTTTCGATTGCCCAGTGACCGGAATCGAATTATTATTTCCATTTACAGGTATAGATTGTTGATTCTGAGAACGGTTAGGTTGCTGTTGCTGCTGTTTTGGTGATTTTGCAGCACCTACAAAGCCAATTCCGGGTATATTAACACCTTCGGATACTTGTTCCATTGATATCGATTCTTGACTAATAGGTTTACCCGTAAGATGATCGTAAATATCGATATTACCACCACCTTTTATTGTACTGCTTTCGTTTTCCATATTTATCCTTCCACTTGGGTCTGGTTCTTTATGAATATAAAAATATTCATCTAAATGCTCATTATCTAATTTATTCTTTTTATCCGTATCAATTACAACATTCTGATCGTACTGGGTATCAGTATAATTATCAGGGACAGATCCCCCCAGTAGTTTCTTCAAAAATCCGAACATTCTAATTTGTTATTCTCATTAAATCATGCAACTGTTTTATATCACCATGTTTCTTTAATTTAGCAAGTGCTCTATCGCGAATCTGACGAACTCTCTCACGAGACTTACCGATCAATTGTTCGGTTTCCTTTATGTTAAATTCGCAATTATTAAGACCAAACATAGCCGAAATAACCGTTAATTCTTCATTGGTTAATATATATTCTAAACTTGATCTAAGTTCATCATTAATATAATCTTTATAATGTTCAGTTTCTTGATCAGGAACGGACTCATCCTTTAATACATCAGCTAATGTCATATCATCATCTCCATATCCAAGATGGGCATCTAATGATACAGGAGAACCGTTTTGTTGCATTAACAATTCAGTGTAAAAGTCTATTTCGGGATCTTTTCCTTGATTCAGTTCACGTCTAGCTTTATTTAGTTTTAACTTAACATGAGCAGGAACACGAACCAAATCGTTTTCTTCTAAATACTTACTTATCATACACCGTATATCCCAGACAGCAAATGATATAAATTTTATACCTTGGGTATGATTATATTTAGCAAATGCATTATATAATCCTAATTTACCTTCTGTCATTAGATCATTTAAATCAGCTCCCATTAATTTATTATAATGGATTGCTATTTTTAATACGAATCTCAAATTCGATGAAATTATTTTCGTTCGAATTCTATCCTTAATGCCCGAATCGACAGTTGCATGATATTGATTGAATAATTTTATTTCTTCTTCTAATGAAATAACTTGCGTTTTTGCAATGTCTCCAATCATTAATCGAGTAATTGAATTACTATTTGCTGGGAATTTATTCTGCATATAATCTCATATGATATTTGATTTAAATATAGCAACAAAAATTAACTTTGACACAAATTATTTTTGTATATTTATAAAAAAGTAAGGTGGTTTTATGAATTATTTAATTACTGGTGTACAGGGGAGTGGAAAGGGCACTCATGCAAGCAATCTAGCTAAACAGTTAGGTATCCATCACATTTCCTTTGGGGACACTATAAAACAGTGTTTTGTGGATGATCCAGCCTTTGTATTACCTTATACATTGGAACGCTACAATAGGGGTGAATTAGCCGAGGATACGGTGCTATTTAATGTGGCTAATAGATTTCTACCAGAACTTGAAACTCGATGCGGTGGATTTATATTGGATGGGTTTCCTAGAACACAAGGCCAAATGAAATTTGTTATGGATAATTATAAAATAGACAAATGCATAAAGTTGATAATTCCAAGATCCGTAGCAGAAGATAGAATGAGATCACGAGGTCGATCAGATGACTCAGAAGAAGGAATAAAGAAACGACTTGATCAGTATTACAATGTAACTGAACCATGTTTTGATGTATTCAAAGGTACAGATAAATTGATTGAGATCGATTCAACAGGAACCAAAGAAAATACATTCAATTTAATATTAAGTAAATTGACATGAGTGCAATCAAATATTGCATGATGCCATTCACTGAACTTAATTGCGGTGTTGGTGGTTTATATCCATGTTGTTCCTCATGGCTAGTTAAATATGGATCTGATGTCAGAAGTTCAATCTCTGGTATCAGTTCATATTGGCATTCTGATATTATGAATAAATTTCGATTATCTATTATAGACGGTTCGTATTCATATTGTTCAGCTAATTGTCCTAATAGATTAGATCCAGATAATTCATATCTAATGAAATCATTAGTTGAAATAAAAAACGCATATCCAGTTGATATAGCTGAATCAATTATAACATCGATTACAGAGAAAACAAATTTTAATAATGGTATTCTTACGTTAGGACTTTCATATGATCGTACTTGTAATTTACATTGTACCCCATGTCGCAAAGAACCTATAAATGATAATGTACGGTATATAGATCTGCAACATAGTAGGATAAAATCATATTTTGATATTGCTCGTGTATTGTATTTATCTGGAGATGGAGATCCATTTGCGAGTGAATATTATTTTGGGTTATTGAAAAGTGATCTACATGAACTATGTCCTAACCTGACATCAATCAAATTACAAAGTAATGGAATATTATTTAATGAAACCAAATGGAATGAAATTCATCCAAATAATAGAAGTCTCATTGATACTGTGACTATATCAATTGACGCAGCACACCCAGATACATATCATAAAATTAGATTAGGTGGAGATTTCAATATTTTATTATCTAATTTAGAATTCATATCTACATTAAGAGACAATAACGTTATAAAGAAATTAATAACTTCATATACGGTAAATAAGCATAATTACAATGAAATGTCTGATTTCATTGATCTAGCTTTTGCAAATAAATTCGATTTAATTCAATTCTGGGGAATGAAAGAATGGGGACGAGGTGAATCATTAACCAAATTAGGTGTTCACTTACCTATATTTTCATTATATGATTCATTTACAGATGAATTAAATAAAGCAAAAAGCACAGCTAGTAAATATAAACAACAAGTTCAATTTAGTTTTTAGGTATATAATGAAAAAAGTAGCAATTTTCTGTCCATTTTACGTAACACCAAATAACAAAGGTACATGGATTGATTCATGGATTAACACAATTAATGCCCATGAAAACACATATGATTTATTTTACAGTATATCATATCCATCATTTTCGGAAAAGTGGGATGTCGATGGAAGTTCAAAAAATGTATTAGATATGACTGATATAAGATTACTACATCAGATAAGTATAAAAAATGCGACTAATATATTTATAAAACCAAATATAGAACACGCATCCGCATTATCAATGGCACACAGAACATTAAAAGAACTTGGATACGATTACATGATTCACATAGAACAAGATGTAATCATATCTAAGCCATTTGTTACATCATTAGTCGATGCATGTTATGCTAATAAGTCTGATATTGCAATTACTGATATAACTAGAAGTAATGGAATCGATATAGATATCAGTGTATTTTGTATAAATCTAAATATAACTACCGATCTAAATGATATATACGGAATATCATATATTGATGATATTAACTACACCAAAAACGAGTTGATTCATGGTATAAATAAGTCTAATATTTTATACAAAAACAAATTATTACAAGACTATTCATTGGATGAATTACATGAAATGTATTCTGAATTATTTACTTCAATATACGATGAAAATTTATATACTCAATATAAAAGTTGGGTGATGACATTAGCTAAAGCATTTAAATCTCATAATAATCCTATATTTTTTGATTTGATGCGTGGTTATATATTGCATTGTTATAAAAATAATAAAATATCAATCATTAAAAATTTCACAGATGCCATTCATGTAGGTGAATCGAGATCACTATCACAAACCGATGATAATACAACACCATTGAATAAATATATGTGGTATACGCCACCTAAAATACATATAACAAAACAAGATGCACCACAAGCACCATTCATGACATCGAGGATTAGACCTTCAACAGATATTAAACCAATTAATATAGTAATTATAAGCAAAAATCAAGAAAATACATTACATATAATGGTAAATGCATTAAAGAAATCATTTCCTACATTTAAACGAATATTTGTATTAGATAGATGCACGGATAATAGCGAATCTGTATTAACTGACCTAAATGAACATTATATAAAAAATGATATTGGGATCGGATTCTGTGCTGGTACTGCACGAAGTTTAGGAGCACAACACACAGATCCATATTCTGATATATTATTTCTAGATGGAGATAGAATACCATCAAACATAAATGAACAACTTGTATATAATGCTTTACATCTATATGATATAACATTAATAAAAGGTGAAATTGAACCACGTAAATGGTTTTCAGATGATTTTACATATAATCCAAATTATGGGTTAGCTGATTCTCATGTATGGACATGCGGATTTGCAATTAGACGAGAAGCTGTACAAGTAATAACAAAAATAAATCATAATACTCTATTTAATAATCTATTCGATGGTGAATATGGATGGGAGGATTTGCATTTAGGTGATGTTGCTTATCATTGTGGCTTAACATGCGGTGGATTTCCTAAAAGTTCTTACGTTGAAGGCGAGTTATCATTAGTGTACTTGGATGACAAACCTAGATATTTAGAACAAAATAGATTAAGAATGTCTATGAGAGAATTTCTTAGACATCGAATGGAAAAATACTCCCATAGAATCAATGACAGACCTGACATAGGTAAATTGACTTCTATTAACCCATACAATGAATTACTATCTAAAAATGATGTTTTTATAGAATCTAATGACTATAAGGCAAAAATACCACGTCCAAATCAACTGTCTAAACAAGAAAGACGGGATGAAATAAAAAAGTTATTGACAAATGCAAGAAAATGATCTATATTGTATAGTAAGAAACGAAACTACTTAACTAAAGGTAATAAAATGAAGTCTCTCAGTTTGCATCTATCAAGTTTATGTTCATGGCTCTCCAGCCCTGAATATCCTCGATATATGTAAACTAATAGTTAAGTTTACATTATAGGCGAGGATCGTAAGGTTCTCGCCCTTTTTGTATTTAGAATTATCCCTAGCGGATGTTCGCTGATTGTTAATCTGGTGTTGTATTTTATGCCGATGTGGTGGAATGGTAGACACGGTAGATTCAAAATCTATTGCCCGAAAGGGCGTGTGGGTTCAAGTCCCACCTTCGGTACTAATGGAGGATACTGCACAATGGTGTGCAATCTGATTCGAACTCAGTGGTAATGTAAAAGTTAGGGGTTCGATTCCTCTATCCTCCTTTAATATGCCGATGTGGTGGAATGGTAGACACGGTGAACTTAAAATTCATTGGGCTTCGTGCCCGTGTGGGTTCGAATCCCACCTTCGGTACTAAAAAATAATTGACTAATTCGCGAAAAATTCTATATTGTATATGTGAGCCAGAATGTCGGAATGGTAGACGATGGGGACTTAAAATCCCTTGGGTGTAAGCTCGTGTGGGTTCAAGTCCCACTTCTGGTACTAATGGAAGCGTAGGCTAATGGTAAGTCAGTAGTCTTGAAAACTACCGCCCGAAAGGGCTTGGGGGTTCGAGTCCCTCCGCTTCCGTAATCTTTAAATAAGCCGTGATGGTGGAACTGGTAGACACGCTGGTCTAAGAAGCCAGTGTCCGTAAGGACGTGAGAGTTCAAGTCTCTCTCTCGGCATAAGTAAGAATTAAGCCTCTGTGGTGGAATGGTAGACACGGCAGCCTTAGAAGCTGTTGCCAGCAATGGCGTGGGAGTTCAAGTCTCCCCATAGGCATATTAATATGATGGAACTGGCAGACATACTGGGTTGTATACGACCCGGAGCGAAAGCATGAAGGTTCGAAGCCTTCTATTAATTTTATAGGCTCATGGTGTAACGGTAACATGGTTGGACTCCAAATCCGAAGTTCTGGGTTCGAATCCTAGTGAGCCTGTTTTTGTGCAGTATATACAACGAGAAGTTTGATTAGTCATCTGATCATTAATGTATAGGCTTTATTGGTAAGTGATCATTAACTAATAAAGTTAAGTTATAGATGACGAATTTTATATGGAAGATTAACCTAATTGGTAAGGTAGCTGTCTACTAAACAGTCGTCCGAAAGGGCTTGGGGGTTCGAGTCCCTCATCTTCTGCTAACAATTTAACAAGGATTAATGATGTATACATCGATGGAGAATTAGGTACTTTAACAAGGATCTAATTCATGAAGAAAACAATAGAAAAACAGGAAATGAAAGCTACAACAAACTCATATGTTTATCGTAGACTTTTACAATATAGTTTCAAATGTGAACGTTGCGGTGCTAATCGTGGGTGTAATAGACACCGTGATTACTACCAACGCAACTGGAAACATTATAGAGACAAACAATATAAATAACTTTAACATGCTCTCGTAGCCAAAATGGATAAGGCAACTGTCTGCAAAACAGTCATATGCAGGTTCGAATCCTGTCGAGAGCTTAATCAATGGAGGAAAAATGGAACCAATAAAGACGGGTTCTGAATATAGAGAAGAAGGCAGAAAGATGTCAAAATCCAATGCTAATGATAATGATCCAATTGTTGTAACAGATAATATCAAATTATCGGCCTTACAAAGTGAAGTAAATTATTGGAAATTTAAGTATGAATGGATTGAGAAATATTTTAGTAATCACATGGATGTGTTGAATACTGATATTTCGAATTAATAATCATGGTGAAGATGATGGAATTGGTAAACATGCAGGATTGTGATTCCTGTGCCGAAAGGTTTGCGGGTTCAAGTCCCGTTCTTCACCCTATGGAGAGTTAGCCTAATGGTAAGGCACAAGTTTGCTAAACTTGCGAGGCGAAAGCCTCTTATGGGTTCGAGTCCCATACTCTCTTCTAATGGAGATGTTAATGCGTAACTGGTAACGCATCCTGTCTGGAAAACAGTGGCTGGCGTATGCTGGCGTGAGGGTTCGAGTCCTTCCATCTCCGTAAATATGTCGGTGTAGCCCAATTGGTAGAGGCAACTGGAGTTAATCCAGAAAGATGTGATTCCGAGGTCGCTCCTTGGGAATTTGGTTCGAATCCCACCTCCGTCACTATGATGATGTAGCTAAATTGGTAAAGCAGCAGTCTGCAAAACTGCCCATTGGTTGGGTTCGAGTCCCCCCTTCATCTTATCATCCCCGTAGTAGCATAATTGGTTAGTGCTCCGCACTGTGAATGCGGTGATTTGGATTCGAATTCCAACTAGCGGGATAAAATAATGTATATTTATCTCATATTTAAATATGGATACTTATATGCGATTAGCACCAGATGAACTTGGTATATGGAAACAACACGAATCAACACCAGTATCGGCATTACGACTTGATGCAGACGGAAATTTATCAACAATTAAAACAATAAGAACACCATCAGGCGAAAAGATTGATTTAAAACTGGAATTTACAGGTAAATTAGCCAAAGAATTAAAGAAATTAAAATTTAAAATTAATTCAGATACATCATTTACATTAAATCCAGCACCACTTAAAATTGATACTATGTTTGATGTACTCAATGCATACAAAAAAAGTTCACCTATTTCTGAGCGCATTTATTTGTGGCTTAGATCCAAACGACATAAAAACAAACTAATAAATAAATATGTTACGCGAATAGAACAGAACGCATACAAAGAAAATTGCGTTGAACGATATAAGCAGGAAGAGATTCATAATCACTATAAAGAGCTAGGCGGTTGTGTAATCATGGGAGTCGATAAATATAATAATCCAATTGAAATACCATTAAAGAAAATTAATCATGGACATTATGATGAATATGTCTTGCCTGATGGAATGTCATTTGAACCATCAGAAGATGGTATAAAGGTTCCGGGATTAAATATAAAACCAAAAACACCAGATGTATATCCATGGGAAAAAACTCCGGTAAAGGAACCACCACAAGAAACCAAACCAGATCCAATTGAAGCCATTAAAGAACCTACAGAAGCAGAGCGCGATAGTAATGAAGTAGCCGATGTTATAAGTAATTTATCAACAGTTGAGTCCATGCTTCAAGAAGCTAAACCTTTAAATGATACTATACGTTCAACAATACCTGACACTGGTAGATCTGTTGAGGTCGAGAAAGATTGCATGGGATCTGTTATTATAAGCGATGCATCAAATAAAAGTATCAATACTAAATCAGATACATTACCAGAAAATTGGGAGTATCCAAATGAGAGTATTACAGTTAAATCTAATATGAGTATCCAACAGGAACACATTAGTCATGTTGTTGAGATTTTAGAATTCCCTGCAACTGAAACTGTAGTAGAACAAACCGACAGTCTATCAGGTGAAGTTAAAATCGGTGATAAAATATATGATAGAGTTGGGGATCAATACGTAGAAAAGACATAATATGATTGTTGTAAATTTACACAAAGAAGAATATGATGTACATATAGGTCGCCCCAGTAAATGGGGTAATCCTTTTAAGGCAGATACCTACACAAGAACTGAATCCATAAAGAAGTATAAAGAATGGATATTAACCCAACCCGAACTTATAGCATCATTGCATGAGCTTGATGGTAAGCGGTTAGGATGTTCATGTAAACCATTGCCATGTCACGGTGACGTATTAGTTGAATTACGAACACAACAGATAGCGGATGAATTATTATGATTATACATATCGATAGTAACATGTTTTTAGAAAATGTCATTCGTATATTAAATCATAGTGGAATTCATCATGACAGCATGTACATAATGGGAAAGGAAACGAGTGGATTAGAATACTCGGATGAGTTATTTAGTATAAAAATGTCAGATGATGGGTTATATGGCGAGATTGATAGAAAGTATAATAATAACCCTTTTTTTATGAAATATAACGGAACTATAATACGTTTTCATGGAGATTATGTATATTTAGAAGATCACATTAACGATATACTAAGGACTATATAAGTATGGCATATGAATTAGAATACAATCAATACGTAGAAAAATGCAAACGCTTACGTGCATATCCACTTGCATATGAAATATGGGTAATTAAGAAAGCCAAGAGAGATCAAAACAAAAACAAACAAGAAATTGGATTTGATTTGAAAAAGTCACATACAGGAAATCCATCGAAGGGAACTGCGTGGAGTACTTCGGATGGCGAATCATTGCAGTAATAGTTAATTTTCCATTGACAGATCTAAAAAAGATTCTATATTATAAACAAAAGCAGCCCCATCTATAGGAGATAAACGTGGCAAAAGAAGAAGGTATTGTCGTTGAAGGTGTAGTTATTGATGCCAGACCCAACGCAACATTCGGAGTAAAGTTAGCAAATGGATCTATGGTTCTTGCTCACATCTCTGGAAAGATCAGAACAAATCAAATCAAAATTCTACCTGATGATAAGGTACAAGTAGAATTGTCCCCATATGATTTATCGCATGGTCGGATTACATATCGATGCAGATAAATCGAAATAAAATCATATTAATAGTACTTGTATGCATAATACCACTAGGGTGGGCTATAATTCCATTAATAACATATCTATCTAAAAAATATGCACGAAAAAATAATACAAAAGCTGAATGAATTTAACGTAAAATGGAAATATCACAATGTATATATCGTAATGGGTACATTGTTTTTATTTCTATCTATTGGATTATTTGGCTTTTCTATATATGAATTGTTCGCATATCATGGCGATAATAAATTTCTATGTTTTATTCTTATAGTATTAATGTCGATTGTATCAAAGAAGATATCATCTAATACATTACCATCTATTGAAGATCACACACAATTTCTAAAGGATAAATTAGAATTAAAAATATCAATATCTGAATTCATAAAGAGTGAATTTTTACATTCTATATCTAGTAATAAACCAAAATCAATGGATAATAAATGAAAGTGATTTCATGTGGATTTCTAATACAGTCAAATGGTTTATATCTACTAGGACACACAACACAACCACCTAGTTATATATTCAATCCACACGATTCTATATGGTCAATTCCTAAAGGAGTAATGGATGCTAACGAAACCGAATTAGAAGCAGCCATTCGTGAGACTATGGAAGAGACTGGGATTGATGTACGTGATTATTATGATGTATCTAAATCTGAATTGATTTATACAGTAACCATAAAACATAAAACGATTAAAGTATATTCATTAATTGATGTTGATAGTAAATTCACAAATTTAGATTTCAAGTGTCAATCGTTAATACATAATCCAAATATGCCTGAAATGGAAGGTAAACCAGAATTAGATATGTTCATATGGGCAAACCGAGTACAGGCACATCGATTAGTTTTTAAGTCACTGAAACCACTATTCGAGTAAATACTTCAATTCAATTATCGAGTTTTATAAACTCTAAATAATAGGATTGTTATATATGACTGCAAATAATGAAACCAACGAAATGTTCGAAATAAAACCATCAAACGACTCTACGAAAAAGAGTTATAAGAAAAGTACATATCGAGCACAAGAAGACACATCAGAGTCGATAGAGTTGCCTGACATGATTCCAGAGTCCACCGTAATTGACCAACCTCAAGATACCAAAACAGAATTTAAAGAAAAGCTGTCTGGTTTGGTGCATCCATCACGCATAAAAACTAAAAAAGTTCCAAAAATAAGCCTAAAATTAATCAAAAAGGCTAAAAATAAATCAATTAACTTTTTCTAATGACAAAATACAAGTTAATTACTATATTAGTAGAAAGAAGGAGTTTCTATGAAATATGTAATTATGCTATTGGTTCTGATTCATTCTGTTAGCGGTGCTACCTTTAAGGTTTCATCTAATAAAAGTGAATCTGCTGATATGTCAACTTTCATGCGTGATATATCGGTATTTATTGATCAGCCACTCAACTGGTGTGAAGTTACACCCGAACAGACCTATGCAATCGATAGCACCTATTATGATGATTCATTGATTGTTGATATTGGATTTAAGGTTTCATGTGATGAACGTATCATTAAACAGAATTTCAAAAATTTCATCGTAACCCATCAGGCGTTTATGGATACGCATAGCAATCAAGTAGATTCGGCTATTAATTCTAAGTATCCCGACTTGAAATTGTATTGGACTGATCTCACACATAGCATTGGTCATGATATCAATAGTGACACAGTAGCTTATATTGTAATGGGAAGCGACTACGGTGCATCTCTAAGTAATGATAATAAGGGTGTGTTTTTCACTCTCACATTTAATAAGTTCACTACAAAGCCACTACGTGCTACATTCAATGGGAAGGTATTAGAATTGAGAGGGAAATCGATCCAGAGTGCTGTATTTTTCTTTCATGTATCGGTTCCAAAAAGCGAAGTTACTAATACAAAGGAATTGAACTTTGATTTGAATCATGTATGGCATACAAAGAAAAATCAATCAATGATTCCAAGTTACAGAGAGTGGCACTGAGTTTATTTTAATGGAATGTAATCTTTATGCAAAACAGTCTTAAATAATCGGATACGGGATGATCTAAGCATATCCATATCACGCTTATAATATGAAGGATAATGAATATGTTTCAAGTATCCTTCGAATTTTACCACGTAATGAGTACTTCCTATATCAATTCCTCTATAGTATAATTTCCGTAGAGACTGTATAGTTGCTCGAAGTGAGGTTAATTTATCGAGTCTGTATGTTTTAGTTAACTTTATGCTTGGGTTATGATCGACTGATATTCCAGTTTCATCACAGCCAATCAATGAGATCAATTCATTGATTGGTTGGATATGTAATCTACAAATTTTATCTAATGTATCTCTATCTGAATTGAACGACTCTCCATTAATGGATGCTCTTACATAATAATCACATCCAGAAACCGATACATCATATCCATATTGAATGACATATGTATCGTTTCGCTTAGTTTTACATGTTACTGAAAACTCGCGTAATGTTTCGCGTTCAATCACAGAAGGTATCCATTAAAACATTGATTCTTTATCGGATGTATCTTTCTCATCAGTTATAGCAGATCTTGTTGTGACTGCTGGCTCCTCGGCTGGAGTCAATTTCACATCGAATTCAATCAAGACTTTCTTACCATCTTCATTTTCTTCTTTATATTTCAAATACTTCTTAGCTGCGATAGCATCTTTATTATCACCTTCTACATCTTTACGGAAACCAAGAGTATATTCGAATATATCGATTCCATCCTTTATTTTTCTAGCAACATTCAGTGTCACTAGTCGAGCAACGAATACGATTTCATCGAATTCAATTTCATAAAATAGAGGATACTCAACCAACTTGAATTTCTGATTGCTCCAAGCAACTGGTGTTTCAAATAGATTTTGGAGATTTGGGATCTTTGCTTCCTTTTCAAAGGATTCCAAGAAATACTGATCTGGACTGTTAGATACGTGTTTAATATCAACTCCAACGAATACATTATCTCGATTCACACCGAACGCATGTTTCGTCATAACACCTTTAAAACCATCTTTACGTAGCATATTAGCTCCTATTATCATTTGTGTATACCAAATATACGTAAAAACTATGAAACTGTCAGAACTTTTTTATAAACTAGTAATAGAAAATAAGAATAAAACTATGAAAGCAGTCAAGTTAGCAGGAATTCGTTTAGTTAATTATATCACGGATGGAATTAACTGGAAAGATCATAAAGATATCGTTCTCGATTTCTGGGTGGCTTTTAAGTGCCGTGAAAGCGGTTATGTATCAAAGCAATTCGATTCTATGTTTACTGTAGAAGAGCTGCCTGTAGAGGCTCAAAATGCCTATGAAACGTGGTTTAACAGCTTTAACTTCCAAACCATAGAAGATAAAGATTGGATTGAATTTGTTAATGGAACTTTGAACATATTCTACCACACATCAGATCCAATGATGGTAGATGAGGATGAATGGTACGTTGATTTAATGAAATCGGAAGTAGAAGCGAGAGAGATAGCAGAAACTCAATTATATCACGGAAATCCGAATATTAATTCATTCTGGAAATTAGATACCAATTCAAAACCGGAAGAAGTTGGTGGTAGACGTAATGGATATTTATTCACACAACCACTAGAAAAGATAATGCCTCAAGATACCAGAACATACTATTGGGGTGTTGTGTTTCAGTGTCCTGATACTATAAAATTATTTTATGATGATGCAGGTACTAGACGCAGTAAATGCATTAATTGGGCTGCTAATTGCAAACATATGACATTAGTTAGAATTGCATCAGATGGTAGATTTATCATAGATCCTGTATTTGTTGAAGGTAAGGCATGGAAGGGAGATAGATATGTTCCTAATGGTGATGTTATAAAGACTCCACTTACTGGTGGCGCATTAGTTAAATATATAAAACAGAATTTTCAGATGATGTATGGAATTTGGGATGAGATTGACGAGGAAATAAAATCAGATAGAGAAAATACTAACCAACGTAAAAATGCTATTAATACATTTAATGATGAAGAAGTAAAAGTAAGTAAAGTAATTGATAATGTGCCTGAATTTATTGAAAATGGTAATGTTTCTGAATTTAGAAGAGATCGTAATAAACAAATCAGACAAGCAATTAGAGATAAAAATAAATTACGTGATCGAGAAATCAAGAAAAAAATACGCGAATTAGAAAAACAAAAAACAAAAGAAAATACAAGAAAAGGCGATAAACTTAACGCATTTAAACATTAAAAAAGGCAGTCCAATAGGACTGCTTTCTTTTATATATTTGGATATTCTTGGGTAGGATCTTGTTCTGGGTTTATTTCTGTAGGTTCATCATCTAATAATTGATCTGGTTCTGGTTCTGGTTCTCCTAATGTATCTTTAATTTGATTTACTTTATTTATACTACTTTCATGTATAATTTCATATCCCTGCATAATAGATTCTATCAAAGTTGGATTAACATCTTTAATACTTTCAAGAAATTCATTAAATTTTTTATTTTTGGTCATATATACCTCTTTGTTATAGTTTATAATGTGAATCTTATAAACTATTGATAAATCCGACAGGAATATACTATGTCAAGATATGAAATGCCTACAAACGATATGTTTGAGAAAATGTTGAAACAAAACTTAGATCACACCAAGCCACTCGAAATGCGTGAAAAGAAATTAATGGATGGAAAAGCACTATTTCCATTCTGGACTCCTGTTGCTAATGACGGTGTAGAAAACTTTACTGATTATAAAGACTATCTAACTGAAAAAGATAAGAAAAAGCGCGATTTGGAATTAAATGACCAAACTGGCATCGTAAAACCAAATTCAGAGTTTAAGACTGTTGGTGATAAAACAAAGGAAACTACAGTTGATTATGAAGACAATAGCATTATGGGAATAATGCAGAAATTCATTAAGAATATAAATCACGGTGAATGGGAAGATAATACTGGAGTAGTTAAACCAACTACCGAATTTAAGACAACTGTAAATGGTGACACAGTAACAACTAAGACTGTATCTGTAGCAGTACCAAAAATAGCTAATATACCAGCTAATGCGATAAAAACAGATACAACTACCAAAACTAAGGTCGATTCCAATGCAGCTAAGCCAAAGGGTGATTTAGTTGGCATCGTTAAACCATCCAATGCATTTACCACCACGACTGTAACAAAATGGGATGGCTCTACGACTACTGTAAAGCAAGAAATTGGAGTTCCTATTATTAAGAAAGATGGTGGTCAGATTGTTGAATTGAAATCAGAAGCCGAAGTCAAGGTTGATTCCAATGCAGCTAAGCCAAAGGGTGATTTAGTTGGTGTTGTTAAAGCTAAAGATGCACTCACTAAACAAAATGTACCAACTGATATAATTAAGGGTTCTAAATCAGCGAATGTTTCAGATGTAACTAATAAGACAAATGGAATTGATGCAAAGACAACCACTAATAATAAAGTACCTACCAATGCACCTAAAATGAATCCAGTACTGAGTGATAAAACGGGAGTAGTTAAACCAAAATCCGAAGTAAAGGCAGATCCAAAACCAATCAAATTCAAATAAATAAAAAAGGAGCTAACAAGCTCCTTTTATTGTATTGGTTTTATATTTCCGTTTTCATCGCATTCTACACCACCTAATTTAGTTGGTGTATACTGTGCTCCGCTAACTTCCCATCCAGCACCAAACATATTAACGTATGGAATAGGTTCTTCGGTTGTTTCTACTTGATCTGCCATAATAAGTCCTTTGTTAAATTATGATTCAATGTAATAGTTTATAAACTACTATTAAATAAAAAGACTATATGAACTACTCTAAATACCTATCTAATCTACCAAGACGAGCGAAAAAACGAATTTTGGAATCTAGTCAAAAACAACCTAATAAAGAACATACTTATAGCTTTAGCTGTGCTATGCTTAATTTAAATGACTACATCACTCAATTAATTACCGAATGGGCGAAGGAAAATATACCGGAAGAAGCCTTATATATAGATTTAGACAATGGTATAGAGGGTTATGAGACAACATCACACGTTACGGTTAAATATGGATTACATGATCCTGATCCAAATAATTTAACCAAATTAGTAAATGGATATGGATCTATTAATATCCAGTGTGGTAATATTGATATTTTTGACAACAATCCATCATTTGATGTATTAAAAATTAATATAAAAAGCGATCAATTGATGGAATTAAATAAATTGATATGTGATAATATGGAATATACAGATAAATTTGATGTTTATATTCCTCATGCTACAATTGCGTATGTCAAAAAAGGGTCATGTGATAAATTTATAAATTCACCCGTTTTTAATAAACTAGTTGATAGGATAGATGAAATTTATTTTACCTCACGATCAGGTGATGAGTTTTATATAAAATTATAGGTAAATAATGGACGGCCCACTTTTAAGTAGAAATATAGGTAGATTACACCAAGGAACGGCTAGATGTAATATTGGGCCGATTCCCGTGTCATATACACAGGCAGATGCGCCATCATCAGAAACTGTAAATGGAAACATTACAGCATTCGTAGCACCGGGATTATCATTGAAATATAAAATGGATGGTAGTTATAAATCAATGGTTCATATTCCCATCACAGAAGATAATGAATATTATGATAAAGTATTAACTATCACTATGATATGCGATGACAGAATGGAAAATTATTGGACTTTAAATCGTTATATGGAAACTATTCAGAGTGGACAAACTGATGCATTTCCAATAACAGATCTAAATCACCGTGTATATGGACATGATCGTCATTATAGAAATAGACGTACTTGGATTCCATTTATTGATATTCACATGGCAGACGATTCATATCAGAAGCATCAGATTATTAGATTTCAGAGATGTTACCCAATTGAATTAGAACCATTAACACTTAATTTTTTAGGCCCAGATCCAGTTAAATTCACAGTGAGTTTCTTATATTCGCTTCGAACAATTGAACGAATGGCACCACCTGAAGAACATACTACACCAAGCTGTATAGCTAATTAAGGAATTTTATGCCTATAGTACATTCGATAGAAAAAACAATGAAAGAGCGTGTAGATGAATTCTATGGCAATGCCAGTGTATACAGAACAAATAAATTCTTAGTTGGATTATACGGAGAATATGTTGGTAAAGCTATCACAAAAATGGAAAAGGAATCAAAAACAGATTCATTATCAAAAAACCAAAAAATATCTCATGGAAGTCATGTATACAATGATGCATTTAATAATTGGAAAAAGGTATTCTATTATGCCGATGAACCTCCTCAAATCGAATTAAAATGGGCATGTAGTAATGTCACCATTCCACACACATCATCAAAAATAAGCACTGAAAATTATATAGATTCGATTAAATCTATTAAATATCCTGTTATAATGGGCACAACTGAAGGCGGTAAGGTTGTATTAGAGATACGAGAGGATAAACACCTTCTATGGTATCAATTTTTTAATGCTATTATAAATCAATTTTATTCATCTCAAATATTAAAACCTAAAAGCTCATTCCAGAAATTAGGTATCTATATTGCTATTTTACAAGAACAATTTGTAAACGATGTTGCACTTACTGAATTTAATAAACCTAGAAAAGATACGATTGACACAGTTGTATCACAAGTGTTTGAATTTAATTCTGCGGTTTTATCTGACATATCATCGATGGTAATAAAAAATGATAGTAAAGATATAATGGAATATAAAGTTACTTTTGATGTTCCTAATACATTCCAAGGATCATTTAATGATGCATTCCGTGGATTAAGAGATAATACGAGTATTGGTATTGATTCAACTATGTTAAAAAATGGAACTACTCAATATAACACCAGTGCATTTGAATTAGAAACATCTAAATTAAAAGATCCTATGAATGGATATTATAAAGATTAAGTATAATTCAATAAATTTAGATTGATTGGATTTAATACGAGTTTCTTTCGTAACATATCACACTGAGCATCAAAAAATATTTTATGTTCTTTGTTATATATAGATTCTGGTCGTTGATGATCAATATGTTCAACGCCTGATTTTATATTACCTAATGTATGTATAAAAATACGACAATACCAAGCAGTTATACCCAAAAAACTATCTTCACCACCCCATACGCCATTAAATGTACTATTAAATATCTCAGTTCGTTGATAGTATGCTTCATTGAATTTATAAATTAATTTAATAGCAGCTAAATTCATTGCAATATTGCATGACCATACAATTAAACATTGTTTCAATAAATCTGGGTTATTAATCAAGCTACCCATTTTATCAAACAATCTCAAATGAGTTAAATTAGCACTTACTTCCCGTTGATCCATCCAACGCAATTTAGATTCTCTGCGTCTTCCAATACTCATTATAGGTAATTTATTTGAGCACAATTCTACATGAGATTTAATAAAATCGTCTTGTGGTATACAATCACCATCCATAAAAACGAAGATATCGGAACCGTCTTTAATGGCCTGTTCAATTCCTATATTTCTAGCATATCCAGCCAAAAATACAGGCGAGTCGGGTTTTGTTCTCTGAATTCCATTAGGAACTTTATCAATTACAATCAATTTTATGTTTATGTCATGAATTGATGCGTTTAGCTTACTTATCTCAGCCAGAGCATTCCATTTGTCGTTTAATGGCTTTCCTGTGCTGTCCAAAGCCCCTAAATCATCCGATGGCCTGTCTACTATAATGTACACAGTATCAGGCTTCAATGACTGTTTCTGAATACCAGAAAGCAATCTATGCCAATACATAGATTGCTTATATAATGGGATTATTAAGGCAACTTTCATGGGGTCGGTAATTTACCATCTTGGATGATTTCGTATTTGCTTCCAGTATTCAACTTATCCGCTTGCCACTTGTGAAAATCAGCGACTTCCTCTATAGACAAAAATGCTGATTGACTTTCGGTATCGTTTGTTTGGTTAGTGTTCTGCATATCGACTCCTTTGGTTATCTCTACCTATAATATAGATGATTACGTTTCATTTGTCAATGCCTAATATAGTCTACTTTATAATAGTAACCACTCTACTATCCAAATCTAGTATCTTACCTGAGTATAGGGTTAGCATTTTCTTGTATTCTGCATACATTTTCTTGTTGGCTAACGTCATTGGAATGTCAGATTGCTTCGTATATTTCAGATCTTGCACTGCTGTACTATATAGCTTGGTTATATCCCCTCTATCCGCTGAAATACACCAATAATCTTTCATGGGGGTTATCACCACACCTTCACTGATATCAATAAATTCCTCTAAATTTCGCTCAATTACGGGTTCTGACCTAAACTGTACTCTATCAAAATTACCATATGTGTAGTTGCAAATATAGTCAATTCTATTATCGCATACAATGATATCGCTATTTACATGTCGTTTAATTAGTATTTTTCTGATATCATCCAATTGAATACTTCCAATTTTTATATTGGGATGATTCAGCAATCGATTACATATATCTTCATATCCATTTACGGGTTTGAATGCGGTTCCTGTATTGGTTGAGTCGAGATATGATAGATTAATTTCTTTAGCCAGTGCTTCTCTACTAAACTGAGATTGTCTTATTTTACCCCATTTATTGATACCCATATACTTTAATAGGCTATCATATAACCATTTAGGGAAGAAGTTTTTATAAATATTGATGAAATTAGTTGAGTCTTCAAGTGTTTCGCGAAATTCTGATAATTTATGAAGGCAAAATTCTAATTGCTCCCATTCTTCGGCTGAATCAAAACTTGACTTATTTAATGGATAACTCAATAAACCATTTCGATTATTTACAAACTTTAATGCATCATATGGCATAAAGACATATGATCCATTGATTAGCTTTCTATATTCAACATCGACACCCAACGTGTTTAAATTAATCACATCTTCATATGAAATGTAGTCTTTAAGGTCATCCAGTGGATAACCTAATCTACCAGTCTTTAGATAAGTAACTTGCTTATTTCCTTTTTGAGCAAGTTCACGAGCTAATATAGCCGAATCTAAAGTATAGCCGATAACTACGGCATTGGGTTTGGTTTTGTTCATAATATATTCATATCCGCTTGTATTAAAGGTAATATATGTTTCTCTAACCATTCTGGAGTAGGAAATCCCATTATAATATCTATTATTTTTCCATCTTTATCACAAAATAAGTGCATTGGAGTTTTTGAAAACCCCAATTCTTTATAAATGAAATTCTTTTCTGGTTCATCTTCAATAATCCATTTAACATTTCTAATTGGATCATTAAATAAACCATAATCATGAAACCATTTATTCATCGCAGAGAATGAAAATTGGCATTCTTCACATAATTCAGCATCTGAATAAAATGTAAATATCCACATGAAGGTACTTGGATGAGAAGCCATTAGCTGTTCGCCATATATCTCATTTCCGAATTCAAGTAACCGCTTATGTAAAGATAAATAGATAGTATCCAACTGTGCAGTTTGGTTACAGCAGGACATATAATTCCTTAATTTAATCTTACTATAAATTATACATTATTTAAATAAAGTATTGGTATTTTTTTCGCTTAGAATTCGCCACATTACATTGTTCTTTAAACACCATTGTTGCGCTGCTTCCCATTTAGCCATATTAACCATATAATCCTTTAAATTATTATTATAATTAATAGTCGCCTTTCGATATTTATCCCATTTTTGTGGAGTATTTTCTTTCGGTTTAGTTGGAACTTTTGGCATAACCACAAATTTATTTGGTTTAATTTCCAATAATAGTTTTTGCTCAACTCCGCTATCCATACGGATATGACATAGAATATCAGGGTAATATACGGTATATTTTAAATATCGTGGACTAAAATAATATATTTCCAATGGCTCATAACCCCAATATAATACATTAGGATTTACATCAAGTGCATGAAATACTTGTAGCTCCCATCCTGACTTGTATATAGGAACCTTTCCAGTAGGATAATATTTTTCTTTATTTAGTATCTGATAATATCCTTTATTGGTATCTGTCTTGTAATTTATTCCCATTATGCAATAGCTCCATTATACCAGCGTCTATAGTAATCCGTTAATGATTCGGATTCATTTCTCACCGGAGTTTCATAGTTATTTATTTTGTTTATACTCGTACTATTATAGTCATCAGTAATTTCGTATGTAGGCTTTACATCAGAAATGGTTTCCGTAGCATCTCCTGCATAATACACTCGATCATTATTAGATACATATGCAGTTGATATTTGAATGGTTGAGTAATCAGGAGTTAATGTTTGTTGGGTTGCAATTAATTTATCAATTTGAGTATTATGAGCACCACTTTTTTTGAATGTTCCTTCCCAATCAACTAGCTGTAATAATTTTTCTACATAAAAAGATGATGTATCACTAGCAAGATTTAATTCCATGCTCATTAAATTATTTTCGACTGTAGAATTTAATGTTTTTATTCCATTATTAGTATTAGCACTTTCATTATCAGGCCCATCCTTAAATTTAACGGCTTCTGCTGTTTCTCCAAGTGTTTTATCTGATAGACCTGTATCTATTGTTATTTTTCCAACTTGCTTAAAGGAATCAATAATACCAATAAATACGTTTTTTCCTTTACCTTGATTCTTTGTAAATATTTCTCGAATCATAGCAGGTCTAGGCTGATTTGATTGCACCTTTGCGCCAATAGCCGATTGGTATAAATCAATTGACATAACATCACGCCAGTATTTATCATCTAATCTAAGATTTTCATTTAATTCCTTTATTTTAGTTGCCATATCTTCCGTGAATGATTGACACGCAAACTCAAAGCAATTAGCCCATGATTTTAATGTGTTTACCATATCTATTATACTCATACCAAGATAAGAACCACCTGATTTAGTGTGCTCCTTTGTATATATAAGTAAGCATTCCGCTGGGCCTAATCCACGAATAATAAACGTCATATTTATTTTCGTATTTAATAATTTAGCATACAATCGAATTAATGCTCTAAAAGGAGCCATCAATAATTCCATAGTAGTTTTTATGAATTCATCCAACATATTAAAGCCTTTATTTATAGTACTTAATATTGTATTATCAATAAAATTATTAATTGCATTTATGATTTGAGTTGGATCTAATGTATACTTTTCAAGGACGCAGTTTAATACCTCTTCTGGAGTTGTTAATTTATTACCATCGGAATCTCGTTTACAATTAAATAAACTAGCTATTATTTTTGTTATACAAGGGCAATGTCTCATTAAATCAAGGACTATATCAAAATCCAAAACCTTTCGAACTACTCGATTAATTGCATTTTTTGCATCTACTATAACACTAACAATACAGTTTCTAACTGCATCGGTAAATTCAAGCAAAGCCTTTTCTATTTTTCGTTTTAATGCATCGATTTTCTTAAATAATACAAATGCTGCTTTAGTAGCTGTGTCTAGATAAAATATAAGAGTTCTGGATAATGTTGTCACTGTATCACAGAACTGATCTGTCATTTTTTCTAGACTACCACCTTTTAATTTATTACCTAATGCAGACATTCCACTTTGTAAATTTGCATTATCAGAAACCCAATCATATGATTTTTTTGCCATGCTAGATGCAGCAGGAAATTGATTAGAAAAGAAATCTAATACAGTTTGAGTACAGTCGGTATTTCTAAGTTTCATCGTAGCACTACTTAGAGCGTCAACAAAATTATCAGCGTATTTTATATCTCCATTAGATGAGATTGGAGCATTTATATATGTTCCATACCCACTTGGATATGCTGTTGTCGATGATGCACTGGAAGCATTTCCAATACCACCACTAGCAACATTGTTATCTATAATATCTTTAATACATTTAGCCATAATTATTTATTAACCTTCGATGGATCTAATGCTCCAATCGTTTCATATGCTGGAACTGCTACCATATTATCCGTAACGAAAAATTTAACCCCTGTATCACCAGCTACATATTTTACATGGGCGATCAATTTATTTAGCATATCATATTGGTATTGGGTATATGATGTACCATCACCCACTAACATGATAACAACCGCATTCTTATTAGCTGCATCAGTTGATGGTAATAGTTTAGCATTACTTCCAAAATAAACATCGTTTGTAGTCTCAACAAATTGCATGAATCCAGATGCACGTGATGTCGAATCACCTTCGCGTTCAGAGTCAACTGGTGGAGTTCCATTACTTCGACCTATCAAATAATGACACCCATAATTACTATTCTTCTCGACAACTTTAGATGCAGCATCAACGAAATTGTTATTACCAGTGTTCGCTACAATTATATGTGATATATCTTTATCCTTTCGTTCGATATATGATTCAGTTGGATAATATTCAACTGTTGCTACTTCATTTCCAGTCGCATCGTATATAGAATTAATAACCAATTCACTGCTACCATCTTCAAGTGCTGGATTACCCTCACTGTTTTCATCGTCAGAAACAACTTTACCATTTATGGCATCAACAGTTGCTTTAGATATATGAGTAGCATATAAATATTCAGATCCTTGATGAGCACCACCATTAGCAATATTGTTACCGATAGCTGTACAACAAAATACATCCACAGTACCTTCAGTTAAGACTGATTGTATTTTACTTCCTTGATTATTAAGTGCTCCATAACCAGCATTGGTATATCCTTTATCGCTATCATGTATAATAGCACCAAAATTATTCCACGTAACGCTACTATCACTTGGATGTGTGATTATACTTGTTCTAGTTCTTCTATTATGAGTTAATAAAAATGTATCATCACCCAAATTAGTTACAGCTACATTCGGATAATCTGTTACATACTCACTCGGTAAATAATTTTTGTCTTGTGCTACAAAGAAATATCTACCCATATTTATATCACCCTCATCAAATACAACGTAAAGCAGGGTTCCTTTGGTGGGAACTGCTTGCATTCCATTTATAGAAGGTACTACAAATGGTTGATTATCAGGTTCTAATTTATCAGTAACACCAAGAACATGTACACGAACAGCACCAGCATGATTCGGGTCAATTTCATCTGTTATAACAACAGCTTCATAATATTTATCAGTTAATAGTGTCATTATTTATCCTTAATCTGATCTAATATTTTAGATACATCATCAAAACCTTCAGTACCTAAATGGTCTGATACTAATTTTAACATCACAGAAACTTCGGTACTATCCTTCGCAACTGTATTTCCTCTCATATTTCCGGTTACTGTGGTATATTTAACTCGCTTCTCAGTTATTATATATCTATCTGTATAGGTTGCATCAACATTCATACCACGCACTTTTCTATCCGCACCAAAATATACCACGGAGACCTTACTTCCAATTTCTGGCCCTAATGTATTATATAATTGTATATATAATGCCTTTCCATAAGTAGCTAACTTGTATTTTCGTATAGTAGGCGCAAGTGAATACATTTTATGAGTATTATTTGGGTAATTTCGAACAACTTCCAATTTTCCAAATACATCATTTTTACCAGTTAATCCGGTATTTTTCATTATCATATCTTGTGAGTTATCACCAGTTGATTTTAATACGCTATTAAAACATGGCCCTTGGCATCCAGCCTGATTCATTTCACCATTATTAACACCACTAAATGCGACATTTGGAAATAATTTATCTTTATTAGATCCTATATTATTTTGTCTTGAACTATCACCATATGACCATATAGTAAGTTTAGGTTTATCTACATATGTCTTTACGGTATCAGATGATGATTTCGCATTATCTGAATATATAAATAAATTTTTATCTTCCATGGCATCTTCAAATTTAAATGAAGATAATTTAACACAATTATTCACATCATCAAATGCCCAATATAAATAATCATTATACAAATACGATCTATTAATTGTTCTCTCAAACGAATCCCACATATCATCTGATACATATCGCCATATCATCGAATCACTTGGTTTATCGTATTTAACGTCACTCATTCGTTCAACTAATTTATACTTAAAGAATTTTGCGATATCTACCATAGCATCAATACTACTCCCTTTAACGGCTCGTGTATTTAATACCATAGTCTCTTTAGTACCTGCACTCCATGTTATTTTATAAGTAGAGTTTGAGTTAGATACATTTATTCGCATCATGTCATCTACAATAAATGGTAATATAGTGGTTTTATCAGTTGTCGTATCAGTTACATTGCTAAATATTATAGAACCAAAATCACCAGATCGCTCAATTAATGTATCACTATTAGAATCAACTAATATGAATTCACCTGATGGTTTTTGATTAATTGAATTATTATATGCAAACGCAACAATAGTAGCATTATTGAAAACAGCTCCCTGTAATTCAATTGCAAATGTTACATTTAATCCGGTTGACTTAGTTGACATGTGTTATTCTTCTGTTAAAAATTCATATTTATTTAGGTACAAATCAGCCGTAGCAAAATCTGGGATAAGTAATAATCTACCTTCATATACTTCACTCATGTATCCATATCCTGTATTTTCATATGCCATCCAATCCAAATTAGTTGATCTTGATTCATCTATTAATCTCTGATATTCAGCTTCAAGATTAGTGCCAGTAAATCCGCGCATAATCAATTCATTTCGGATTGAAATGGTTTGAGGTCTTATACCAGTTCTAGTACCATGTGCAAGTTTTATATTATTTGCAGCAGCGATTGATTTATACATGCGAACATTATCAAATAATTCGACTGCAATTAAATCCAATCTACCAACAAAATAACTAGGAACTTCGTAAGTACTTGTTATATTAAAATTAAATTTTTTTATTCTCGGAAATGCCATAAATTATACCTAAGTTTAAGTTCCAAACAATTCTGTACCTAATATATTTGCAAATTGCAAATTAGGTGCTGGGTTAAGCCAGTATTTAAAGTGAATGGTTGTGTATGCGAATAGTGGAAGATGTCTTCCTGTATTTTCAGATATAAAAGTTTCTCTAGAAAATTTAGTTTCTATTCCTGTTATTACAAGTGGTTCGACATCTATATACTGACCTATAGATACACGAACAGGTAATGGATTCATGGTTGTATTATACCCAAAGAACGTGCCTACAGCATTGATAGCCTGTACACCACCACTTACCATAGAACCAGATACATCGGCTACGGTAGATATAGCTCCAGACAATACACCACCACCTTCAGGAGATGCTGGTTTACTTACATTACTTTTAAGTTGTTCACTATCAGATGCAGTTAATTTTGAGGCTGCTGTAACGGCTGCTTCACCAGCAGCATTTATTACATTAGCAGTCGCTTGACCAAGCATATCAGCAGCCGAATCCGCATTCAATTGACGTGGATATAACATTCTATATATAATTCTCAATGATGTCTGTGCAATTTTTTCTTGTTCTGGGATATACCAAACACAGGAAACCGCAAATTGATCTAAAGTTACATTTTTGAAATCTTGCATGGTAGAACTACCAGTTGAAGTAGAATTCATTTGTGTTAATGAACTGGCTATCTCATAAGCTGTCTGTCCTGCATCAAATATTGAACTAACTGCCTTACCAGCACCAACGATATCAGCTACTTTTTTAATGCCTCCTATAGCCATGCCACCGAGTGCTGATCCTTCCCATGATCCAGTCATGTTAAACGAAAAATCTGCATTTGGTGATAAGAATCCATAAAATTTTTTTTCTGCATCAGGAGCTACGCTTTGATATATTTTATCTCTCAATTGATTTGTTCCTGTATATATACCTGTCAAGTATCGACTTCTAGCAGCACCATCTAAAGTTTCTATACGAACTATATTAGGTCTAGGAATATTATCTGATAATCCTCTAACTTTAAGATTTCTTGATGGATCTACTGTTGTTTCTTTCTCAGCCATTAGTCATTCCCCACTAAAGATGTAGCAAACTGCTTACCATTTTCTTTCATATATGCCTTCTGTTGATTAATGTAATCAGGGTTTTTCTGCATGTTAAGCATTTCGGTTGCTATTAATTTTGCTTGTATGGTCATTGCAGTTAACTGATCCATACCAGAGGAACTACCCATTGATGACATTGATGTTTGTGTATTAACTTTTGGTTGACTGCCTTGTCCCTTATCTGATGTACTTGGATTGTTTGATGTTGGAGTACTTGCTGACTTACCTGTTAATTGTGCGAATTCACTATCAACTGACGTTTCACCAGCTTGTTGTTCCTTTGCTTGCTTCAATAATTTATTTCTATCAATTTTATATTGTATATATGTAGAATTACCGACTCTATAATCAATATATTTATCTTTTAATCCAGCCAAATCATCATCACTCATATATTTCTTATATGGTGCGAAAATAGGAGCTTGATCTCTATCGAATAGTGTTTTTGCACCTTCAACTACAGTTTTATCACCTTCCTTTTTATGAATAGCAGTTACTCGATCAACCTGTCGATCTTCTAATGATTTACTAAATCCTTTACCAGATACGAATCCTCCAATACCAGCACCCACATCACCCACAGTAGTACCTTCAGTACTTTGCTCAGTCATATCATAGGTTTTCTTTAATAAATACGCACCACCAGCAGCCACAGCAATTGCAGGTAATGCAGCAGCTATAGATCCCATCATAGGAGCTAATCCACCCAACGCAGGGAGGATTTTACCCATGATTCCCATAATACCACCACCCTCATCAGCCTCACTAGCAACACCAGCTAATTTTGATTTAGTACCATTCAATTCATTTGATTTTTTCAATTCATTATATATACCACTTACATATTCACCAAAAGTAGTAGGAGTTGGAGTCTTTGATAATTTAGTATCAGCATTTAATTTACCTGATGATTTAGATTCTATTGCAGTAACCGATTTATCTAATTGAGATAATAAGGATTGTTGCGATGCAAGACTTTTACTCAACGCATTTAATGTAGTTGTTTGGGTATTGGTTTTTGTATTTTTCTCAATAGCATTCAAGGATTTTTCTAATTTATTTAAGCCAGAAATAATTGATTCAGATCCAATACCACCAATACCAGTACCTGATCCAGTACCACCTCGCGTAGACGTTGTTTTAGGAGTTTCTAAATCTGATGTAACGCTAGAAGTAACATTATCACGCATCTGATTTAGAACAAGATCCCTTTCACGTCCTTTTAATTTATAATTTTTATCTTGTTTTCCTTTCTGATATAAATACTCTTCCGATGTTAAAGATCCTAATACCTTTGCCTTCTCAGCTATCGTAGATTTTCGTTCTTCTATTGCGTTATCTAATTCTTCAATAGCCTTTTTATCTCTGTTCTTACCACGTTGTTTTTTTAATTTATCTAATTCAGCTTCTTCGGCTGATAACAACATTTTTTCTTTATTAATTTCGTTCTTAGTAATTTCTAATTGTTTTTGTCTATCTGCACTATCTTGACGACCACCAGTAACATCTTTAACCCAATCAACACCACCGGATATTTTTGATTTTATGCCTTCGCCACTACCAATACCATGAATCCAATCAGCAGCACCCTCTGCTTTTCGTTTCATATTACCCGGAATTTCTTTAATTCCTTCGAATGTTCCCGATATTCCTTTAAATAGTTTTCCAACTAGATCTTCACCTTTCATTCCGCTACTTGTTATATATGAATCCGAGCCTGATTTCTTTTTTCTATCACTATCACCAATAGAATCACCAGTTGATTTAGTTGATTTGGATGGTTTATTTAAGGTCTCATTGTTATCTTTAATTAATTTTGTTAATTGATCTAAATATTCATTAGTTTTAAATTGAGCATTTGCTGCTTTTTCTTGTGTTATCTGTTCTGGTGTTTTTACAGATGATTTCTGCATTTCACGTGTTTTTTCAAAATCTTCTTTTTGACGTAATATAATACGTGATTGGGCTTTTTCAGCCAAATCAGCATCATTTTCTGTACGAGTTTTTTTAGCTAAATCACTATTTCCATCTTTAATCCCTTCCCGAACACCAACACGAACCGAATCACCTATAGATGATACGTTTTTAGCTAGAGTTTCTAACTCTTTTTTTAACTCATTTATATCTTTATCTTCGATTGCCATATATTAACCCGTTATATATTAGTTTATAAAAGAAAAAAAGACCAAATTATTTATAATTAGGTCTTTTTTCAATTATCTAGATAGAAGCGAATTTAACAGTGATTGAGCAGTTTCTAGTTTCTGCTTTGCTTCTTTATGAACTATATCATCCAAGTATAAGAAATCAGGAACAAACATTCGATCACAATCAAGATAACTATTTGATGTATGAATCGATATCAATGCCTTAATTTCTCTAACTTGTGCATCAGTAATCAGCGGGAAGATATGTTTCATAACGAAAAGGATACCCCCTAACAGAGATAACCTCCCCACACGCAGGGCATATATGATTCACAATAGGTTCGGCTGACAATGAATACTTATTAATAAGTTTAATTAATTCATATGATTCAGATGTCTCTAGATTTCCTATTCTGATAGCTCGTTCACGTAAATCCTCAATGTCATCAATATGAGTTATTGAGGCTATTCTGAGTAAGTTTCTGTAATACTTAGAAGGTAGTGTATCTTTAGAATAATAATCTTCGTCTAATATATCATGAATTAATTTTGTATGATAGCGTCTACGAATTTCAATAGCCACTTTCTGTCCTGTAGATGCGAGAACATCCTCTGCAATACCAGTAGCTTTATAATGCTCAAATAAATCATCTGGCATGTTAGGTGCATCAAATGTGATTTGTTGAAATTTAACTGTATATGCAGGATCTTTCATCACAAACTTACATTTATCATTGGTACAGACAAAGCCATCGGCAGGATGATCACTATTAGGAAATGAAGTTGCACGTAACCAAAGAGCCAAAAATAGTTCATCGGCTACGGTAATTTCATCAGATGTGACACCTCTAATACGTCTGCTAAAAATTTCACCCAAATTAGTTATTAGATTATCATCATCCATTGTCTGAACTTGAAGAATATCTTCCATTTTAAGAGGCTGTCCAAATACTTTATTTGAGTAAAACAATCCCTTCGATGGTAAGTGAGTAATTTCTACAAAATTTTCATATGCGACTGGCTCAGTCGTTTTCACAGGAACTGGTTTATTAACAGTAAGTGGCTGAATAACTGGCTGTGCTTGTGGTTCCAGTGGTGTAACTGGCATACCGATATTGCGCATCTGATTATTAGCAGCACGTGCCTGTCTAAGCAGTGCTGCGGTTTGTGGATCTATATCACTATTAACGTTTTTGGGTGCCATGATTACACTTCCTCTAAGTATTTATCGACTACAGCAGCTCGCTGCATTAAGTCAGTTATATCACCCTCGATTGAAAATGTCTTAACTGATCCGATATCTACAGTGTTTATAAGACTGTACCAATTATCTCCGGTGTAAAAATCGCTTAAATACTGATCACGAACACCATCATTAAATTTAGATAATTCGTTCGTCTTCCATGGATATGTAATAAATACGGAATCAAACATATTTCTAGTATTTAATTCAGCAGTTGATTTACACAAAGCTAATAATTTAACACATATAGGATTTAGTTCTTTTCCCAATATATCTTTTAAATAATTAACACCGCAGTATGTAATAGCATAAAAATCAATTGGACTTCTATCAAATAATATAATTGTGGGTTCGATGACCGTTTCACGTGATTGATTGAATACCTCAGTAGAGAAATCATTCATCAATTGCATTTGAGATCTAATATATTTTTCATACATTTCATCAATTTTAGCATTACGTTCAATTGGTTTCAATGCATCGATATCACGTCCATACTTATTCATAATATCATTTGGACTCTGATATGTACGAGGGTTTTTACCGAACAAATATCTAATAATACCAGTACTTGCAATAACAGTCTGACCATTTATCTTAGGCTTAACATTACGAATTATAGTGGTCTTACCAGCACCTGACTGACCAAAAAACCCAACTAACTTTAATTTAGGATTCTTATTCATATTAATTCTCCCTTATTAGGATTCTTGTGATGTTTCTGTAGCAATATTTTTTTCAAGTTTAGCTTTAGCTTCCATAGCCATCACATTACGAGCATGCGCGATTTCTCTACCAAGCATGACCGAGAAATATGCTGATATGATCTTAGGCGATGTGATGATTCGGCTTTCTACTTTAGCACGACACTTATTATATGCTTCCGTCCAACGAACTGGAACACTATATGACTCGATTAAATGCTTAATAGTTTTTGCTGTGCTTTCTCTACCAAAAGTGATTCCACTAGCAACACCTAGATGAGAACTATCTTCATCATACTCAAGATGAGCAATACCACTAATAGGCAATGCACCAGATGCAATAGCGAACAACATATCTTCATCACCTATTGATAGTTCATACATTTGTCCTTGGAGATTATCTGGTTTTGTATGGATAACAAAATCAAATGACATATCTCTTTCCAATGCATATGTAGCTAATATATTTCTCTTATTTACGTATGGGTTAGCCCAGTGATAAATATGAGTAATCTTTTGACGCTGAATAAGACCCATGATATGTTCATTGAGTTCACCTACAGTACAAATGGTGATATTCATTTTCTTATGATTTTCAACAATAAATTCTTCGACGTTCTTAGGAATGGTAACACCCTTAATCAAAACCTTTGGCTTATCGGCTAGTTGACTTGGTGCATGCATTCGACTGAAATCTTTAAATAATGGAAAGAAGTCAGCATTTACTGATGTTGGAATTACAAAAATATCCTTTTCTGTATCAACAATGAACTTATAATATTGAATTAATTCACGCAATTCAGCCGTTGGAACTACTATACTATCAGCTAGATTCATATAGTTTTCCATTATCTGTACGCTTTGAATATCATGGGCACGACCAACAGGTGCATCCCATACCAATTCATCGATTGCATATATAATTCTAAGTCGTGCTTCTCTCTTTGTATTTAATTCTTTAATGAATTTCAATGCCGAATCTGAGTCACTACCAAATGATGCTACAGTCTCTTTCCAATTAGAATCAATATCATTAAGCATATCACGATGAATATCAGCAAGAGTTCGAGCTGCTTGATAATTACTGCAATTATCAATCCACAATACATTAACTCCAGCAAGATCATCTTTATTCATTGATGCTAGTTTAGTCGATGATGCTGTAATACATGATATATTAGCTTGTCTAGAATAAAATTCTTCGAACGTCTTAAATATGTTACTACCACGGAATAATGACAATTTAGAATCATTATCAGAAACAAACATAATATTAAATGTTGGTTTCTGTGATGCTCTTTCTCTAAGTTCATCGCTAATCGTTGGAATTACTTGTTCGTTTGTATCTGACATTATTGCCTCAAGTTTTGATTGTTTCATTATAAAGGTTTAGTTTACTCATTATAGCTGCTTTAGGATCGTTCGATAATCTCAATGAAGGAAGTATTTCTGAATTTTGATCTATATAAATTTCAGCAAGATCTAACGTTGACATTTTAATTATACGATTTGCTTCCTTTTCAGCTTCGGTTTTTTGTTCTATTTCCGCTTTACTACCATTATATGGCAGTGTTCTAATTAAAATAGGTTTTTTATTTTCTATTTTCAACCTAATTTCGAATTCTTTTTCTGATGTTATTGTTTTATTTATATATAATCTAACAAAACAATTTGTTAAATCATCTAATAAATCCATGTCATCGGTATCCCATATATCAACAAATCGAGGTGATATTTTATTCTCAATAAATTCAGTATTAAGATTTTCATCAACCAACCATATACCATGTTGCTGATTGGCATTTGCAAATGTCATTGGATATGGTGATCCAAGATATACTAATTTACTACTTGATTTTTCTGTTATTGATTTACCATGATAATGACCGCTAAATATGGTATTTGATGCATCCATGAACGTATTTGGATCTAATCCAAACGTTGACATGCTATTGCCTTCCATATTTATACCAAACATCTCGAAATGACCAAATAAAACAGTATTATTCCTATCCTTTAATGGCTTTGATGCCAATTTCTTTAAGAATTCTACTGTACTATTTTCTCGTTCATGAATTATCCAAGGAAACATATACCATGTTTTACCTAAGAAGGTTTTCATTTCCACTTCATTTCTATACACAGTTACATTAGGGATATCTTCAAATAATTCAAGAGCAGTGATATCATATGAGTTCTCATAATACATATCATGATTACCTAATATGATATGTACATCAAAGTCTTTCATTTTCGTTTGTAGTAAACGTTTCGTCAATACTAATGCTTCCACATTAATTGATTGACGAGTATCATGTAAATCCCCACTTATAAGAACTGTTTTAATATTGTTTTTGTTTAGTTCACTAACAACAAAATCAAAATAAGCCTCTTGTCCATCCTTTATATGTTTCTTTATTAAAGGATGCTCAGCTTTTCTAGCAAAATGTGGATCACCTATAAGTGCTATTCTTTCCATGAGTATAAATATACATAATTTAATTAAAATTTATATATAATTTATTCCTTATGTTCTATTACTTCACCTAATTCTTCTGGGGTTGCATCTTTAACGGCTTTGACAAATTCCAACCAACTCTTAGGAGTCATTTCCTTTGATGTTTTTTCTTCATCAGCTACCAAGGTCATGCCCTTCATTTCTTCTTCCTGACGGAATTTCATCGTCATTGTAAGCAGTTTATCTAAGCTACCAGTGACCGAATCTACTAGCTTAGCACCTGCCATCCACATACGATCATTTGGATTAACTGCCCTATCCATTTGGGTTTTATAACCATCTAATAATGATCTAGCAATGGCATACACCTCAAAGGTTTCAGTCCGAATTCTAATTTTATCTTCTTCAAGACTATCCAAATTAAATCCACTCTTAACCAAATCGGCTTTAGACATATCACCAAGAACTTCGAGTTGATTTGCTTTCTTAGTTAATTCAGTTGTTTTATTTTTTATTCCATCAGCCAGTAACGGACGTAGTGCGTCTTCTCCTTGTGCTGTTGATCCTGCTGGTAATCCTAGAAGCCGTTCAAATGCTGAATAATCTTTTTCCATTAATGATAACCCATAGTTTATTAAGTATATTTATAATATATTTGATTTATATTAAAAAAACGAGGAATATCATGGCTAGTGACGAAATACCTATATCAATTACATCTGAACATATAATAAAATTAAAAAATCACATAAATAACACATTTAATGCATTTAATGCTGATGGGGAGGTCGATCTTGATAAGTGTCAACGCAATGTTGCCTACTCATCAGGAAACATATATACAAATTATAACGGACTTCAATTTCAGGAACAACTTAAATTAAATCAGATAGCCGAAGATTTGGCTAAAATTAAAGCAATCGCATACGATGACATCAAACGAACAAAATTAGCATATGACATAGATTCAAAGGGTACTAATGTTATATTAGAAGGTCATGAAGGTGTACGTGCAAAACAACGTGAATATGATGATCAGAATGCATATGTAGAATTTCTAAAACGCACAGTAAGTCAATTACAATACTATGCCAATAGTGTTAATGTTATTTTAAAGCGTGAAGAAGTTAGAGCAAAATATGGATTGTAAAAAGAAAAAGGGTGATTAAATCACCCTTTTTTAATTAGACACCAGTTGTATATCCTTCTGGTATTTGTACCGTCCATCTATCAGCGAATAGTTTGAATTTGAAATTAACTATATCGGCTGAATTATAATTAAGACTGAATCCAGATACTTCGCTTGGATATGCATTAATAAGATTAAGTCTCATTATTACATCACCGCGCATCCAGTTATACAACTCAATCTTAACCGTGTTATTTCTAACCACAGTAGATGTTGGATTAGCTATATCTTTATGATTACCTAATCCTAGTCGAATACCAGTTTGATTCATTCTATCATTAGTGGAGCCATCAACAAGAATACCAGTATTATGACAAGCCTGTTCCCAAGCAATCATAGCTTCATACGCTCTCATATCTTCCAACAGAATCGTTTCGAATTCTTGTTCAGTAGACATATCGGTATTAACTACATGTGCCTGTTTAAATCCCATATACCAATGAAATTTATTTTCATTTTTTAGGGTAGGAATCTGACATGACTTTACATGTAATGCAAATTCATCAGTTCCGTCCTGTCCATTATTGAATTGAGCACCATTGGTAACTTGAATACCAGTGGCTGCAAAAATTTCAGATGGAATTAACATTCTCCAGCGAGTGTTTCTAACTGGATCACGTAAGTTATCAACACCACTAAGATAGAAAAGTTTGGTTTGGTTACTAAAATCAGCCATTTAATTATCCTCCCACAATGGTGTTAGTAATTTTAAGATCTGCACCCGTTCTCTGAACCGTAGTTCTAAGAGTAATGAACTCAGCAGTTTTTGTTGGTTGTAACACTACATCAACAATCAATTGATTTGTATCAATGATGTCAGGTGTATTGTTTGTTTCATCGCATATAACAACACCAGCGGTCAAACCAGCAGGGTTAGCGGATTTAATCAACTCCAACTGAGCTTGTAGATCAGCCTGAATACCAGCTCTTAATGCTGCTGTATTTAATTGGAATACCTTTGTATCCAAATAATTACCGAAACGTTTATGTATACCAGCGATTAGCATGATAACATTTAAACGATTCAATGCAGTCATTCTCTTTAACATGGTCTTTTGACCATATATGAACTGACCCTGATCATTTACACGGGTTGGGTTAATGTTTGCATCATACAAACGAGCAATATCGGAATTGATATCATCTGCATAATTATAAGTTCTGATGAATTTCTGACGTTTTGCAAGACCTGTTGGGATCTTACCAGTTGTGAAACCAGCAGGAGGCAACCAGTATACATTACTTGCTCTGTTAGCAGTAATAATAGCAGCGACTTCAATCGATTTAACAGCCTGTGCATTTAATTTTGTATAAATGGTATCAGAGAAAATGGATCTTCCATCAAATAATGAACCCCAGCGAGATAAATCACCACTAGAACCAATACCGATCATTTTCTTCAATGCTACTGTTATTTTTGGCTCATCCACACCGTCAAAGATTGCGAATAAATCCTTTCTCTTTTCACATATGCTAAGCATAGTGTCCATTACAGTGTAATTGATTTGTTCCATATTCTTAACGAAAAGATTACTAATCGCAGTACCAGCAGATATTAACATGTCAGCACTAGCCTCATCTTTATTCAAGAATAAGTTCCAAGCACTTGCTAGTATGTTAGATGAATTGTTGTTCTTAGGTAAATATGTCCAGATAGCATCATTTAAGATAGCTGGATCAGTTTCATCAAAAGCAACTTTAGTTACTGAACTTGTTATAATTCCACCAGAAATGCTATTAGCAAGTGAGAAATTTGGATTTTCAACAGCATCTTCTATAGATGCGTTGTCATTCATAACAAGTGTCCAACCATTTTCATAATCTTCTGCACTATTTTTCAAATACAAATTAGTATCGCCATAAGCGTATTCAACTAATGTACCAGCGAATTCATATAATTCACCACCAAAATAATACTTTACGAATACGTACATTTTAGCAACAACTTCACCTTCAGCAGTTAGTTGATATACACGATCTTCCGTACCATCAAAATTTATATCTTGATAATCTTCGGTAGCGAGACCTAGATTAAGGAATTGTCTTCCGATGTCAGAGTCGATTACTATATATCCATCAGTTCCTGCTATTTTATGGTCGGCATCATCCATAGATACGGTTGATGCTAAGAATGCAGTAGCTAAATCAGTAAATGTAAAGAATGATGTAGCAGTTTCTTGTACAGATATTGGAGATGTTAATCCGAACTTACCGATAACATCAATGGAAAGACTATTAGAATTTATAGTTGCTGAGACTACACCAGTAGTTAAATTCAACAATCTGTATGTAATTCCAGAGGTTGACGTTACCGATGGAGCAACCAATACACCGCTTGTATAATCTTTTAATGTGATAGTATTATTAATCAAATCAACAGTACCAACTTTATATACAGTACCAGCAGTTAATCCTGTAGGCAATGCAGTTCTCAATCCAGTATTTGCATAATAATCATCTAGTATAACTAGATCATCGACCGTGAATTTAGATGCTTGTGAAGCATTTAATGTAATGATACCAGTAGTTGCAGTGATCTCAGTTGCAGTAGCTGTTGCCTGTGAAGAATTTGCCAATCCTACATTAGCAAATGCAGATACAATAGATCGTAGAGTTGCTGTTAAGTTAATAGCAACACCATCAGTACAGCTAGTTGTCATAGACACAGCAGCACCAGTGGATGAAAGATTTAAGCTAACGCTAGTACCTACTATTGCACTAACTGTATATATAGTAGCAGCGACTAACCCAGTTGGAAGACCTAGACTACTTGTAACGTGTATTTTATCACCAACTGCATATTTAGCAGGGTCTGTTACTACGATTGCAGTCAATGCAGTGGCTACATAAGTAGTAGTGAATGTATCGTTTACGATGGTAATTGGATAATATGTATCCAATGAAGGTGTTCCGGTCAATGTAAATTCAAAGGTTGCATCCGCACCAGTTGAAGTTTCCATTGTGAACGTGTCAGTAGCATTAGCCACACCCATTAAAGTAGATGTAGATAAAGTAATACGATCATATTTTTTGGATGCTTTACCCGATGCAACTGTCTTGACAGTTAAATAATCAACACCACTGTTTACTGTATCTGAATTTGAGTAAATAGAACCAACCGTTTCGTGAGTTGTTTCGGTTGTAGCGAATGTAAACTTAACATCATCAACAATAGTTGCGATTGTATAAGTACCATTATAGTTAGCAGTACCTGCAACTATAACGCTATCACCAGCACTCAATCCATGTATACTTCCAGTAGTTACCGTAGCAGCAGTACCAGAACCTGTTATATCGATAACTGCAACGCGATCACCTGCACGTACAGCAGCGGTCGGATCACTATTCATTATAGCGAATAACATAACCTTATCTGTACCACTTCCAGCGTCAGTCATTGCATCAGCAGATAATTCAAAATCAACGTTTGTATTGTTTGCGAGAGTTTCTGTAATTGTGTTTATTTTACGAGATCCCAAACCTTGTAAACCATCTTCCGTATATCTAGTAGATGCCATGTGCTTTACATCAAACGATGTAGTAGCTGTATCAGAGAAATCGAATGCTACAGTGAATGTATCAGTTTTTAAATCTTGATTATAGTCATCATCTGCAATAGTTGTTTCGCCATATGGTCGAACATACTCAACAAATCCACCATAATTTATTACAGCACGAGCTGCATACAATCCTTGATTGAATTTCGCGTTGTTAAAGCCACTACCAAGATATGTATCCTGTTCAGCGGTGGATGTAAGATCAATTATCTTATTGAATTCACCCTTAGATGAATAACCGACAATACCAGCGGTTATATTTGGATTCGTAACCAAACTGACTTCACTTTGATCTCTCAGTCTGATTCTTACTCCCGGTGCGCCTTGTCCGTAAACTGCCATATATAACTCCTATATAAGTACTATAATTCTTTACTTATAGTTTATAAGCATGACGTTTTTTAATATTTTTTTGAAAAACTATCATACATTTACATTTGTTTATATTATGTATATAATTTTGAAAAAATTTGCTAAATTTAAATTAACCACTAAATAGGAGTTAAAAATGGCTAGATCAAGAGGATTTGAAGTTGTTAGTAAGTATTCATCTGAGGCATCTAATGTATTAATGCCACGCAGAGGTACTAAGTTTTCTGCATGCTATGATATATTTAACAATACAGGAAATGATATTGTTATAGAAGCAGGTCAGATATCAAAGGCTATTCCCACAAAAATTAAAGCATATATGCTAGAAGATGAAGTTCTTATGGCATATGTTAGATCAGGACATGGATTTAAGTATTCAGTACGATTAGCTAATTCAACAGGCATTATAGATTGTGATTATTATAAGCCTGTAGCAGTAATGAATAAAAAGGGTGAGATGGAAGAAGGCGAGATATTCGTAAAGTTACATAATCAGGGAAATGATACACTGACCATCGGAAAGGGCGAAGCAATGGCTCAGATGATGTTTCAGAAATATTTAATTGCTGATGATGATGAATCCACTGTAGGAGGAGATCGACTTGGTGGCTTCGGAAGCACAAGTAAATAATTAAAAAGGGCGGTAACGCCCTTTTATTTTTATATCATATTATAAACTAATAATAAATACTATAATTATTATGGATAAACGAGCATTTCACGTATTATTAAATGAGCTAAAAGATCAGAATCCTGATTCCTTTGATTTGCTTGAGAGTATTCAAGGAACCTTTGAAAAGGAAGTTGAAGCTATTTCCGATGGCGAAAGACGGGCATTAAAAACATTCCCAGTTCAATTCATTCCTAGAATTCCTACTGATCGTGGTGAATGGACGACAAAGTTACATATATGGGCAGAAAACGGCATTGCTGATGTATTATCAGTAAATCCATTAATGTTAGCACATAAAAATTCATATGGCGATACCGTATTGATGTGTTTGATATCAGCAGCGACAGGTACATTTACAGAAGTTGTTAATTATGATTTAATTAAAAAAATACTAAATACTGATTTTTCATATGAAGAAAAAGAATCCACACCAGATAAAGAAAAGGTAATTATAAAAAATGTAATTGACGAGACTGATATAAATGGTCAGACTATAATTGATTATTTAATTGATTTCGCATATGGCACAGGCATATTTGCTGGACAAGAAGCAGATCCAATTCTTCAACAGATATTAGTTGACTTTTCTAGCGGTATAACAGATGAGTCAAAGGAAATGGAAGTTGCCGATAAATTGGAAGAACAAGAAATGAATCAACCAGCTACAGAAGCACCTGCAATCGATAAAACTGTATTAGAAAAAATGCAGTAATTATGACTCAAATTCAATTTTAATCATTTCATTGATACGATTAATATACTCATCTCTAAGTTGAGTAGTTTCTCGTTCAATATCATCCTTTAATCCTGTTCTTAAATATTGCATATTCAATCCATCTCGGATTAATTCCTTTGCTGTATCATAAGGAACACCTAACAGAGTCATAACAGTTGTAATATCTTCATTATTTATATCTACCACATTTTGAGTCATATCCACCACATTTTGGTTCATTTAGATTTCTTTGATGCCTTTGTCGCTCTGAATTTTATATCATCTGTATCATATATACGTGTATATAATTCATTTAATTCATTCATATTAATAGTATTAAATCTTATACATGATTCAGCATCATTATGAGATAACTTATATACTTTCATTATTTTTTCAATGGTTTCTTTATGTGATTCTTGAGAACCCGCTTTAGATTTCTTCCATTTAAGATTCAATGAAGCACCATCCAGTGTTGTAAATGCCATGCATTGAATTTCATTTGGCAATGAAAAAAATTCTTTAGTATTTATTTTATCCAATATATTAATAACTGATTGTCTTGTATCCATAGACAATACCATTTGAGTCATAAATAAATTGAATTCACGCTTTTCATCCTCAGTTGGTTCAATTGAGGATCTGCGGTTATGCATGAATGCAAAATAATCAAAATTAGCCATTTATTTACCTTGCAATAACAGCATTATACTTGCAAAAAATGAGTTTAGATTAATTTCTTGATCAACTGCTGGCATTGCTGACTGTACTTGATATTTACCAAGTAATACAGAGAAGCTAAGTCTATATTTTTTATCGATGCGTTCCATTACATATGCTCCAAATGGTGCATATACAGATACAAAATCAACAACATGCAATGTTACGAATTTACGTAGATTCTCCTCATCTACCTTTAGAATATAATCCCAAATAGTATCTAGGTTTTCATATGAAATTAGCGATGGTGTCCCTGCAATCGAACCAAGATTCTCCATATAATTTACTTGGAGTTGTTGAGTAATAGATCTAATATCAGGATAATAGAATTTTATTATAGCCTTGATTGTTTCATTATCAACAGTACCACCGTTATCAAGGACTTCATTTTTAGCGATCTCTTTCATTCGACGAAATACTTGCAGTTTAATATCAGCATCATTAACATCATATGCAAATGATATTGGTGTGCATCTAGATAAGATGGCTGGTTGTATTTTATATAGATTGTTACATGTTAGTATGAATCTAAGGGTTGATGTAGTTGATTCAATCAATGGTTGTAATGCTGTGTAGAATTTAGATGGATCTTGCATCTTTGGAGTGTCGGCCTCATCCAATATAACAAAACGTGGTTTACCATCTACATTTTTTTGAGATGCATAATTTCTAATACTGTCGATGCATTCCATTGGTTTTTCGGAAATATAAAAAACTTGATAGTCGGTTTCAAATTCTTCCGCGATTGCAATTGCAGTACTTGTCTTTCCTGTTCCGGGTTTTCCCGAATGAAAGCAAAAATGAGTGAATTTATTATTTTGTAAAGCAAATTTAATCATATTGCGTAATTTCTGAGGTAGAATTACATCATCAACGCATTTCGGACTATATTTTGCTACCCATGGTAGGCTATCACTTACCTTTTGCTTAGAAGTAAGCATCATTTTATTTACTTCATCTATTCCATCACCTGAAAATATATCCATATTACTCATCATAAACCTCGTTCCTATAAATATAGCAAGTTTTTCATGTAAGTATAAACTATTTTTAATCAGGACTGAGTAATATGAATAATAAATTTGAATCTTTCTTAACTTCTATGCATGATGTAGACCCAATATTAATAGATACTATTAAAGAAGGTCTTATTATTATAGAAAGTATAAGTACGGATGATGCTAATGGTAAACCTAATGGACAAACGGTGACACACCCAAGTCCAGCAAGTGCTATAGATTACATCAAACCTAGTACAGATTATTTTCAACAAACATTACCAGATGATAAGAATAATATAGCAAATATGTCTCAAATGGGAGCCAGAATTGCACAAATGCCACCAGTTGGACGCACATCAACAGGAAAAGATGCATTAAAATCGAACGAAACCAGTAATTATAGTGCAAGTTATGGAGAAAGTTAATGAACATCACATCTGATATAAATCCATATGCATATTATTACGCGATTCAATCTAATTTTTTAAGTAATAGACCTATAAAATTACCAGAAATGAAAAAACATCTCGTTAATAAAATAACGAGATGTGAGAATTCAGCTAATGTTGATAAATATGCTTAAAGTATATCTACCATAGTATCACGTTCATCATTTTCCAATCCAACACCCCAACCTACTGCATCAAATAGTCTATCCATAGTTTGAGCAAATGTTTTTATCCATTGTTCATCCCAATTAGGAGTGAATATTTCAAATAATCTATCAGGGCATTTATCACCAACGAAAGCAACTGCGTTTATTTTATATTTGTTCTCACAAACTTTAATAAACTTTACTTTAGATGCTTCAAAAATTGGTTCTAATGTCATATTTTTCAGAACCTCGTCGTTTTCTATTAAGAAATTCCACACAGACCCTGCGCGAAGTCTCCAGTCAACTTTAGTTTTCTCCTCATCACTCCACGTGATATAGTCAGAATATTTAGGTGGATCGGATTTAACACCAGATGGAATTGATATATCGTAGTATTCACCTCTATCAATTTTCTGGAAGAACTCGATCTTTACCTTTAGATATTCATCACGAATAATTGCTTTATCCATGGTCTTAAACATCATTTTTATCAACTTCATAATTCTATCTCTAGAAAATGGTGTGGTTGAACTACGAACTATTTCAAGACCAGTGATGCCGAATTTTTCTTTAGGTAAAAACGTTTCTTTATCTAAATATTTTTCATCTTCGTTGCTTTCAATATTACAGATGTATTTCTTTTTTGCAGTAACAATAGCTTGATGAATACACTTTTCACGTTTAAGGAATAAAGTGTTTTCATAGTAATTCCAATGCTTAGCATAATCACTCATGAATTCAGCTAATTTTTCTTCCATGATACCAGCATCCATAATACGACAGAAATCAGTTAGACAGAATCTGTTATATATGACACGATATCCTTTACCGAATACGATTCCCTCGGCAAATGCTTTTTTCTTTTTCTTATCATCTGTTTCAGGATCTGTCCATGATGGACAATACTTAGTACACATCGCATTAAAATATTTCTTAGATGCTATTTCTTCAGTAGGAAGATTATATGTATTTCTTTCGACAACAGTAGTGCCATTAAATACAATAACTTCTACTTTTTTTCCAACATTTTCCATATATGGCTTATATATGTCGGTATATTTTACGAAGAAAGAGTCGGTATCGCCATGACTTACACGACGATACATAGTTAACCCTTCTTTGTTTTCATATGTTCCGGTTAATGCAGGATCTATGGGTGCTTTATAACCAAATAACGCATCAAATCTAGCATCCGAACTCATTTGAGTATCTATGTACGTACATAATTGATCAACTGTGCTAGTGATTAATGCCTGTCCGAATGCAGTAATTGATGCTGAATTATCAATATCATATAACTGGAAGTATGGATTACCCAATAAGCCATATAGAGAATTACCTAAAATTTTGTACGTTTTCTGCTTCATGTCATAGAAATCAGCTAAATGAGTATCACCAGCTTTACTAGCTTTTTTCATTAGCAATTTCAGATCTGTACGACCATCAAACAATATCTTAACAACTTGAGGCACAATACCTGTAACATCTCGTCTATAAAATACTTGTCGGGTATTATTTCCTGTCCATGGACTTCGAACAAGGGTTTTTAATATTTCCTCTGGGATTACTTCATCTATAGGATACAATACCTTTGTTTCTGGACTAATATTAGCACCCATCATAATAGAGGGATACATAGATCTATAGTCATAGGACACTAGATGTAGATAATATCCTGCTGTTGCATATACATATGCACCCGGAAACCATTCACGTGTATTTTCTTTAAGAGGAGGCATTACAAGATTACGCTTGTGTAGGAAGTTCAATATAAATCCTACAAGCATCTTCTTAGCTTCAAATATAGCAGAGAATGGAACCTTTGCTTCCGAACATGCAGTAAAGGTAGTATCGAACATTCGACAATTACCTTCAATCTTAGTCATAAGTCTAACGTCTTGAAAGTTATATAGGATAAAGTTATCCCAGTCAGTCATATAACTTAAATATCCATTAGGTAATGGTGCTTTTCGTTCACCACATTCAACAAAACCGATGGTATCTAATTTATAGTTATCGCGTTCGGAGAACGTATACTTTCTATATAGTTTTAAAAAGTCAATATTCTCAGTTCCACCAATTATAAGGGAACCATCTTGCTTGCTTATATAAGCACTTTTAAATTGTTCAGGTAATCTACTCAATAATTTAAGAGGGACTTCCAGTAATTCAGCTCGTTTCACTATATAAGGAATATCGAAAAAATCACCATTCCAATGAGTTAATATATCGACTTCATTAGTTCCAATAGCAGTGAATAATTTATGTAATAACTCTCTTTCAGTAGCACAATTAATATATTCACAGTTATGTGATTTAAGAGTTTCCGTTGTCTCAGGTTTAAGTTCTTGATTTAATCCGTATGTATAATATTTGTCATATTTAGAAAAATAAATAGTAACACAATTGATTGGGTAGGCTGCTTTAGATGCGGATGGGAATTTACCTTTAGTAGCCACCTCAATATCAAGATAACATATATTGATATCCTTTACATTAAATCTAAGGTCATCATATTCTTGATATGCTCGTTGAAGCCATCTAGTTCTAAAATCGATATCACATTCAGAAATGTGATTATGTCTTCCTATGTTGGCATTTTTTATATCCATTTCAGTACGACTATCAACTATGGCCTCATACATATCACGACCATAAATATCTTTCATACCACTAGGAGATGATCCATATTCTCCACGTATTGGGGTAAAAAATCTGTGTTTTGTTCTTACTGCTGTTCTAGTTCCATCTGTGTACCATAGGAACATTAAGTTTTTTGCTCTATCGTGGTGAATAGCTGACCACATAGACTTTTTAGTCTGTTCTTCTTGCATATATATATATTTACCTGTTTGTCTCCCGACCGGGATTACTTATAAATATAGATAAAAAAGAAAAAGTGACATAAAATATTATATCACTTTTTAAAAAATAATTTTGAAATAAATTATATATGTTTTTTAATTAATACATTGAATGCTTTAGTGAAACTTTCAACCAAAACTTTATTGTCGTCGGTTTTCATAGATTCCATAAAGGACTCAAATTTAGCGGAATTATTACATAATTTAGTTTGTTTCTTTGATACTTCTTCCCATTTCTTTTTATCATCCGCATCTTTACGCATTTGATTCATGGCTTTATCAGCTTGGGTATCAACTACTTTATCATTTTTATGTTCAGTTACAGGCAATTCTGATGCTGTATTAGCCTTTTCAAGTTCAGTGCTTACTTTTGCTGCTGTTTTTGCAGTAACAAATTCAGTTTGCTTGATTGGGGTTGCATTCATAAAAGCATTCGCGCTAGTTACACCAGCAGATGGGTTGCTTGCGCTTGCTTCCTGTATTGGTGCCTTTGGAGCACTTGGTTTTACTATTGGGTTTGCTTTTGGATCTTTCATATTTTCCTTCATTTTATTAGATACTTGCGTTCCTAAGTTGGTGTTATTGCATTCCGTCAATCCGCTAACAGCATTTTCTAAGTCAGAAAAATCAATCACATTGTTGATATCATTTCCTCTTGATAGTATTCCATTGACATCATCTACAGATTCCATAACAACATTAGACCGTTGAGTCATAACGTTATAATCCTGATCATCAGTTACAGATGCTGAAATATCTTCAATCATCTTAGTCTGTTCCATTAGCGCATTTAAACTTAGCATGTCCATAAAAGGCTCCGCTTATATTCTTTGTTTATATTAGTTTATAAAAAAGAGAAAATTATATAAACTTTACATATTGGAGATTACAAATGCCTATAAATATACCATTTCAAAACGATAGCAATACATCATCATATATTGTTAATTTAAGCAACACATCAGGAAAAACATACCGTGAATTGAAATCATTATGGGATAAGTATAATAGAGAAGTACAATATGACGTAATGTATAATCCAACTAAATATATAAATTTTGGAAAAACTGATTTATACACAGAAATCGGAAGACGATTAGAAGACTATTTAACAAATCCAAATAAAGAAGCTAAAGAAGAACTTCAAGATCAAGAGGTTGGTGAAGCTGAACAACAATTCGGTAATGAGATTGAACAAGATCTTGAAAATCCATCCGCTGATATATCACCAGAAGGCACAGAAGCACCAATTGAAGGAGATACAGGAATGGAAGAACCTTCTGCTATACCTACAGAAGAAGTTCCTCCAGAGGGCACAGAAGAGGGTCAACCAACCCCAACCGAACCAACCGAAGAAACTCCAGAATCTGCTGATGAATCTAGTCAAATACCAAGTGAGGAAGAATTTTCCGCAATGATGGATGAACTAGAATTATAATTATTTATGCTCTGAATAAGTTCGGAATTTACTGAAATCTGAATGATCATATTCCATTTGTTTTATGATCATTTTGTTTTCAAATCCAATATATACACCATCATCCGAATTGACTTTCACTTTAATTGCATCAAGTCCTGTGCGTTTCATCATTTCAGCGAATAATTGAGCATCAACTGTCATTTTTTTATCTGATAACATAGCTAAATCGGTTCTGATTGAAATAGAAAAACGATCTGTGAATTCTGTTGATATATCAGCTTCACCAGCACTCACCTTTTCAAATGTAATATTTGTTACAGGAACCTGCTGAGTTAATTTATTAATCAATTTCATTGTACTATCGATTAATTTAGCATCAATCACGAAATAATCTTCATACTTAGATGCATCAGATGAAAATACGGCTCTCACCTCGTTACCACGATATACAAATTTATATTCATCGGTATTGACGGTAACAATGTTATTCTCATATACGCTAAATTTGATATCTTTATATTCACCAGTTGACATCATCAAATTAAATATATTAAATGGTATAAATACAGATACATCGGTAGGATATACTTCATTCGCATATTCTTTTATAATCAAATTACTCTTCAAACCAGCATATACTGATTGAAATTTCAATTTACCGTTTTGAATTATCATATTTACGCCATCTACTGAATTTTCTACATTCAATTCAGATAGAATGCTCATCAATGACATCTGATTTAATTCAATTGTTGTTATTAGGGTATCAGTTGGTTCTACATCAATCAATCTTCTAGCGAATCCCTTTTCTATAATACGGAATCGAACTTCCAACTCATCAATATCCTTTGTAGGATTATACATACTATTTAATACTAATTCATTAGATTCATCATCGATCCAGAATGAAATCATTTCATCAGCACATTGATCAACAGTATTGAATAAATCGTATAGATTTACAGCAACCGATGTAGGCAACAATTCACCAGCTTCTTTATCGTATGGTTGAAATTCACACCATATTCCCGTTCCGGTACTTATTCTGATTGTAGACTCTCCGGTATCTTTCTTATAACATTCGATATATAGAGGTTCTGTATCCGCATCATGTTCTGATTGCAATCCTTTAGCCATGAATGTTAATTTATTGGTTATACCGCTGCTATATGGACTGATTACCATTACTGTTGGTTCTATATTAGACATAATTTAATTTCCTTATTATCATCTAAATATAATTAAAAAAGACAGAACTATTGAGTTCTGCCTTAAATTAAATAATTTAGTTATTAAACGTTAGGAAATTCGTTTTTGGCTGGGCCTACACCAGTTTCCATTTCAGCAGCTTTCTTTAATGTGTTCTGTACATCTTCGTCTTCTGCATTTGCTTCTGGCGTTACTTCTTCTGGAGCAGGAACTCCTTCATTACCACCCATTTGAGAAGCATTATCCATAAAATCACCAAATTCACTTGGTTGGTATTGATCAGTTGGAGCAGCACCACCCATAGGTTGCATTTCAGAATCAGGTAATTGTAATACATCCGTATCGGTAGAAGATTCATTTTGCATTTCTTTTAAATGACCTTCTAAGAATTGATTAAATTCTGTAGGTGATGGTCTTTCTTCCAGTTTTTCAGCTAGAGTTTCTAAATCACTAACTTTAAATTCACCATCGAGAGCTGGATATAATTTTAAGAATGCATCAATAATTTCGATAGCAGGTCTTGTATTTAACCCTTGCATACCATTAGATATTTGATATGAAGTTAATTTAACACCTTGAGTTGAATTATTCATTTGCTTACCTAATGCATCGCCAACTATATTAGCTAATACATCAACTACACCATTTTTTGTAGTGGAGAAATTATCTACAGCAAATTCTTTAAACGATGCATATTCATCATTATCTTCAAGTCCTACACCACCAGCATCAGTATTCACAGCATCAGGGGCTGCATCAGGAGCACCTCCACCACCAATATCACCACCCATAGAAGGAGCTGAACCACCGCCACCACCTAATGAGAAGTCTTCCGCACCAAAGGCATCTGCATTGACATCACCTGCATCACCTTCGGGTACAGCATCAGCACCTTCTGTTCCATCAACAGCAGGATCTGTTGCATCAGCAGGATCTGTAGATTCATCTGTTGGTTCTTCATCAACTGGCTTTTCGCCTTGCTCTATTAATGTGATTAAATCCATCATATGTCTAGCATCAGATTCCATAGCATATCCATTCTGTACCCAGTTTGGCGAGAATCCTGACACACTGATAGCAGGATTTGAGAACTGAGACGGTGTGCTAAATGAAGGAGATTGTTCTTTCTGTTTTGATACTAATTGATCAATCGATTTAATAATAGATGCACCAAAGTTCGTAGTATATTGTTGATCTTCTAATCCAACTTCATATACTGAATCATCCATTCCATCTACATGTATCTTTACGGTTATCTTACTATTAGCATTCGGGTATATCAATTCAACTACAGCGTCAGCATTCTTTCTCTTAATGTTGAATTTACTATGACATTTATCTAGTACGATGCTTTTTAGATCTAATCTAAATGCATTAGGAGATGCATTAGGTGTTACAGTCGCTTCGGTTAATATACGCTGGGTAATGGCTTTAACTGTGGTTGGTTGTGGTCTCCACGTAGATTCAAACTTAATCCCTTTAGCTGGATTAGATAAATCACCATTCATCTTCTTAATAACCGCCATCTGATTAATTTTATCGGGTGTTTTTTCAGTTGGTTTAGGTATAGTTTTACCTAAGTTGGCGATAACATCCTGTTTTTTAAACTTGGTGTTATCTGGGCCGTTATCAATATTAACCTTTTTTAATGCATTTAATACATCAGATCGTTTGAATTCCATTTTGTATACCTAAATATAATGATTATCAATAGTTTATATTTATGACAATATAAACATAAATCATTCTATTATATCAAAGTTACTCATTATTTGAGATGTACTTTCGGAAGATGCTACATATACATTAATAGGATCGCCATTCGGATTCTCAATTTTACCAAATGCCTTGAATGCTACTATATTACGAGATTCTAGATATCTTAGTTCGACATCAAATTCACAATCAAATGTTGACATAAAGGAGAAAAGTCTACTAGGAAACAATCTATACTTATCAATACTATCACTCTTCAAGACAGTAGAATTCAAAATCCTAGCTTTAGTAGAATCTATAGTACGTGTAACCTGCTGACGTTCAATACCTCTCATATACAATGATATATCATCAGCCACGGTCACGCCAAATATTTCACACTTTTTCATTAGCTTGATATCGTTAGTTATTCGAGCTAAATCTTCTTCATCTAATGTAAATTGAGCAACTAGACTCATTGGATCGATACTTCTATCTACAGGAACTTTTTTATCGTATTTGGCTGTAAATTTAGTTGGGTCAGCCACTACAGTTCTATATGTGGAATAATCATCACTGAAAACTAGACAATCTAAAACTCTACCTTTAGTTGATTTTTCTTGTGAAAACTTTATATCACCTGTTTTTGGATATCCTACAGCTTTAACATAATCCATGAATTCACTCATGTTGGATATACCCACCTCGCTATCTTGATATGATATATTGGATTCTGTAGTTGATATATGAACTAATGTTCCCATATCCATCAATGAGATCATATAATCATCATTCTCTTTAAAAAATAGCACCTCTCGCTTATTGGCTACTTTTAATAGATTTTTCAAAACATCTAAATATACTTGACTTATAATTATAGGATAGGACATATTTTCTCCATAGATTACTATAATATAGCAAAAAAGAGCCATCTCTGACTCTTTTTTATTGTAATTATATATTTATGAATTAGAATTGGCGTGGTTCTCTTTCTGTATTAGAAAAATTTCTATTTTGAATTTCTTCCTTTACTGTTTCAATATAACGTCTGAAAGAATTTACATCAAATGCATTAATAAATCCAGATGCACTTTGTAATATCTTATTTAACGTATCTGAATCCAAATCTTTATATATTTCAGATAGTAATTTAACGAATTCTTGTGATGACTTGATTGGTATATCTGTGCTTAATGGAGGTGGGAATTTTGATTCATTTTCGTTATATTTCATCAATTTTATGGCTTCCTGTTCATCTGCCGTAGGTTCTCCATCAATTCCTTGCATGAATCCAATAGAAGAACCTAAATCCTTTTCACCTTTATAGTTCTTATTTCTTGCGATTTCGTTGGTATTCATTTCCTTTAATTTAGTCTTAAAATATTGTTCAACTGGCTGTAAATTATCATACAATAATTTTGTGTCATATACATACTCAACTGCTTCATTGATTGGAATAGAATAATCACCGAATTTAGTCATAAATCCGACACCTTTATTAAAATCATTCAAACCAGCAGAAATTGGAGAAAATACATTATTACCGAACGAATCACACTGAGCACCAGAGGATGGTTCGAATCCTTTGGTGAGATCTAATAATTTATCGAAATTGGAACTCATACATAACCTTATTGTTTTATGATAATAGTTTATATAAATAAAAAATCCCCGGTGAAGGGGATAATTAATTTTATCGTTTTACTATACTTATTGGTAGTTTAGATTGCCATTTTGATGTAAAGTATGCATGATCTACTTGTACTTCACTACCAGAAAACACATTGGATATTTCATCGTATTGAGTTGCAATAGATCGTATGGTAGCAGTTAGTAATCCTCGCTTATGACATTCCAATGAAATATCAGCCATATAGTGATAATACCCCAATTCCATATGTTCGGACATCTCTTTAAAATCTAACTTCATGAATGTCTCGCCACGAACTGCAATAAATGGGCCATGTGCTATCAATACTCGATTACGTGGGCCTACATAATCCATGCCACTAACAAATTTCCATGAATTATTATCCATTTTTCCTTGTATGTAGCATCCATAATGCACATCATTAGTATCCAAACTAAACCATCTACCAGATGATCGAATCTGTGAATATCCATATGGAGCGACTACATGTGTATTTTCTTTACACTCTTCTAACCGACTTAATATATTTCGATCTTGTATCATGGATGAATCATTACTAATAACAATCCATTTAGGAGCTTTAGTTGGATCATTACCTCTAAATTCTTTAATCTTCTCTTGGACTCGGATTAAATGTTCAAATGCATTCTTTTTACATTGCTTATTAAATGCAGGGATTCCCATCATTATACGAGGTGCGAAATCAACACCATCCAAGTAAATCTTTGACATATGTTGATTCAAGATTACATGAATAGCTCGATCACTCGCTGGCTTACTTAAAAAATCATCACTTTGAGTAGGGAATTTACTCTGTTTTGGAGGTCTAATACCCAATTCAGTCTTTATTTTCCCAACTTCTTGGCGTTTTTTACTAGCTTTTACTTTCAATGCTTCACTTTTTGCAATATTTTGATTCTCTAATTCATTTATAACAGTATCCATCGCATCATTAATCGATATATCACCAAATGCTTCATCAATCGTTAATTCATCAGAAGCAATAGTACCATCTCCTTCAAAAAGAGTTTCTGATACATCATCGGCTTTAACTATTTTTTTGTCTTTCTTACTCATGTGGATTCCTTAGAAATATGGTACTATAACTTTTTTTACGTTTTTAGTTTTTAGTGCATTTGATAAATTTCTATTTTTTTCAAATTTCATTTTAACTCTGTTACCATACAGTAATGTGAGTTTAACAGATGCACCTTCTGCCTTTCTAATATACTTTTTTATATCATCAAAAACAATAAAACCATTTTTATCCAATCTAAATGCATCACTATACATAACGGCATTATTCACATCTTTAATTATTCTAAGTGTTCCATCAGAATTATACTTATACTCATCCGTTGGTATTATATCAGTCCATTCAAACCAGTTAAATCCAAGTTTAACGGTTTTAGGCATCTCATCTCGTCCAGCTTCATCGTTGTCCCAAATAACAGTACCATTATGTGCATTCTTCTTTAATTCTGGGTATTGCTCCAGAAACTTCATAAGATGCTGAGTTCCACCAAATGCAATTGAGTTTCGTATAAATGTAGAATCTATGGCTCCCTCAAGAAGAAAGAACGGTTCGTTTACATTTATAAAATCAATGTTATACATCTCGCGATCAGCATCAGCTAGATTCTTATATCGTAGAAATGGATTTGGGTCTAGTGATCTAGCATCGAATTGTACCCATTTACCACCATACTTATAATATGGTATTATTATCCGATTGCCATATTCATTGCCTTTAGGATATCCTTTATCATTATAAACAAGTTCACCTTTAGCATCTCTGTCGAAAAATTTATCATCTCGTATACAGACAAACCATTTTTTATATACGTCTTTTCGTATTTTTCGACTTATACAATATTTTAATGCTTCAACAGCAACTGGATTATCAGAATCGGTTATATCGATTAATTCACCATCTTTAAACTTATATAGGTTATTAGCATTGTATGTTTTTTGTACTCTTGTTTTTACAACTACTTTTTTCTTGTCTCGTTTAGAATTATCAAATGCATGAAATATCACTTTTTTCCATACATCATGATGTTCTTTTTTTAAGAAATATAGGAATGACATAGATCCACATTCATTATAACATTTGTATTTCCATGTATCACTATACACATAGCCACATTTGATGTTACGATTCTTTGTATGACCTCCACACATAGGACAATGAAAGGTATATTCAGTTCCTGTAGAATTACAGGATAATGAACAGTTACCTAATACTTCTTGAACCGCATCATGAAATACGGAATCTGGTATTCTACCTTCGTCAAATTTTGTGTGTACCATCTTTTAATGCTTGTAAAGTTTCTTCTATCATCCCTAAATATAGTAAAGAATTTCGAAAACGAGTGATATTTTTCGTTTTCCCATATCTTCTCATAGATGATGTAAACTCAAGATCAATTAATATATTAGATAATCCGTTATATCTTGTATATTCGGTATCTATTGCATTTGTTATTATTTCATTGTATTTTTTCATATAAATAAAAAAGAGAGATGTCTCCATCTCTCTTAAATATATACTTTAATCATCCATTAGAATGGAAGTTCATCATCAGCAATAGAATCTTCCATTGATGGTGCGACTGGTTCCATTGGTTCTAGTGGATTCGATTTAGGTGCTGCTGTATTCTGAACAGAGCCTCCTTGGAAGTACTCTTGAGCATTTCCAGAAGAAACATTCTTAAATGCAGTTGCACTAGATCCACTCAAAGCGACAGATGCACTAGCAGTACCACCATTAAGCAACTGAGCTGCTTCTTTGGTTTCTACTGCTGCTCTGAATTCGGAGTACTTCTGAGCTGCTTCTTCAATCGTAGGAATGTTACTTACAAATTCAGTCAAGTCATGACACTTATCAAGAATAGCCATGATTTCACCCTCAGTAGCAGCCAAATCACTATATTCCTTATCCCATTCTGAGCTATCATATGTAGGATATTTATTCTTTGGATTCTCAGTCATAACAACCAAGAAATCACGACCATGCTTTGGACTATAAGGATAGAAAATTTCTTTCTTTTTAAGGGAAACCTTATTAGGATCTGCCTTTTCTTCCTTTGTAGGTGCAAACAAAGTTTCATTCAACTTCTGAGTATGTTCCCAGAGTTTGACCTGCCCATTATTATCTTTATTCTGTATATCGTTACGTACAAGAATATTAATAACATGAGTTTCCTTTGGAAGCATGGATTTTCCCATGTCCTTTAGGTCTTCATTGTTTTGCTTCTTTCCTTCATTAAAGATTGCCCATGCTGCTTCACAAATTGGGCATACTTCTTCACTTCCAGCAGTTTTACGGCATTTAATAGTTCTAAATACCTTTGCTGAATCGGATTTAAGATAATGAGTAAGAACCTTAACACTTGGATTCAATCGATTTTTCAATCCATTAATGCCACGTGGTAACAATCGTATATACGATTGATATTCTTTCTTTTCATTTTTGATTGTTGGTTTCCAGAAGCGAGGATCTACTGGCTTCTTGCCTCCACCGTTTCCACCTTTACCTGCTGGGGTAAGGTCTGGGGCTGTTTCGTTGGTGATCGTTAGAAAATCTGACATATTGAACTCCTTGTTCCATGTTTATTTTATTTATTAATGTTCCGTATTTAGAATCAATATTCTACGTGTGAACAATAATAAATATATATTATTTGGCTCGATTTGTCAGATATTATTTTAGCAATTTATAATTATTTTGTTCTTCTATTAATAATATTTGTTCTTGCTCTATTACATCAGTTACATTTATATCAGTTTGGTAATTAGCATCACCATGGTACTTCTTTAATTCATCTGTAGCATGACTCGTAATTGAATCTACATCCGATGTAAGTAACTGCTTTGTAGCATTTGATATGATCGCCATATCGATAAATTTAGTGTCATGCGAATCATCACCGATTAAAGCAGCACCCAATCTATCCGAAAGCATTGATTGACTAGCTTCAACATCAAAGGCTTTGGATTCTTCTTTATCTACTAATTCATTTGCATCAGATCCATATATTTCTTTTTCATCGTTCATTTTAATTTGTTCCGAATTATATTCAGGAGCAGCTTCTATATAATCACGACCGATCAATGGATTTCTTTCTCGCTGATCTTGTAACCAATCAGCAAATTCTTTAGTTTTTACAGGTAAATTACTTATAGAACCACCAGCACGTTCAACAAGAGCATTATGAGATAATTCCATTGGCTCATTTAGGTGTTCTTTCATAACTTCTTGATATTTAGCGTAGGTGTCTTTCTTACTTAGAATTATTTTTCGTGTCATGTGCATTCACTATATTTGTTGAGTATTCTGTTTTTACTATATCTTTGATTCTTATGTTTAACAATGTTTCCACCATATATTCAATCTCAAAGTGTGTATGTAGTGATAACAAAATATCACGCATTCGTATACCATCGTTTTTATGATTGTTATATACTTCTAAAATTACATCATTAAATTTATCAGAAATCTTTTTAAACTTATGTTCAGGCATTGATAATGTTGCGACAACATCATCTTCTGATCGTTTTGTCATAAGGAGGGTTTCAATTTCTTTTGCTAAATTAATCATTTAGTAAACAACCTATATTATACATATATCATAATATAGGTTATTTTTTATTATAATACATCAAAATACAACATCAGATGAGTCTACATATCCATCGGGCTGATTATCGACATCAAATTCAGGAGTTTCTTTTTGCTTTGGTTCTGGTTCTTTTGTTGATTTCTTAGCCTTTGGATTTACTCTAGGACTATATCCACCTTTATCCTTCATCTGTGTTTTTGATGAGCCACCAACTTCCATACGATTTGCATTAAATTCTGGAATCGATTGTGTTTGATTCATTTGCAAATCTGTATATTTGTCAGTATCGTCATTAGTAGCAGTGGTTACTCTCATGTGGGTATAATCTACTCTAGACATTCCCGGAATACTATTCTGCCCAAATCTATTTTTTAATATCATATGAGCATACAACCCACATTGTTTTAGCAATGGATCTTGAGTAATAGTAATAACAAAATCAGCCGTATCATTCAAACCAACCGAACCAGCTACATCCTTCATACTAGCTTCTTTATTCTCATAACCTTCACGTTTCAACTGAGAAGCAGTAACAACCGCAATACATCTAGCTTTAGCTAAATCACGCAACTGTTCAGCACTTTCCTTAATCATAGTGTATAGAGTATGATCTTTAAATGAACCTTCTCTCTTAGCTGGTTTCATAATACCAATATAATCAACGACTAACAAGTCAACATCAATGCCTTTGGTTCTCTTGATTTCAATAATTTCATTTTCAAAATCATTTACAGTTGCTGTAGTTGGTAATGCTTTCACATATAATGTACCAGCACTTTCAGCACCCTCTAATTTATTTCCTATCAATAATGCCTGAATCTCTTCTGCGGTTCTACCTCTAATTGCACCAAGTTCTATATTACTTATATTAGATGCTATTCTTTCCCATATAAGCTCTTCTGCCATTTCCATTGTTATATATAGAACATTATAACCAGCCTGATATGCATAGGCTGCATCGTTACATAATAAGATAGACTTACCTACGTTAGGCATACCATAATAAACGGCTAGAGCCTTTCTATAATGCCCACCAAAGCCATTCGGAGGAGCAGTTGCCTGACGAATGAATGATAATGCTGAAGGAACTGCAACCAATGATTTATTCAATCTATCAAGTGCTACCTTTGCATCTTCAACCATATTTAAGCCAATATCTAGATTGAGAGAAAAATTAACAGCATTATGTAAATCTTTTACTAGATCACTGATATTATCTATATGCCCGTCATGCATGAATTCGGCTGCACTACTTAAAATCATTTCAGTTTTCTTCTCTTTGAAGAAACTTTCAATCATGGCAATAGTAAAATCCCTCTCCATATGAGGAATATTAACATTATTTATAAATATTATTTTAGTGCGTTCTCTACATGGGGGTAGAGAAGTTATTAATTCTTGTGGACTTGGATACTTTTTAAATTTTTTATTAAACCTAATGATGAAATCACATATTCTCTTATTATCGGGATCGTCAAATAAATCACATGACAAATGACTAACGATTCTATTCTGTATTATAGAATCATCAAAAAATTTACGTAACACTAAGTCTTCGCGTGTTAGATCTTGAACTTCTGCCATAAAAACTCCTATGCTAAATATACATAAAAAATAAAAAAGCCACGATACGAATCGTGACTTTAGTAAAAAATAATTTTATATAGAATATTTAATTATTCATCTGATGTAATTGACTTACCAGCTTTTTTTGCCTTGGTAACAACGGTATCAGCATCTTTAAGATTATCTTCTAAGATATCCAATTCTTCTTCATCTGGATTATCATCACCATAATCAAAGTCTGCTGGATTACATAGCTTGAACGTTTCTTTCACATATTCATTTATTTCATTGAATATGGTTCCAATCGTGCTTTGTTTATGTAATTCGGTTTCTTTGCAAACAATCCACTTATCAGGAGTTAGTTTTGGATCTTTGATAACATAGAATGTTGAATTACCCGCTTTTTCTGGGCCAATAACACCTTTTTTATCAAATTCTTTAGCACTCCATTTTTCGATAAGGTCAGCGTCAACAGCAAATAAATGCAATCCATACCATTTATTTAAACCCTTTTCAAAATTTAAATATACAGATGATTCAAGTCCATCACGGCATATACGACTCTTTATATTTTTCGCAGTAATGATAGTTCCCTTTCGAATCTCACCTTCTTTATACTGTTTCTTTCTCATGTGAAGAATAACAGTTGATGCATATAAGCCACCACTACCACCAGCTACCTTAGTTGGATCACCATAACCACCAATATTGGCGTAAACGTGGTTAGTAATCAACAGAGGAATTTCCAATTCACCCATTCTTACCAAAATTGATCGATATAATCTCTTCAATTCCTTTTGTGCTGTCATATCATTAACATAATTTTCTTTCTGGATGTCAGCACGACTCTTCAATGTATCCAACATACCCTGAGAGTCAAGTACGAATGCGCACTTATTCTTATTCTCAAGTGACTTACCACGGGCTTCTTCTAGCTGAGTTAAAATTGTATCAAAGTTAACCTTCAACTCTTCGACAACATCCTGTGAAATTATTTTAAATGTGCCTTCTGGTAATCCATAAGAAATCAAAGTATCATCAGTAAGAGCATTTTCGGTATCAATGTAGAAAATAAAGTATCCCATTTCAACCAATGGACGAGCAAATCCATATACAGCGAAGAAGGTTTTACCCACTGCTTGTTCACCAGCTAACATAACAGCTCTATTACCCGGAAATCCCTTGGTCATATCACCAGAAATCAATGCATTTAGCGTGTATGATCCCGTATCAATCCATGTTTTAATTTCGCGTTTCTTACCACTGTCAGCGAATCTATCACCAGTCTTTACAGTCTGGAAAAATTCGAATGATGGTAATACAGCAGGTTTCGATGTTTTTTTAGCAGCCATATAATACATTCCTTTTATTTATATAGCTATAAAATAATTTATTTGAATATCGATTACCTTATATTTATTAAGATAATAAATTAATTCCACCTCTAAGAGTACTTAATGTTTCTATATTACTAAATAATAATGGAGTTATAAAAATAGTTACTCCCTTATATTGAACTGTCTTAAAAGGCATCTGTTGATTTTTCATTGAAATTGGTTTTGTTGTAAATAAAATGAATGGATCAAATTTACCAGTTTGCGTATTTAGAGTAATTGTTCCATCAATCAATAATTCAATTATAGGAATTCCATTATTTACATCAACCACTGACATACGAGCAGAACTGGAATTTATATTTAATGAATATTTTGCATTTGTGCCTTTTACAGCATTAAATAATCCTGTTGATGGAGTTTTTATCATATATAAATAATCACGTAATTTGATATATCCAGTTAACATTGATTTATGTCCATTAAACATAAATACTGTATTAATAAATCTTTTTAATACAGGATATAACATTCTACCATTATCCATGGACATACGATGAATAAAATTATCTAAATTAGTTGTATCTGATTTAGTTGATGCATCTAATGATATGGTGGAACCATCACTAAATTTTATATTTCGACTAGCATCTAATGAAACATCACCTTCAAATTGGTTACTACCAGTTTTCATAATAAAGGTTGATCCAAATTTATTTAAATTATCAACTAATAACTGAGGATTTTCTTTATTAATCATAAAGGAATATGTCTTATTAATGATATAAGTAGATACACCCTTATATACAAATTTACTTGAATCAATTGAATGAGATGATCCTTTTGGATAATAGGATGTATTTTGCATATATTCTAGTGTCTTATAGTATTCACCATCTTTTTTTACATATCCAAGCTCAGATGCTATACTTTTTGCATCTGATATTCGATCATTTGTATATATGATCTGAGTATTACTATCAATTCGTTGAACTATCATATGTTAGATTCCCCATTTCGAGTACTTTTAAATGTTAATGATACAGTTTTTATATTACCACTAGGAACTCTAATTAATAAGACAACTTGAGCACTATTATAATCAGAATCAAATACAACAAATGACTGATCCTTTATTAGAATAATACGTGGTTCATAACGTTTTATTAACGTATCAATTTCCTTCATTACATCGGCCTCAAATGTATCATAGTCATTTATAGGACTAAATAGTCTTCCCTCTATAGTAGACCCAAATCTACTATTAAAAAATCTTTCTCCTAATCTGGTCAATAATATTGTATATAAATTCTGGATCATACTATTTTCATCAGTAACTTCACTAAATCCAGAATATGACAAATCTCTATTATAAATAGCATTGGCACTAGATCCTCTATTGAATATAGAAAGTATGGATTTAGTTGTTGTAAATGTCTGATCGTCATATAATACAGTAAAATTAACAATATTACTCAATGAACATCTTTCATATCCTGTATTAGTAGACCCAGTTTCCACTTGAACATATCCGGTTGTCGCACCTTCTGGAATCATAACTAATAGTTGTTCTCTATCTCCTGATATCACTTGAGCAATCTTATCATTAAACATAACCACGTTACTCAATGCAGTTGGATTGAATAGTCCTACCGTTGCTGTGATAGTTACTAAATCACCAGCATATCCAACATTTGGAGACACTGAGATGTATATAGGACATCCAGTTACTACATTCACGGTTCGACTTGAACTTGCTGAATTACCACAATCATCAGTTGCTGTATATGTAATAGTATAACTACCCAATGTCGTAGTATCAACTACACCAGTGGTTATTATGCTATCAGTAACGTCACCAGATACTGTATCTGATGCTGTTGCACCGAGATCGGTATATACCTCACCCTGAATGGTTTCTGTTACGGGAAGTCCTATTATATTTATAGTAGGTGATGTATTATCTGATGTTTTTACTATGGAATTACTTAATAATGTAGAAGAATTAGTTAATGATAAAATGAATGGTAAATTTCCATCAGAAATACCACTTAAAATTATAGCACTTAGATATATATTACTTGCGGTTGCTTCATATATGCTTATTTTATTATTAAGAAATGTTCGAATATATCCAACTGGACTTAAATTAATACCTGTTATTTCAGAATATACACCAGCCTTAATACAATTAGGGGAGACCGATGTAAGTACTGGAGGTATTATGCTATCAACATCATCAACATTATCATGTGCATATATCTTCATTATACCATCACCCAACCCATTTACATTAACATCAAAGGTGATACCAGTAGAGGTTGATACTAAATTGGTAATGGTTCCATAGGTACTGTTAGCAACACTACCTTCTACGAATACACCACGAGATGCATTATCTGGAGCTACTATAGGTGATATATCACCATCGGTTACTTTAACATGAATAACAGCCGAAGTTGCTGAATTTATTGTATGACCTGTTATTTCTATAAATGGTGTGATTAGTGACTGTACGTATGCATCAGCATATGCACTATTACCTATAATATCATCAGCCTGAACGGTAAAAGTACCAGCAGCCGTTATTTTTATTGGATATATTAATACACGACCATCTCCATTAACATCAACAATAGAACCATTTATCGTTCCATTGATAAAATTAACAGTACTCTGATCAACAGGAAATGCATCACTTATTGTTACATTTATTACATCATTAACGCCAATTATAGGTTCAATATATATCTTTGGTGCATATTCATCCAATCTAACATATAATCTATTGAAATAACTATACGAATTAAATCCATCACGTATGACATATAATGGAGTAACTGTATTATATGCTACCATATTAACAGTATAAGCAGCAGTTGTTAAATTTATGGTATCCGTCAATAAAACATTATTTGATAATGTTATTACAGAATCAGTTCCAACCTGAGTTACAGTTTTTACAAAATATAATAATCCAACCTTGAGAGGTGGTTGTATAAAATTACCAAGTGAATTGAATGACATCACATCACCAATTTTTAGAGCTGCATTTAATACGGTAATAGTATCAGCTATCGTATCAATAGAACCAATTGCATATTCAGCTTGTAGATTGCTAGGTATCTGAATAGTAAATGTATTGTCTACTGTATTAAAATTATTGACAGTGATATTAGTACCACCAGAAACTATACCACCAGATAATGCAGAATCACCAATGATTGCATTAAATCCACTAGTATAATAATCCACATTAAATCCACTCACTGTTATATCATGACCTGATTTAACTACTTCATAGGATGAATTTAATGAGTTTGTATAATTCATTATGATAGGTGGTTGGAATGGAACTATACTTTTATTACCAACTTTATCTTTAACAGATACATCAAAAAAACCATCATCAATACCCAGTAAATTGAAATCAAATGTTACAGATCTACCATCTGATGATTTAATCACGTTATACTCGGAAATATCTGTTAATGAAGATCCCTTTCTTATTTGTATATCAGCCGAATCACTAGATATTTCAGTATCATCATACCCAATAGCCGAAATCTTTATCGTTCCTGTGCGTTGAACAATACCAGCAATATCTATTGCAGTACTTGTATTTCCTGCTATATTTATTTTAAATTGATATGTCGAAGGTGCGTCAGTTCCACCTAATACTGTTGCAGAAATGGCATCATAATTAGTTGTGTTATATAAATGAATTACATCACCTGCTTGTAATAGATGTGCATCTATAGTGGTGATGGTTACTTTTCCGGTTCCATTACCTTGAATATTATTACAAGGAAGATACATGAAAGTATCGGTTAATGTTAATGTAGGCTTAGTTGTATCTGATATAACACCAGAACTAATAACCATATATGGTTTGTATTCAACCACTTCCGAACTAAGATATTCGTTGGTTATACCTGAATTTACCGCTGTTTTTACTAATGCAACTGATGGATACTGAACGGCTGTTAACCAATTATATACTTTCTCAGTAGAAACTGTAAATTTAGTATAAGTATTATTCTCACCAGATCCTACATTAGTAAATTGATAAAATCCAACTTGATCCAATGGAGACGCAATTAATGGATTTAATGTATTATATGCATCGTAATCATTCCATGTATCAGTTGTCATCTGATATAATGACATTTGAGCAGTTCCATCACTACCACCATTATAATATGTACATATTTCAGCAAATAATAAATCAGCCAATGCGACATTATCAACGGGGAAATTAAATAATGCCTTTGATATCTGAGAACCGTTTTGTATAACATTCAGAGAAGTTGAACCACCATGACCATTAGTATCACCTACCGCAATATAGGTATCTTTATTTGCATATATTAATTCTGTTATTGTAGTGTGATCCGTCATTTGTTTTGGTTCGTATCCACTAACATAATTGACTGGAATTGCTGCCGATGGAGGACGAGTTGAGAATGATGTTAATCCAGTAGTTTCTAATGTATTACTGGTATTTGATGGCATACTACAGGTATAGCTAGTAGATGTACTAGTTAATACTTTTAATTGGGTTCCGTTATAGTTAGTGGTTCCTGATATAGAAATTATATCATCTGCTTGTAAATTATGATTGTCAGTTGTTGTCACTGAGATGGTGCCAGTACCATTACCCTGTATAGAACTTATTCGAGCTTCACAAACATGAACGTTCCAGAATTCACAGGTTCCTGTATTATTATATGTACCTGCTATTACTACATGTTTTGTTCTATATGTGAATGTATTAGATCCTGTTACCGTTATTTTAAATGTACCACTATAGCGTTCTCCTGCATTACCAAATAATCGTTGAGATCCATTACCAAATCCAGTTACTCTAATGGCATCTCCATCTGAATACCCATGAGACGTGGTTGTAGTTACAGTAACTAATGTTCCCACAGACGAAATAGATAATATTGATTTAGTTTTTGTATTATCTCTATGTTCCATAATCCAATTCATTGGATTTGTTATGTCATTAGTTGATGCATTTAGATATGAGTATGATTCTTGAACATCATGATATCTACCCAATCGAATACCACCACCTATGGCTCCCATTAAATCAAATCCACCTTGATTAGCGGTTGGAGATGTTCCATTTAAAGTCCCATTTGGGAAATAAAATTGAACTTCAGTATTAAATTTATTACTATCTATTCGAGGTGGTCTAATATCACTACACCAGTCATCATAACCCGGAACAACTGATATATTTACACCTTGGGTTTGCTGTATATTATTTACGATATACCCAGTATTACTTGAAATTGCGGATAATCCATAATGACAGTTAAAAAATCCACGAATTCTATAATCGGGTAAGTAATATGTACCAGAATCAACACGATACAATCCAAACCAGATCCTATATAGATCGATTTCTGTATCATGCGTCTGGTGACTGCCTTCATGTAATCTTAATTGTAATGCCATATGTAAATTCAGTGAGTTTTCAATAGTTTATAATAAAAAACCCATTAAAATTTTTATTATTTAATGGGTTTCTTTCTTTTTTATCTAGATTTTCGGTTATTCACCTAGTCTACGAGGTGCATTTAGTGGTTTAGTTTGTCTCTTATCCCCATTCATATTATCAAAAAAGCCATTAGCGAATGGATTTTCATCTATATTCATAGGTGGTTCTTCTTTTTCAATTGCTATATTAATATCACTCTTATACTGATTTATTCTATCATTAAAAAAGTCAATCGATGTATCAACTAATTCACTATCATCAATAATCAAATTATTAGTATCAATTAGCTCATTTTCTATCAAATTCATTGCATTATTCAATTCTTCTGACTTATTTAGTGTATACATACTATAAAAAAAGCCGTTCATATTACAACAATCACCTAGATATAAAATATCAGGATGACTATTGACAATCATTAATTCGACATCTCTATTATTATCATCATCACCAATACCGTCTATTTGATTTATTTTTAGTGAACTATTAACCGGAATAGTGTATATATCATAATAATTCCCATCTATCACATGGGTTCCTATATGTGATACATCTGGATGAGTATGATTCAGAATTGATAGACGTAATTCGTCACTAAGTCTAAGAGAATTTAATTCATACATGTTTGATGATATTAAATTCCGACTTAATTCCATAATATTGGTATTTTTATTATATCGTCCTATATAATAAACATCCGATTTAGCTTCATTTGCCATTAAATCAAATGTATTGCCACCAATAGGAAGAACTTCACCACCTAATATTTCAAATTCAGGTTCTTCCATATTATCTTCTGATTCATCTCCATCAGTAGGTTCAGCCTTTCTATATCCAATATTTAATTGGATAGCTGCTTGACTAACATAAAATATGACGGTTTTTTCATATATAGAACAATATACTAATTCAGTAGTGACTTTCTGATCATTATATGATGAAAATAGGAATGTATGAATTCCTTGTGAATTCTTTGATTTGGTTATATCATTAAATGAATTTTTGAATTCACTAATGCATTCATCCAAATCAAAATTATAAATTCTCACTACTGAATTATTATGCTTCATATTATATTATTTTCTTGAATGTTAACAATGTTTTCTGTAACAGTACATTATCAGCATTTTTTTCCGTATCCAATAATGATACATATCTAGTCATAGCAATGATAATATCTTGAGGAAATCCAGTATAATCTACTGTATATTCCGAATCATTGCAGTTGAATGCCATAGTAGTCGGATCAATTGATACTTCAAATTTTTTCATCTCATCAGACGTAATCTCAATCTGACTCAAAAAATCATTTATAACCAATCGTAATCTAAGAGTACATGGCAACTTACGGCTATACATGCTAAGTCTGTAACGATCTTCAAGCGTGAGCGATTTAGTAACTTCGTTCATAATTATTAATTCCTTAATTTATAATCTAAATATAATTTATTATAGGTTTGAAAATTCCATTTTTCTCAGTTCTTTATATAATTCAATCTCATCATCCGAAATATTAGTTGGTATTATAGTGTTAAACCCAACATATAAATCACCATCCAATATTCCTTTACCTTTAATTCTAATTCTAGAATTTACCTGTGTTCCCATTGGGATAGTTGTATTTACAATTCCATATGGAGTATTTACAATTATTTCTTTACCCAGTATAAGATCAATAGGAGAAACTTCGTATTTCATGTTTAAATCATTGCCATGACGAGTATATTCTTTATGAGGCAGTTCATTAATAAATATCTTAACATCACCATAAGCACCACCATTAAATCCAGCATTACCGCTTCCTTTTATAGTGATTTCATCCCCATCTTTCATTCCTTTCGAAATTGTTATCTCAATATCTCGACTCGATTTAGTTAATCCAGTTCCTTTACAATGTAAACACACATCATCGATTATTAATCCTGAATTATTACAGCTAGTACAAGGTGCTGGTTTAATTTCTCCATCAATAATTTTCTTTACCATTCCGATGCCTTTACATACAGTACATTTTTTTCGTGTTTTTGCACCAGTTCCATCACATAATGGACATCTCGATCCATACTCTACCGTAATAATCTTTTTTGCACCATGTATACAATCATCTAATGTAACATCAGCAAATACATGTATATCAGTACCTTTAGGGGCTTCTTTCTTTGCCGTCTGAGAAAAATTAGTTGCTGTAGTTGGCTTTCCAAACGCAGCACCCCATCGCTTAAATTGAGATGAAAATGATAATTTAGTATCATATTCCTTTCGTTTAATAGGATCTGATAATGTTGAGTATGCCTCATTAATTTCTTTAAATTTATCCTCAAATCCGCTATGTTTATCTGGATGGTATTTAACTGCTAATTTCTTAAATGATATTTTTATATCACTTTCAGATGCATTTTGAGAAATTTCAAGGATTTGGTAGTAATTTACGGACATGTTTTAAATATAGTTCATAATACATCGATATCAGATGATTTCATACCAATAAATTCTAATAATCGTATCTTTGTATCATAATTATATAGATTGAATACAGGAATTTTATAGGCTTCTGCTATTCGTATTCCTAATCCAGTACCACCAGTATCTTTGCCATCTTTAGTCCAACATATAACGAACCTAACTGGAGTATCCAGATTCTTACCTAATAGAATCATTGAATTTCGCCCATGTAACTTTTTAGCATATGACGAACATTTATCCCAATATCCATGAAAATGAGAAGCTAATTCAATCGAATCCGAAGTTGCATCATCTGCTATAAAAATTTCTTTTTTATGAACATTACATTCAAATGCAGTGTCTGCTCCAATAGCATGCCCACTGCGTAATGTATAATTTAATGCTTCCAATCTAGATGCACATGATGTCATTATATCTAAAATGGATCTAGGGGTTTCCCTAGATCCTATTCCTGCATATATCTTATGCTGCATTTCGAGTCTTCATGTATTCATTATGATGTGATTGCTTACCAATCATACCAACACTGTATTTATTGTAATGAAGATCAAATACAGCACCCGTTGGAACGAATCCAAGGAATCCATCATTTTTAGCCTTTTCATTCATTACATCCCAGTTCATGATAATACTATCATCAAAATGATATAACCACATCTTAGCTTTTATTTCTGCTGGTAATGTTACCAATTCGCTATAATGGGCATGAACGCCACTCTTAAATGGCGTAGTTTCGCAGTCGTGATAAATAATATCAGCTTCTCTTAAATACGCCATTGCTGCATTAACTGGACAGAATTGTGTATCGGTTGTTATGTATATGCGTTCCTTTGTATCTGGATCATTCCACATAAGACCAAAACTATTTTCAATTCTATATTTCGCACAAATATGTATAGTTTGGACAATATCGAATTTAACACCTTCCCATATGAAAGATGAGTTATCCTTTACAGCACGCACATCAAAATATGTATCTAACGTTGCTATCTTTCCTTCTAACCCAATTGCACCACCTGATAGAGTATGATCCCATAAATCAGATACTAATCCACTTTTTATAATTGTATTTGATTCGGAGTCACGAATATATTCACCTTGGCAATATAATGTAGGTCGTTTTGCTTTTGGATTAAAGTATGTATCAAATAGCAATTCTTCAAGACCACCTGTATGATCTGCATGTAGGTGACTAATATAGATAGCATCTAAATCCAATGTAGTCATATGATTCTCTTCGAGAGCAAGAGGCGCATATGTACCAAAGTCAAGAGCCATGGTTTTTTGATTCTGTCTAAATAGAAAGTTTGATTGCCAGTTTTTCTTAGTTCTGGAGTTTCCGGTTCCTAGTGCAATGAGTTCCATAAATATATCCTTGTTGAGTTTCTTATATATACAATATAGAACTTTTTTCCTTTATTTGTAGGTGATAAGGATCACTTAGTGATTAAACACACATTTTGATACAGGAATCGATTTCGTCTCGTTGTGATATAGACAAATCAGTCACTTTACTATAAATCAATTCAACTATAGATAACATAAAATCCTTTCCATCTATATCATAAATAGATTTTAATATTCTAGTGATTGACATATTATCAAATGAACCTATATCATATATAGTACTATCCAACGTCACGACAGCATTATTTAATTTCCATTTTAGAGTTAGATCCATCATATTCATAGATTCATACTTAGATATTAACTCCTTTAATGTGGTCTTTTTATTTACGTATTCAAATAGGTCATCATCACTCATTCGTTTAATAACAGCAGCTCGTTTCTTATTATCAATAAATTCAGAACTGTTTTTATATGAATCGGTATCGCATTTTGGGTGGAATAAATGAATCAACATTGAATCTAAATCACTTCGATACACAGCACCACACACTCGTTCACACTTAATAACAAAGGCATCATCCTCTGACCCCCATCCAATGAATTCTTCATCGAATTTACCAACTTTATTATACGTTGATCTACTAAAACAGTTAATCAATCCAGTAAATCGTTTAATTGGAAGATTTCTAGAGTCTATACTATATTTAGTAAATGCCTCACCCTTGATGTATTTTCTAGTATATCCTTCATTATAATAATCAACCACATTAAATGGATATATTATACTACCATCAGCGTAATGACTTCGTATTATATCGATACCATTAATCGAAATCACACAATCAGCATCCGACATTATTATATATTCACTATTACATGAATCAATAGCATAATTTAATAATCTGGTTTTATGAAATAACTTGTTATTTATAGATAAATTAATATGTTTGACGTTATCATACTCAGCTAATAACGACTCAACCAACCCATCACCATTCTGTTCTATCACTATAATATCAAAATCAGGTGCTATTCTTTTATAATTCTCGATAACATAAATTAGATTACGTAATCTAAATTGTTGATTGAGATTCATAAATGGTATTATTACTGTAAACATGGATACCTCTACTTAAAAATAGAATATTTTTCTATATTTATCGTATGATAGAACATTTTAAATCAGAAAAATATGAATGGTTATCAAATTTTAAACCATGTATAATAGTACTCGATGGAATTGAATATTCATCAGTTGAACACGCATATGTATCAGCTAAATCTGATTCAATAGAATGGAAGGAATTTTGCAGAACTGAATTGAATCCAGCGATAATCAAAAAACAAGGTCGTGAATTAACATTGCCATCTGATTGGGATGTAAAAAAATTAGTTATTATGAAATTATGCATTGATCAAAAATATGATCAAGAACCATATAGAAGTAAATTAATAGAAACTGGATCTGAATATATACAGGAAGGTAATTGGTGGAATGATACCTATTGGGGTGTATGTCTAAAATCAACACCACCAGTAGGTTCTAATATATTAGGTAAGTTAATTATGGAAAAACGAACAAATTTAATTAATGACTTACTGTTGTAAATCACTCATTAATATTTGTATTTATTTTGTGAATAATAGCATTGCAATTATTAACCATACCTTCATTATCATCCTTAGAAAATTGGGATCTAAATGTTTCCATTGTATATTTAATATGAGATAATAGTTTATCAGTTTCTCTACGTTCTTTATATAACCTACGAACTAATGGTTCTAATTCACGTCTTTTACCGTATTTACCCATTTTATTTGGCATTTCAAGTAATTCATTACTTTTTGAAGTACCATCTATCTTAACATTATACCAATTGATGTCCATTTTATCAATCCCGGTGTATGATTATTGTTTACATATATGTTTATAACTCACTTACGATTAATTATAAATCCTTTACTTTTATATGAATCGATTTCTTTTAATATTATATATTCTTCCGCTATCATAGCATCTCGAACTAATATTTCTTCACCTGAGTCTAATTTTACTTTAGGCATTGATAATTCAATACCAATATCATCATCGAATACAGTCTCTTCGCATATCCACTCACCGAATCCAATAACATCTATACTAATTTTACCAATCTCTATAATTCCTACACGTTTCATAATTAATATTCCATATGATCTTAATATGAAATATATGTTATTCAACTACTCATCATCGAATTTTACATAGGTCATTATATGATTTTTTTCCAGTATTTCATTAAAAATCAATGCGACATCTTCGCAATATTGTTCTTCAACAATGAGTGAGTCATGCACAGTACAATATTCGATACCCAACCTAGAATCTATTTCAGGACATACTTTATTAAATATTAAATCAGCTTCGATTCGCTGTAGTTTATGAGCCAATGTTTTATAATCATATAACTTAAAATGATTCAATAACTTAGTTAGTGTAGGAAATTCATGCTTCCATATGCTATGAATCATGTATTTTTCTTCATTTTTTATGTTGATTCCATCTTGATATGCACCGAATACATAAGCAATCCATCGTTTTTTTACCTCAGATCTAGTTTTCGTTACAGAAAATAAATCATCATATTTTTCCTGAAAAAATTCATAAATTCCACCTATAGACATAATGCTAGTGAATTTTTTAATTTCCTTATGTAACATTGATTCAGTATTATCAATGTGAGAAAGACCAAATAATGAAAATTCACTATTAATATCGTTATGAATAGGATCACCGTTATAATTATTGTTTTTATTCACATATTTATCACGTAAATCATATCTAAAGTCATCTCTCTGCAATTCTAATGGATTTTTTATACTATTAGTCATTTTATCGGCATAATCTCTGAACAATGAGCATAGCAAAGATGCCTGAGATGACACTATATCAATACCCTTTACTTTATGTCCTTTATGAAATAAAAATTTCTCTCGTATATTTTTTGATATATTAGTGAAATTAGTATGAACTCGATTATATGAGTCTTTTGATATGAATAAACCCAGATTAGGATTAGATTTATTATTTATTTTCTCACACTTATGCAATTCTATATCATATTGTTTCTGACTTATTTCATTCGCATGTAATGAATCAGATAGATATTTTGTTGCTCCATCCATATCTATTGAAAATCCATCTAACATACCATATAATTTAATAAGCAATTCATCATTACTTACATTTCCAAAGGTTTTCAGTTTCCATTTAATGATTTGTTTTAATAGTGTTTTTCTGGTTATCTCATGATCGACTAATGGCGCATTTCTATATTTTGGTGATAATCCATAACATTTACATTTACCATTAATTAATGGACTCGACACAATATAATGATTGTCAGTTTCTATTAATTTGTTATCTATCATGTAATCTAAATACTTTCTATAATTCTTTCCTAACTCATATCTAAGAATTTTAGAATATAAAGGAATTTTATTTAGATTTTTTAGTTTTGAATTATATTGAGGAATTTGAATGATCTTCCCTACGACATATAAAAAATAATCAATATTAAATGCAAATTTAGGCTTATTGCGCAACAATAACCCTAAAAGATCAGTTTTTAACTGAATCGGCACTTGAATAATGATCGGATTTGTATCCATTATGATAAATATACGTAAAAAGTAAAAAAATTAAGATTCTGATTCAAATATATGTCAAGTTTATAAGAAGAAATAAGAATTAGAATAAATAATAAAGGAATACCATTTATGTTTTCCCTTAATATCTGAAATTGAAATAAAAAAATGAAAATCACTAAATAAATCAAAAAATAATAAAATTATTAAAATTAATAAGGAAAAAGATAAGAATTACAATAACAATAGAAATACCATTTATGTTTTCCCTTTTTTATAAACTTCTTATAATCGAGGAATTTATATGAAAAAACAGGATCTTTTAATTTTATGCGAAGCACTGAAAGGAAACTATCTAAAAAAGGTTGATTCTGCTAATAATGATTCAATATTACCGTTATTGGAAGCTAATGGATTAATACCTAGACGTAGTGAATCACCAAAACAAGCACCACCTAGTAGAAGCACAAGACCTGATTTGATGGAATTGGATAGTAAATCTGATGGTGGTAAGAAAATATATGATATATCCAAAAAGAAAGAGCCTGTCAGTAAAGTAGAACCTTACATAGAAAAAGATACACCAGTTAATAAAAAGGCAACGGTAGAAATACCAAAAGAAACAGTCAAAAAAGAACCAAAGGATGCACTGGTGAGTAAAGATACTCCTAAAGATCCTGAATCGAAACAACCTAAAGAAACGAAGACAAAGACATTAATTGATAAATCTCATGGATATCCTGAAATTAAATTAAGTGAAGACTTAAAAAATGCAGATGAGTCTATGCTTGATGGGTTGTTAACTAAATCTGATATAAAGCAGATATTAAATGTAACATCAGATGCAAAGAAAGAATTATATAGGAATTTACTATTTTGTAAAGAATCTGATATTGGTAAAGGTGATAAATATTTATGTTTTAATTCAAATAAGGGAACTAATTCAGTCCTCACAAAGGGAGAAGTTCCTGTTAGTTATATTGATACATATTACACAAAACGCGAGAATTCAATAACTAGACCAGATACTGGTGAGAAATATGCGATATTGGGATCAAAAAAATCGGGAAGTGAGGAATTAATCGAATATATTAGTTTAAAAGATGAATCAGACAAATATATAATATTTGTTAAAATAAATGATTCTGAATTAATTATGATTCTGAATAAAACTGAGTATAATCTTTTATTTCATCCGGTGGAATAATGATAAATGTAAAAAAATTATTGGAAAATCTACAGACAACATATCCAAAACCTTTGATGGAACATTCATTTGTTGAATTGGATAGTCATGTTGATCCAGCTAGAAAATCACGTGCAACTGGACTTGGTGCATTTTATAAGTATGTAGATGAGACCCCAGATGGACATACTGCAACTCATTGGCAAGTTCAGAGTGCATCTGACGCTAACTTAAAATACAATGCTGTCGTAGAAATCGTAGTCCCATCCGAAGGTGGATTATTTTCATTAGTTAGTAAATGGGAACCAAAAAAATTCAAAAGTATATTAACTCAATCCGATGTTAGAGTTCATTGTAATTGTCCTGATTTTTATTGGGCTGGTATGATGCATAATGGTGGCCCAAATGGTAAATATAAAGGATCACTTGCACAAGGAAACCCAACTCTAGTAAAAAACGCACAAACTGCACCAAGTGCTCCTGTGATACGAGATCCATCTGGTAGTAATACCATGTGTAAACATTTACATGCAATATTTAAGGTGTTTCCTGCTAATGCATTCCAGATAGTAAGTGCAGTGCGAAAATTTGATAATAAGAATAAAGTCGATACTGAAAAAACCGAAAAGGTTGATTCAGGTGAGACTCCTATTGAACAAATAAAAGAACCAACCCAGCCAGAAAGTGGCAAACCTCGTGAAATACCACCTTCTGAGAGTAAGCCTATATTAGATTCATTATATGCTGCTGGTGAACAACTTAATAAAGATATTGAAAGTGGAGCATCTGATATTTTAAATGATGCAAATGATGCAGTTGAATCTAAAAATATTAATAAAGAACCTGAATTAAAAACTGAGCCAGTTAATAACATAATTCAAGATGACACAATCGAAGAAGAACCAGTAGAACCGGAAGCTGTGGATGTAAATGATATAGTAAATACAAACACAGAAGAATCTAAACCTACTGAATCTAATGCGAGTAAAATACTATCAGCACCTGATGAAGATGAAATAAATAAAAATATTAAACCTGTTTCAGTGGATCAAGTAATGAATTCGGGGAAAAAATAATATAATTTTATACTAAAGTCAGTTTCATAATTTAATGCATAATACAATCGGTTCCGAATACTGTGTTGAGTTTGATATATTAAATGCTACTCATGCTATAATTAACATATCAGCACCTACTAAAGAAGATATTATAAGTATCAATAGTTTATTGTATGCTGGTCTTTCATATTTTAATACAAAAACCATGTATACGTGGGAATATGAAGAGGGATTTACTGATGGTGTTGTATATATTTACAATAAAAACACACAAACAATACCAATTGGTTTAATACCTAGAGCAACTAATTATTTAAAGGATAGAAAGCCATCATTACGAATTAAAGTAACTGACAAAGTTAAGCGTATATATACATCACCAAACGGAGTAATATCGCGTGAGACCATCAGTGCATATGCAGAAGGTCTTAATTTACATAATAGACGTGATGGAACTATCATAGTACCATATGAACATCAAATTAAATTAGTAGATCGAGCATTGAATGGAAGACGGTCATCATTATTGGCATGTACATCTTCTGGTAAGTCGTTATCCATGTGCATAATATCTAGATATTTAATGGAAGTTGAGAAGAAAAAAATATTGATTGTGGTTCCATCAACTAACCTAGTGGAACAGTTATATAGTGATTTCTATGAAGATTACGGATGGGATGGAGCCGAATATAATTGTACGTTAATACATGGTGATTCGCGTGATAAATTAACTAACAAACAGAAAGATAATTTAAAATCATTGAATTTAGGCGAAGAGGTTATGCTTCGTCCTATAACAATATCCACATGGCAGAGTTTACAAAACAAACCAGACTCATTTTTTAAAGTGTTTACTGCGGTTATTGTCGATGAGGCTCATGGTACTCGTGGTGCTATTCTTAGAGATATATTAGATAAATGTCCAAACGCAAGCGATTTCAAGATAGGATTATCAGGTACATTACCTGACGAAGGTTTAGATGCTGCGTGGATAGAAGGTGCTCTTGGTAGAAAAGAGAATATAGTAAGACTTAAAGAATTAGTATTGAAAGGAATATTAACTCCAGTTGAAGTTCATACATTAATAGTTCCCTACTTAGATTCAATACGAGCATTAGTAAATAGAAAAAATTATCAAGAAGAGTATTCACTTATTACCAATAATGGTAGTCGAAAACGTGTAATGGATTTATTGATAACGTCTGGAAAGATAACCACTGCCGAAAATACAGTTTTATTATATAAGTCTAAGGCTACATTAGATGATATGTATGCATATTTAAAAGAAACATATCCACAATTCAAATATTATATAATTAAAGGTGAGATTGACACAGACGAGAGAGAACGCATACGAAAGGAAATGGAATTCAGTACTGGTAATATGATTATAGCTACCTACGGAACCATGAAACAGGGTGTGAATATTAAATTATTACATAACTTGGTATTTGCTGAGTTCTCTAAATCAATGTATGAGGTAGTTCAGTCTATTGGTCGTATTGTTCGTAAACATAAAGATAAAAAACTGGCTCGTGTATTTGATGTGTGTGATGATTGTAGTTATTATACAAAACCTAGATATGAAGGTGGTACACCTAGATTGAAAGAAAATTACTCAATGCAACATTACAAGACACGCAAATCATATTATAATATGGATGATATTCCGGTTATTGAGTATAATCTTGAGGGTATTTTTGAAGCTACGGTATATCCTGATGCCGTAAAATCTAAAAAAGAGGCTGCTAAGAAAGCAGCCACTAAGAAGAAACCTAAAGTACCAACACCTACAACAACAAAAGCAAAATCACAATTTATTTAACTGAATAATGGTTTTACGTTTAATTTTTGTTCTTCTGTCATTGGTCTATTAGCGATAATAGTTCTATCCATTAATATTTTATTAGTGTGGACTTTAATTTGAGCTACTGGATTTATCGCTGGTGGTATTATGTTTTTATTAACTTCCATAATTAACCTCATTTTTTATATAGTTTATAATAATTTAATAAATTATATTTGATATATACCAACAAGAGGTTATAATATGGTATCATATTTACATAAAGAGTGCATAAATGTCATTGAAATTGATGTTGGACGTATGCCGAATCCGAAAGCTGATGAATATTTAAAGAAAGTAGCTGATAGTATGCGAAAATATGCTGGTAAAGAATATAAGATAGTTACCATCGCAAAACGAGCTGAATAATGAAGATTTGTGGTATTGATCCATCCATGAATTCTACTGGAAAATGTATTATGGATTTAGATCCAAATACATTTTCGATTTTAAATATTGAATTTTATGGTTATAGTACAGTTAAGTCTAGATGCATTGAAAAAAACAATGTACATATTTCTCACGTTGGAACAAATTATGCTAAATTGAATATGTTCGATAGACAAGATAAGGCATATAAAATTCTAATGAATGACATGGATGACGTTAAACATATTGCATTTGAAGGTTATGCATTTGGTGCAACCAAAACTAGTTCTATTTTTCAGCTAGGTGAATTTATCGGTGGAATGAAAAAGATGTTTTATGATATTGGATTGGGTATAATGATATATCCTCCAACGGTTGTTAAACGTTTTGCTACTGGTAATGGAACCGCTGATAAAACTATGATGTCTGCTGTGTTGTTAGAAGAATATCCAAATTTATATCCAGAAGAATTTAATCTATTACCACAAAATGATAGTCCTCATTCTGATTTATGTGATGCATTCTGGATTGCTGAAACGCTACGAAACCATATTATATATGAAGTCATTGGGAGTAGTGGATTAGAAGAAGGGACTGCTGCTTTATTAGAATACAAATCAAGTAAGAAAATGCAATCAATAGTTGAAACTAAAGTAATAAAAAAATCATGACTAGAATTGACACATTAGATTATTTAACGGAATTACTATTAAGTATAATTGATTTAGATGAATCAATATTGAACTCAGTTGATTATACTGATAGTTTAATTCAACGTGATGCACTTCTATCGGTATGGGATGGAATCGATGCTTCTGATATCCCTGAATTAACAGATATTGAAGCAGAGACATTAGAATTATTAATTGTTTATATGACAGAATTAAATTATTCGGTGGCTGAGTTAATTGAAAAACGACAATATATTCAAAAGCTAACACCTTAATGAAATAGTTGTTATATCTATAATAATTTTGCTATATTTGTAGCATGCGTACATATAATCCATTAAAATCATATCCATACTCCCAGAATCGATTATTAATAATCGATTGGGCGAGTTTATCGTATCATCAGATGTTTGCCATGACTTCGGCAAAACGAAGTACGGTTCTTACTATTGAAACACCAGAAGATGAAATGCGTGTATGGAAGAATCATATGGTGAATAAAATGTTAAAATATATAAAACTTTTCAATCCAAAGGATATTATATGTGCTTTGGAAGGGAAGAATGTATGGCGATTTGATGTAGTTAAAGAGTATTATGAAGAATATACTGAGGTATATTATGATTCTACTTCATATTATCTCAGATATGATAATGTATTATTCCGTGTATATAAAGAAAATGATGAATATAAAATTCAGAAGCTCGATTTTATTAAGAATGCTTCTGTAATGCAGAATAAACATAAGAAACTTAAAGAATTTCCTGATAGAATTAAATCTATATTTTGGGATTTATATCTCCCAAATGGAACTACTCCTTTACTTCCTAAGTATAAAGGAACTAGAGCAGGTGATTGGAAATTCATGACTAATAAGTCTGAATGGAAAGAGATGAAAGAGGCATTCGCTAAAGATATAAGTGCTTTATATAGAGCTAAATGTGTTCGAGTTGAAGGTGCTGAAGGTGATGATGTTATTTATGTAGCAACTCAATATCTTAAAGATAAATATGATTCTATAATTGTGGTCACACGAGATACCGACTTTAATCAGTTACTAAGTCAACCAAATTTAAAGATATACAATCATGAAGAAGATAATTTATGTGAATGTATCAGTCCTGATGAATATCTAGAATTAAAAATTTTACAAGGTGATAGTAGCGATAATATTAATGGCATAGCTTTACCTAATAAGAAAAATAAATTAGGTAAAGATACAGCTAGAACATTATTTGAATCTAGTACAGATGTTTACTCGAAAGCAAAGGCTGAAGGTTGGGATAATCAATATAGACGAAATCAATTATTGATTAGTATGAAGTATATCCCAACTCATATTCAGAGAACATCATGTGAAGCAATTGATGCAGCTACCACCGAACTATGTGGATCTGATGAATTGTATAGGATTGGTGTTACTGATAAATTAATCGAGAAAGCAATGCAGATGAAGAATCTGGGTTTTTATTCATTGCTTGATAGTGAGTATGTATCAGATAATCCAGATATATTCAATCCAAAAAATGTGATGCTTGATGATGAAGCTGAATATAAGGCTGCTATTACTCCAAAAAGAACCTTTGCTGATTTAGGTAATGTATTTGATGATCCTCTTTCTGTAACGGCTCCACCAATAGATGATAATTCAGAAGATGAGGTATTCTAATGCATAGAATTGTAGTAAAGCGATTAAGATTTTCTAATATATTATCATATGGAAATAATGTAAATGAAGTGACATTTACTGATGGTTTGACATGGATTAGTGGGCCTAATGGTGCTGGTAAAAGCACGATAATGGAAGCATTGACGTTTGTATTTTTTAATTCTCCTTATAGAGATATTACAAAACCACAATTAAAAAACACAGCAAACAAATCTAAAATGTTTGTTGAGGTAGAATTTGATCGAATTGATAGCCTAACAACTGATTCATATGTTATATCTAGACATATGGAAAAATCTGGATCTACAACTACCAGTATTACAAAAAATAATGTAGCTGAGAAAAAAGGCGCAGGAACATCACAGAAAAAATTAGAAGAAGAAATTCTTGGATTTAATAAAACATTATGGGAAAATGTTATATCATTAAATACAATTCAGACAGTTCCATTTATAGATATGGAACCAAAAGATAAGAGATCATTGCTTGAATCTGTATTGACTTTATGCATTGATAAATGGAAAGACTTAAATAAAACCGCATTCAAGGAAGCAACCACTAAATTCGAATCTGCGAGTAGTGACTGTATTAAATATAATAGAGATTTGGTTGAATTCGATTCTATTATAGAAAAAATGCAACAAGAAAAAAATAATGACATCGAAGACCTAAAAGCTGAAGTTGCTCAACTTATTAACGATGTGACATCTAAAAAGAGTGAACTAAATATAGTGGTTACTGAGTATAACCGTATAGTATCATTGGGAAAAACCGAAAAAAATAAATTAGTTGAGATTGGTGATGTAGATGCTGAGTTATCAAAATATACAACAGTAGTTGCTTTAATACCATCCCTTGAATCGGATAAATTAGAACTGATTAAATGCAAAAAAACATTTGAATTAGCAGAAACTAAATTCAATGAATTAAAGGCATTAGTTGCATCGATTGATGGAATTACCATTAAATCTAGATTACAGTCTATAACATCAGAACTTTTACAGAATGGTCGGAAGTTATCTGGATTCCAAACAGAGGTAAAAATATTAGATAAGGCAATGGCTGATATAACAACGAAAGCCAAATCAGTAGTATCGGGTATTGCATGTCATGCATGTGGTAAACCTTCAACTGATGATGATGTGGAAAATATAAAGGCATCATATAGAAAGGAATTCAGAGAAAAATTAGCTGAAACTAATAAATTAAATAAAGAGATTGAATCATTACAAAAAGTAATTAATGAATTAGAGGCTGAGCAATCCCAATTATCAACTAAGGCATCTGAATATGAAGGATATCTTAGAGATTGTAATAAGTATGAAAACTCTGAATATAATTCAGCAAAAAACTTTTTAAATAATGTCGAAAAGAATATAAAGACAAAACAATCTCAGATAGAATCTGTTGGTGAAAGCGATATAACTAAATTGAATGTAATTATATCTGATTTGCAGAATAAAAAGGTATTAAAAGCATCAATTGAAAAGAAGATGTCTGATCTTCGCTCGGAGGCATCTACTCAAGTAGAAAGAAAGAATGGTATTGAAACTTCTATTAATTCAATCAATTCTCAAATTGAACGGAAGCAAGCTAAGATAGATGAGAAACAAAACATAGATTTGGATGATGCGTTAACATCTACTGTAAAAAAACGAGATGGTGTTATAAGTGATCTTAATACAGCAAAAACTCGTGTAATTAAATATTCCGATGAAATAGAAATAACTAAATATATCGATAAACTATGTTCTGACAATGGGATGAAAAAAATTGTTTTGGGTATATTTGTTCCTAATTTGAATCGAGCCATTATGGATAATCTAAAGGCGTTCGATCTTCCATTCATAATAGAGTTTGATGATTCTATGAATTATAAATTCTCTAGTCGATATGGATTGTCGGAAGTATATAACGGATTATCAGAAGGTCAGAAACGAAAGATAAATTTTGCAATTGCTATGGCATTCCGTGATTTCGTTACTAGCATTGGTGATTTCAGGATTAATGTTCTATTCCTAGATGAGGTTCTTGATGTATCAACTGACGGAGAAGCTCTTAGAGATATGATAATGTTGTTAAAAAACAAAGTTATTGAAATAGGTGGAATCTATCTGATTACTCATAGAGGAACTGATTTAACTGAATGTTTCGACCATAGGCTTGAGGTTGAGCATGATGGTAGATATTCATCAATAAAAGCACAGGATTTGATTTCTAGTAAAACAAAATATTAAATTTTTGGTTGGTATAAAAACTATCTTTATTTATAAATAGATTGAATAAAGATATGCCAACTAATTATTTTAATGATCTTGTAAATTTAAAGGCTGATGTGTGGAATGAGTCAGTTGCTTCTAAATTTGGTATAACCACTGACGAACTAAAGCAACTAACTCACTCAGGTGAATTAAGATCCGTGGGAGATCGGATTAAGCTAAATATATCAAAACAATCTATTCAGAAATTGTCACATGAACAAGATGAAATTGATAAAGATGCCCGTAAATTATTCAATCAAGGTGACTATTCTTTACTATACGAACCCACATCATTAGATAAGTTTAGAATTAGAGTGAGTGATGGCGAAAAAATATCAGAATCCATTGCATTGACCGGAAAAATCGTAGTTGGTGCTGATTTTACGGGATCTGATTTAAGTCATAGCTATCTATGTGGATGTACATTTTATAACTGCATTTTCAATAATTCTAATATAGAATATTCAGTAATAAGTTCGTGTATATTTAATAACTGTTTATTTATAAAAAGTGATTTAACTGCATCAACTATAACTCGCAGTAAATTCTATGAATGTATATTAGATAAAGGTACATATGATTATGTTACCATATCCGACTGTATATTTATTGCTTCTACTATGACAGATTCCACGATAATACAATCAAAAATACTATATACTGCGTTATGTGATTGTTTAGCTAATCGATGTGATTGGAAAGATTCAGATTTAATTGAATGCTCATTTACCAATATTAATTTTACCGAATCTGATTTTAAAAGATCCACCGTAGTGGATTGTTTGATGATACGATGCAATTTATTGAAATGTGATTTTAATTCATTTTCGGTTACTTGTCTAACCGCATCAAACTGTAAATATCAAACACAGTATGAATCTATTTTTGATATGAAACATTCATTATATAGTCCTTCGGTATTTGAATGGGAGGTTGAAAGTGAATGATTTCATATATTCCTATGATGATGATATTGGATATAAATATTTAGCGATACATAAACGTGCAGTTGAATTCGATCCAATAAATACAGATAACCCAATAATTTTAGATTATATAGATGCATTTAAGATGCACAGAAATAACTCATCATTATTTTCTGATGTAATTGAAGCCGAATATAAAAAGTTTGATGTAACCATACATGAACTACCTATTTCATTTTTAAGTGTTTTACATACAATAAATATAGCATGGATTGATTTAATTCATCAAATGATATTCACTGATTGTGCATATGATACATTTTATGCTGAATATGGTGAAATTATTGATAGAGTTATAATCAACGATACCCCTGATGTTAAGGATAGTATGATATATAGAACCTTTGGGTCAGGGACATCAATTTTTCATTTGGCGGGTAAATTATGGATTCTAAATAAATATAAAGAGTTTTATACAAATAATAAAAATAATATGGATTTGGATCAAGAATTGAAATATATTTTTAATAGTTATAGAAGACTAGAAGATTGTTTTGGATCAGATCGTCAATACTGCATATTATATATGAGTGATTTTTCGGGGATAACACTAAAAGAGTATCTTGAGAAGTTTACGGTCGAATTAGTCGAAATGGGAATACAAAATGGCTAGAAGAAAAAAACAAGAAAGTGCAATCGATATGACATATGCTCAGCGAATAAGTGCTATGAAAAGTGGGCGAATTGATAAAGATTATTTATCTGACTTGATTATGGCATATAAATTTAAAAGAAGCGTAGACCCGACTTATCCGATGCCTAGAGAGTTAGCTGAAGTGTCATTAATAGTAATAGATAAAACATTAGGTAGTTTCCGATGGAGAGGATATACAGAAGATTGGAAAGAGGAAATGAGAGGAAAAGCCATCGAGCACGTATTGAGATATGTACATAATTATGATGCTGTTAAATCATCTCAAGATTCTCAAAATAAAGATCCCTACTATTATATCGGACGAATAGCAACAAATGCATTTATCCAAAGCTGGCGCAAATGTGAAGCCTATAGCAAAAGCACACTACCACTGAATGAAGATATCCTTCAAGAATACGACAACTCGGCTGAATTTAATGAAACAATAAAACAGGCAAAATGGTCAACTTCAACTGACGACTGAAATATAAACTACTGTAAACTACGGATTTATCGTTGTGAACATTGACTTTAATTATTATAATTTTCTAAAACAGAAACAACTAAAATACGATATCAAGATTGATTTAAGCGGTCTTGATGTAAAAGGCGATGCCACAACATTAGAAAAAGACGAAAATAATGAAATATCTGAGGTTAATCTAGCTGAAGTAGTTGATAATAATATCAATTTTGTGTATACATATTGTCCATCCGCTATTAATCAACGATTTTCATATATGCCATTGGATGAGAATGGAGATCCCGTTTTAGATGGAGAAGGAAATCCAGTAACCGCATATAGATTAATTGGTGAGGCTGTTACCGAAACTGATTTAATTGATTTTACTGTAACTAATCCTAATTATATCAATTTAAATGGGGTTGGTGCTAATATAATACCTAAATATACCCGATTTGCTAATAATACATATCCAATAGTTGAAAAGGGTGTATTCGCAGCTCTTGGTTTGGTATCTAATAATAAATACAATATAGAATCACTTCCTGATAGTGCAACTCCATATGGGATTCCGGTGAATCTAGATCTAGGGAAACCTGATTTCAGATATAAGGGACATATAACAAAAAAATTGTTTTATAAACGCATAAATCAATTGCGAGAAGCCGTAGAGAATAATGGAGTTGAAATAGTAACCAATGAATATATGGCTGACATTGGTGAAGATGGAATTGACAAAAACTCAAGCGGAGTTAATTTATTTTATAATTTCTTCGGTGCTCGTGTAAAGGCACCACAATTTATAGAAAAAAAACTAGCTGATGGTGGTATGGAGTCGATTACTGCTGATGATATAACTCCATTTAATATGTCAGTAAAGGATGTATTTAAGGCATACTTCATTAGTTCAGATGAATTATATGATAGTTTCATAGAAGAATTAACTGCCTTGATAAAGGCAATAAATTCAAGTGCAATAGTTAATTCATTCGTAGATGAGGAAGATATCAATCTAACAAAACAGTTTGTAGTTGATCCTTCATTGGCTGAAACATTAGCATATAACCCAATTACTCTAAAATCTGAGTTGGTTGTGACTGATACAACTGCTGCGGTTCCATTTGCTAAATATGTAACTACGGAAGATTCCGAGGTTCCGGGTGGAGTCAAATTCGTATTAGATAAAAATAACAATAAAAAATTTGAATATGAATATGTATTACCTACAGAGACTAATATAAATGAGATAATTGACATATTACCAAAACTAAAAAAACAAGTTAATCGAGCAGCCTCTGCTGTTATCGGTGCTGCATTTGTTAGTGCTGGATTTGGTGCGGTTGCTGTTGCCTTGGCGTATGAAAGTATTTCGGATGCTAAAGATAGTTTGCGTGAATTGAATGTTATTATTAGAAATATACGATGGTATCAGCACTATACCAATGAATCTGTATTTCCTGATAGACAATTCATAAAGAATTTTGATACTGATGATTCTACCATACCTCCAGTTGAGGATGAAAATTTTATATATGATAAGCAGTTATGTAGATTATTGGTTCCTGTATACATGGGCACAAAGCGTAAAAAAATACGAAAAAAAGGATTATTTGGTAGAAAATACACAACATATAGAAAAGTTGATCTTGGTGTTCGTTGGGTAGAGGTCAATTTTGTAGATACCAATACATATACAAAATATAGAAAGAATGATGAGCCATTAGGAATTCCAAATGATATGAATATCTCAATATCAGCATTAAATGGAAATGGAACTTATGCATCTGCTACATTATCAAGTACATTGCCGACTTCTATAATGAATAAAGATCCTATGCCTGAAACTGTAATTGTAACAATTTCTGGTTGTTCTAATGAAACATTCAATGGAACATTTGATGCTAAAATTATAGATTCTACTCATATAACATATACAGCACCAACTAATGTGACATTTAGCGGAAATACATCCGGTGGTGTGCTTAATAAAGTATTAATGCCGTTTGATACAACTAAGCCATCAGATGATCCAAAAAATATTAAAGTCAATTATGCAATGCCTCACTTGCCATATGATTCAGAATTACGTAAGCAAGTATTTAGTGATTTTGGGTCATTTGATCAATCATCTACTGCAAATAAAAATAGAAATGGTGACTATACATATGATATGGCTGGTAATATTGTATTAAATGCAGATATACCGGGATGGGAAATATTTCATGAATCCAGTAAGTCAATAAATACATTACGTAGTGGTATAGATATATATAATAAGGTTGAATTTTTACTAAAGATTTTAGAGGCTGAATTTGGTAAATCTAGAGTTCATTTAATAGAAACTATGAGATCGACTGAAGATCAGGATAAATTACAATTGGGTGGTGATGTAAGTACATTTTTATCATGGCATAATTATGGATTATCAGTAAAAATAAGAATTACTAAAGATGATAATATAACGGCTATAGAAGATGGCACTCCTGATATGATGCGTTTGCTTAATATAGCAGAAGCATATATTGATGGTGTGAAGAACGGTTATTATGGCGAACCATTAAATGTAATATGGTGTGGTCAGTTAGTAACTGGGCCTGATTTATTTGTATGGGAATTTTTACCAATTGGTGTAAATCATAAAGATGCGTTAAAATTCAGAGATGCTGCATTTACGCAACAAGATCCTGTAATAACTAATGCATATGTTAATGTCACCGAGGCTGGTTATTTAGTAACTGATGGAAATGATATAACGGCACCTTATGTAAAAATAGGTAGTAAAGCAGCTAATACTGGAATCACGATAAATGGTGATTTGTGGGTAGATCCTAAGAAAATAACCAATTATGCTATTCCAAGTGATTTAGTATTGAAGGATGTGAAGGAATTTTTATTATTAATTGATGGAAAAATGAAATCAAATGGAACCTCATTAATGGGTAGACAATTGGTATCTGAGTGGAAATCGGGAAATCCTAAATCATTCAATCAATTGGTTATATTTTATTCATTAATAGGTAACTACTCAGCAACTAGAGGATTACTTGCTGGTGATTATATTGAGAGATTTAGTAATATAGTAACGAAATACTACAAAACTGATCCTATTAAATTTGTGCAATTATATCTAGGTGACTATTATTATAATATACAAATAAAGATTGATGAATTACCTGATGGATCATATATAACATTATATGATGGAAAATTAACAACTCCTATATTAGAAGCGCGTTCTATGCATAGAGAGGGAAATGGTAATACCTTCGGTCAAAAACAATTAGATTTTAACCATGTTCAGTTTGGTCAATATCAAGATGGTATTTTTATACCTGAAGGTGATGCTGCCATAGTAAATATAAAATCAGAAACATCGGTTATAGATGGGTATGCTGATGACGGAACTCCAATAAATAAAGACGCACTTGTGCTGCATTCATTGATTAGTGATCAGTTATATAAAGAATATACTGAGATAGTAGAGTTATTTAATAATCTAAAAATAAAGTTCATGTATGACACATTCTATAATTCACCTAATTATGAATTTATAGATTATCTTGAAAATGAATTTGGTGTCATAAATACACAGGATCTATTAACATTTGATCAATTGCGTGATATGTACGCTCGTATAAATATAAATAATAAAAAGACAGATCCTGATGGTACTGTTCGTGGTGCTGGTGCAAACATTGAAGATATGTATACTGATGGTAGTGGTGAATCTGTTTATGAAAAATTGGTATCAAATTCTCAATTGGTTGGTGCTAGACGAGCAAAATTAACTCGCGAAAAACCTATAATTGAACCATTAAAAAATGGTTTGAATGTAGAAAAGGTTATTGCTCAATTAAAGAAATCCAGAATGCCTAGCGTTAGGGACATATTATAAACTATAATAAAATAGGATAATAATATGGCAATGTATAGTTACATTACACGAGATGACATGGTTGAATATGTCAAAGCTGCGTTAGGCTCTCCTGTACTTGAAATCGAATTAGAATTAGAAGAAAAAAATGGTCTTGGTCATATTCATTTGGCTATTAATGACTGTCTTGATTGGTTTTATAGAGAAAACCAAGATGAAGCAAGTTTTCATGATTGGATGGTTCTTAGATTAAAAGCTGGTATCATTGAATATGATGTACCTGCCGAAGTTACAGATGTGATTGACGTAGCTCCATCATTTGGTAACGGATTCACACCATGGACTGCATTTGATGTTGGTGCTGGAGAATCACTTGTAGCAACCACTGGATGGTCGCAATTCGACCTTGTGACATACGCAGGTGCAATGAGATACCTAGCAGATGTCCAAAAATTGGTTGGTGTTCAATATCAGGTTAGATTTCACCCACAGGCACATAAATTAAGAATAATTCCAACTCCTAGAGCTGATAGAGTTGCTATGTGTAGAATTTATAGAAAATCAGCAATTTCGGAAGTATTCGCAAATCCATTATTTCGTGAAATGGTTGTTGCTAAAACGGAAATGTTATGGGGTAAGATTTTAAGTAGAGATGATTATACATTTCCGGGTGGTGGTAAAGTTAATGGGCAAAAATTATTAGATGATGCCACAACAACTTTTAAAGAATTAAAGAAAGAAATCAGACTGGAATCCGCTACACCATTCATAATGACTGATTTGGATATGTAAAATTTGGAGTATTATCAATGAGTGCAACTTTTAACATTTATAAGTATACAGGTAAAGACGGAACATTCGGAACTCCTGTAACCAGCATTGGTATAAAAAGAATCGATGCTGCTGTTCCTGCTGTATATCAACAAATGCCGAATCCCGGTGTTGTTGTACCAAGCGATGATAAATCTGATGCCAATACATATTGCGTGTATAGACCGGATGATCCAGATGCTATAGCCTATTCATTTGAATCTGTATTTAAGTTAGTTCTAAAAACTCCACCATCTAATCAGTTGAGTCATATTAGAATATATCCAGAAACCGAAGCTCCTGCTGATTTAAACATTCCAACTTTATATATAGGAAATTCAGTATCTTATACAAAACCAACAAATACTGTATCTATGATAGCTACTAATAGTATTTGGAATTATACTAAAGAAAGTCCATTTTTATTAACTGTAAATAATAATTACGGTCAATATGTTGATGAACGGTTAGCTGTAATTAATTATAACATAAGTATGCATGATATCGGAACGGGAAATCTAATTTATCTAAATGAAGACAGACAGATAGATGTTCCAATTGTTCAAGGTAGTACGTATCAATTTATAGATAAAACTAATGGTGCTATTGTATTTACTATTTTAGATCCTGCTACTAATTTGCCTATATCAAGTTCTGATATTGTCGTTACTACGGTATCCGGTGAACGAGTAGTTACATTAACGGCATCTAGTGCTTTATTGACTGCATATCCTAATGGATTTAAGTATGGTGATGTAATAAAAACAGAAATCGGATATACTATAACATGGATAGATCTATCTACGACTCCAGCGACTACCGAAGAATATACAGTGGAAGTCAGAGAAACACAAGCAGGAACCAAAGCATTCTATCTGAATGGAACAAAAAGTCCTGTCCTTAATTTTTTAGAAAATCGAATATATAGATTTATTAATATTAATGGCGATACAGATCCTATACGATTCCTAGATAATAAAGATGATGTGATCGCAAACAATGAATATCACATGGTAATTTACGGAATTACAGTGGAAAATGGTGGGACTGTTAATGAAATTGTTACTATTGATCCAATAGCAGTAAAGGAAGCTGGTTATAAAATTTTAGGATATCAATCAGTGAGAAATACTTGTTATGGAAACCAAGTTACAAATACAAGAACTGGATTGGTAGGAAACTATAATATAAAAACTGTTGGGGCTGGTATAAATAATCCTATGTCTGCTGGTGAAACTGATTATGTGTATTTACAACTTAAAGTTACAGGAAGCTCAACAGTTGGACAAGCGACACCAAATATTATAATTGAATATGATGAGAGCTAATATGACATTAGATCAAATCAAAGATAAATATAAAGATGTCGCTGACTTATTTGTCTGGGATGGACGTAATAGTGTAGAAGTATCTAAAATAGTAGTCAATCCTGAATTACGAAATTCAGGAATAGGGACTAATATTATGAATGATATAATTCAATACGCAAATAGTGTAAAGAAACAAGTATCACTATCACCATCAACTGATTTTGGTGGCAAAAAAGGTAAACTACTAAAATTTTATAAAGGGTTAGGATTTAAACCAAATAAAGGCCGACATAAAGATTTCACTATATCAAACTCAATGGTAAGACCAATGACAGAATCATATAACGCATTACGTATTTTCATTGAATCATTTAGAGGTAATGCTGATGATTCATTAATAACTTGCATATTGGAAGGATTAGATACATCTATTCAAGATATGCCATTTGATGTAAAAACATTTAAACAATTACCTAGTTTTGCTGCAAGAGTTAAATATGCTAAATCAAAATTATCTCAATTGGGTACAGGAAGTTCTCGTACAACATTTGATTTAGGTAATGATAAAGTATTAAAATTGGCAAAAAATGCTAAAGGAATTGCTCAGAATGGAACTGAGGCTGATGGATATGTTCAACAGTCTGGTGTTGCTGCTAAAGTATATGATAGTGATCCCGAAGATTTGTGGTTAATTAGCGATAGAGTAGATGGAATTACACAAAAAGAATTTGAACGATTGCTTGGGATTCCATTCAAATTGTATTGTCAAGCTATATTAACACATGAAGCTGATGTCAGAGGTAATAGTAGAAGTCCTCGTTATTTAACATCAGAGCAAATGGAACAATTATGGGAGAATGAATTTATTTCTGGTGTATTTGATTTAATGGGTAGTATGGAATTGATGGGTGGTGACTTAACCAGACTTGGATCATATGGTAAATGTCGCGGTGAATTAATGTTACGTGATGCAGGATTGACAAAGACAGTCATGAATGAACATTATAGTAAACCCAAAGGTCGATTCGAAGCTGCTGAGCATCTTATTGGTGGCAGAGCTGATGGAATGACACCAGAAGACATAGCAAAGAAACATGGACTTCCTGTAGAGGATATAGAGGATCAATTGGATATGGGCGTAGATGTAGAGTCTGAACATACTAATAATCCAGAGATAGCGTATGAAATCGCAAAGGATCATGAAGCTGAAATTCCTGATTATTATGATAGGTTACGAAAAATGGAAGAGGGTGCTGGAATCATAGAAGGACAGGGATGGTATCCACCTACCACAAAATCAAAGTTGAATTCAGATGATATGAGTTATAGAGATAAAACAATATTCTCAATCATTTCTATGTTTAAGGCAATGAATGACAATAATAAAAAAGAATTTCTTAAAAAAGTAACTGGTGTTAGTAAATGGCAATTAGAAGAATATCCAGATGACTATTTAATGAGGTTGAAAATGAATGCAAGTGATATAAGAGACTCAGAAAAGGATATGAATCGTAAACCCCCAAAACCAATAGGAACTAAAAAACAGTTGGATGAGGCCGATAAGTGGCAAAAAGCGGAAAATAAGCGAATTATGGATGAATATGCTGAGTATATTAAGTACAATCCACCGGAAAGTGAATAAATTGTACTTTTTCATTGACATTCATTGAATTTTTTCCTATATTGTATACATAGAGAAAGAAAAGTAGTATTTCTCTAAAAAAGTTTATCAAAGTGTCTTAAAAAGAACTATATTATAAGGTATGAACATGAAACGCATATATAAGTATTATCGATTTATAAAAACAACTCCGAAAGGAAGTGTGATGCGATAACTTATATACGTAAAATGCGTATGGCAAAAGTTATAAAGCCCACTTCCAAAAGAAGTGGGTTTTTGTTATGTAATTTGGGTTAGTTGAGCAATGGTTGCTCCGGGGACTGTAAATCCCCCGCCTTCGGGCACTGTAGGTTCGACCCCTACCTAACCCACTATGGATGTGAAGCTCAATTGGTCGAGCACTGCTCTCATAATGCAGGGGAAGTAGGTTCAAATCCTACCACATCCACTATAAGGATCAGTTGAACAATTGGTTGTTCAGGTGGCTGTAACCCACCCGCCTTCGGGCATTGCAGGTTCGAATCCTGCCTGATCCATAAAGGTCAAGTATCTAGACCTATAAGTTAGATGCATAGTGGTAGCTTAGTTTACTTGAGGATAGAAAAATGGGATTATCTCGATTTAGTGAAAATACTGATGAAAGTGACTTTTTTATATGGTCAGGTAGCTCAGTAGGTAGAGCGAAGCACTGAAAATGCTTGCGTCATCGGTTCAACTCCGATCCTGACCACTATGGTTGTGATAGCATATATGGTAGATGCGCTAGACTGAAAATCTGGAGATCGGGTTCGATACCCGTGCAACCACTAAATGAATGTTTTTAATAGGATAAGATTATGCAGATGATTAGTAAACAAAATAAACAGAAAAAGCAACCAAGCGAGGTTGTTGTGTAACATCATATTATATGATTTTCACTGAACCTCGCAACAGTTGTTGTGAGGTTTTTTATTTTTTAGGGTGTGTAACTCAGTGGTAGAGTAGCTGACTTTTAATCAGCGAGTCGAGAGTTCAAATCTCTCCACACCCATATGGAATTGTAGCTCAGTTGGTTTAGAGCAATCGCCTTTTAAGCGATGGGTCGTGGGTTCAAGTCCCACCAGTTCCACTAAGGTTCCAAAGCATAATAGGAGATGCAATCGGCTCTTAACCGATGGAACAGGGTTCGAATCCCTGTGGAACCACTATATGATCTCAGAGCTTGGAAGGTTAAGCAACGGACTTTTAATCCGTGGAGCAGGATTCGATTTCCTGTGGGATCACTAAAAAATATAAAAAAGTATTGACAAAACACTAAAAAAGAACTATATTAGTAATATGAAGACAAATCAACAACAGCAACAACAAGTAATGGATAGCTCTGCTAGACCACCTGATTGATGTTGCTATGTCAAATAAATTAGGGACTCTTGCAGAAGCAAGAGTTCTTTTCGTATATAGAGGTGTATATGTATTATGTAAAGATGTGTGATAGATGTGGTTCATTATTATATTTCACTTATAATAATGAAATTAAGTGTTCTAAATGTGATAAATAAATTTGATGTCCGTTAGCTCAATTGGTGGAGCAGGTGCCTTTGAAGCACAAGGATGCTGGTTCGAGTCCAGCACGGACAATATGATGTCCATTAGAGTAATGGTAGCTCACCAGATTTTGAATCTGGCATCCGAAAGGATACTGTAGGTTCGACTCCTACATGGACAATATAATGATGACCTATAGCATAGAGGTAGTGCATTCGGCTCTGACCCGAAGTACGCTGGTTCGATCCCAGCTAGGTCAATTATCAATTTCACTTAGATTCAGATAATTAACTGGTTCATCATTTCTGACACGGAAGAATCCTTCTGAATATGGAACGAAGTTGTTATTTGGTTCTAACTTAAATAGCCAGATTTCATCATCTGGTCTATCACCTTCCATGAAATCATTCCATTCATCCCAACCGATTGTTTTATAGTAATCAGGATCTAGATTTAAATTATTTGATGCTTTGTCAAACCAGTATTTAGCTTGTCCCCAAGTTTTTGGTTTTGATTTATTATTTATTTTAATTATAGCTATATCAGGACTTGTGAATATTCTGGTTATAATTTCTTTCTTTTCGTAATCTAAATACATATATACCTTCATAATAAACGGATGTTACTCAACATCCTTTGATGTAATTAATATAGATTATTACATAATTTTTTAGTCCAATGGTTTAAATAATGCTATATTTATTTTATGAAAGTAATATTTATTGATACCGAAACAACAGGATTCGACGATAAGCGTCAGGATATAATTCAGATTGCTGGATTAGTCACTGAAAATCGCGAAATATTAGAGTCTTTTAATTTTATATGTTCTCCTGTTAATTTTTGGGCCATTAGTAAAGATGCGTTAAAAGTGACTGGAAAGACCGTAGAGGAATTGAAAACATTTCCACCTCCCAGAGAAGCATTCATTGGATTAAAAAATATATTAGATTCGCATGTTGTAAAGGGTCAACCTAGATTTATATTTGCTGGACAGAATGTTCCATTTGATAAGAGATTTTTATCATCATTTTGGCAAAAACATAAAAACGCTAACGAAGTGGATTTGGAATATTATTTTAGTACCAAGATATCATATGATTTGATGGATATGACACGTCCTTTAAAAAAATCAGGTAAATTAAATGTACCAAATGTTAAATTAGGTACTATAATGGAAGCACTTGATATAAAACCAAGTGGAAACTTACATGATGCATTAACTGATATAATTGGTACACGTGATAGTTTTTATGCTATGGCTGATAGATGGATATCATTGAATGTCACAGATCCATCTTATGTTAACTTAAACGCTAGTAGTGGAATTCAGCATTTAATAAAAACTGAATCGATGCGTATAAAATAAAAAGGCGAGATTTCTCTCGCCTTTGTATATATCATTGAATTAATTACTTAGATAACTTTTCAATTTTATCTTTAGCTTCTAATCTAGCAGTTAAATTAGATTTTCCATCAACTGACTTTGCTTGATGTGATTCAAGTAGTTGTTGTAATCTAGCGTCAACAGTTTTTGCATGTTCGATTGCTTCTAATTTTGCTTTCTCTGCATTTTTGAAATTCGATGCAATTGATTCTAAACGAGCAGTAACATAACGTTCCTGTTTTACGGCTTCCAATTTTGCATTTTCAGTTGCATGGAAATTAGAAGAAATAGATTCTAATTGAGCTTTAACTGCATCAATACTAGGTGTGTTGTCAATTAAAGTTTGTTTAACTGATTCTAGTTGAGTTTTTACAGATGCATTCTTATAATCACTTCTGATAGATTCTAGAAGTTTATCATCTTCATCATCATCATCATCATCAGTTTCTGGTTCTTCCTTTGCTTCTGGTTTCTCGGTTTCTGGAGCTTCGTCTGGTGCTTCTTCTCCAGTAGCATGTTCAGCGGTTTCTTCTGCTGGTGTTTCGGTTGCTTCATCGGTTTCATCTGGAATAGCTGGAGCTTCATCACCCATAGGAGGAATCTCTTCACCTTCACCGCCTTCAACACCTTCAATTCCTTGATCATCACCCATTGGAGGCATATCTTCACCACCCATAGGAGGCATCTCAGCACCTTCAATTCCTTGATCATCACCCATTGGAGGAACCATGTCACCCATAGCTGGTTCTGGTGGAACGATAGCAGACGCATCAGCGACTGTATCAGTTATTGCAGGAACTTCGGTCATTGCAGGAATTCCTTCGACTCCCATTTCTCCCATTCCATCGATTCCACCTTCAGTACCTTCTGGGCCACTAGTGGTTTCTGGCTTCAAATCGGCAGGGCCACCATCAGTCTGCTCAGCAACACCATTGGTGTTAGCTTGAGTATTGTTCTGGTTGCGCATCCAATCGGAAGTTTTCTGAATTGTATCTTGTAGGAATTTTTCGACATCCTGTTTGAATCCGAATTGATTCTGAATAACAGTGGCAATTGGGCCAACTTCGGAGAAGTCAATGATATCATTTTGCATTGTAGCTAATTTCTTAGCAAATTCATCTACAATAAGAGCTTTATCAGAGTCTGATAGAGGATCTACTGGTGAATTATAATAGCGTGGTTGATTTTCTGGTTTATCGCTTACATCAACATCAAGCATAGAATTCATATCAAACACACCTTCATCATCGGTATAATCTTCGCCAGCAAATGCAGCTTCCATAAGAGCTTTCTGCTGAACTACGGTATTATCCGCAATAGATTCCATGATTTTTTGGGTGTTCTCGAATTCTCTCATGAATTGAAGAGCAGACATAGTTGTATTTTCTTTTTTATTGGTCTTCATTTGAAGTTCCTCGTTAAACCTGTTACAGTGTTTTCAAATAGTTTATAAAATTCCATTTTTATTTTAATTTTTTATATAAAAATAACCAGTAATATGATAAACATATTTAATAATAGCATGTTAAATGTTTATAAATAAGGTATTTTAGCTCTATGCCAACAAATTCACATTATTCCGGTAGAATGGGTACAGCCATTACTCGAACTTACGATTCAGCAAAGGGTCGTGAGGGTAAATTTTATTCAATATTAAATAGTTATGGTTTTTATGACGTAAATGACCAAAATAATGGTCTTACTAAAGAGCAACGGGAGCAAGTTCCTGTTGAAAATCAAACACGTATGAGTCAATTATCAACTGCAATTGCTGATATGTTTTCATATTTTTTAGCGGATGGTGATAATGGCATTATTACTAATGATATGCAAGCTATAGTTGATACATTAGATATAAGAGGAAGTGCAAATGCAGCTCAATTAAATGCAGTAGGAGCAGGATTGTCTGCTATAGGTCAAGGGCCACTTGCGCCATTACAAGGAATTAATGCATCAAGACAAATGGCAGAAGCACAGACCACATCAGTTATGGGATCTAGTCCATTTAATGCTGATTTAATTCCACCTATAGCAATCGGATTGGATGGATTGCCTGTTAGTATCGCAAATACATTCAAAGCAGGATTTTTTCAACCAAATTGGGATTTTTTATATCAACAAGAGAATATAAAGAGTAACAAGTTTTATTTTACAGGAGATGGTAAAACTAGATTGGGTGCTAATATAGTATTAGATCAAGGTGGTGCTCGACGAGACTTATTTATAAAAAATGTATTTGCTGTTAATACAGTAGATAAAAATTTAACACCTCTAGGTGATGTTAAGGGTGGATTGACAGCGGAACAATTCGCTATTGTAAAAGCAGCAGCCACTATGAATGAAAATCAGATTGCTGCTGATAGTAAATATAGCGGATTCACTATTACTGATGCTCAGATACAAGCCTCATTTTTTAAGTACGTGCAATCAACTTTATGGGATGTGATTAATAATAGACAAAATTGGGCACATTCTCATTGGGGTGCATTAACACATAATTCATGTCCAGAATATGTAAAAACTGCTGTGTGTAGTTTTTTATGGACTAATGGATTATCAATCGATCCTAGTAAGAGTTCTGAGGCTGGATTTATTAGTTATTGTGTTACTATGGGTATTTATTATTTAACTGGTTATCAATATAGTGTCAATATGTATGGTATTTCTGGGTTTGATCAAACAATAGATTCAACAGGAAAGGCAGTTACTGTAACAACGACTGGCCCAATGGTGGCATCAAAAGGACTTCCTAAGAATAGTACAATTGCTAATCAGTATTTTACATGGATAGCTGATATTTTACTACGACTAACATACAGTACAAATTCAACGGAAACTGATATAAGAATGCGTAAACGAAGAGTATCCGAGGCAAATCTTATATATAAAGGATTAGGAAAACCTTCAGTTGAATACGGTGCTTCTATATCCAAGTTAGATGTATTTCATGGTCAATCTGAATTAAAAAATAGAAATTTTGATAAAATCATGGGTGCTACAATATTAAGATATCCAAATGAAGGTGTTGCTGGTGGTACTGCTGATAGTGGAGCATTGGCAACACCAGAAGAGGGTTCAGTCACAATAAAATTCGGATCAGGGGTAAAATCAGAACAATTAAGTGAATTAACTGCAAATGTAATTAAATCATTATGTGGATCGGCTGGTGTTACTGAGGTAATTGTTACTAGCTTATATCGTCCTGCTGATGTACAGGCTGCTACTATGTTTAATAATTTACAAAGTAATAAACGAGTATCATATGCACCTGCTGGTAAAGCTATTGTTGCTATATATGATGAAGCTAAATCAACATATGGTTTAAAAAGTAATGAACCATTTACAGATCCATCACAGATAAGTAAAGTAAAGGGTGATATGATAGAGGCTATTAAAAAATCACCTCCTCAATCTATATCTAAACATTCAGCAGATCCTACTATTATACAAGCTGTTGATATAAGTCCATCACGATTATCACCTACGAATAAGAGCGAAAGTCTCAGAACTGTATTACTTCAAGCAAAGGCTGATGGAATATTAAAGGCGTTCTTAGGGCCAAGTCCAAAAGGGCCGGGAAGTGATCCAGCATACCACATTGAAGTATGGCAAAATGAGAAGGCTCCTACAGGATTTGCAAATGCATCATTCAAGAATAATGCACCTCCTACTGTATCCTTTGTTATGTTGAATACAAATTTAAAGAAATCGAGTACATGGACAAATCCAATATTAAAAGATCATAATGATGCAGTTAATAATGCGTCTGGTAAGAGTGATCAAGCATAAATCGGATTGTATAAACTACTGTAAGGTAATATAATGGCTGAACAATATAAAAAAACTAAAAGTGAATATGATAATAAAGCGTTCGTATATTTAATGAAACGTTTGTTTGAAGATGTATCTGAAACTGATGCATGTAATGCAGATATAATTGATTCATTAGGAAATAAAATAGCAGAACCAGATAAAAATGATAAATGGGCATTTACTATGCTTGATCAATTTATGATGTTAGTGAAGAGTAGAATAGGAACCAATGAATTAAAAATATTATTATCTAATTTTGAGTATACGAAATTTATAGATCCATTATTCATTATAAATATGAAGAGTGGTACTAATTTACATAAAGTAAAGGATTCATTTGATAAGATTATAAGTACGGTTCATGATAAAAGCTATTTACCTGAAAATTTATATCATGGCGATGATTCGTATGTAGAACTCAATGGAGATGAGATGAATTATTGCGATCATCTATCTAAAGCATTGACCGTAGGTACTTATTTAATTTATGCAATCCGACTTGATAGACTACCGAATGAGGTGGAATTTGATGGTAATATATTAGCATCGGTTGAGACTACATTTAATGTACGATCTATTGGAACATATAACGAAATAAAAGATTTTTGTGATAAAAATAAGTTAGTCGAGTATGATAGAATAAGTAAAGAAGGCATTCAACTTGTAGTTAAATTAGCTAAAATTGTGGTGGATGGCAATATTCTCAGTACAAGTAAAGATAGAATAGAAAGTCAGAATCATAATTGGAAACGATTAGCAGGAGTTAGTAATTAATGAAGAATGGGGATTTTACATATAATGGAATTCCTATATTTAATGTGGGATTTAATGATTTTTATATGTTTTATGAATCATTGCAGAATGGACATAGAATATTCAGTAAAAATATAACTAGAAGTGAACTTCATGCATACTATAAAAAATCAAGAACTAATGATTTCGGTATATGTTATGAAGGTGTTATTATAGACCTTAGATCATTCAAGAATAAATCAATACCTAACGAGGATTGAAAATAATATAATTAATTATAAACTTGACGTATACAATATATAAATAACCTATTTTATATTTGAGTTAAGGACTAATTAATATGTTAATAGAACCAAGAAAAGAGCAAGATACACTTGCAACCCGAATTCTGTCTCGTGCTAGAGACTATGGATTAGCTAACCAGAAAGGCCCAGTATTTGATCGTATTTTCAACCGAGATGAAGTTGAGCGAGAGCTGGATGTATCCAGAAATGTCGTTGGACAGGGTAAAAAGCAATTAACATATCCTAATGGGTTATCACCGGATGGCTTTAGTGCATTCTCACCATCTCTTGGTGTATATTCACCAAACGTAGATCCAGTACGAGCACAAGATGTAATTGCCGAAAATCAAGTACATTTATACTGGAAAAAGAATAAAGAACGCATTCTTAAATATTATCGTGTTGCTGGTAGATCTGAGGTATCAGAAGCATTAGATCAAATATGTGATGAGGGTATTTATAAAGATGACTTGGGTGAGATATGTTCTCTTAAAGTAGATGCTGATGCTGAAATTGGTCATGCTGTTCAGGTAAAATTACATAAAACCTTTAGACGAGAAGTTTTAAAACGCATACTTAATTTCGATAAAGAGGGATGGCAGATGATGCGTACCTTGTTAATCGAAGGTAGAATTTTTCTAGAAGTAGTGTATAGTGAGAAGAAAAACGAAATCGTCGGTGTAAATCTTCTTCCTGCGCAGAATATGATATTAGTTGTTCAAGATAACCTTGTGATATCATATAGACAGATGTTAGAAGGAACTTATACAGTTAATTCTAAATCTGCTGGTAAAAATTATATTGATTTCTCTCCTAATCAGATATTATATGCTGATTTAGGTATGTATGGCCCCGGTGGTATCAATGATCCTAGATCTCCACTTGAAGCTGCTGTCAAACCATTCAATCAATTAAATACAATCGAAGATTCTATTACAATGTATCGTATACAATGGGGTAGTGAGAAATTAGTATTTAAGATAGATACTGGTATGATGCCAAAACCAAAAGCCGAAAAATTTATGAAAGATCAGGCTAAACTGTTCTCTCGTAAAGTTGATTATAATACATCGACAGGTGAGATTACTAATAATGGTCGTGTAGTCGGTTTAAGTGAGCATTTCTTTATATCTACATCAAGTCAGAGTGCTGGTTCTTCAATTGATAGATTGAAGGGTGGTGATAATATCGGAAATATAGAAGATTTAAAATACTTTAAACGAAACCTAGTAAATGCTATGAAGGTTCCACCGGGACGTGTTACTGCGCTTGCAGGTGATGGCGAAAACTATACGAGTGGTAAAATAGGTGAGGTTACTGTAGCAGAAGTTGCGTTTGCTAGAATGGTGCAACGATATCAGATGTCACTGGAAATATTATTAACTCGATTGTTTGTAATGGTATTAAATACCAAAAATGATATATCAGATGACATTAAATTACAAGAAAATTTTGGAATTAAATTTAATAAAGCGAATGCATTCCAGAATTATATTGATGCCGAAGTCACCAAAATGAATTTAGAAGCATTTGATGGATATATGCAACATGTTAAGACGGATGACAATCCCGGTGGTGTTATATCTATTGCATATGCTCTTCGCAAGGGTCTTAAATTATCCGATTCTGAAATTGTTGAAATTAAAGAGCAGATAAAAACCGAAGACAGTGAAGCCGAGGAAGCTAATCAGTAATAAATATTGAAAATTATAAACTTATACTATGAATAATACAAAAAAGCAAATTAAAGCTATAATCAGTGGTTTGCTTGCTGATGATAATCAGCGAGTAGATCGTATTGTTAGAGAATTGTCTGAAAGTATTATACCAGAAAAAGAAAGAGATATAATGCAAATAATTACTGAAAGTTTCAGGGGAGACACGCATGTATAAGAAGTATGAAGAAGATATGATTAGTTCTCCATGTTTTGAGGATGCTCGTGTTATCCTAGAAGATGGTGTTGATATAACTGGAAAAAAGACTAAATTTTTGAAAATTTTTGGTACTGCTATAGTATGCGATATTCCGGGTATTAACGGCAGATCATATCCAAAGAGAATTTTGGAAGCTGAAGTAGCTAGATTAAATAAAGATATGATTCCTTATGGAAGATTAGCTGCTGAATTGAATCATCCTAGATTAACCGCAGATGGTGAAGGAAAGGATTATTCAGTATTTGAAATGAATTTAATGAAAACCTGCGCACGTGTTGAAGAGCTTTATTTTAATGGAAATAAATTGTTCTGTAAGATGATTGTGGCAGAAGAAACAGATGCTGGTCATAATTTAGCTGGTTTATTGAAAATTGGATATGTTCCCGGATATTCACTTCGCGGAGCTGGATCTGTGGTTGAAAGTAGTAGAGGATACTACGAAGTTGCTGATGATTATAGATTTATTACTATTGATGTGGTTGGAAATCCATCATTTGATAATAAAGCATTAATTAGTCATAAATTTGAAAATGTAGCTCCTAGCTCATTAAAGGTATTGACTGAAAGCGTTGAGCGTGGTCGCATAGAATTCATGATGAATCGTCAATTAAAAGTTGGATATAATAAATTTGATCGGGTTGCGTTAGAAAGTGCAATGCTTGGTTATAAAAACAAATTTTTGGTGTAAGGTAACAATATGGCTATACAATTAAAGGATTTTTTGAATGACACTGAACTATCAGCAATGCCAGCAACGGTATTGTCTAAGATAGAACGATCCATAAATGAAAGTATTGATAATAAAATCGATACCTTAGAAAAGGAAAATTCTAAGAAATTTGATTCGTTGGTAGAAAACCTTACAAATAAATTTGAAAATAAAGTTAGTAGCGTCTTAGTTGAAAACGTCAGAGGTAACGCATCTGATATGATTAATAAAAAATTTTATGGGATAATAAAGGAAATGGTTAATTTACTCGAAGACGCTGGTATACCTACAACAGAAGCTACAAAAAAATTACAACAAGATTTGAAAGAAGCAGATACACGTTTACAGAAAGCATATGATGAACGTAAAGCGATTAAAGATTTATATAATGATAATCTTAAATTAGTTATGATAATGAACGAAACAAAGGGAATGCGTCCTGAAATCGTAGATGCTGCAATAGAATTTTTCAAGAACAAAGATATTAGAGAAATTGATAAAGATGCCATCGCTAACTTTTTAGATGGTGATCACTCAGAATTATTTACTGATAGCACGGAAGATAATCAATTCAGTGGTGAAATTAATTTGGATCAAGTTAAAGATGCATTGGATGAAATCAATGCCGAGGTATCAGGTACTGCAACTCCTAAAGCACCTAAGTTAGAAAGTTTGGGAAAGGGACTAAAACAGCACAAAGTAAATCACAGTCCTGACGTTAGTACAGAAACATTAATTGAAGCTGCTTCGATGGGAACTGATGAATTAATGGAAAATGATACTCGCGACACCCTACGTATGATTGATACATATAAAGGGCTTGGATTCAATAAATTCGGCTAATATTGCATATTACATAGCAATATAAGCCTGTTTTTTGCGGTTCAATGTAGTTTTTCCGAAAAAAATAAAAAAAGTTTTTCCTCTTGTATAAACAATATTCGAAGGCTGAAATTTTAGCCAAACCAATGTTACAAGAGGTAACTTAAAATGAAAACTATACAGAAGAAAAGTCTAGTCCAGAAATGGGCACCAGTCCTTGAGAGCAACATCGGTGCTCCAATCAGAAGTCAGAATGAGGCATCCGTCCTTGCTACTTTGTTGGAAAACCAAGTTAAGCTCAATAAGGGTTTCCTTGCAGAATCTGCTAACGTAACCGCAGATGTTGAAGTTTATCAGCAATATGCTCTTCCACTGATTCGTCGTCAGTTCCCAGAGTTGTTAGCTATGAACACCATCGCTGTTATTCCTACCACGACTCCACAGGGTATTTATTTCGCACTTCGTTATTTGTACGAAGGCACCACAAAAACTACTGATTTCCGTAAGGGTCAGAAGAAAGAAATCGGTTTCGACCTTGATACCGACCATACTGGTAAACAACCGGGAAATGGAACTCCATGGTCAACTTCCGAAGGTGAATTCCTTTCCAATTATATGGAAAATGGAACAACTCTTAACACATTTGATACCGATGGCACAACTGTTGGTGGAAACACAATTAAGAGAGCTTCTATTAAGGTTATTAAGGGTTCTGTGATCGTTGGTACTCGTGCCATCAAGTCACATTATACTCTTGAATTGCAGCAGGATTTGGCTGCTGTTCATGGTCAGGACATTGAGGCTCTATTGCTCGAAGCTCTTCAGTTTGAGATCCAACAGGAAATCGACCGTGAAATTCTTGCATCCTTGAAGTTCGCTGCAACTACAAAGGGCTTGGGTGGCGAAACTGCACTTGAAGTTGACCTTGCAAGCACTACTTCCAAGGCTATGGACGGTCGTTGGGCTGCTGAAAGAATCGCTGGTGGTATCGTTAACACGATTATCGCTGTTGCTCAGAAGATCGCTGTTACTTCCCGTATGGGTTCTGGTAACTGGGTTATCGCTTCTCCAGACGTTGTTGCTGCTATATCTACCCTTAATAACGGTATCTATACTCCAACTGCTTATATGGACGGAAAAATGAACATGCAGCCATCTGGCGGTGTTGCAGAAGCTGGTTCTTTGATTGGTGGTGGTATCAAGGTTTACCGTGATATCTACGCAGAAGAGTCCTATGCTCTTGTTGGCTATAAAGGCCCACGTCAGGGTGAATCGGGCATTATCTTTATGCCATACATTCCATACATCTTCACAAAAACTGCTGGTCAGGAAGATGGTTCTCCACGCTTGATCGTCAAGTCACGTTACGCAATCGTAGCTAACTTGCTCGGTGCTGGTCAGTTCTACCGCTTGATTAACTTCAAGAACATCAACTACGCAATCCTTGGTATTGATTCGTCTAACCGCGACTCATACCCATGGGAAACCTCTGGCGCATCTTACGATGGCGAAGCTGGTTTGGGTGGTGTTGGTCTTGACGCTAACGGCAATCAAGAAGGCGATACTGAGGTCTAATCAACCATAAGTATAGCTATCTAGATAACACTAGAAACTACACGAAGAACCTTGGGTAAAACCAAGGTTCTTTTTTATTTATAAAAATCTATATTATAAACTAGAGTAACTATCAAGGTATTAATTATGAATATTAACGATTTAAATAACATTCAACCCGATTCAGTAGTAGAACAACAACAGAGATTTGTTGAGTTGCCACCAGATGCCGAAGAATATAATCCTGATGATGATATTGGTGACATGCCATATACACCAATGATGCCAAACTCAAAACAATATGAGCGTCCTCAAATTCCAATGAAACCATTAACTGAGGGATTTGTTGATATGAATAATTTGGATAAGTATAAGGCAAAGCCTGATGCTGACGCAACTAATAAAATTAGACAAACAGTACAGAGCGCATTAAATATACCAAAAACACCAAACTTTGACGCAGCACCAGCAAAAAGAAATGAATTTAATGATGTATTGTCTAAATTAGGTAATTTAGCTGATGTTGTATGCAGCGATGCACCAAATCAAGGAAGACCATCTAATGCACCAGCACCATTAAACACTACTAAACCAGCGTCTAATAAAGCACCCATAGATTCGACTGTGATGAATATGAAAAATACATTAACATCATTGAGAAATGTAAATGCGTGGATTCCTGAGTCAAAAAAGGAATATGCTCCTAAACTTACTAATATAGCAGCCCCTATTATTAAAGCATTGGATGCATACATTGCTATACTTGAAAAAATGAAATAGGGATTTATATAAACTTATAATAAATAGGTTTAGTATATGAGCAGTAGTAGCATTCCTTCGACCATGTTAAATGGACAAGCTAACTTTAATGTTAAGCATGAATATAGAGATTTCTTTTCAGACGTTCAGAGAAATTTGAAACGTATTGGTGATGTTGGTGAGGAAAGTGATGACTTTACCGACAGAGCATATAAGCAATTCCATAATCATGATTTTAAAAAATTAGCTAAAATTCAGGATGAATTCGTAACCGAAGATCCTTTGTATGGAACTCCGGGTCGTCCCGAACATAGAAATTATAATCGTATGGAATATGATTATAATGATCGATTTGATGATAAAGGAAAGGAAGAAGTTGCTAAAGAAGTTGATGAAAAGACTGAAATGACTGTTGATAAAATATTAAACGCATTTAAAACACAGGGATGGACGTTAAATAATACAGCAACTGCAATTGGATCTAAACCAATAACACAAAAAGACTACGATAAACAAATAAAAATATAAAAGAAAAGACCGAGTTAATCGGTCTTTTTTATTTTGAATTTTGCATCTAATGAATCTAATGCAGTTTTTATATTAATATCTAAAATTCTATTAGTTATTATATAATAAAGTCGAACTGCTATATAAGTTATTATTCGTTTATTATATGAAACTCCACAATAATCAAGAGCGAGGTATAGAAATTTATCTGTCGTACTTCTTTTATATATATTGGTAATACATAGCCAGTCATGTAGTATATAAGCTAATGTACCTTGTCCTTTGGGATTTATCATACACTGTGCCCATTTAGGAACAGTACCAAAATCAGTGATAAATCCTTTTGGTACTGTTATAGTAAACATCTCATCACTGTTATTATATTTAACTAAATAATTAATATCATTAGTTAATTCAACTAATTCAAGTCCATTGAATGATGATATTATTCCAGTGCCTTTATATTGTAAGCTACCCATTATTAATACAATATGTGCATTCATAATACTACCTCTATCTCTGATATGTTATTACATCAGCCGATGCTATCATTGCTTTATATTTAGATAATCGTTCTGTTGTGAAATATTCATCTGTTGTATATGTAGATAATACTGTTAATGATTCCTTGAATGAACCAGTCATTATTAATGGTATTAAATTAGCAGTTTTTGATGCAATAGATAATCCATTTAATGATCCCAAATCTGCGTTAACGCATTCTTCTCTAAATAAGGTAATAAATTCAAATCCGATGTCTATGTTATAATTAACTTCATCCGATGTAGTATAAATATTATTTAATCTCATTGAATTTCGGTTCATTTCTTGTTTAAATTGATCTTTATACACAATTTTATTCATGAAATCAGTTACCGTATGAGACTCATAATTATCATATATAGTATTGGATGTATTTAACCAAAAATTTTTATTGTTATATATACAAATACCATCTACATAACATATTCTACTTGCATAAGTCATATCTTCGATCCTCATTAAATATGAAAAGTCTTCATATGTAGTTACTCCAATACTGGATAAATACGTTTTAGCTAAAGCTATTGTGTCAAATACGCCAATTACGTAATTCATTGAATTTCTTACTAGATAAATCATACGGCTGTCACCTCTAAATAAATTGGGGTTGCTACCGATACTGGGGTTTGTATAGGATTATTACCAATCGACCACCCAGCTACATTAACAGCCACATTAGATCCACTTAATATTTTATATGCAGCATAACGTTCCGCACATCCAAAATAATATGTAACACCAGCGGTTAATGATGGGTATGAACCCGTAGAATATGTAGATGTGTGTATATATTTATTTTCCCCCAAATACGTACCATCGGCAACTATGCTGACACCCTCCATCCCTACAATAACTGAATTAGATACGGGTGCTAATGTTGATTTTACATATATACCATGGAAATAATTATACACGGGTGTATTTTTATTTTGAATCATCTTAAACGAACTAACTTCCATATTAACTGATGGGGTATATTCAGCTAAAAACACATAACCATCTGTATATGTCACCCATGTATCCGATGATCCACCTTTTTGCCATACTAAATTCAAATCGGTTCCATTCCAGTGATATGCTTCTATCATATTTACCGTATTAATGCCAATATCAGAAATGGCTGATATTGAATTGATTGCTATATTACTTGTATTAGCCATAAACTCATCCAATTAGGAAATATAATCTACCCGAAACTCTAGCACCAACATCTGGTATTACACTAACAACTTCAATACTAGTAACTACGTTAGTACCTGATACATTTCCAATGGGGCCAGTTCCTTGAGCACCTTGAGCACCTTGATTACCTTGAGATCCAGTTCCTTGATTACCCTGATTACCCTGATTACCCTGTGATCCAGTAACTGATGCACCTTGATTACCTTGTCTGCCTTGATTACCTTGGTTTCCTTGAGATCCAGTAACTGATGCACCTTGATTACCTTGATTACCTTGGTTTCCTTGAGATCCAGTAACTGAACTTGTTGGAGTCCATGCTCCGGTGGATGCACTATATGCTAATACCTGCCCATCTGCTATTGATGTAGTTGTTCTGATGGGATTATCCCAGAATTGTTGGGTGAAATTTGTTACGTTGGCTGGTGTTGTGGTATTTTCATAATATGAAGTACCCGCCAGTCCAGTTATAGTACCACCACTTTGAATATTAATTTTCTTTATGTATAGTTGACCAGTTCCTGTAATAGACGTAGCACCTGTCGTAACGTCTATTTTGTCATTTCGGAATCGAATTGTAAATGTATTTAAATTCAATGTAACAGCATTCATATAGAATGCTTCACCATATATTCGTTTTGATGATCCAAGTGTGACTGAGGGCACTGCTGTGCCTAATGTCCATTCGCCCCCTGATGGTAATTTAACATATATTGAAATTACTGTACTGGATGTTAATGCAGAAACGAATTCAGCTTCGGATGTAGCAACTGCATCATATATCACAGAACAATCACCCTGATAGCCCTGATTACCCTGTGATCCAGCTCCTTGATTACCTTGTGATCCCGTAGATACAATTTTCATCCATGCTGATAAGGCAGCATTTGGTATTATTGTTGTTGCATCAAATGGATTTAATGTTAGTATAGTAGCAGTTCCGTCAAATGTGTCGCTTCCTGATGTATTTATATTAACTGGATAACTTGAAGCGTTTTTTATTGTGGTTGCTTTATATGATGTTAATGTATTTATTGCAGGTAATGTTATTTCCAATGTTTTATTTGGGACGCAAATAATACCGTTTTCATATCCATTTAATGTAGTATCTACCGATATAACAACTGGATTGTTTGTTGTATCCACAGTTGGATTATTGGAAATTTGAACGTTATAATCTATACTATCCCATACATTATTTGATGTGATTGTGCTATTAGCATTATCATAAATACTTATAAGTCCCTGTGTATATAAGCTAGTTAGATCACTCATATAATTAGCAAAATATTTTGGATTTTTGCAAACATATAAAAATGATCCCGTTGTAACTGTATCACCAGCAACTGTAATAGAATTTTCGCTTATATTTTGAATTCGATTGAATAATATTTTACTCATACGTATTTTTATACCTTCTCAATTTTTATTTTTAAAGTTGATTGCGCTATCGCATTTATTTGATCATTACTGGCTCCTCTGTTAGTGAATTGCCATCCTATTAAATCTCGTAAACTGCCTGATATAGTTGTTATATTCGTTACAGATGCCGTCTGAAAATTATCAGATCCTAAATTATTAAATACGCCACAGTTTGCTCCATTGAGAGGAACATCAATTGAGCCTAATGAGGTTCTACTGGTTCCTGTATGAGAGAAAAATTCGATTCTCATAGTTGGGTTAGCTGCTGCTGTAGATTGAGCAACTGCACAATGACCAACAGATACATGTAATTCAGTTAATTTCCATGCAAATGGCATAATAAACGGATTTAATTTACCATTATTATATGAATCACCTGCGGTTGTTATAGCATTTTCAAATGGATTTGCTAGTTGTGGATGTATGGAATAATATCCAATTGTACCAGTTGCACTTCCCATCATTGCGCTATGTTGATAAAACGTAGTCGTATTGGATGCACCCTGATTACCCTGATTGCCTTGATTACCTTGTGATCCAGTAACTGAAGCACCTTGATTACCCTGATTACCTTGGTTGCCTTGTGATCCAGTAACTGACACACCTTGATTACCTTGATTACCTTGGTTGCCCTGTGATCCGGTTACAGACGCACCTTGATTACCTTGATTACCTTGATTACCCTGATTACCTTGTGATCCAGTAACTGACACACCTTGATTACCTTGATTACCTTGGTTTCCCTGTGATCCAGTAACTGACACACCTTGATTACCTTGATTACCTTGATTACCTTGATTACCCTGATTACCTTGTGATCCAGTAACTGAAGCACCTTGATTGCCTTGTCTGCCTTGATTACCTTGATTACCTTGATTGCCCTGTGATCCGGTTACAGACGCACCTTGATTACCCTGATTACCTTGATAACCTTGATTTCCAATTTGTCCAGATGATACTGTTTGAGTTATTTTACTTCCAGTTAACTTACTAACTTCGGTTATCGACCAATCACCACCCGTATACCTAATAATTATTTTTCCGATAAAATTGAATTCAGGTGCTAATGTTGTTGCATCACCAAAATCTATACTATTTGATGCATAATTCTGAGCTGCACTTAAAGTTGAAAAATGAGTTTGTGGTTGAACAAATACGTATCTATGAAGTTGTGATACTGTATCGGATGCTGTTGGTGCAGCCACTATAAAAATACATGCATATTCATTATTTGGTATTAATGATTGTGTCCATGCACCACCTGTATATTCATTCCAATATGGTTGAGATCCACTTAATGGAATTATATCGCTTGCATTGTCAATATAAGTTCGTGTAGAACCAGCACCACTTAAATATATTTGGCTGTATAATTTAGTAGTTAATGCAGAATTTGTAGTTTGTAAATCTTCATCAAATAAAATAGTTTGTATTATATCAGGTCTTCTGTCTATTGCTGTGGTTGAATTTAATACATAACTAGTCACATCACCACCACCACCAAGATAGCATCCTACTGTATTATGTAATTCTCTATGAACTTGCCATTGCATTGTTCCGTGTCATTCTCTTAGTGATCCTGTATAAGTTCCAGTTGATGCAAATCCAACATATGCTATGTGAAGATCGCTGAAACTCCATGGTATTGAAGACCATACAAATGCAGTTCCGTTATAATATAGAAATTGAGGAGTTGTAACTCCAGCGGGATGCGGATCTGATGTCCATGTAGTTCCTGTTAATGGGGTTGCATTACTTCTCCAATATGCACTGATATCACTTCCAGTTAATGTAATGGTTCTAGCAGTGCTATTATATGTAACTGTAACATTTTCTGGAACCACAAATCCGGTTGATTCCTTTGTAATAGAACCAAAATTTCGATTTAACCAACGATTATTCTCATAAATTAATGAGTCGCCTTGAATTGGATTTGTTATATTAACGTTATATAAATCTTCAACTGCAAATTGTTTTTCTATATGAACAAATATAACACCAGTCGTTGCATCACTT